>Ga0209985_10001251_pt1 | contig 25383 bp, 24 predicted proteins | sample NOAtaG_FD_187305 | JGI IMG/M metagenome (GOLD analysis project Ga0209985, IMG submission 187305) | Freshwater lake microbial communities from Lake Erie, under a cyanobacterial bloom - NOAA_Erie_Diel6S_1000h metaG (SPAdes) (version 2) | ecosystem: Environmental > Aquatic > Freshwater > Lake ...
CCGCCTCGGTTCGACCAGTGGGATCGAGCTGCTGCGTGGGTTCGGCAGTCGATTCCCGTGGCTCGCACGGGTGCTGATTTCTGGCGAAGAAACCGCCGAACTGATGGCCACCGCCCGCGCGGCCGGAGCCAGCGGCTTCATCGGCAAGTCCGCCGGCCTGCCGGCGCTGCTGCAGGCCTTGCGCGCGGTCGCTGAAGGGGGCGTGAGTTTTGATCTGGCCAGCCCGGCCGCAGTGGCCGTCCCGTCGGGGGTGCGGACCACGCTGCGCCAGCGCGAGGTGCTGGCCCTGGTCGCCGCCGGCCAACCCAACAAGCGCATCGCCCGCGAGCTGGGCATCGCCGAACGGACCGTCAAGTTGCACATCACCGGGCTGATGAGCAACCTCGGCGCCCGCAACCGCACCCACTTGGTGGCGGTCGCGCGCGAGCGCGCGCTGCTGTGACGATGAACCTGGACCTCGTCGGGGGGTTGCGGCGCATCTGGGCCGCGACCTCGGCCGACGACATCGGGCTGCTCTACCTCGGGACGACGGTCTCGGCCGTGGTCGGCATCTTCAGCGCGTCGGCCCTGGCCTTGGCTCTTTCGGGCTCGGTCAGCGGGACGGCGCTCGCGGTGTGGCTGGGCTTGTTCGTGACCGTGCGCTTGCTGCGGCTGGCTCTGGCGGCCTACCACCGGCGTGCCCATCAACGCCATGCGCTGTCGCAGTGGAAGCGTTGGCTGTTGGTCAGCGCCTTGGTTCAAGCCCTGGCCTGGGGCCTTGCACCCTGGTTGCAGCTGGCGCCCACGGATTGGTTGCCCGAACTGGTGCTGCACGTGGCCCTGCTGGGGGTGGCGCTGGGCAGCGTGGTGCACCTGGCGAGCGTGTTCCCGGTCCTGGTGGCGTACGTGCTGGGCATCATGCTGCCGCTGGCGCTGCGCGACCTGTGGATCGGTGGACTGCACCATTCGCTGGCCGCCTTCACGCTGCTGATGGCGCTGTATGTGCTCAGCAGCGGCTACCGCCAGGCGCGCCTTCATGCCGATGCGCAGGCCCAGCGGACGCGCAACCTCCAGCTGATCGAGGCCCTGCGTGAACAGAACGACCTGGGCACGGCCGCCCGCGCCATGGCCGAACGCGCCCACGCGGAGAAGGTGAGCTTCTTCGCAGCCGCCAGTCACGACCTGCGCCAGCCCCTGCATGCGCTGGGTCTGTACGCTCAGTTGCTGCGTCAGCAAGGCACGCCGGCGGGTGTCCAGATGGTGTCGTCGCGAATCGTCGACTGCATTGCCGGGATGGAGCAGGTCGTCGACGAACTGCTGGAACTGGCCCGGCTCGACGCGGGTCGCGTGCCGCTGCGTCCCGAGACCGTGAGCCTGGCGCAGCTGCTGCGCGAGGCGGTTGCGGTCCACCAGCCGGTCGCCCGCGCCAAGGGCCTGCGCATGCAGGTCGAGCTCGGCAATGCGGCGGGCTGCTGGGTCCGGACCGACCCGCGGCTGGTGCGCCGCGTTTTGGCCAACCTGTTGTCCAACGCCGTGCGCTACACCGAGGTCGGCCAGGTCAGCACCCAGGCCACGCGCGACGGCGAGAACATCGTGATCGAGGTGCGCGACACCGGCATCGGCATCCCGGCGGACGAACTGCCGCGCATCTTCGAAGAGTTCTACCGGGGCGGCCAACCCGGCCGCGAAGCGCATCTCGGCCACGGCCTGGGTCTGGCCACGGTCAAGCGCTTGAGCGACTTGCTCGGCCTTGGCGTGACCGCAGACTCAACGCTTGGACAGGGCAGCCGCTTCAGCATCCGACTGCCGTCGGCCGCGGCGCCCACACCGACTGCGCCGACACCCCAGGCCATGACGCCGGGTCGGACCGCGAGCGTGGCGGGCGCGACACCCACCCAGGGCGACCTGCTGTTCGGCCGGCGGCTTTTGCTGATCGAAGACGACCTCGTCGCCGCAGACGCGATGGGCCTGCTGCTGCGCGAATGGGGTTGCCAGGTGTGCCACATGGAGAGCACCGCGGAAGCACTGGCGCAGGTGGACCGCGGCTACCGGCCCGAACTGGTGGTTGCGGATCTGCGGCTTGCGGTCGGCGACGATGGCTGCCAGGCCGCCATCGGCTTGCGCAACCGTCTGGGGGCCGGGCTTCCGGTGCTGCTGGTCTCGGGCGATGGCGACAGCACTCTGCTGGCCTGTGCGGCCAACGCCGGCCTGACCGTGCTGCGCAAGCCGGTGCGGCCGGTTCGCCTGCGGGCGTGCATGAACGAAGCCTTGGCTTCTGCGTGCCCCGCTGTGACCGCAGAGATCCCGTCGAATGCGGCCGCGGCCGTCGCCGGCGCGGTGGCGTGATGCCCTCAGCCCTGCGGCCTGAATTCCACGATCAGCACCGCCGGCACGCGGCCGTTTTCGTCGCGCGGGAGGCGCGCCGTGCGGTCGATCGCGCGCAGCACCGCATCGTCCCACGCCGGTACGCCACTGCTCTTGACGATCCGGCGCGAGACGATGGTGCCGCCCGGCGCCGCACGCACTTCGACCTCGGCCATCGGGTTGCCGGGCGGCAGGCCGCCGGGGGTCTTGATGTTCTCGCGGATCGCCGACACCAGCTTGGCGACGTAGCCCGCTGACGGTGCGGCCTCGCTGCTGGCGCTGCCGCCACGGCCCGTTGCCCCGGGCTGGGTTTCGATCTGACCGAGCATGCGCTTCAGGTTTTCCTCGCGCTGTCTGGCGATGCGTTCCTCCGCGGCCTTGGCTTCGGCTTGTTCGGCCGCAGCGGTGGCAGCAGCGGCGGCAGCAGCAGCCGCAGATGCGCGTTCAGCGGCACGCTTCTTCCTTTCGGCTTCGGCCTCGGCCACGCGTTGCTGCGCTTCGCGCTGCTGGGTCTCGCGCGCCTTCTGACGTTCCCGCTCGACTGCGATGTCGGCCTCGCGAGGGGCGGGGGCCGGAGCCGGTGCAGGTGTCGGGGCCGGCACCGGCGTTGGGGCCGGGGCGGGCGCTGGAGCCGGTGCCGGCTCGGGCGGCGGTGCGGGTGCCGACTGCGGCACGGCCGACCAGAGCTCCGCGACCACCACGACCGGTTGCTCCCGGTTCCATTGCACGCCGTGTGTCAGCGCCACCAGCAGGGCGGCGTGGGCGACCAGCGCCAGGGCCAGACCCCCTGCCAGCCCGTCCGGCGCGCGCGGCAGCAGCGGGTCGGTGGCTCGTGCGCTCAGGGCCGTCATCGCGGCGGCTCAGCCCGTGGGTGCGGCCTGGCGTACCGAGAGTCCGACACGTCTGACCCCGGCCCGTTGCAGCGTGTCCATGGTGCGGACCACGGCCTCGTAGCGCACCCCTTTGTCGGCGCTGATGACCACCGGCACATCGGCATTGCCACGCTGGCGCTCCTGCACGCGCCGCGCCAGCTGGGCCAGCGTCACCGCGACCGGCTCCTCGTTGTCGGCGCGCACGCGCAGCCGCTCGTCGCTGCCGACGATGATCTCGATCACGCTCGCGGGCCGCTGCTGGCTCTTGCCCACGCTCGGCAGATCAACGACGCCGGTCGTGATCAGCGGCGCGGTGACCATGAAGATGATCAGCAGCACCAGCATCACGTCGATGAACGGGACCATGTTGATCTCGTTGATCGATCGCCGGCTGCGGCCGGCCCGGTGAAGGCTCGAGGCCATGGGCTCAGCGCGATCCGGTCACGGCCGGTGCGACGGTCGGGGACGGTTGCATCCCCGCGTTGCGCTGCAGGATGTTGCTGAACTCCTCGATGAAGGTCTCGAGCTGGATCGCGATGCGGTCGATGTCGCGTGCGAACCGGTTGTAGGCGATGACGGCCGGGATCGCCGCGAACAGGCCGATCGCGGTGGCGACCAGCGCCTCGGCAATGCCGGGGGCCACGCTGGCCAGCGTCACCTGCTGCATGTTCGACAGGCCGACGAAGGCATGCATGATCCCCCACACCGTGCCGAAGAGACCGACGTACGGCGACACCGAGCCCACCGACGCCAGGAAGGACAGCCGGCTTTCGACCACGTCCATTTCGCGCTGGAAGCTGGCGCGCATGGCCCGCCGCGCGCCGTCGAGCTGGGCGCCGGCATCGAGGCGCTTCTCGCGAAGCTTCAGGAATTCCTTCATGCCGCTTGCGAAGATGCGCTCCATGGGCACCGTCTTGGCCTTGGTCGCCACCGCAGCGTTCATTTCGGTCAGGCTGCGACCGCTCCAGAACTCATGCTCGAAGTCCTCGTTGCCACCTCGGACGCGCTTCAGGCCGATCAGCTTGGCAAAGATCACGGTCCAGCTCGCCAGCGACACCACGACCAGGCCGGCCATCACGAGCTGCACGACGAGGCTGGCTTGCAGGACGAGCGCGGTGATCGACAGGTCAGGGGTCATCGGTGAAAGGGGTTCGGTTCAAGGCGGCGGGTGGCCGACGTTGGCCAGTGATTCGGGGATGCGGCGCGGCCTGAAGCTGGTCGCGTCGACGCAGCCGATGCGGATCTCGCCTTCGGCCACCAGCAGGCCATCGCGCAGCGCGCGCTGGCCGATGAGCATCGAGGCGCGGCCCTGTTCGCGAAGTTCAACCGTGACATCGAGCTCGTCGTCCAGACGTGCCGGCGCGTGGTAGCGCACCCGGGTGTCGCTGACGACGAAGATGGCATTGGTCGCTTCGCGCAGCGCCTGCTGCCCGTGTCCGAGGTCGCGCAACCACTCGGTGCGGGCGCGTTCGAAGAACTTCAGGTAGTTGGCGTAGAACACCACGCCGCCGGCATCGGTGTCTTCCCAGTACACGCGCACGCGGTGCACGAAGGGCGCTGCGGTGGGGGTGGCGGCAAACGGCATGGACGGGCCGGGATCATAGCGGCGAGGCTCTCCGGCGGTCTGCGGTCGCACCTCTGGGCATGCGGCCTTGCGACCGACGGATCGGGCCGCATCGGACCGCATCAGACTGCATCGGACCGGATCAGGGGCGTGCCGGGCGCAGCCGCTGCCAGACCGGCGCCCAGGCCGGATGGCCGGCTTCCGAGCGGCTGAGTTGCAGTGTCGGATCGGCGGCGAGCGCGTCGCGGAAGGCGGCTTCGCATTCGGCCGTTCGACCGGCCGCGCAATGCATGAAGGCGAGCAGTTTCCAGGCGCTGGCCCGGTCGCGTGGGCTCGCCAGCGGGGCCTTCAGGGCCGCCTGCAGCCGCGCCTCGGCCTGTGTGTACTGCCCGTCGTCGTAGGCCTTCATGCCGTCGAACAAGGCACGTTCGGCGGGACGCTCCAGCAGGTCGGTCAGGCCCGGTGGAGGCGGCAACGGCGTCGCCGGGTGGGCTGCGGGTGGTGGTGCCATGCAGCCGACCAGCAGCATCGACAGGACCAGCATCGACACCGGGCCCGCCAGCCTCACCACGCGCTTCATGGCGTTGTCGCGAAGCGGTGTCGCACCAGAGCGGGCTGCTCGGCGCTGACACGCACCGTGGTCGCGTGGACCGGGAAGTCGGAGTTGCGCACGACGATGTTGTGGCTGCCCAGCGGCAACTCCAGGGTCGCCAGGGGCGGCGCGGTTCCGCGGATCTGGCCGTTGACCTCGATCTCGCCCCAGGGGCTGATCGCCAACTGCACGACGCCGGTGGCGGGTGCGGCCACGCTGGCTTCGGCCCCCTGCGCGCCGCGCGCCGTGGCGGCGGCGGGACGCTCGGCACGGGCCCGTGGTGTCGGCGCGACCGGACGTGCGGGAGGACTCGCATCGGGGCTCGCGATCAATGCGGGCGCCGTCACAGCGGTGGCCAGGGTCTCCCCAGGAGCGGCGGTGATGGTGGCCGGGACCGTGGGGGCGTCGACGGCCGGCGCAGGAGCCGTTGCCTGCGGCGTCGGCCCGGTCGTAGCGGGGTTTGCATTGCGCTGGGACCAGAGAATGGCCGCGCCGGCCCATGCGGCCCCAAGCACCGCGGCGCCCAGGGCCCAGCGGCCGATGCGCCCCGGCGATTTGGCCCTGACCGGGTCCCCCGGACTGCCGTTGGCCGCGCCGTCATCGGCGCGTGCCGGATGGGTCTCGGCGAGCCAGCGCCTCAGCGCCTGCGACAGTTCCTGCGCCGTGGCGTAGCGCGCGGCGGGGTCGCGCGCCATGGCGCGGGCGGCAATCATCGACAGGGCTTCGGGGACATCGTGACGCAACTCGTGCGCCGGTGCCGGGTGACCGAGCTCGATCGCATTCCGGATCTGCTCGAGGTTGTCGCCGGAGAAGGCCTTGCGCCCGGCCAGAAGCTCGTAGAAGACGACCCCCAGCGCGTACAGGTCGGTGCGGGCGTCGATCCTGGACCGCGACCACTGTTCCGGAGCCAGATAGTGCGGCGAACCGGTGACCATGCCACCGAAGCTGCTGGGCAGATCGCCAACGACGCCGTTCTCCTGAACCAGCCGGGAAATGCCGAAGTCCAGCACCTTGGGCTTGCCCCGTGCCGTGAGGTAGATGTTGGCTGGCTTGATGTCGCAGTGGATCACGCCGTGGGCATGCGCGTACGACAGCGCGTCGGCGATCCGGCGCACCAGTTGCGCAGCGCGCGCCGGGCTGGGACGCCAGCCGCCAGCAAGCGCGTCGCGCAGGTCGCGCCCTTCCAGCCTTTCCATCGCGATGTACGCGCCGTAGGCGCTGAGCCCGGCATCGAAGACGGTCACGATGTGCGGGTGCGACAGCCGGGCGACCGCGCGCGCTTCGTCCAGGAACAGCCGGTCCAGCGTCGCGCGTTCGCCTGGTGTGGTGCCGAACTGCAGGGTCTTGATCGCAACCGTGCGCGACAGCACCGGATCCCAGGCCTCGAACACCTGGCCCAGGCCACCATCGGCGATGGTCCGCTTGACGGCGTAGCGGCCGATGCGCTCGACCACCGGGCGGGTGACGCCGTCGTTGCTCGCGCTGCGGGTCGGGGCCGAGTCGATGGCCGCCGGCTGGCTGTCCAGCCCCGGCTGCGAGTCGGGAGGCAGCGAGTCCACCGGCTGCGAGTCGAGGTTCAGAGGTTCGGAGTCGCTGGCCCAGGGCTCCGCCCCCGGTGGCAGGCTGGCCACCGTGGACATGAATTCGGTCGCGGGCACCTCTCGATGCTCGCGGCCGCGGCGCGTAAAGAGTTGCACAGCCACAGTACCGCCAGCTTATTCAATCGCGCGGCCTTGGAACTGCCGAATTGACCGGCTTTTGCCCCCAAGATGACGGATACCGGGCACCGTGCACGCCGGTGTGACCATTTCTGACGCTTGTTTCAGGCGCCAGGGGTGCCGGCAGGCGCCTCAGCCCAGGACGCGGCCGATGCGGTGCAGCGCGTCTTCCAGCCGCTCCAGGCTGCTCGCGAACGACAGCCGCAGGTGCCGCTCCGCATGCGCCGGACCGAAGTCGCGACCGGGCGTCAAGGCCACCTGCGCTTCGTGGATCAGGCGCTCGCAAAGCGCCCAGCTCGAGTCGGCGTGCCGCGACACGTCGGCCCAGGCGTAGAAGGCGCCGTCGGGTTGGACCGGCACCGGCAGGCCGAGCCGCTCGAGCGCCGGCACGACCACATCGCGGCGGGCCCGGAAGGCCTCGCGCCGGCGTTCGTACTCGGCGATCGACTCGGGCTCGAAGCAGGCCAGGGCGGCATGCTGGGCCAGGGTCGACGGGCAGATGAACAGGTTCTGCGCCAGCCGCTCGACCGGCGCCACCAGTGCGGGCGGCAGCACCAGCCAGCCCAGGCGCCAGCCGGTCATGCTGAAGTACTTGGAGAAGCTGTTCACCGAGATCACGTCGTCGCCCAGCGCGAGGGCCGATTGGCCAAAGCGCGGGTCGTAGCTCAAGCCGAGGTAGATCTCGTCGACGATGGTCACGCCGCCGCGCGCGCGCACCGCCGCAACGATGCGGGCCATCTCGTCGGCCGCGATCGAGGTGCCGGTCGGGTTGCTGGGGCTGGCCAGCAACACGCCCCGGGTGGCCGTGTTCCAGTGGGCCTCGACCTGCGCGGCACTCAGCTGCCATCGGCTGTGGGCGTCGGCCGGCACCAGCACCGCGTGCGCATCGGTGGCGGCGACGAAGTGGCGGTTGCAGGGGTAGCTGGGGTCGGGCAGCAGGACCTCGTCGCCGCGCTCGAAGAGCGCCAGGCAGACCAGCTGCAAGGCTGCCGACGCCCCTGCCGTGAGCACGATGCGGCCAGGGTCCACCGCCAGGCCGAATCGGCTCGCGTACCAGGCTGAGATGGCCTCACGCAGAGCCGGCAGGCCGGTGGCCTGGGTGTACTGCGTGTGGCCCGCAGCCAGGCAACGTTGAGCCGCCTCCCGCACCCGCTCGGGTGCCGTGAAGTCGGGCTCGCCGATGTTCAGGTACAGCATCGACCGACCGCCGCGCGAAGGGTCGCAGGCCGGGCCTTGGGCAACCTGCTGCGCCAGCTTGGCGAACTCCATCACCCAGAAGGGCTCGATGCGGTCGAGCCGGGCCGCGGTGCGCGGCGCTGCTTGCGCGCCGGCGCTCACGCCGCCGGATCGGCTTCGCGGCCGGCCTCTTGCGCCACCCGCCGCTGGCCCTGGCGCTCGGACACCTCGATGGCCCGCCAGTGAACGGCGGCCTTGTCGAGCACGCCATTGACATACTTGTGGCCGTCGGTCCCACCGAAGGCCTTGGCCAGTTCGACCGCTTCGTTGATGGCGACGCGGTACGGCACTTCCAGGCACTTCGAGAGTTCGAACGCGCCGATCAGCAGGATCCCCCGCTCGACCGGAGAGAGCTGCGCCGTCGGGCGGTCGACATGACGCCGCAAGACGGCATCCAGCGCTTCGGCGTCGGCCATCACGCCGTGCAGCAAGGCGTCCAGGTGGGCCTGATCGGCCTTGGCAAAGCCCTCGAGTTCGCGTGCCTGGGCGACCACAGGGGCGGTTTCGGCGGCCAGCGGCGCGCCCGCCAGCAGCCACGGGTAGAGGGCCTGGAGCGCAAGCTGGCGGCTGCGGCGACGCGGCGCCATCGCGGGCTTGCGCGTCGGGCCCTGGGGCTTCAGCGTTGGTTCTGCGGGGGCGGAGCTCAAGAGAGGTCTTCCAGAAGGTTGGCCATCTCGACCGCCACCCGGGCGGCGTCGCGGCCCTTGTCTTCGGCGCGTGCCCAGGCCTGAGCCTCGTTTTCGACGGTCAGCACGGCGTTGGCGATCGGGATGCCGTGGTCCAGCGCGACGCGGGAGATGCCGGCGCCGCTTTCATTGGCCACGAGCTCGAAGTGGTAGGTCTCGCCGCGGATCACGCAGCCGATCGCGACCAGCGCGTCGTGCTCCTCGGCGTCGGCGAGCGCCTTCAACGCGAGTGGAATCTCCAGCGCCCCGGGCACGGTGACGTGGCGGATGTCGGCCGCGGCGACATCGAGCCGCACCAGCTCGGCCAGGCAGGCTTCGGCCATGCGCTGGGTGATGGCGTCGTTGAAGCGGGCGCGCACGATCGCCACACGCAGGCCTTCGCCGATCAACTCGCCGCTGGTGCCACGGTCGGCGTCTTGCATCGCAGGGTCTTTCGCAGGAAGTGGGCGCCGAGGGCGCGCCAGTTGGAGAGGATGGCCCGGACTAGGCCGCAGCGGCGACGAAAGCCGTCGCCTCAAGGCCAAAGCCGACCATGCTGGGCATGCGTCGTGGATTGCCCAGCAGACGCATGCGTTGTACGCCGAGCTGGCGCAGGATCTGCGCTCCGGTGCCGTAGGTCCGCAGGTCCATTGCCGGCTTGGCAGCACCGGTTGGCGCGGGCTGGCCCAGCCAGTGCGGCAGCAACTGTGCGGCAGCCGCATTGGCGTTCAGCAGCACCGCGACACCGCCTGGACGGGCGTCCTGCAGCGCCTGCAAGGCCGCCGGCAGCGGCCATGAGTGCCCGCTGCCCTGGGTGTCGAGCAGGTCCATCGCCGTGAACGGCTCGTGGACACGGACGGTGACCTCGTCGCCGGCTTTCCAGTGTCCGCACGACAGCGCCAGGTGCACGCCGCCCGCTCGGTCGCTGAAGACATCGCAGCGGAACTCGCCTTGCGCCGTGACCAGCATCCGGCTGCCCAGGCGCTCGATCAGGGTCTCGTTGCGGCTGCGCCAGCCGATCAGGTCGGCAATGGTGCCGATCTTCAGTCCGTGGGTGGCGGCAAAAGCCTGGAGTTCTGGAAGACGGGCCATCGTCCCGTCGTCGTTCATGACTTCGCAGATCACGGCTGCCGGAAGCAGCCCGGCCATCGCGGCCAGGTCGCAGCCGGCTTCGGTGTGGCCAGCGCGAACCAGAACGCCGCCGTCTTGCGCCTGCAGCGGGAAGATGTGGCCGGGCTGGACCAGGTCGCTGGCCTTGGCGTCGCGCGCGACTGCGGCTCGTACGGTGCGCGCACGGTCGGCCGCCGAGATGCCGGTCGTGACGCCGCTGGCGGCCTCGATGCTGACCGTGAACGCGGTGCCGTGCACGGTGCCGTTCTGGGCCGCCATCGGCGGCAGCTTCAGGTGCTCGCAGCGCTCCCGGGTCAGGGTCAGGCAGATCAGGCCGCGGGCGTGCCGGGCCATGAAGTTGATCGCCTCGGGGGACACGTGCTCGGCTGCCAGAACCAGGTCGCCTTCGTTTTCGCGGTCTTCCTCGTCGACCAGGATGACCATGCGTCCTGCGGCCAGCTCGGCGACGAGTTCGGGAATCGGTGCGATCGACATGGTCCCGGATTGTAGGAGGGGGTGTCCAGGGCGAAGGGTCGCGTGCACGACAGCGTGGACCCAATAGAAACAGCCCGCCGAAGCGGGCTGGACCGGTCTTGAGCCCGCGATGGCGGGCTCAACGGGCGACTCAGGCGCGGCGGCGCATGGCCATCAGGCCGAGTGCAGCCGCGGCAAGGGCCAGCGTACCGGGCAGGGGAACCGGATTCGGATCCGCACCTCGGACCGCGCCAGTGACGACACCGTCGATGCCGAACGCGTCGTTGCGGAGGTCGGCGCTCACCATCAGTCGGTTGTAGCTCGCGCCGGTGCTGTCGGTGAATCCGAAGAAGGCCAGGCCGCCCGACGGTGCCTGCCCGTTGAGTTCGCCGCTGATGTTGAAGACCTTCTGGGTGCCGTCGACGGCGTACAGCGTGAAGACGATGTCGGTCTCGAAGTCGCCCAGGTCGGACATGAAGAAGCCCAGCGCGTGCAGAGGATTGGCGCTGAAGTCCCAGGTCATCGTCGAGCTGCGCATCTCGGCCCAGGCCTGGCCGTCAGTCGCAAATCGACCCGCGGCGGGGTTGTTGTTCGCGAGCAGACGGTCGTCAGGATCGAGATCAAAAGTCTTCTCGCCGTAGGTCCCGGTGGCCGTGAAGCTGGTGAACGGGAACCCGACGTTCGTGCCTTCGAAACCGTAGGTGGACTGGTTGAGCAGGTTGGCCGCGAAAGCGTCCCGCTTGGTCTTGGCGTCACCGGTGATGGAACCACCGGGCATCGGGGTGAACCCGAAGAAGCTGGAGAATTCCCCGACGTCCTTGACCGGGTCGGCGTACGCTGTGCCGGTCAGCGTGGCGCCTACAAGCAAGGCGGCGAAGAAGGGGCGAGCAAGCCGGTTGTTCATTCAAGGGCTCCAAAAAACTGTTGTCGGACGCTTCAGGATCGCGAAGCGCCCTTTCGTCTGAATCGTTAGCAAAGAGCGTACCGCCTTTCAGATCCCTTTCCAATCAGGCACTTGCGTCAACTGCCCCCGTGAACGGGGGGCCGGCGGTGTCAAGAATTCCGACACCTGTGACGATTGGTACAGGCCCTGGATCCGTCGCGGATTCAGCGTCGACGCAAACGGACTCGAAGGTCGTTGCCGACAGGCGCCGAGTCCTGGATGCGCCAAGGCGGCGGATCGCTCAGGGCCTCTTCGCCCATGCTCATCAGTGCGTTCCGGCCTTGGCCAAGCAGCCTCGGAGCGAGGTAGATCAGCCACTCGTCGACCAGTCCGGCATCCCGGAAGGCTCCGCTCAGGGTGGGACCCGCTTCGACATGGAGTTCATTGACGTGTTCGTCACCCAGCAAACGGACCAGTGTCGGCAGGTCCAATCCGCCGCTCGGGCCGACGGGCAGCGTTCGGTGGTGCACCAAGCCGCCATCCCGCCGCTGCCAGGGGTTCAGGGGGTTGGCCCCCGGCTTTGTGAAGACCGTGACGTCGCTGCCACCTTCGACGTGCAGCAGCCGGGCCGACGCTGGCAGGCGGGCATCACTGTCCAGCACCACCCGGGGCGGCTGTCGGCGAATGGCGCGGCCTCGCACGTCCATTCGCGGGTCGTCGGCGAGTACGCTGCCGATTCCAGTCAGCACGGTGCCGGCGCGGGCCCGCCAGGCATGGCCATCGGCGCGGGCCGCCTCTGACGTGATCCACTGGCTTCGTCCGTCGGGCAACGCCGCCCGGCCGTCCATCGACGTCGCCATCTTGGCTCGCACCCACGGCCTGCCCGTCCGTACGCGGTGCAAGAAGCCGATGTTCAGCTCGGTGGCAGCCGTGACCAGCGCCTGAGCCTCAGGGGCTGGGTCCAGCTCCGCGACCACAACCTCGATGCCGGCGCGGCGCAATTGCTCGATGCCCTGGCCATCGACGGCCGGGTAGGGGTCGCGCAGCGCGATGACGACCTTGGCGATGCCCGCGGCGATCAAGGCATCGGTGCACGGGGGGGTCCGCCCGTGGTGGCAGCAGGGCTCGAGAGTCACCCACGCCGTAGCGCCTGACACGCCACTGGCCCCGTGGGCGGCGGCCGCGCGCAGCGCCATGACTTCGGCATGCGGCCCGCCGGCCTGCTGGCTGTGGCCGACGCCAAGCACGCGACCGTCCCGGTGGCCGATCACACACCCAACCCGCGGGTTCGGGTCGCTCAGGCCGATTGCGTTTTCGGCTTGGCAAAGCGCATCGCGCAGGCGTTGCAGGTCCAGGGGCGAAAGCATGGTCAAGGCGTGAGCTTGCCGCTGCGGCGCCTGCGAATCCGCCCGACCCGCGGCGGTTGCTCAGTTCGGGGGTTGGTGGTGCCAGACCCTTGGACCGGCCGCATTGGTGAGGTTGCAGCCGTTCGTAGGCACGGTATTGGCGCCAGTCGTAATGACCAGATTCTGGTTCAGCAGATTCCGGTTCACGGAATCCTGGAACGACACGCCGCTCTCGATCCGGGTGACCGGGAAGAAGCGGCAGACCCGGTACTCGGCAGCGGCGCCTCCGATGGTGAAGCCCGGCAGGTCCACCCGCAGCGATCCGGACCAACCTCTGCCGTCGAATGCATAGACGACGCAGTAGTACTCGAAGACATTGCCGTTCTTGGATACGAAGCAAGTGTCTGTTCCGACCAGGGGCTCGGTGCGGTCGACGGCAACCTCAGGCGCAACCGGAGGCGCATCGGTTGCGACGCGCATCTCGTTGGCTCGGGTCAAGGCGGTCGCGGAAGGTGTCAGGTAAAAGCGGATGAAGCCCTGCATCAGCAGGAAGAAGTCCGAGCCGCAGTTGGCGACCGTCAGGTCCGCTTCGTCGACCGTCTCGGTCGTCTGGGCCGGGGTGACGCAGCGCTGCATCAGGCCGGACAAGTTGTTGAACACGAGTGCGACGCGGTCGCCACCGCTTTGTCCAGGGGGCACCAGAACGCTCCGGCCCTCGCTGATCTGACGCGCACCTTGCGGCACGGTGACACTTCGGCCGAAGGCCGGGCGCGACCAGATGCCTGCAGGGGCCGCGACGCCAACGGCGCGCAACGCCGGATCGGCCTCGGCGATCATGCTCGACAAGCGCACTTCCTGGGGCTTGTCGTCGGGGTTGTCGGGGTCGCTGACGCGATCCCACCACTGCACCGTCACCAGGACATGCTTGCGCTGCGGGCGCTGAGTGCCGGCCACGTCGGCTTCCTCGCGCGCCCATCGCCTGACCGTGAACGTGGTGTTGGCGCGCGACACCGTGAAGCTGTCCTCGGTCACGATGTCTTCGTAGGCCATTCGCCTTCCGTCAGCGGTGGTGTCGAGAACGCTGTAACCGCGCCACTCCTCGATCTGGTCCTGGGCGATGCGCAGGGCCTCGCTGCGCTGGCGCGAAACGTCGCCATTCAGCCGCAGCGTGCCGATGGTCCCGACCACCGCCAGCATGCCGAAGCCCATCACGGCCAGCGCAACCAGCGCTTCGATCAGCGCAACGCCGCGCTGGCCACGCCCGGGGCGGTTCGACAAGGGGGTGGGCTTCATTCAGCGTACCAGTCGCGCCAGCCCGCAGGCACACGGGCATAGCTGCCGGCGCGGGTGCGCAGGAAGTTGAAGACGCCAAGCGCCTGGGCGTCCGAATAATCCACCTGCAACTGCGGCAGGCTGGCGCCCGCCACCACGCTGAAGTTGCCTTCGCCGATGATGGCTCCGCGGATGGAGACGCTGCCGTCCACGGTCCAGATCCAGTCGGCGCTGCGGCCGTAGATCACACCCCAGAAGTCGACGCCGCTTCTGGCGTCGACCGGCCCTTCGACCACCAGCATCAGAGGCCCCCGAGCCGCAGGCTGTGAGCCGTTGGCAACGTTGTTCTGTTCGCCGAGGTCCTCGTCGAGGAGCAGTCCGCCGCCACCGGTGAGCCAGATCGGCGAGCCCGGGTTGCGCGCTGCTTCCGTCTTGACTTTGGCGGCCGAGCAGACGCTGCTGCAGTCCAGGACGACAACGGCAGGTTGGCGGCGGTACTGATCGGGTGTCATGCCCAGGTGAAGCACAAAGAATCGATCCGCGCTGCTCAGGCCCGCAGGCGGAAAGGCAGCGGCATTGATCGCGGCGGGTACCAACGTGGCATCGTTCTGCGCGACGCTGGCCAGTCCAGGCGTTCCGGGCATCGAAACCGGGTCCAGGTTGGCCGTCGCGACCGTGCCCCCTGCGACCACGGTGAATCCGTTGCTGACCGCCACGCGGTTTGCACGGATGGCCACCTGGGGATCGTTGATCAGTCGCACCGAAGCCCCGCCGGCAAACCCGCCGGCCGGCAGTGCGTTGACGTTGCCGCCAACGGTCAGCGCGGAACTGGGCTGGGTGCGCAACGCCGGTCGCAAGGCCACATGGGCGTAGATCGCAGAAACCGAACTGCTGGCATCGGCGGCCGGCGTGGATCTGAAGCAGGCCCCGGTTTGTGAACATCCGATCGAGATGATCCGGATCGCCGTGCGCGGGAGCGGGTCTTGATCAACGTTGGCGGCTGTGTCGACGGCGAACGACACGGTGAATGCCGGTGCCGGCTGGTTACCCGCCGGACGCGACGGGGGATCGACGGCCACGTTGCGCTGTCCACAGGTGCAGTTCCAGGCGATCGAGTCGGGATCGCCCCCGCTGAAGACGCACCGCACCCGGATCGACGTGTTGTCCGTGTTGTTCAGTGCCGTCACGGCTCCGTTGGGCAGGCCGGTCGCAGCAACGGTGCTCGCGATGCGCAGATACCGGTCGCGGAACGTCCGGTGGGCATCGTCGTCTTCGGTCGTCGACGGCTTGCAGGTGTTGTCGGTCAGCCCGGAGTTGAGCTGCGCGAGCGTCCATTCGACCCCGGCCTCGGCGGCCTCGAAAGCCTCGGTCGCCCGCAACTGATTGCTCGACGTGCGCTGATCGAAGATGAGGCTGCGGTTGCTGTAGGCCGCCACCATCGCAACCAGGAAGAAGAGCACCATGACGACCGCCAGGGTGGCGGCGCCGCGCGCAGGCGCACGATTCCGCCACCGGGAGGGACCGGAGGATGCGGCAGTGTGCAGGAGTGACGCCATGGTCTAGTTGGGCAGGGTCGGGCAGGCTTGGTTGTTCTGACCTTGCTGGCCGGGAAAGACTTCGAACGACGTGGTCAAGGACCGGGTGGCCACACTGGTGCTCAAGCTGCGTCGGACGGTCCCATCGCGCAGCGACTCGCCCTCGATGCTCAGTGTGTATTCCTGCGGCCTGGCGCGTGGCCAGCAGTCGGTGGTGCCGTCCGGGCAAAGATATGGGCACGGGATGATGTGCGGCTCCAGGTTGTCCGACCGTTCACGCCCGCCGGCTCTCTTGGTGTCGATCGAGAACTTGGTGATCTTGACGCTGAGGGGGTCGGTCAATTCCTGCCAGACCCCAGCGCCGCCATCTGGAATCAGCATCTTCACGGTGTCGTTCTCGAGCTTGAAGCCGAAGCCCTCCTCGCCGGGTCCGCGCCGGTACCGGATCGAAATGCTGCTGGCATCGCCAGGGGTCAGGTCCGCGGCCATTCCGTCGGTCGCGTTGGTCTGCAACTGCCCCGTCGAGTACCAGAGGCCGAAGCCTTCGATGACACTGGCGCTGCTGCGGCGCAGTTCGCGCGTGACCACTTCCGCGGCGGTTCGCAGATCCTGATCGAGCTGGGTTTCAAGCAACACCTGGCGGGTGCTGCCCAACTGCGCCGTCACCATGGTCGTCGCGGCCGCAACCACCAACAGGCCGACAGCGATGCCGACCATCAGCTCGACGAGCGAAATACCCCTGGACAGCAGACGCCTGGCTTCGGTTCTCATGGTGTCGGTCTGTGCACTAGGGGCACTGCTTCAGGCCGAGGTTCGTTCCGCCGACCTGGCAGGAACTCGGACGGCCGGCGACACCCATCATCATCAGGATCTCGCCTCCTCGTGAACCCTTGATGCGAAATCCGTACTCGGTCGGCTTGGTCTGGCCGAAATCGTTGACCAAGACCTCCAGGCCCCCGGAGGCCCGGTTGAAGTAAACGAAGTCGGGTGCGCCGTCCTTGTAGAGCGACACGGTGACACCCGTGCTCCGAGGCACGCGAACGACGCCCAACAGCTTGGCCTCTGCGTGCAAGCAGATCGCCTCGTTGTCCGGTCGGCCGCAGTCGCATCCCTCCGGCGGGGTCCTGGTGAAGCTGGTGTTCAGCGCGAGGAGGTAGCAGGTCTGGCTGTCGTTGCTGCCAGGTTTCACGAAGCCTGGCGCGTTGCGCGACAGGGTTTCCATGCGCGTGAGCTGCATGGCCGCCACCAGTTCGTCGTGCACGGACTTCAGGCGCTGGCGCTCGATCTGCTCCATGAACGACGGCACCGCGAAGGTCAGGATCAGTGCCGCGATCACCACCGTGATCATCAGCTCGGTCAAGGTAACGCCACGTTGGCGACGGTCCGGGCGCATCAGCGGCTCCAGCACTTGTGCTGATTGGTCTCGTCGAGCGCGCCGGCGCTCGCGCCCGAGCGATAGGTCAGGATGGAGCGCTCGACCTGGATCTGCAAGCGGACGCAGTTCGTGTCGCTGGCCTGGGCCTTGCCGGTTTCGGCCGTTGCCGTGACCGTGTAGCCGACATCGTCGTTGCCGCTGATCGCCAGCTTGTAATAGCCCGACGGGCTGGAGTACTCGCCGACCTTGAGATCCGTGAACGAGTTGCTGTAGGTGTCGTGGTTGGAGCGCCAGCGTTCCTGGGCCAACTGCACGGCGGCAATGGCGGCAACGCCTTCGGCGCGCCGGTTCTTCGCGATGGCCGAGGTGTAGGCCGGGTACGCCACTGCCGCCAGCAAGGCAATGACGACCAGAGCAATCATGACCTCGATCAGCGTGAAGCCACGACGACCAGACCGATGTGGGGTTGCAGGACGCTGTCGCATGGCTGGCGATTATTCGAGTTCGGAATCGAAGTGGGTGATTTGGCGGAAACCGCTCGTCGCCGTTCGCGGGCCGCTTGTCCGGTTTCAGGACCATCCCCCCCAGAACAAAGGGGCCGGCCTGTGGCGTTGCCCACCACGACAACGGCGCTTTGCCGCCCTATGATCCGGGCTCCCTCGGCCATCACCGGCCTCAAGGACACCCGATGAAGACCGCCATCCGACCCCCTTGCAGCCTGCGGGCTGCCGCCTGCTGATCCGACGATCGGCAAGGGGTGTCGCCCGTTCGGCGGCACCCTCCGTGGACCTGTGCCCCGGCCGTTGAAGGCCAATCGCGGGGACAGGTTCGGGTGGACTGACGTGTACAGGGAGAGAGGTTCCCCGTGTTCCAACGATTCGAGCGCCTGGTCGCGCCGTACCCCGAGGCTTTGCCACCTCCGCCGCCCAGGAAACTCCTGGCCTTCATGTGGCGCAACAGTGAAGGCCTTCGCGGCTGGCTGCTGCTGCTGACCCTGCTGACAGCGGCCATCGGCGCGTTTGAGGCGCTGCTGTTTTCGATGATGGCGCACATCATCGATCTGCTCGGCAAGACGCCACCGGCGAGCTTCTTCTCGGCCCATGGCGGCACGCTGTGGATGCTGGGTGGCGTGCTGCTGCTGAGCATCGCGTTCGCGGCGTTGCAGGCACTGGTCAAGTACCAGGGCATCTTCGGCAACTTCCCGATGCGGCTGCGCTGGAACTTCCACCGCCAGATGCTCGAGCAGAGCATGTCGTTCTACCAGGACGAGTTCGCCGGCCGCATCGCGACCAAGGTGATGCAGACGGCGCTGGCGGTGCGCGATGTGTGGCTGATCTTTGCCGACATCCTGATCTACGTCGCGATCTACTTCGTCACCATGGTCGGCATCGTCGGCGCGTTCGACGCCTGGCTGGTGACACCGTTCCTGATCTGGCTGGTCCTCTATGCGGTGGCGCTGTGCTTCTTCGTGCCGCGACTGGGTCGCGTCGCGCAGGCACAGGCCGACGCGAGGTCGCTGATGACAGGGCGAATCACCGACGCGTACACCAACATCGCGACCGTCAAGCTGTTCTCGCACTCGCAACGCGAGGCGGGTTTTGCGCGCAATGCGATGCAGGAGTTCATGGTGACGGTGCACGGCCAGATGCGCCTGGTCACCGGCTTCGAGATCGTGAACCAGACGCTGTCGGTGCTGCTGATCGGTGGCAGTGCGCTGGGCTGCCTGGTGCTGTGGCAACAAGGGCAGGTCGGTGTCGGCGCGTTCGCTGCGGTCACGGCGATGGCCATGCGGTTGAACGGCATCTCGCACTGGATCATGTGGGAGATGAGTTCGCTGTTCGAGCACATCGGCACCGTCGAGGACGGCCTGCAGACGCTCTCGCGGCCGCGAGCGGTGCTGGACTCCCCGGCGGCTCAGGCACTGGTGGTGCCCAAGGGCGAGGTGCGCTTCGAGGACGTCAGCTTTGCCTACGGCGGCAGCAAACCGGTCGTGCAGGGCTTGAACCTGACGATCCGGCCTGGCGAAAAGATCGGTCTGGTCGGGCGTTCAGGCGCTGGCAAGAGCACGGTCGTGAACCTTCTGCTGCGGCTGTATGACCTGCCGAAGGCGGGTGATGGTGCTGCCGCAATGGCCGGCGGCCGCATCCTGATCGACGGCCAGGACATCGCGTGCGTGACGCAGGAGAGCCTGCGCCGGCAGGTCGGCATGGTGACCCAGGACACCTCGCTGCTGCATCGGTCGGTGCGCGACAACATCGTCTATGGCCGGCCCGACGCGACCGAAGCCCAGATGGTGTCGGCGGCCGAACGTGCCGAAGCGACCGAGTTCATCCAGGGCTTGAGCGACCCGAAAGGCCGCAAGGGTTTCGACGCCCACGTCGGCGAACGGGGCGTCAAGCTGTCGGGCGGGCAGCGCCAGCGCATCGCGATCGCCCGTGTGATGCTGAAGGATGCACCGATCCTGCTGCTCGACGAAGCGACGAGTGCGCTCGACAGCGAGGTCGAGGCGGCCATCCAGGCGTCCCTCTACAACCTGATGGAAGGCAAGACCGTGGTCGCGATCGCCCACCGGCTGTCGACCATTGCGGCGATGGATCGCCTGGTCGTGATGGACAAGGGGCAGATCGTCGAAACCGGCAGCCACTCGGAATTGCTTGCGCAAGGGGGCATCTACGCCCGGCTCTGGGCTCACCAGAGCGGTGGTTTCCTTGGCGAGGAGGACGGCGACGCGACCATGGCGGGCGCCGCCGACGCCACGCCGAGGCCGGCGACTCGTGCCGCGGCCTCAGTGCAGCACGAGATCCAAGGGTTGCCGCTCCTCGGCGACGATTGAAGCCATGGGCTCGGTGTCGGGCCAACCCTCTGGCGACGCAGCCTTGGCTGACGCCGGCGCTGCGGGTCTGGCGGCGTGGGCCAAAGTCGAGTCGACCAGGGTCCGCCGCCGTTCGGGCTCGCCCGGCGTTGCCGGAGCGGGCGACCCGGTGGCCGCAACCGGCAACTCCCCAGGGGCCGGGCACGACGGCAGGAACGGCCGCTCCAGTTCCTGCGCGTTGGCCATGAGCGCCTCGCGGGCGAGTTGTTCGGTGACGCTGCGCTGCATGGCCTCCCAGCCGGCAATCGCCAGTGCGATGGCCAACAGGCTGCCCACGAGCAGGACCATGGAGGTGACGAGGATGTCCATGGCTTGGGTTTCGGTCCCGCACGCCCAAGCTTGAGACCCCGACGTCCCGCCGCGGTGTCGCAAACCGTGCGCTTGTTGTGCAGGACTGCAATCCCCCGCGCTGCGCCGGCTTGGTGCCATGCGGGGACAATCCGCGGGTTGCCAAACGCCCGTCGCTGGACGCCTTCTTCGTGACCGCCGAAACCCTTGCTTCGCTGACCCCGGCCCCCGCCGTGCCCAAGGCCTTGGGCCAATGGCGGCCGTACTGGGCCAAGCGGCTCGGCCCGGTGCCGTTCCTGCCGACCACCCGCGACGAGATGGTGCAGGTCGGCTACGACGAGTGCGACATCGTGATCGTCACCGGCGATGCCTACGTCGACCATCCGAGTTTCGGCATGGCGGTGATCGGGCGAGTGCTTGAGGACCAGGGCTTTCGCGTCGGCATCGTGGCCCAGCCCGACTGGCAGTCGGCCGACGCGTTCAAGGCGCTGGGCCGGCCCAAGCTGTTCTACGGCGTCGCGGCCGGGAACATGGATTCGATGATCAACCGCTACACCGCCGACCGCAAGGTGCGCAGCGACGACGCGTACACACCCGGCGGCGCCGGCGGGCGAAGGCCTGACCGGGCGACCCTGGTCTACACCCAGCGCTGCAAGGAAGCATTCCCCGACGTTCCGGTGGTCATCGGCGGCATCGAGGCCAGCCTGCGCCGCATCGCCCACTACGACTACTGGCAGGACAAGGTCCGCCGTTCGATCCTGGTCGACAGCAAGGCCGATCTGCTGGTCTACGGCAACGCCGAGCGGGCGATCGTCGAGATCGCCCACCGGCTGGCCCGCCGCGAACCCGTGGACCAGATCGACGACGTGCGCGGTACCGCCTTCATGGTCAAGTCGGCGCGCCCGGGCTGGTTCGAGCTCGACTCGACCGAGGTCGACCGACCCGGCCGGATCGACGAGCACATCAACCCCTACCTGACGACGCAGGAGGTGGCGGCCGCCAAGGGCGCGGACTGTGCCAAGGGCGAGGCGCCGCCCGCTGAGGCCGGTGTCCCGTCAGGCATGCCTGCTCTTGCCACCGTGGCCATGCCGGTGTCGCTGAAGAAGCCGGCCTCCGGCGCGCTGAAACTGCCGCCGCGCGAGCAGACCGTGGTCCGGCTGCCGGCCTACGAGCAGGTCAAGGCGGACCCGGTGCTGTATGCGCACGCCAACCGTGTCCTGCACCTCGAGACCAACCCCGGCAATGCCCGCGCGCTGGTCCAGCGCCATGGCGACCGCGACCTCTGGATCACGCCACCGCCGATCCCGCTGACCACGGCCGAGATGGACCGCGTGTTCGACCTGCCCTACGCCCGCAGCCCGCACCCGGTGTATGCCGACGAGCAGGGCAGTCACGACGGCGCGACCAAGATCCCGGCCTGGGAGATGATCCGCTTCAGCGTGAACATCATGCGCGGCTGCTTTGGCGGCTGCACCTTCTGCTCCATCACCGAGCACGAAGGCCGCATCATCCAGAGCCGCAGCGAGGACTCCATCGTGCGCGAGATCGAGGCGATCCGCGACCGCGTCAAGGGCTTCACCGGCGTCATCAGCGACCTCGGCGGGCCGACCGCCAACATGTGGCGCATCGGCTGCAAGAGCCCCGCGATCGAAGCGGCCTGTCGCAAGCCGAGTTGCGTCTACCCCGGCATCTGCCCGAACCTGAAGACCGACCACGGCCCGCTGATCGCGCTGTACCGGCGCGCACGCGGACTGCCGGGGGTCAAGAAGATCCTGATTGCCAGCGGCCTGCGCTATGACCTGGCCGTCCGGAGTCCTGAGTACATCCAGGAACTCGCGACCCACCATGTCGGTGGGTACCTCAAGATCGCGCCCGAACACACCGAGGAAGGGCCGCTGTCGCGCATGATGAAGCCCGGCATCGGTGCTTACGACCAGTTCAAGAAACTGTTCGACGAGGCCAGCCGTGCCGCGGGCAAGAAGCAGTTCCTGATCCCGTACTTCATCGCCGCGCATCCCGGCACCCGCGACGAGGACATGATGAACCTCGCGCTGTGGTTGAAGAAGAACGGCTTCAAGGCCGACCAGGTGCAGACCTTCTATCCAAGTCCGATGGCCACGGCCACGGCGATGTACCACACCCAGCTCGACCCGCTTCGTGGCATCAGCCGCGACGTCGGGCCCGGCCGCCGGGCCGAGCGCGTGGACATCGTGAAGGGCGAGAAGCGCCGCCGGCTGCACAAGGCCTTCCTGCGCTGGCACGACCCGGCCAATTGGCCACTGCTTCGCGAAGCGCTGAAGGACATGGGCCGTGCCGACCTGATCGGCAACGGCAAGCACCAGCTGATCCCGACCTGGCAGCCCACGGCCGACGAGGGCTATGCCAGTGCCCGTCGCAAGAACAGCACGGGCGCCGGTGCCCGCCGCTCGGCGGTGACCGAAGGCCGGATCCTGACCCAGCACACCGGCCTGCCGCCGCGCAAGACGCGCTGAAACGTCGCCTGCGACGGCTTGGCAGGCCCCGCAGTTGCGGGGGTGTACGGCCCAAACCGGGGTCGTCCCCATCACGTGGCGCCGGCGGCGCGTGATAACTTGGCGAAGCCTTGACACACGAGCCCGCTGGAGACACGACATGACCCGCTCTTTCCGCCTATCCCTAGCCGCGACCGCCCTGGCCGCCGCTTTTGCGTCCACCGGCGCCCACGCGTTCAGCAACGCCTACTTCTTTGGCGACAGCCTCTCGGACACCGGCAACATCTACGCCGCGACGGGCTTCACAACGCCGGGCGCGCCGTACTTCAACGGTCGCTTCTCCGACGGCCCGGTCTGGGTCGAGTACCTGGCCGCCGGGATCGGCCACGCCGGCGCTTCCACGGCCAGCCTGCTGGGCGGCAACAACTTCGCCTGGGGCGGCGCGCGCACCGCCGGGGGATCGATCCCGAGCCTGCTGGCCCAGGTGGGTGGCTTCACCGGTGCCATCCCGGCAGCCGATCCGAATGCGCTCTACGTGGTCGTCGCCGGTGGCAACGACATGCGCGACGCCCGCAGCGGCAACCCGGATCTGATCGACGATGTGGCGATTGCCGCCACCAACAACCTGAAGGCGGCGGTGGGCCTGCTGGCGGCCAAGGGCGCCAAGAACGTGCTGCTGGCCAACCTGCCGGATCTCGGCCAGACGCCCGAAGCCCTCGGCCTGGGACTGGTGGCCGTGTCGACTCAGGCCACCAACGAGTTCAATGCCCGCATCGGCGGGGTCGTCACCCATGCCCAGAACCTGGGCATGACCGTGAGCTTCCTCGACCTGGCCGGCCTGGGGAACATGATCCGCAACGATGCGCTGAACAACGGCGGTGCGGTCTACGGCATCACCAACGTGTTCACGCCTTGTGGCACCTTCCAGGGCTCGTTCGGCATTTCGTGCAACGTGTCGCAGTTCTCAGACGCGCTGCACCCGTCGGCGCGTGCGCATGCCCTGGTCGGTGCGGCCGCGGTGGCCGTGGTGCCCGAGCCGGCAACCTACGGCCTGATGGCCCTGGGCCTGCTGGCCGTGGGTGCCGTCGCGCGCCGCCGGGCCTCCTGAAGGCAGAGGACGGCCGTCTGTCGGAAAGCCGCTGACGCGCCAATTCGACACGATCCGACCCGCTCCTTGGCGGGCTTCCACGTGCGCCGGTGAACCGACCGGCGCACAGTGGCGTTCTCGGGTCACGTCACTCTGCTTCGTCCTGCCACCATGTCCACGCCCATGTCGCTTGCCCTCCCGGCCGCCGCAGAGCCGGGCTTCGAGTTGCGGTTCGAGTCGCTGTTCAACCCCGGTCGCGCGCTTGCTTTCCCGTGCGACGAGTTCGGGCGGGTCGTGATGGACCATCTCGCGCCGCGGGCCTTGCAGAACTATCTCTATGCCCGCGCTGTGGTCGGCCGCGAGTTCGCGATGCCGGCCGTCGTGCGCCAGGTGTGCTGCTGATCGGGGCTCGCACGTCGACCTGACGCGTCCCCGACCTTTGTCCCCTGGCGCCATGGACAATCCTGCGCCATGGCTGCTTCCTCTCTGCTGGCTCTGATCGACGACATCGCCACCGTCCTCGACGACGTGGCCATCCTCTCCAAGGTGGCGGCCAAGAAGACCGCCGGGGTGCTGGGTGACGACCTCGCACTCAATGCCCAGCAGGTCGCCGGCGTCAAGGCCGAGCGCGAGATTCCGGTGGTCTGGGCGGTGGCCAAGGGCTCGATGCTCAACAAGGCCATCCTGGTGCCCGCGGCTCTGGCGATCAGCGCGTTTGCGCCCTGGCTGATCAAGCCGCTGCTGATGCTCGGTGGCGCCTTCCTGTGCTACGAAGGGGCCGAGAAGCTTGCCCATCGATTCCTGCACAGCAAGGACGAGGAAGCCCAGCACCGTGCCGACCTGACCCAGGCGCTGGTCGACCCGACGGTGGACCTGGCGCAGTTCGAACGCGACAAGATCAAGGGTGCGGTCCGGACCGACTTCATCCTGTCGGCCGAAATCATCGCGATCACGCTGGGTACCGTCGATGGCCAGGCCTTCGGCACCCAGGTTGCCGTGCTGGTGGGCATCGCGGTCGCGATGACGGTCGGGGTCTACGGTCTGGTCGCCGGCATCGTCAAGCTCGACGACTTCGGCCTCTGGCTCAGTCGCACCAGGCATGCCGTGCTGCAGGCCTTGGGTCGGGGCCTGCTGCGCCTGGCGCCCTGGCTGATGAAGGCCCTGAGCGTGGCCGGTACCGCGGCCATGTTCATGGTCGGCGGCGGCATCCTGGTCCATGGCTGGCCGGCACTGCACCATGGCATCGAAACCCTGGTGGGCGGCTTGACCGGGGCCGTTCAGTGGCTGACGTCGACCGTGGCCGAGGCCGGGGTCGGCGTGCTGGCCGGGATCGTGGTGCTTCTGCTGGTGACCGCGGTGCAGCGGCTGCGTCGGTCGTCGCCGCCCGCCTGACCGGGCACGGCCGGCTTCAGGGCGTCGGCAGAACGCCCAGCAGTTCGACCTCGAAGACCAGGGTCGAGCCGGGTGGAATCAACCCGTCGCCGACATTGCGCTCGCCATAGGCCAGGTTGGGTGGGCAGGTCAGCTTGGCGCGGCCACCGACCTTCATCTTCTGCACGCCTTCGGTCCAGCACTTGATCACGCGGTTCAGGCGGAACATCGCCGGCTGGCCGCGCTTGTGCGAGCTGTCGAACTCGCGCCCATCGGGGAAGGTGCCGCGGTAGTGCACCCGCACGGTGT
>Ga0209985_10001252_pt1 | contig 25382 bp, 15 predicted proteins | sample NOAtaG_FD_187305 | JGI IMG/M metagenome (GOLD analysis project Ga0209985, IMG submission 187305) | Freshwater lake microbial communities from Lake Erie, under a cyanobacterial bloom - NOAA_Erie_Diel6S_1000h metaG (SPAdes) (version 2) | ecosystem: Environmental > Aquatic > Freshwater > Lake ...
TCTCAGGCAACCGCGCTTCTCAGCACCCCGTCTTTCCTTTGGATCCCTGCCGTAGTTTCGTCCGTTCTTGCACCACCCCACCATGCCTCTGTCCAGGCCCCTTCGGTCGTTCGCGTTCTTGTTGCTCGTGCTTTGCGCGTCCCGTCCCTCCCTGGCACAGACCTTCCCCTTCACCAGCGGCCCCATCCCCATGTGCGATACCAGTACGTTCACGGCCACCGTGAGCGGCGTTGGCACGTTGATCACACCGGACGGATGGAACTGGGGGGCCTACATCGACAACGTGGTGCTGAACATCACCACCAACCACCCGCAAACGCTGCAGATCTCGCTCACCTCGCCAGAGGGCACTACCCTGCTGCTTTCCGCCTTTAATGGCGCGGGGGGACAGAACTACACGAACACGACTTTCCCCTACTATGGCGGTGGCAACATTACCGCGGCCTCAGCGCCATTCACAGGCTCCTACAACCCGCAGGGGGGGAACCTGAGCGTGTTCGACTGGGAGAACGCGGACGGTGTATGGACCATCACCGTGATCGATACGGCGTGTGCCAACGGCGGCACTGGTCCTGGAGGGAACTGGACCCCCGGTTGGTTCAACGGCGGTGTGGGCAGTGGTGCATTCGCTTTTGGTTTCGCTAGCCCACCTCCCCCCTGTTTCATCGATATGGGTTCCCAAGGGGCCATCATCTGCTCGGGCCAGACCGTGGACGTGCTTACCAATTATGAGACCAGTTGGGGCGGTATGGGTATCACGTTCTCCGTTTGGTATTCGTGGTCCGGGGTGCCCGTGGCCGACCCGTACAATGTCACCGATCCAGGTGATTACCAGATCGAAGGGATGGATTGGGCTGGCTGTTATTACTACGGTTCGTTCAATGTACAAGTGGCACCCGGGGTGAACCTGGGCCCCGACCAGACCGTGGAGCAATGCAGTGGTGCCGGACCGGTGGACCTGACGGCCTTGTTCGACTTTACGGGTGCCAGTAGTGGCTCTGCGTGGACGCTGAACGGGGCGCCCATCACCAACCCCACGGCCACAGCGGCCACGTTTCCCGGAGTTTACGAAGTGACCGCGGGCAATGGGGGCTGCTCCGATGTGGCGCAGGTCACGCTCAGCATCGCCAACGCCCCTGTGCTGGGACCGGATCAGAACGCAACCATTTGTGCCGGTGGTTCCGTGGACCTTACCGCGCTGTTCGCCACCCCAGGCCTGACCCCTGCGTGGACCTTCAACGGTGCCCCGATGTCCGCGCCCACCGCAGCGGACCAAAGCGGCACGTACACCGTGAGCGTGGTAACGGTTGATGGTTGCACCGATGATGCGGACGTAGTGCTTGTCGTGGAGGCGCCGCCTGCATTGGGTGCCGATCAAGCGGTGAGCATTTGTAGCGGTACGACGCTCAACCTCACCACGCTGTACACCACGGACAATGTCAACGTGGCGTGGTCGTTCCTGGGCGCACCAGTACCCAACCCCTTTGCCGTGCAACAGGCCGGCACCTACCAGCTGACGGCCATTAGCGCGGCAGGCTGCACGGACCAGGCGCTGGTGGTGCTGAGCGTGGAGAATGCACCTGTGCTGGGTGCCGATCTGGTGGAGACCATCTGCACTGGCGAGACCACGGACCTCACCACCTTTTTTACCACCACCGGCCTTGCCACCGACTGGTCCTACGCTGGTGCGACCGTGACGGACCCTACGTCAGCGAGTGTCGCAGGCCCCTACACGCTGGTGGCCACCAACGCCGCCGGTTGTACCGATAGCGCCGTGCTGGACCTGGTGGTGGCCGCCTTGCCGGCGCTGGGTGCCGATCAACAAGTGGCCGCATGCGCTGGAACCACGGTGGACCTCACCGCCCTCTATGCCACTGGCGCCAACAGCACGGCCTGGACCCTGGCCGGTGCACCAGTGACCGCCCCGGCCGTTGCTACCGAAGCGGGAACCTACCAGCTTACCGCCACCAGCGTGGACGGATGCGAGGTCACCGCCCAGGTGACGCTGCAAATGAACCCCGCCCCGGCCTTGGGCGCGGACCAAGGCGCTGGCAGTTGTGCCGGTACACCCTTTGACCTCACTGCGCTTTACTCCACCACGGGCCTCACCACCGAATGGACGTTGGGCGGTGTGCCGGTCACCGATCCGACCGCTGTGAGCAGTTCCGGTAGTTACCAGTTGGTGGTGACCAATGCATTCAACTGCACGGATGCCGCCATGGTGACCTACACGGCGTACGCCAACCCCGATCTGGGTGCCGACCTCGACTTCGGCCTGTGTCCCTGGCAGAACGTGGACCTGGGCGCGGTGTTCCCCGTGGGTGCCATGATCGCCACCTACACCTTGAATGGTGTGCCCGTGGCCGACCCCAGCGCTGTGCACGATGAAGGCACCTACACGGTGTTCGTTACCGATGCCAATGGCTGCACGGACGATGCCGTGGCGAATGTGCTGAACGTGGAATGCCTGTGCGTGGTGGATTTCGTGGAGGACACCCGCTGCATGCAGGAGCCTTCCTTGTTCACGCTCGTGGCCGATTCGGCCGTGGTGTCCGCACAGTGGGATTTCGGCGGGGCCGCCAATGGGTCCACGGAGATCGATCCGCTTGTGCGCTTCTACGCGTCGGGCGATATCACGGTGACCTTGCAGGCCACGCTCAGTTGCGGTGTGGTCAGCGTGCAACGCACCATCCGCGTGCAGGACTGCACCGATTCGTGCGCGGTATATCTGCCCAATGCCTTCACCCCCGATGGCGATGCGCGCAATGAGGCATGGACCTGGTACGGCGAGTGCATGCCCGATGAGTTCATCATGGAGGTGTACGACCGCTGGGGCGAGGCCATTTTCGCCACTACCGACCCCCTGCAACAATGGGATGGCACCTACAAGGGCCAACCCTGTCCGCCGGGCGAGTACGTGTACCGCGTGGGCTACCGTCTGCTCTATCAAAAGCCGAAAGAGGTGACGGGCTCCATCACCTTGGTGCGGTAGGGCTTCACATGACCACCCGGGGTGAACGGCCGAACAGGAGCGGTCCGTCCGTGTTGAGTGGTTGTATTGGCCACGCCTATTTTCGTGGTCTACTCATGGTCAACGGTGCACGGCATCTGCTTTTCCTGTTCGCGGTCTGCCTTGCCGGCCTGTTGGGCGCGCAATGCACGTCGCCCATTGAACTGGGTGCGCCGGTGAACCTGTGCGCGGGCCAGACGCAGGTCCTGAGCGTGCCTGCTGGCTACCAGAGCTATCTCTGGAGCACTGGTGCCACCGCACCTGCCATCACGGTATCCACCTCGGGCACCTACACCTGCACCGTTACACAGACCGGTACCAATGCCATCACCAACGGCGATTTCAGCGCCGGTGCCACAGGCTTTACCAGTGATTACGTTCCCGGCACGGGTGGGGCCTTTGGCCTGCTTTCCTCGGCGGGAACGTACGCCACCACCACCTCGCCGAACTTCGTGCACAACAACTTCGCCGCGTTCGGTGATCATACCACGGGCACAGGAGCCATGCTGGTAATGAACGGTGCGCAGGTGGTCGGGCAGGATATCTGGTGCCAGACCGTTGGCGTGTCGCCGAACACCACCTATACGTTCTCGGCCTGGCTGGCGTCGGCTGTATCGGCTTCGCCCGCACAGCTGCAATACACGGTGAACGGTGCGCCCATCGGTAACCTCAATGCATCGGGTGTGCTGGGCCTGTGGGTCAACTTCACCAGTACGTGGAACTCGGGCACGGCCACCACGGCCACGCTCTGCATCACCAACCTTAACACCGCCGAGAGCGGCAATGATTTCGCCATCGATGACATCGCCTTCGTGCCGCTGTGTACCTACACCGACAATGTGGTGGTAACGGTGTACCCGCTGCCCACGCCCGATCTGGGGCCCGACCAGCAGTACTGCGCCGGGAATGCGGTGGCTTTGGACCCGCAGACGCCCGGTGCCGATGCGTACCTGTGGCAGAACGGGAGCACGGCGTCCACCTTCACGCCCACAGCAAGCGGGGTGCATTGGGTGGATGTAACGGACAATGGATGCACGGCGCGGGATAGTGTGCTGGTCACCGTGCTCACGCAGCCCGTCATTTCGTTGGGCCCCGATCAGCAGTTGTGCGAGAATGAACAGGCGGTGCTCAATGCCTTTTATCCGGGAGCCAACGTGCTTTGGAACGATGGCAGCACGGTGCCTACGCGTACCATCTCGCAAAGCGGCACCTACTGGGTCACCGTGGACCTGGCCGGATGCGTGGACCGCGATACTGTTGCGCTCATCTTTTACCCGTTGCCCATTGTGGAGCTCGGTAACGACACGGCCATTTGCGAGGTGGACGTGCTGGTGCTGGATGTGTATCGGCCCGGGGGCAGTTACCTGTGGAACACGGGGAGCACCCTTCCGCAACTGACCACGGCTGGTGCTGGTGCGTACAGCGTGGTGGTGGAAGAGAATGGCTGCACAACGGAGGATGAACTGGAGCTGAGCATTATTCCGTTGCCCGTTGCCGATCTGGGTCCCGACCGTCTGCTTTGCGCCGGACGTACGGAGGAGCTGGATGTGTTCCGTCCGGGATGCACGTACGTGTGGCACGATGGAAGTACGGAGCCAACGTTCGTGGTCAGTGGGCCTGGGTTGTACGCTGTAACGGTCACCAACAGTTGTGGCCTTGCGAGCGACAGCGTGGAATTCGACCTCGACTTCTGCGACTGTCCGGTGTACACCCCGAACGCGTTCACGGCGAACGGTGATGAGATCAACGACCGGTTCGTCCCGCAGTTCACCTGCCCCAATCGCAGTTACCTGCTCCGCATCTACGACCGCTGGGGCCGCATCCAATGGGAGACCACCGATCCCTTCAAAGCGTGGGACGGTGGTGGTCTTCCCGTTGGTGTCTATGCCTGGACCATTGAGTACGAGCCGGACTCCGATGTGCTGCGGGGCAACCGCACGGCCAGTGGGCACGTACTTCTGGCTCGGTAGTCATCTTGTCCGCCCCCCCTTCAATTCAGGCCGGTTGGGACCATGGCTTTCCCGGCTCAGGTAACGATGAGGACAATGAGCAGGATGATGAGCAGTGTTACGGCCGAGATGTAGATCACAGGTCCGCGATCATTGAACGCGGCGGCTTCACGTTTTAGCTGACGGGTCTCTGTGCGCAACGCTGAGCGCTCATCCCGGTTGAGCTGGGTGCGGTCCATCTCCGTGATGGCTTCCAATCGGTCGGCAATGGCAAGCACACGGGCCTGTTCGGCGGGGCTCAGTTTGGCCAGGTTCTCCTGGTTGATGCGGATGGGGCCCGTGGGGTCGACGGCTTGTGCCGTTCGTGCGGTGGGTATGATGCAAAGGGTGAGGACCACGGTCCGCAGCAGGCTCTTCAAGGTGTTCATGGGTTCGGTGTTTTGGATGTTCGGGCGTTAACGGGATCCGATGGCAATTACCCGGCTGCTCTCTTCGATGAGCATGTGCCGCACATGCCGAGCAATGCACAGTGAATGTTCCGTTAACTCAACACCCATCCCTATGAGCATTGTCAGTGAACGAGCCGTTCCCTTTCGAAACGCAGTTCATGAGGTGTGCCAGCAGGCAAGGATCAGCCCTACGCGCATCCGTACAAGGCCCGGTGCGCGACACAAGAAGCGGCGCGGTACTACACCTTCCAGATGCGCTTGCCGAAGATGAGCGAAAGCAACAGCAGCACGAGGAAGATGAAGAAGAGCACCTTGGCGATATACGCCGCATCGCCCGCAACGCCAGTGAAACCCAGAAGACCTGCGATGATGGCGATCACAAGAAAGGTAATGACCCAGCGTAACATATCGATCGGTATGAGGTGGTTTGGACTACTATCACATGTAAGGCAGGTCCGATGGGAGCGGAACGGTGCTGGATCCGCCACAATTCTTTTGCCGCGTGACGGATCGACCGCTTGCGGCCCGCAGTGTGCGCTACATACCTTCGGCACATGCTTCCACTCCATGCGCTGCTTTTTCTCATCACTGTTCCTTCTGTGATGCGTGCCCAGTCCACACCCCCTCCCGTTCAGGTAGTAGAGGATAGGGAGGTCATCCAGGAGGAAGGCGACCTGCCTGTAATGCAGACGGGGACGTTGCAAGAAGGGCCGCTGCAGATCGCTGAGCAGATGCCTGAGTTCCCCGGTGGTCAGGAGGCCATGATGAAGTTCATCTCGTCCAACATCAACTACCCGGAGGATATGGCGGAGGCCGGTGTTGGAGGCAAGGTGTTCATCGAGTTCGTGGTGCGTGCTGATGGTCCCATTACCGATGTACGCGTGCTGCGCGGTATTCCCGGCGGCCCTTCGCTGGACCGCGAGGCCGTTCGCGTGGTGAAGGCCATGCCGAAGTGGAACCCTGGCAAGCAGAGTGGCAAGCCCGTGGATGTGATCTACAGGTTGCCGGTGATGTTCAAGGCTGCCTGAGCGCCGGGGCCATGTTAGGTGACAGTGGCAATACACCTCGCTTTTGGCATTGACCGATGGGTGAATACACAAGCTCATTATGACAACGAACACAAGGCAAGTGCTCGCGGTAGTGGCCGCTACCGTATGGATCAGTCTCTCGGAATTCGTGCGCAATGAGTTCCTCGTGAAACAGCAGTGGGTGGCGCATTATGAGGCCTTGGGGCGGGAGTTCCCCGCTGCGCCGATCAATGGCATCATGTGGGGCGTGTGGTCCCTGTTCTTCGCCTCGGCCATCGCCATCATCGCCTCTCGCTTCGATCTGCTGCGCACTGCAGCATTGGCCTGGCTTGTGGGCTTCGTGCTGATGTGGATGGTGATCGGCAATCTGGGCGTGCTACCGACAGCCATCCTTCCACTGGCCGTTCCGCTCAGCATGCTGGAGGCCTTCGGGGCCGCCTGGATCATCAAGAAACTCTCCTAGCTCATGCGTGGACCTTTTATAGCCGCGATCGTCCTGCTATTGGCCGGATGCTCTTCACCACAAGAGAAGCCGGATGAAGTGCCTGCCGCGTTGCAGGACCCCGATGTGGTGCAGGACATCAAGGGTTCCTTGTCCGGCCGTGGTTACAGCAAGGACCTGGTGGATGCCCTGTTCGCCGATGTGCTGAAGCAGGATACCGCGCTGCAGTCATTGCTGATTGCGCTGGACAAGCAGATGGTCGCGCATGGCGACAGTTTGGAACGTATCCGCCGCTATGAGGCACAGAACCGCAGCTATTACGAAGCCGCCCTTGCGCACACCGAGCAGCTCAGCGATAGTGTGGAGCGCGACCAGCAGCGGGGCATACTGCAACAGAGCGAAGCACGATACAGTGCCTCCATGGCGGCTTCACGCGATCTGATGCAGCGCTACGATCTTGTGCAACGCCGCACCACGGAACTGGTCGAGCTCATCAAGTTGAAGCGCACCCTGGCCTTGATGGAGAAGTACCAGCTGCAGGAACGCCCGGCCGATGCGGTGTTGAAAGCTGAACTGGAGCGGATAAAAATGCTGGAGAAGCGTTTGGAGGCTGCATTGATGCCGTAGCTCGGAAGCCGCGACATCCCGTGCGTGGCCATGGCCTGGTCCAGGTGCAAAAGACTATTGCGCCAGTGCACAGTTCACTGCTGCTGCCGCATTGATGTTCCCATAGCCCTTGCTGCTGCTGGGCGCCGAGGCGAACTGGGCCGTGCTGGTGAGGCATTGCAGTACCTGCTCGCGGGTCCTGGTGGAGTTCGCACTCCATACCAACGCCGCAATACCGGCCGCCGTGGCCGTTGCGCTGCTGCTGCCACCGATGTAGGTGGGCGAGGTGCCACTGGCTGGCAGGCTGAGCGAGTTTCGTGAACTGTTCGTGCTGCGCTCCATGCAGATGGTCAGGTCCACCTGGCTGCCGTCGTGACAGCTACTGCACTTGGAGCCGTTCTCCTTGACACCCGTAACGGCCACGCATTTGCTCAACGCTGCGGGGTAGATCACACCCCACCAGCTCGTCCAGCCAAAACTGGTGCCGGCTGCGGCCATCAGCATCTTGCCCTTGCCATATGCGTAGTTCACGCCATCGGCAAGCACGCTGCTGCTGAAGGGCGTGCCGATGCTCATGCTGATCACGCGTACCGCGTTGTTGTTGCCCAGTGCCACCAGTGCGTTCTTCACACCGGTGCGTTCGCTGCTCAGGTCCAGCACCACATCCTCGCAACCGCGCACGAAGTGCAGGCTGCTGCGGTAGGCCACACCGGTGGTGGCGCCGCTTGCATTGCGAGGCCCTACGGCCTGGCCCGACATGCTGGTGCCATGCGTGCAACTGCTGAAGGCCGAATTTCCGAATGTGTGGCCCGTGGTGATGCTGCGTCCCACATTGCTATCCCCGTTGTTGAAGTCGCTGCCGATGAGCGGTTGTGCCGAACTGATGCCTGCATCGATCACGCCCACCGTAATGCCGTTGCCGGTGGCACTGCTCCACGCAGCAGGGATGTTGTGGTTGTTGAAGTTCCAAGGCAGACGGGCGTTCGGTGTGATGGTGGTAAGGTCAGCGCTGTTCAGGGCGTAGGTGGAGGCACTGCAGCCCGAGGTGCTGCGTTCATCCCGGCCGGCGGTCGGGAAATAGTCGAGCGGTTCCAGGTAACGCACGTTGCGCAGGTTGCGCAGCATGGTGATCACGTTCTTGTCGGTAATGCGCAGGGTGAGGATGGGCAGCACGGGGTCATCCTCCACCAGGATATCGGCGAGCGTGAGCGGCGCTGCGGTACGCTCCTTGTTCAGTTCGGCAAGGATGCGGTCGATCAACGCATCGTGCACGGCCCGCCAGGCCCCTTCACGGATGTTGATGGTGTGAAGTGCGTCATCCACATTCCCTGCGCCAACGGGTTGGTAGCCAATGGCCAGGCTATGGTCGTTGTATTGTACTGCGCTCCAAAGGGTATGCAGCTCCATCCATTCCCAATGGAAGTCGTTCCGTTGTTCGAGCGTGGATATCACCAGGCGGTCCAGGTCCTCCTGGCTCAGCGGATCGCCGGCAGGTGCAGGCAGTACTGTGCTGTTCTCTTGCAGCACGGGACCTTGCACGCTGGTGGCGTTCTGTAGCTCGTCGCGACGGCAGCCTGTGGTCAATAGAACGACAAGGGCCAGGAGGGACAGTATGCGCATGGTGTCGGTTTTGGAGGTAGGCGAAAACTAATCGTTCCGCTGATCACTCCATCGCCTTGACGCGCCGGACTATCAACACCCTGTGAGGCTATTTTCAACGATTCGAGCCGCTGTTACCCCAGATGCGGTCTATTAAAAGGCGTTGGGCATCCCCGGTCAGGTGCATGGGATCCCGCCAGAGGGTACGGTCCGCAGGGCCCACGTCATCACGGTCCAGATCAAGGTAATTGGCCATGCCACCCATGCGCGTTGCATACGCTTCACGTTCGTCATCGAGGCCGGCCTCGCTGTAGATCCGGCGGACCTCATCGTGGGTCGGGTATTCCACGAACAGCAATTGGATGCCGCGGTCGTGGCAGCGTTCAGCGATCTGCTTGAGCAGGTCGAACGCCTTGTCATCGAACGTGAAGGACATCGCATTTTCGCGCTCCATCTTCAACACGCGTTCCCACTGGTCCTTGGGCACCGCATCGTAGGCAAGATGCTCAGGCCAGAAACGGCTGATCAGGTTCAGGCCTGTGGCCTCGATCACCCGACGGTTGGTGAGATAGAGCAGGGGGTCGTTCACCAGCAGGGAGGGTTCGTGGAACAGGTCCCAGTCGAACCCTTTGTTCATGGCGCGGAAGTTCACCTGGACCATCACACGTTCCAGCCGGGTCGTACTATCGGCGTAGGCGAACACATCGGCCAGTGTGCGCACGTTGCCGCCCGGTACGCCGAAGTTGAACCAGGTGCGGCCATCCACCTCGCGCAGGTGGCCGACGTCAAAGTGGGATAAACGCGAATCGCCGAGCAGGACATTACGCACCGGCTGGCGTTCGAACGCGACCAGCTTCCACATCAGGTTGCTGAAGGGCATGGTGCGACCGTTGTGGTACAGGTTCTTTTCCTTCAGTTCAACCGGTACAGGCCCCTTCCACCCGAACATCCCGTAAGGGTCCACCCAGGCCACGGTGCCCAGGATCAACGCGAAGGGCGCGATCAGCAGCAGACCGTGTTTGAGCAATGTGCGGGATCCCATCAGAATTGGAAGTAGATGAATTGTACCTGTTGGTAGTAGGCGCCGAAGAAGACCATGCTACCGATCAGGGCATAGTAAATGGCCCAGCGCTGCCAGGCCGGACGGTGGGCCACCCATACCGTGGCACCTCCGTGGCGTTGTGCCCAACGTGCAGCGATCATGACGATTATGGCCCAGGTGGCGATGAGCATTTCCGTGGTGGTGGTGCCGAGGAGTGAAGAGTAAAGCCCCAATGCGGCAGGGCCGAAGAACCCTTCGAGCCCATGGAATGAACCGCGGATGACCGTGAACGCATCGGCCACCGTATTGGCCCGGAAGAAGATCCAACCGAAGCAGACCAACGCGAACGTGATCAGCGTCTGCAGGGTCGCGTTCAGAAGGGGGCGCCTGGTCAGACCCACGCACTCATTGATCTGTTGGCGCCAGGGTTCACTGATGATGGCAAATACGAGGTAGAAGCCGTGCAGCGCGCCCCAGATCACAAACGTCCAGTTGGCGCCGTGCCAGATGCCACTGAGAAGAAAGGTGATGAACAGGTTATAGTACCACCGCCATTTCACTGTACGGTTGCCACCGAGCGGTATGTACACGTAATCGCGGAACCAGGTGCTCAGCGAGATGTGCCAGCGGCGCCAGAAATCGCTGATGGAGCGTGCGAAGTAGGGGCCTTCGAAGTTCTGCATCAGTTCCACGCCCATCATGCGGGCCGCACCGATGGCAATGTGGCTGTAGCCGCTGAAGTCGCAGTAGATCTGCACAGCGAAGAGCACCGTGGCGAGGACGTATGCGGGACCTGTATGTGCGCCGGGGTTGTTGTATACATGGTCCACCATGGGGGCCACGCGGTCCGCTATCATCACTTTCTTGAACATCCCCCACATCATCATCTTGGCGCCACTGGCCAAACGATGCGGGTCGAATTCGATACGGGCCTTCAGTTGGTGGAGCAGGTTCCCCGCGCGCTCGATGGGTCCGGCCACCAGTTGCGGGAAGTAGCTCACGAAGAGCAGGAAGATGCCGAAGTGCCGCTCGGGCACCTGCCGCCCGAAGTACACGTCCAGCGAGTAGCTCATGGTCTGGAAGGTGTAGAAGCTGATGCCCACCGGCAGCAGGATGTCGAGGTGAGGAACGGGCCACGAGGAGCCCAGCAGTCCAGCCACGGCATGCGCGCTTTCGTTCAGGAAGCCGAGGTACTTGAAAGCGAAGAGCAGGCCCAGGTTACTGGCCAGGCTCACGTACAGGTAGGGCTTGCGTGAGGTCTTGTCGGCCTGTGCACCCATGCGGATACCGGCCCAATAGTCCACGACCGCACTGGCGAGCAGGAGCACGATGTACTCCGGACGCCAGCACATGTAGAAATAGAGGCTCACCCCCAGCAGCATCATCCACCGGAATCGATGGCGCAGGGCGTAGAACAGCGGCACGACCGCAGCCAGGAACACCAGGAACCGGATGCTGTTGAAGGTCATGGCCGGTCAGTCACGGAGCTGTGCCAGGCAGTGGGCCGTGAAGCGTTCGGCCCCATCGGCGTTGAAGTGGCTGGCATCGGCGTACAACGCATCGGGCCAGGTGCGGTCACCTGCTTCGAGTAGCGTATGCCCCAAGGGGTCCAGAATGCCATGCAACCGTGCGTGGTGCTGTGCGAACAATGCGTTGACGGCCTCGTTCGTGAGGCCTTCCCGGAACGGGGACGAAAGCACGATCATGCGGATATCGCGTTCTGCGAGATAGTTGGCGAAGCGGGCAAAGGCCTCGTAACGCTCCTGCTTCAGCTTGTCGTAGGAAGGGGGCACCTCGGCATACCGGCCTGGTTCGCGGCGTTCCGGGTCCACTTGCAGAAGGGCCGCTCCGCTGGCATCGTAGCCCAGGTATTCATAGTTCCCGGGGTCGTCGAAGCGGATCTTGTTCAGTTCCATCTGCCGAAGGTAGTAGGCCGCTTCCCGGTGCCACAGATAGCCCATCATGGGCCGCGCGGAATCCAGATGGCGCACGATCGCGGCACTATCTCGCGGGCTCAGGCGCGAACCCTTGATCAGGTCGAGCGGGCTCATGGCCACCAGTACGATGCGGGGCTTCAAACGCTCCACGAGCATGGGACCGAACTGGATCAGCTCGCCCGCGCCCATGCCCCAGGCACCGGCGTTCACATAGCGCAAGCCCTTGAAATGCGCCAGCACGGGTCCGCTGGCCAGGTTGTTCAGTGTCATGGACGAGCCAAGCGAAAGCACATCGGCGCCTTCACGTTGGAGACGCACGATGCGATCGACCTTCTCGTTCACGGCGATGTTGGGCGTAAGCCTTGGCGCCGGGAAGTAGGTCTTGTTCCACCAACCATACAGCAGTATGCCGCCCAGGATGGGGAGTGCGAGCACGGTGCATTGGACCAGGAACTTGCGCAACATCAGAATTGGAAATAGATGAACTCGCCACCGGCCATGGGGGCGAAGGCCACAATGATCAAAACCAGTCCATAGTAGATGCCATATCGGCCCCACGCGGGTATGCGGGGGTCCAACATCAGGCCGTAGGCACGTTCACGCGCCGACCATTCGAACAGGAACATCAGGGCCGAAGCGCCGAGCGTAATGGCCACAGGCTTCGTCAGCAGCATGGAAGGGATCGTGAACAGGCTCGCGCTCAGAATGCCGCTGAAGGCCGTGTACATGCCGCCCAGCCCTTGCGAACGGAAGATGACGTAGAACGTGCATACCAGCATGAAGGTGATCAGCATGCGTCCCAACTCGGACAACGTGGGGAAGGTGCGTCCCTTGGCAACGATCTCCATGTGTTGCCTGGTCTTGTCGGTCCAGACCAAGGGAATGAAGTACAGTCCGTTGATGAGGCCCCAGAGCACGAAGTTCCACGCGGCGCCGTGCCAGAAGCCGCTCACGGTGAAGATGATGAGCGAATTGCGCATGGCCATCCACTTGCCACCGCGGCTGCCCCCCAAAGGGATGTACAAGTAGTCGCGGAACCAGGTGCTCAGTGAGATGTGCCATCGCCGCCAGAACTCCGCGATATCGCGGGAGAAGTACGGATAGGCGAAGTTCCGCATCAGGCTGAACCCGAGCAGGCGTGCACTTCCGATGGCGATGTCGGAGTAGCCACTGAAGTCTCCATAGACCTGGAACGCGAACAGCACGGTGGCCAGCACGATCGCACTTCCGCTCGCATGGTCAATGTCTCCGTAGATGGAGTTGACGATGGGAGCGCAGTTGTCCGCGATCACGACCTTCTTGAACAGTCCCCAGAGGATCTGCCGCAGGCCATCGCGGGCCATGGCCAGATCGAAGGTGCGATGTTGATGGAACTGTGGGAGGAACTGACCGGCGCGCTCGATGGGCCCTGCCACCAGTTGCGGGAAGAAGAGGATGTATGCGGAGAAGGCAATGGGGTCATGTGAGGCCTTGATCTGCTTCCGGTACACGTCGATCGTGTAGCTCATCGTCTGGAACGTGTAGAAGCTGATGCCCACCGGGAGCACGATGTTCAAGGTGCGCAGACCAATGGGCATGCCCATGAAGGTGAAGGCATCGTTGAAGCTGGTGATGAAGAAGTCGCAGTATTTGAAGAAGCCGAGCATGCCGAGGTTGGCCACCATGCTCAGCGTCAGCAGCCATCGGCGGCGTTTTTCATCGGAAGTCCCGTCCAAGGAGATGGCCACTACGTAATCGATGGCCGCACTGATGAACACCAGGCCGAGGTATCGCCAATCCCACCAGCCATAGAACACTGCACTGACCACCAACAAAAAGGCGTTCTGCAGGCGCAGAGAGCGGTTGAAAACGGTCCAATAGAGCAGGAAGACCAGGGGCAGGAATACCGCGAAGTCGATCGAATTGAATAGCATGGCGGAGCCTTCTTACGCGGATCTTTTATGCGAAGTTCGAGATCTGCCGTTCGGGCTTGACGTCGACCTTTGGAGAGATGGCCAGGAGGGTTTTAACGCCGTCCATCGTCCCTCCCATTGGTTGATCAGGAAGGGTGTCATGGCCAATGCGAGGTGGAGCACGGGCAATGTGTAGCGCTCCTCCACGCCACGCTGCACATAGGCGAGATAGGTCAGGTAGGCCAAGGCCCCCAAGGCGGTCACCCTGCACCGCGCATCCACGCCACGAAGGAGGAGCAGCAGCGGCAATACCAGCAAGAGCAGGAGGTGCAGTCCGCCGCTCATCCATCGAAGCGCTTCCATCCACCAATGCCCTCTGTAGGTGTGCTGGAACATGTACAGGTTCAGATTCGAGTGGAACGCCATGGTGCGCAGCACTTGGATCGGGACCACCAAGTGATAGTGCAGTGAATGCGTACGCCGGTATTCCCTTGTTTCGCGATCAAGACCGGCCATTATCAGCTGTTCTTCGGGACGGAGCCCCATGATGGTCCCGTTCGCGGTTTGAACGGATGGTGCCAGTTGATCGCGAGTGAACTGTTCCCACTCGATGAAAAGTGTGCGTATCCGTTCACGCCTTTCCCCGGTCAGATGCCCTTGGGGTGCCGAGGCAATAAAAGCGTTCGCCGAACTACTGTCGATGCGGCCCTGCATGGCAGCATTGAATGCCGGTACCATCACACCATGGAACGCATCACCCCGGATGCCCCAGCTCTTGGCCAATTCCCAAAAGGCCTGGTGTGTGGGCCTGAACAGTCCGTTGGTGTTCTCGGAATAGACCGGATGCAAGGCTATGGGCCCACCGGTGACCACGACGTTCCGGAGCCACCACGCAGCGGTCGGCGCAAGGCCAAGTGATAACACCAGCAATAAGTGTCGCCAGCTTGCGCGACCTCCATGTTGTGCTGCCACTGTCGACAGCAGCGGCAACCCGACCCAGGCCAGCACCGGCCGCGTAAGGACCAATAGTGCCCAAATTGCCGTACCCGCGGCGACCCAACGGTTCTCACCGGTGCGCGCTCCTTCCATCGCACAGGCCCAGACGGCCAAGCAAAGTGCTGGGGTCACGCCCTCGGTCAGTGTGTGAAAAAGAAATCCCTGGAACATGGGTAGGATCGCCAATGCCAACGTTGTCGTCCATACCAGGGGCCTGGCCAATGAGTGCCGGATGTTCGTGTGATGCATTAGCGTCACGGATGAAGCGAACAACCCGCATTGAAGGAGGACCAGGACTGTCAGTGCCGCGGGAAGCGGTAGCACCAGGCGGATGAGCAGGTACCAAAGTCCGTAACCCGGGGTGCGGAACACATGCATGGCCTTGGTTCGTCCGGATGGGACCAACAGGTCCTCGACCGGCCGCAGGTACGAGGGGTCGTCGGCGGTGGCCAGTGCGCGCTGTTCGCGGACCAGGTCCTCCGCTCCGGGTGTATGCCCAAGGATACGCAGGTTCCAATGGTTCCACCCCCAACCGCAGAGGAAGGCCAGGGACCAAACGAAAACGAGCTGTCGGAAATGCGAACGCGACATGTGCTCGAAATGTAGGCCGGTATCCGTTGGAATGGTCCTCCGTGAATGGTGGAGCATCCTACATTTGCGCGGCTTTTCGGAGCGCGTTCCTTGTCCGACGACCCCATAGTTCAATGGATAGAATAGGAGTTTCCTAAACTCTTGATCCAGGTTCGACTCCTGGTGGGGTCACTTTTTCCCGGCTTTGTTCCCCTTGATCGAAGGTGTTCCCGGATATTCGCGGGGCTGTGGCGGATGGCCTAAGGGCCCTCAACACCATGGTGTGTGAAACTGCGCCGGACCATGCGCAGAGCAGGGTTCGGGTGGCGTCTACCTTCGGCGTGGCCGTAGGTGTGTATGCTCATCTGCCTGTGGCACCGGGTCTTATGCGCATACTTTTCTCCTTGATCGTGTTGTTCGTCGTGGGCCTTTCAGCCCATGCGCAGCCGGCCAATTCGGACTGTGCAACGGCTCAGCAACTGTGCGCCCAGCAACCGGTGATCGGTGATAATACCGGTGCCGTTGGCCTGCTTCCAGGCTACTGCGGCACTTCCAACCTGGTCTGGTACAGCTTCACTACGAACAGTGTGCCGGGGGACGTGGTCGTGTCCTTGGATAACATCAATTGCCCTGCGGTGCCCGGCATGGATAATGAGTTGAGCGTTGTCGTGCTTTACAGCACAACGAATTCCTGCGATCCGGCATCGTTCCAAGTGCTCTCGGGCGACCCCTGCCTGACACAGGATTCCCTGGACTTTTCGGTACTTGTTTCGGGGACCTCGCCCAATACGGAGTATTTCGTGGTGGTTGCCGGGGTGCAGGACGATGGTGCGCTTGCACCGGCTGAATGCCCGTTCCAGGTCACCGTGAGCGGGCCGGCTGTGGATGTGGTGAACGTGACCTTCGATGCAGGCCCTGATGTTACCATTGGGGAAGGCGAGAGCACCCAGCTGGCCGCCACCGGTGGTCCGCCCTATGACTGGTCGCCATTGTCTGGGCTCAGTGGCAATGGGATCCCCGACCCTATTGCCGCACCTTCGGCCAGCACCTTGTATTCGGTTTCCACCACGATAGATGGTTGCACCTACACCGATGTGGTGAACGTGTTCGTCATTCGTCGCATTATTCCCCCGAACACGTTCACGCCGAACGAAGATGGGATCAATGACACGTGGGAGATCCCCGGTATCAGTGACTATCCCGGGGCCGAGGTCCTCATTTACGACCGATGGGGACAGAAGGTGTACTCGGGCATTGGCTATCGGGAGCCATGGGATGGCACCAACAATGGGCGAAAGCTTCCGGTAGGAACGTATTACTACCACATCCAGTTGAACCAGCTCGAAGGCCAGGCTCCGCCTTACACGGGTTTTATATCCATTGTCCGATGAGGTGGCCGATACTGTTGCTTCTTGTCGCGGTCGCCATTCCTGGTTCCTCCCAGCAGCTATCGCAGTACACGCAATATGTGTTCAATCAGTTCAGCGTGAACCCGGCCGTGGCGGGAAGCAAGGATTGCATTGATGTGCGCATGGGCTTCCGCCAGCAATGGGTCGGATTCGAAGGGGCACCGACCACTGGATGGGCCAGTCTACATGCTGCCATCAAGCCCAAGAGCAAGGGAACGCTGGGCAACAAGCACGGCGTTGGAGCCTTCATGGAAGCCGACCAGGCAGGCAACTGGGGGTACACGCGAATGCTCCTTGCCTATGCCTATCACATCCAGATGTCGCGCGACTACTTCGTCTCGTTGGGCATGTTCGGTGGCGTGCAGCAGGTCAAGTTCGATGTGGGCAATGTGTACGCCATCGACTTCAATGATCCCGCATTGGACAATCGCGCCAGCGTGGTGGTCTTCCCGGAGGTCACCCCGGGTATTTTCCTGTACAACAAGGTGGCCTGGGGCGGTTTGTCCATTCATCAACTCTTGGGAAATCCGATCCAAGGCATTGGTCAGGACAGCCGGTTGGCCCGACATATCATGCTCAGTGGTGGCTACAGGTATCGTATCGGAAGGGAGATGTCCTTTACCCCAAGCCTGCTCATGAAGTTCGCTGGTGGTGCTCCACTGGCGATGGACCTGAACGGTATGGTGGAATGGAAGCGCACCATCGCCTTGGGAATGGGTTACCGCAATGGCGATGCGCTGGCTTTCCTGATGAAGGTGGCCTTCCTGAAGTATTTCCAGTTGGGATACAGTTACGACGTGACGACATCGAAGCTGCGCGTGGCCAGCAGCAACACCCATGAGGTCATTCTGGGCATCACGCCTTGTGGCCGTGAGGACCTCAGACGGAAGATGATCAACTGCCCTGCATTCGAATAGAACCGTGACCCGAACCATGCGAACCCAAGCCTTGTCCAAATACAGCCTCATCCTGCTCCTGGTGGGATGCACGCTGTCGGCACTGGCACAGACCCGATACTGGACCGGTGGCAGTGGTAGTTGGTCCGATGCTACGCATTGGAGCGCGGTCCCCGGTGGGCAGGGTGGGGCAGGTGTGCCCAATGCCAGCACCGATGTGGTGATCGACGTGCCAGGGTCCGTGACCATCCAGTTGCCCACATATGCGGCCTGTCGTGGTCTGGACATGTCCAACGCCTCGGGTACGCTGCGTGTCGTAGGTGGTGCTCGTTCCCAGTTGACGGTCAGTGGTTCGTTGGCATTGGCCGCCAATGTGGATTGGGCATACAACGGGGAGTTACGGCTAACGGCGGACAGGCAGGGCGTGGAGATCGATCTGCGAGGCATTCCGCTCCGCGGTAATGTCGTGTTCAATGGGACCGGCCCTTGGTCGGTGCTAAGCGACCTGGTGATCAACAACGGGGATGTCGTGCTGGAGAAAGGCACAGTGATCACGAACGGCAACTTGTTGAAGGCCCGTGCCTTGGTAGCGAACGGACGCTCGAACAAGCGATTGCTGGCCGGTCGTTCCGTGGTCATGCTCGAGCGCATGCCGACGGCGGTGCAAGGCGTTGTGGAGCCGGGGGCATCCATCCTGGTGGTGAACGCGGCGCCCGCACAATGGGGCATACCTGCGACCGGGAATGCTGAGAGCGATCGGGATATCAATGTCTGCGGCACCGGTCCTGGCCAGACCCCGTTCATTGTCAACGCCCAGTTGACCACGAACTTCAACGGCTTCGGTGTTCAGTGCAGGGGCCAGTGCAATGCCACGGTCACCGCCACAGTGAGCGGCGGGGTGGGTCCGTTCACATACTCGTGGTTGTTCGGTGGCCCTGCAAGCTCCACATGGACAACGGCATGCGGAGGTCCGCAGATCGTCGTAGTGACGGATGTGGGTCAGGGTATTTCCTGTCCTGCCCAAGTGAACGTCACGGAACCAGCACCCCTTGGGGTCATATTCTTCGGGCAGGGCACACCTCCGACGTGTGCCGATGTCTGCAATGGTTCGCGTACCGCCCTGGCCATCGGTGGTGTGTCACCGCCTAGCTATAGCTGGAACAATGGTGCAGGCACGAACTCCTCGTTCTTCCAATTGTGCGCCGGTACGAATACCCTGCGCATTACCGACCTGAACGGTTGCATTTTCGATACGACCTTCACCTTCAACCTGCTTCCGATCACGCCGAACCTCACCTTTGCGAACACCTCCTGTTTCGGTGACTGCAATGGCACGGCATCGGTAAGCCCCAATGGAGGGACGCCTCCGTTCACCGTAACGTGGAGCCCGGCGCCTGGCGGTGGACAGGGTACGCCGAATGCCACCGGGTTGTGCGCTGGTAATTATAGCGTGCTGATCGCCGATGCCAATGGTTGCGATACCACGCTCAACTTCGCCATTACCCAGCCACCTCCGATCGTTCCGGGGGGCACGTTCACCAACGCAAGCTGTTTCGGCACATGCGATGGTACGGCATCAGTAACTCCCACAGGGGCCACGGGGCCGTTCACCTATCAGTGGAGCCCGGCACCTGGTGGTGGACAGGGCACTACTTCGGTAACGGGTCTGTGTGCAGGGCCTTATACGGTATTGATCACCGATCAGCCATCGGGTTGCGATACGCTGGTCACGTTCAATATTCTATCGCCGCCTGCCATAAACGTCGCCGGCACTGTCACGAACGCCACCTGCGCCAATAGCTGCGATGGGGCCATCACAACGACCATCACCGGTGGGCAGGCCCCCTATGGCATTGTCTGGAGCCCGGCACCACCCATTGGCCAGGGCAGCACAACGGTATCGGGTCTGTGCGCTGGCACATGGCAGATCACGGTGACCGACGCACTGGGATGTGATACGGCGGTGACCTTTACAGTGACCGCACCTCCGCCTTTGGAGGCCACCTTGACCAATATCCCGCCATCATGCAGTGGGCTGTGCGATGGCGAGGCAACGGTGAACGTGAGCGGCGGTGTTGCTCCTTATACCTATGTGTGGACACCCGCTCCCGTTGCGGGGCAAGGCACGGCCACTGCCACCGGTCTCTGCGCGGGTAGTTATGGTGTACTGGTAACCGATGCCAATGGCTGCGATACCACGATCACCTTCGTATTGATCGCACCACCACCCTTGCAGGCCGTTCCAAGCCAGACCAACGTGACCTGCGGTGGTGCCTGCAATGGAACAGCATCCGTGCTTGTTACCGGCGGCACTGCGCCGCTCAGTTACTTGTGGACCCCGGCCCCGGGTTCCGGACAAGGCACACCGAACGCAGGTGGCCTTTGTGCAGGAACCATATCCGTGTTGATCACGGATGCGAACGGATGTACGTTAAGCGTTCCGTTCACCATCACGGACCCGGCGCCGATCACGATCTCCCTGCAAGTGGTGCCCGCCAGCTGCCTTGGGACCTGTGATGGTTCCGCCGGTGTGATCGTTGGCGGAGGCACCGCTCCATATGGGTACCTCTGGTCTCCCTTGCCAGGTGGTGGTCAGGGCACACCGAACGTGACCGGCTTGTGCCCGCAGGCCTATTCGCTCACCGTGACCGATGCGCTGGGTTGTGATACCACCATCGCGTTCACGGTGCCCGCCCCGCCACCGATCGCGGTGACGCCTGCGCTGACCCCGCCGACCTGCTCGAACACCTGCGATGGCAGTATCGTATTGACGTCCACGGGTGGCAACGGCACCTTCACGTATGTCTGGAATCCGGCTCCGCCTTTGGGACAAGGAACGGCTACGGCGAGCGGATTGTGTGCCGGTACATGGGGTGTGACCGTTTCCTCCGGAGGCTGTGATACCACGCTCAGCTTCGTTCTACAGGCACCTCCTCCCATTATCGCTTCGGTCAGCCCTGTTCCACCGACATGCAATGGCGTTTGTGATGGAGGTGCAACAGTGACAGTCAGCGGTGGAGTGGCACCGTTCTCATTCGTTTGGACGCCTGCCCCCGGAACCGGCCAGGGCACGCCTTCGGTCAACGGCCTTTGTGCAGGTACATACGGTGTGCTGGTAACGGACGCGAACGGTTGCGATACAACGCTCACGTTCCAGTTGATCGAACCGCCCGCATTGGTAGTGGACATCGTCGTGGTCCCCTCGGGATGTGGAGGGGTCTGTAATGGTACTGCCACGGCAAGTGTCACCGGCGGGACCGCACCTTATACCTACCTCTGGGCACCGGGCACCATAACCGGCCAAGGCACCCCTGTGGCCTCCGACCTCTGCGCCGGAAGTTATACGCTCACCGTCACCGATGCGGCAGGGTGCAGTGTGGTCTCCACATTCACTGTAAGCACACCCGCAGGGATCGATGCCACGGGTACCGTCACCAACGCGACGTGTGCGAGCACCTGTAATGGTGCCATAGATGTCGTCACTACGGGAGGACTACCTCCATACCTGTTCACATGGTCCCCGGCTCCGCCGTCCGGCCAGGGAACGCCCAACGTATCTGGACTTTGCCCCGGTGTATGGACCCTTCAGATCACTGATGCGGCCGTTTGCGATACGGTGCTCGTCTTCACCGTGGGTTCCCCTTCCGCGATCATCCCCAACGACACGTTCACCAATGAGACCTGTAATGGACCGTGCGATGGTACGGCCACAGTAGCCCCCACGGGAGGCACTGCGCCGTACAGTTATCTATGGACACCTGCCCCACCAATAGGACAGGGTACCCCGGCCGCCAGTGGTCTTTGTCCTGGTGCCTGGTCGGTCACGATCACGGATGGTGCTGGATGCGACACCACGGTGGTGTTCAACATACTTGGTGAGCAAGCTGTGCAAGCGGTCGTATCCGCAACGGATGGTCCGTGCGCCAATACCTGCGGAGGCAGTGCGACGGTGTTGGCCAGTGGCGGTCTCGCTCCCTATACCTATCTCTGGTCGCCAGTGCCCCCAGTGGGTCAGGGCACGAATGCGGTCAGTGGATTGTGCATTGGCGCATGGCAGGTGACCGTAACGGACGTGAACGGATGCAGTGTCACGAGCGCGTTCACGATCGGTGCGCCACCACCCATCCAAGCGAGCTTGAATGTTGTCCCGGAATCCTGCTTGGGGGCATGTACTGGTTCGGCGCAGGTGACCCCATCCGGTGGTGTGGCCCCCTTTATCATTTTGTGGTCTCCGGCACCAGATGCTGGCCAAGGTACCGCGAACGCCACGGGACTTTGTGCGGGAACGAACTATACGGTCTCGCTCACCGATGCGAACGGATGTGTGGAGGTCTTTCCCTTTGCGATCGACCCTTATGTGCCCATCACGCCGAACAGCAGCAGCACCCCTGCCACCTGTGCAGGTGTGTGCAACGGCACGGCCACCGTTGGGCCGACAGGAGGGATCGCCCCATTCACCTACGCGTGGTCGCCTGCGCCTGGAGGTGGGCAGGGAACACCGAGCGTAACGGGACTATGCGCCGGTGTATACGCGGTCACCATTACGGATGCCGCGAACTGCAGCATCACATCCGACATTCTGATCCTGGAGCCTTCTCCGTTGGATGCCGCAGCTGTGATCACCAATGTTACCTGCTCGGGTCAGTGTGATGGCAGCATTGCCCTGAACACACAGGGCGGTGTGGCGCCTTACACCTACCTCTGGACGCCTGTGCCTCCGAACGGCCAGGGCGGGCCTACGGCCACCGACCTTTGCCCCGGTGCTTGGAGCGTAGTGATCAGTGATGCGAACGGTTGCTCGGTACCCTTCAATTTCACCGTTACCGAACCGGCTCCACTGCTCGTAGCAGTGAATGCCACACCCAGTCAATGCCAGGTATGCATTGGTGCGGCCGTGGCCACGATCAGCGGAGGTTCACCTGGGTACAGCATTACATGGACGGATGCCAACGGCAATGTGATCGGTACGGACCCTTCCATTGTGGACCAATGTGCCGGTGTGTACACGATCATCGTCACCGATGCGAACGGGTGCTCCGTTCAACAGGCGGTCGCAATAACGGATTCCGACGGCGAGGTGTTGGTGATGACGGATGGCTCCACCACTTGCCCGAACACTTGTGATGGAACAGTGGGCGTGGCCTTCAATTGCAGCGACCCGGCCTGTACGATCTCCTGGACCGATGGTCTAGGGAACGTGCTCGGCCAATCCGGCAACTCGCTCACGGGGCTCTGCCCGGGCAATTATCTCGCTGTCGTCACGAACGCATCCGGTTGTGTGACCATTGGAACAGCCGTGGTCACGGCTCCGTTGCCCACAACCCTTGCGATAAGCAGTTCGCCGGTAACTTGTGCAGGAGCCTGTGATGGAACCGCAACGGTTGGTGTGTCCGGTGGCACGGCACCGTATGTGTTCACCTGGTCGCCCGCGCCGGGTAACGGGCAGGGCACCCCGTTCGCATCGGGGCTTTGTGCAGGTGTCTACACCGTGTCGATCAGTGATGGCGGTGGTTGCGATACCACGGCCCAGGTACTGATCACTGAGCCCTCGCCACTGAGCTATGGCGCTGATGTGGACGACCCGGGCTGTGCCGGGCTTTGCGACGGCAGTATCGTGTTGAGCCCCACGGGTGGCACCGCTCCATACGCGTTCATCTGGTCCAACGGCCAGTCGGGCAGCGCCTTGTTCGGGCTGTGTGCCGGCACCTACGATGTCCTTGTCTCCGATGCCAACGGTTGCTCGCTGAGCGCGACGTATGTATTGACCGAACCCCAACCGCTCGCGGTGACCGCAAACAGTACAGGAAGCACGTGCCCCATTTGTGATGGTACCGCCACGGTGGTCATCTCCGGCGGGACCGGGCCGTTCGATATTTCATGGACGCTCGGCGGAGCGATCGTAGGTACTACTGACGTGATCACCGGCCTCTGCGGAGGACTGTATCAGGTGAACGTGATCGACAATGGCGGATGTTCAGCTTTTGCGGTAGTAGCGGTGGCGGACGCGAACGCGGAAACGCTCACCACACAGAACGGACAGACCACCTGCGGGAACACCTGTGATGGATCGGTCGGTGTTCAATTCGTTTGTTCGAGCCCGGTCTGTTCCACCACTTGGACCGACAGCAATGGCAACATCATCGCCCAGAACCTGCTCTCAGTGGATGGCCTTTGTGTCGGAACCTACACCGTACAGGTAACGAACGGCTCAGGCTGTGTGAGCTTCGGTACTGCCGAGGTACTGCCTTCCCAGGTGATCGTACCCGACCTGAGCAGTTCGCCAGCGACGTGCGCGGGCGTATGCAATGGCACGGCTACAGTGGGTCCAACGGGGGGTGTGGCGCCATATACCTATGTCTGGAGCCCCGAACCGGGTTCAGGGCAGGGAACCCCACAGGCGGGGGGGCTTTGCGCAGGTGTGTATTCCGTGATCATCGCTGATGCTGCAGGTTGCGACACGACCGTGCAGGTCCTCATTCTTGAACCTCAGCCCGTATCCATCGGTGGAGTTCAACAGGATGTTTCATGTTCCGGCTCGTGCGATGGTTCCATCAACGCCTTGGTGTCAGGAGGGGTTGCACCCTATGTGTTGGTCTGGAGCCCGGCTCCGGCCAACGGCCAGGGGACGACATCCGTCTCCGGCCTGTGCAGCGGTGACATCACATTGTCGGTCACCGATGCGAACGGCTGTGTCACCACTAGGACATGGACCATACTGGAACCATTGCCGTTACAGCTCACTGGTAGCAGTGTGCAAAGCAACTGCAGCGTTTGCGATGGCGAGGTCAGTGTGGATGTGGCAGGTGGAACTGCGCCCTATGCCATCACATGGGGACAGGGAGGTGCAATTGTTGGTACAGGACCCGGACTGACCGGTCTCTGCGCAGGTATCTATGTGGTCGATGTGATCGATGCGAACCTGTGCCAGGCGACCTTGGTGGTGCCCGTGAGCGATGTGCAGGGCGAGTTGCTCACGACCACGGATGACGTGACCAGTTGCCCGGGTGACTGTGACGGTGTGGTCAATGTGGTGTTCAACTGCACCGAGACCCCTTGTTTCGTGGCCTGGTTCGATGCCACTGGCAATGACCTGAACGAACCTACCGGAGAGCTGTCCGGTGTATGTGCGGGTATCTACTTCGTGCAGGTGACCAACGGACTTGGATGTGTGTCCATCGATACGGCCACGGTCACTGAGCCGGACCCCATACTGCCCAACCTGAGCACGACAGCTGCAACCTGCGCTGGCACGTGCGATGGTACGGCCACGGTCGGTCCAACAGGTGGTACGCCGCCATACGGGTACCTCTGGGCCCCCGATCCCCTTACAGGTCAGGGCACGCCTCAGGCAACCGGGCTTTGTGCGGGCAACAATACCGTCACCATAACGGATGATGCTGGTTGTTCCATTGTTGTCCCTGTCCTCATTCTTGAACCATTGCCGCTTACCGCATCGGGCGTGGTAACCCCGGTCTCATGCAATGGGAGTTGTGATGGAGCGATCACGGTCACCGTGTCCGGAGGGGTTGCTCCCTACCAGTACAGCTGGTCCCCTGC
>Ga0209985_10001253_pt1 | contig 25378 bp, 25 predicted proteins | sample NOAtaG_FD_187305 | JGI IMG/M metagenome (GOLD analysis project Ga0209985, IMG submission 187305) | Freshwater lake microbial communities from Lake Erie, under a cyanobacterial bloom - NOAA_Erie_Diel6S_1000h metaG (SPAdes) (version 2) | ecosystem: Environmental > Aquatic > Freshwater > Lake ...
TCCTTTTTAATTCCCGTGATATTGTGCTTTGATGACATCCGAGCCAGACGGCCATTTGCCGTTGAGATAAATTTCCCTCCTGACTAAGTTGGTAGAGCAAGTTTCTTTGTTCTATGTTAAGATGTTGGTGGCTCATTTTGGGTCTGATTTGTTTTTGTTAATGATCAGACAGTACCTGATGAGCCTTTCTTTGTCAACTCTTGAGGTTGATGCGTTTCATTTTTGAATTGGCGATCTTTCTGACTTACTGTTGTATCAGCATAGACGAAACCACAGCGATCACAACATAGTATATCATATCCATTTGAGAGGGGATGACCTTCAGGTAAAACAAAATTTTGTGTGTGAAGAATCTCCCCATTTTCTTCTTGACAAATTGGACAATTCCGCAGTGATTTTTTCTGATTCATGGTGTAAATCCTAAAATTTCGATGAATTATAACTAGCTGTTCGGATAATTGATTCCTCTAGGGAAATCAAGGGTTTAAGTTGTAACTCAGAAAAGGCTCGTTTTACCGAGGGAACGTAACGTTCAGCAGGTTTACCCGGGATAGGTTCTTTAGCTATAATTACCTCAACTTTTGATGCAAATGTACTGGCAACAACTTCCGCCAGTTCAGCGATAGTTAAATCCTCATCTGAACCGACATTGTAAGGGTAGCATGATTTTCCCTTAAACAAAATTGTCCACAGCCAAATCGCCAAATCTGCCGCATAGAGGTAAGAACGATAAGGAGTACCATCCCCCTGGATGAGAATCGGTCCCCCCGTCATACCATCTCGAATGAAATTACCAATAGCAAAATGGGTATCCAGGGGCAAATAGGGACCGACAAAAGCAAAGCAGCGAGCAATTTTAGTTTCTAAGCCCTGTTGTTTAGCATAGAGAGTACAGAGCATTTCTGCTGCCCGTTTTCCTTCTGCATAAGCATAACCCGGATTAGTTAAATCAGGAGAGCCTAAATAGTCTTCAGAAACATGGGTTATCTCAGGGGGTTGTTTGCCATAAACGGCACCAGAACTGGTTAATAAGAACTTTTTAGCCTGACAAAATTTAGCAAATTCTAAAGTATGCCTTGTTCCCTCAATAATCGTATCAAACATTAGTAAGGGATCTTCTTGATTAAGCTTGGCACTCGCTTCAGTGGCACCATGAATAATATAAGAAAACTCCCCTTCTGGAAACTCAAATGACCTAATATCACCGCTATGGAATTGAATAGCGGAATGATTGGCTAAATGAGGAGCTTTTTGCCTGAAACTATCAGGATTTCTGGTTAAAACCACTGCCGATGCTTTTAAGTCTAGCTGATCATTAGCCCAAATAAAACTTTCCAGAAGCCAACAGCCAAAAAAGCCTGTACCTCCGGTAATAAATATCCGCTGTCCCCGCAATTCCTCCCACAGGGTTTTAGTATGGGCAAGAATGTGATTTAAGTCATTTGTTAGGTTAGGTTGCATCTTCAGCCCCGAATCATTACCAAGATTCCTTCCATGATTTTATCAGCATTTGACAAGTCTCCTACAAGGTTTCTGGTTCAACGCCTAATTCTCTTAATTTTTCAGCTAATTTTTGCCGTAACATTCGCTCCTGTTCGAGTTGATATTCAGTTTGTGCGACTCGTTCACTCCCCCATAATAACAGATTGCCCGACTTATCCCACCAACGCAACCAATTAGTAGTAAATTCAGCTTTGGTTCCTTGCCAGACTCCCAAAAATAAGTTAATCTCTGCTATCCAATAACGATTGTTTTCATCAGGTTTTTGTTGTTCATACTTTCCTTGATTTAATCGATAAATTTCTAATTCTCCTGTTTTTGGCTGAAATATTCCATAGACAGGTACTTGTAAGATTTGCTCGTAAAAATACCATTTTCCATAGGGATAGTGAGGGTTGATGGAATATTCACCCCCTTCGGTTTCCGAGATAAACTCTAGGACGATGGTAGGAATTTCTCCTTGGAGGTGGGGAGTGTAACTGCGCCGAATTTCTCCACTAGCAATGGGTTTTACTGAGGGAATATAAACCCAATCAGGTGCTTTGACAACAGTTTGAGTTTTAACGGTAGCACACAAGCCAAAATTAGAGGCAATTAGCATCGATTCTAGAATTAGTCCTGCTAATTCTAACGATTCTCGTAAAGCTGCTGCTAATAGGGGTTGCAAGTTGTTGTCCACAGGTTCGTCAGGTAGAATAAAATCATCGGGCAGTTTTTCCCAGGTAATAGTTGGTAGGGGGTTTGACTGAAGTAGTTGCATGGCTGTCATAAGTAATTTCACTAATTCAAATATCTAAAATGGGCTATAGATTTTCAGGATTGACTCCCAACTCTTTTAACTTTTGCACCAAACGTTGGCGAGCAATTTGTTCTTGCTCAAGTTCTAACTCAGCTTGTTCGGCCCGTTGACTCTCTTGCTCGGTTCGTTGCCGCTCTTGCTCGGCTCGTTGCCGCTCTTGTTCGGCTCGTTGCCGCTCTTGCTCGGCTCGTTGCCTTTCTTGCTCTACTAACTCACTGCCCCATAATAACAGATTGCCCGACTTATCCCACCAGCGCAACCAATTAGTAGTAAATTCAGCTTTGGTTCCTTGCCAGACTCCCAAAAATAAGTTAATCTCTGCTATCCAATAACGATTGTTTTCATCAGGTTTTTGTTGTTCATACTTTCCTTGATTTAATCGATAAATTTCTAATTCTCCTGTTTTTGGCTGAAATATTCCATAGACAGGTACTTGTAAGATTTGCTCGTAAAAATACCATTTTCCATAGGGATAGTGAGGGTTGATGGAATATTCACCCCCTTCGGTTTCCGAGATAAACTCTAGGACGATGGTAGGAATTTCTCCTTGGAGGTGGGGAGTGTAACTGCGCCGAATTTCTCCACTAGCAATGGGTTTTACTGAGGGAATATAAACCCAATCAGGTGCCTTGACAACAGTTTGATTGTTAACGGTGGCACACAAGCCAAAATTAGAGGCAATTAGCATCGATTCTAGAATTAGTCCTGCTAATTCTAACGATTCTCGTAAAGCTGCTGCTAAGAGGGGTTGCAGGTTATTGTCCACAGGTTCGTCAGGTAGAATAAAATCATCTGGCAGTTTTTCCCATGTGATTATCGTTGATTTTGTCGGTAAATCAATAGCAGATGGTGTCATTGTCGTAAACAGTCCTTCCTATATTTAATAAGCTCTCATAAACTGTCCACGACTAAGTAGGTGCATTAAATTAATTATCAAATAGACCTGTAGGTGGACAATGCCTGCAATTATTTCATACACTATCATCAACTTCAACTCCTAGCGCTCTTAATTTTGCTGCCAAGCGTTCGGCTCGTTGCTTTTCCTGTTCAGCCCGTTGCTTTTCCTGCTCGGCTCGTTGCCTTTCTTGCTCTACTAACTCACTGCCCCATAATAGCAAATTTCCCGACTTATCCCACCAACGCAACCAATTAGTAGTAAATTCAGCTTTGGTTCCTTGCCAGACTCCCAAAAATAAGTTAATCTCTGCTATCCAATAACGATTGTTTTCATTAGGTTTTTGTTGTTCATATCTTCCTTGATTCAATCGATAAATTTCTAATTCTCCGGTTTTTGGCTGAAATATTCCATAGACAGGTACTTGTAAGATTTGCTCGTAAAAATACCATTTTCCATAGGGATAGTGAGGGTTGATGGAATATTCACCCCCTTCGGTTTCCGAGATAAACTCTAGGACAATTGCTGGAATTTCTCCTTCGAGGTGGGGAGTGTAACTGCGCCGAATTTCTCCACTAGCAATAGATTTTACTGAGGGAATATAAACCCAATCAGGTGCTTTGACAACAGTTTGAGTTTTAACGGTGGCACACAAGCCAAAATTAGAGGCAATTAGCATCGATTCCAGAATTAGTCCTGCTAATTCTAACGATTCTCGTAAAGCTGCTGCTAATAGGGGTTGCAAGTTGTTGTCCACAGGTTCGTCAGGTAGAATAAAATCATCTGGCAGTTTTTCCCAGGTGATTGGCGGTGATTTTTTGAACAAATTAATTGTAGATGGTGTCATTGTCGTAAACAGTCCTTCCTATATTTAATAAGCTCTCATAAACTGTCCACGACTAAGTAGGTGCATTAAATTAATTATAAAATAGACCTATAGGTGGACAATGCCTGCAATTATTTCATACACTATCATCAACTTCAACCCCTAGCGCTCTTAATTTTGCTGCCAAGCGTTCAGCCCGTTGCTTTTCCTGCTCGGCCCGTTGCTTTTCCTGCTCGGCCAACTCCTCTATGGTGGGGAGCAATTGCCCCTCTGCTGTTGCCCAACGTAGCCAAGTAATCGGCTCTTGTTCATCCCCATAAATTCCCTGCCACCGCACTAACACTAGCCCTAATATTTCGCTGCTGAACCTGCCTTGAGCATCTGGGTTTAAAGATTTATAAACACCCCCTTCTAAGCGATGTCCCGCTAAATCTTCTGGGTCAAAGGGATCATACCAAAAGTATTCTGTCACCCGCAAACGATTCTGATAGATGAGCTTTTTCTCTTCTTTATCTTTTTGCGCTGTACTTTCAGAGAGCAACTCAATCACCACATCAGGAGCTTTTTCTTCTTCCCAGACGACCCAGCTTTTCCGTTCTTTTCGAGGCACGTCCACAACGACAAATACATCGGGCCCGCGATAATCCTCTTTACGCACTTGATTGGGGCTAAAGTAAACAAACATATTGCCTCCGACAAACGCTTCCCGTCCCTGGGTTTTTAACCACCAGGAGAGAGGTCTAACTAATAACTGCATTTGCAGTCCGTGTCGCTGGGTTTCCATGGGAATACCATCATCAGAAGGTAGCTCATCTTGGGTCGGTGGTAGCTTGATCCCTTGTGGGTTAGCTGCAATTAGGAGGGTTTCTTGAGCCATTGGTTAAGTTGGGGTGAACAACTGATGCCACTTTCTTATCATAAACTATCATCAATGTCAACACAATTGTGATCGCAATTGTCAGTATTAGTCATATTTTGTCTATTGTCTCTCACAATTGGGCAATCAGGTTAAACTTATTCTCGAACTGACCTATCAAGGCTTTGTTTGGGTATATCTCTTGTTGTCTTACTTAATCCTTCCTTAATAATCAAAAACCCAAATATTAACATTAACAATGGATTAATAATAACTCCTATACTAAGTCCCATATCGGTCATGGCTGGAATAATAAAGTAATTTTTGGGAATGAGCAAAAGACCAAACAGGAGCAGATAGGCTAAATCAAACTTACTTGACTTTGATTCATTAATAAAAAAAGCCAAAGGAATAAAAAGATTGAGAAGTCGATAATCTCCTGATGTGGGGGGGATAACATTCATCACAAAAACTAAAAGAGCTAGTTTTTTCCAGAAAATTTTCTCCTTAGTCAGAATGTATAAACTTACCAATCCTACTATTATTAACGATAGTACAGAATAGGGTCTCAAAAGTAGTGAAACCCAATCAAAAAATGTTCGCACTATATCTGATGATGAGATTATACCAATATCTTTAGAAATCTTTAAGACAAAAGCGGCAATAACCTTGATCAACCCGAACAAACTGACCCCATAAGGCCAACCTCCCGATCCGATCACATAATATTTCACAAACATTGCTTGATTTCTTCTCAATCCTTGAATATTTTCTAAAATACTTCCCTGAAAACACAGCAGAGAAAAAATAGTTATTAATGCGGCAAATATAATTACATAGAGGATATTTTTCCACTTTTTTTCGCTTGCCAATAGGACTAGAAAAATTGCTGGAAATGGTTTCATCGCAATTGCTAGGGATAGACAAATTAAGGCAAAAAGCGATTTATAGTGATTTAAGCTATTATAAAAGTAAGCAAAACCACATAAAAACAAGAACGTATATAATTCTGCATTAGCTCTATCTATAGTAAATAGAAAAGGATAGCTCATGAAGGAAATCACAAAAATATCACGAAAATTGTCTAATCTATTAGTCTGAGAAAAATTATTGATTATGAAAAATAGCCAGCAGACTAAAAAAATACTCAAAAATACTAATAGTGCTAAATCTCTGCTCTTAAATAGAGTAAACGGGAAGAAAAATAACTCCCCCAATGGATAATATATACCAAAAATATAAACATCACTTCTGTAGGGATTAAGTTCCTTGATAAAGTTAACCATGTTCCAAAAGTCATTAAACTTATCATTAGGTTTAAATAAAAAACTATTAAGAGGCTGTTGATTGCCTAAATAAGCTCCCATCGTGTAGTGATAAAAAACGGCGATGGCAAAGCCTATAACTATAATTGTGCTAAGAAATCTGATTTTAGTATGGCGTTCCATGTTAATAAATTCCCCTTTCGGATTGTCAAAAATACTGTTCACTATTTAATATCAAAGTTGACTCGCGCTCTCTCTACCACTAGAGGTCTTTTTAAGCTTCGTCTATTTATCAAACCAATGTATTCTCCTAAAATACCTATAAAAAATAACTGTACAGAAGAAAAAAGAAACAATCCGATAATGATCGCCGCTATTCCTATGGGGAAAAGGTTCCAAAACAGAAGCTTCAAAATCAAAGTCACGAGACCGACCAGAAAACTCACTAGAGATAGAGCGAACCCGATCATTGTCGCCAATCTTAGCGGAAAATTAGAATAGGTAGTGATGCCCAGCATTGCCAGATCGTACATTCGATAAAAATTAAAACTACTCTTACCTCGTTTTCGGACTTTCTGATGATACTCGATTTTAGCACTCTTAAAACCGACTTCTGAAATAAGACCCTTTAAGTAGGGATAAGGATCATCGATCAAACGCAATGCTTCTATCACTTTGTGATCATATAAACCGAAGCCGGTAAAATTAGAAGTTAAGTCAATCTCTTCTGATAGGGTTCTAACTAAAAAATAATAAAATCTTCTCACACTATAGACCAAAGAGTTCTCTTGACTAGATCTTTTAATTCCTTTAACAACTTGATAGCCTTCCTCCCATTTTTCTAAAAAATCGACGATTAGTTCGGGAGGATCTTGACAATCGGCGAAGACTAAAATAACCGCATCTCCAGTTCCTTGTAAGAGGCCGTAATAGGTAGAACGAACAAAGCCAAAATTCCTAGCGTTAATGATAATTTTGACTCTAGAGTCGCTTTGAGAGATTTGCTCTAATATACTGACTGTTTTATCTTGAGAGTCATTATCGATAAAAATATGCTCGTATTCATATTTTTCTAATCTTGCAAAAATCTCTTTGACCTCAGTATATGAAAACTCAACATTATCTTGTTCATTGTAGCAAGGAGTAACAACACTAATTAATTTTTTACTCATCTTAAATTTCCTCAATTTTATTTATGTTTAAATGGTCTTTATACCATTCAATTGTATTTTTTAATCCCGTCGTTAAATTATATTTAGGTGTCCAATCGGTCTTTTTTCTAAGCAACTCATTATTAGCACAAATAAACATGGGATCATTGGGACGGTAAGGTAAAGCACCCAGATGAATTAAATCAGGTTTACCTAATAAATTACCAAGTTCAAGTGCTATTTGTCCAACGGTTACAGGTTGACCAGAACCAACATTAACTACACCTGAAACGTTGCTCTTCGCAACTGCCCAAATTGCTGATGCTATATCCTCAACATGAAGGAAATCCAGAACTTGTTCACCTTTAGTTGTTTTTACCACTTCATCCCGCAGCAGTGAACAAATAACCGACGGAATTAACCGTCGCTCATCCTCCATTGGACCATACTGATAAAACAAACGAACCCATGTTAACTCTACTTCGGCGCTCTGGGCTAGTTGTTGTAAAATAGTGAATAGTGCCACCTTGGTCGCTGCATATAAGGTGATGGGTTTTGTCGGACTTGATTCAGAAAAATATCCTAGATTGAAATCATACTCAAAACAAGTCCCTATACCCACAAACCGCTTACAACCTACTTCAGCTAGTTGAGAGAATAAATTGAGACTTGCCTGGAATGAATTCAAGTTTTCCCGAGAATTTAGTTGTTTTCCTGACCCAACATACCAAGCTAAGTGAATACACAATTCGGGCTTGATTTTCTGTAAATAAGCATTCACTGTTTCAAATGCTACTAAGTCAGATTGCCATAAATGTAGTGATGGGAGAATATCTTGAATTCGCCATTGTTCGCCGTTTTCTCGCACAAGTGCGTGTACCTCACACCCTTCGGCTATTAGAAGCCTTGCTACATGGGAACCAACAAAACCACTGGCACCGGTAATCAATACTTTCATATTTTGGGTCTTCTCGACTTTCTGTAATAATCAGGGCGCACCATTCCTAGAAGTCTTGCCTAGCAAGACTTTGAAGATTATACTTCTGTAAAATTATCCCTATTCTTCTTCCTTCCACACAGAAACGAGAAGAGCCGCCATATTTTCCTTAACCTGAAATTTTGTCCCAAAAGTTGGGGAATTTTATTGGCCATGACAAAATTCTCGGATAGTCGTTGCTACATAGGTTAACATCTCCTCGGTTAATCCGGGATAAATGCCCAGCCAAAAAACACTACTCATGATTTTATCGGCATTGCTTAAATCCCCAACGACTCGATAATTTAACCCCTTATAAAGAGGCTGTCGCAATAAATTTCCTCCAAATAATAGCCTTGTGCCGATGCGTTTTTCCTCCAAATGCTTAACCAAATCATTGCGGCTAAAAGGCGCATTTTCCTTAACAAAAATCGGAAACCCGAACCAACTCGGTTCAGAATCCGGGCTGGCTTCAGGCAGAATTAAAACATCTTGAAGCTCCTGTAACTTTTGATGCAAAAAGTCGAAATTTTCCCGACGCTTTTTGATAAATCCGGGCAATTTATCCAGTTGCGCTACCCCGACGGCGGCTTGCATATCGGTCATCTTTAGGTTATAACCCACATGAGAATAGGTGTACTTATGGTCATAGCCAAAGGGCAAATCTCCTAACTGCCAACCGAAGCGCTTATTACAGGTATTATCTACCCCCGGAGGACACCAACAATCTCTGCCCCAGTCACGGAATGACTCGACAATCTTTTTCAAGCGGGTATCGCTGGTTAAAACGGCTCCCCCTTCTCCCATGGTCATGTGATGAGCAGGATAAAAGCTAACCGTCGCTAAATGCCCAAAGGTGCCGGTTTTTTGCCCTTTATAAAGACTTCCCACCGCGTCACAGTTATCCTCAACTACCCAGAGGTCATGTTTTTCGGCAAAAGCCATCACCGCTTCTAAATTAAAGGGATTTCCCAGGGTATGAGCAATCATAATCGCTTTAGTCTTCTCTGACAAGGCCGATTCCAGTTGCTCGATGTCGAGGTCATAACCGGGTAGTTTAACGTCTAAAAAGACGGGAATTAGCTGATTTTGAAAGATGGGGTTAACTGTAGTCGGGAAACCGGCGGCGACGGTAATGACTTCATCCCCCGGTTTAAGTTGTTTTTCCCCCAGTTTAGGGGAAGTTAAGGCACTTAAAGCCACTAAATTGGCCGAAGAGCCAGAATTGACCAATAAACAATGTTTTACCCCCATCCACTGGGCAAAACGTTCCTCAAATTCCGCCGCATATCTGCCCGTCGTTAACCAGAAATCTAGGGAAGAATCCACTAATTTGACTAATTCTTGCTCATCAAATACTTTACCCGATGCCGGAATATAGGTCTGCCCCGCCACAAAAGCCCGGGGTTGAAATTTGTGTTTGTAGTATTCTTGTACGGCTTGAAAGACTTGCTCTCGCAGTTCTGTTTCAGTATTGGTATTGGGGGGAGAAATAGATTGAGTCATGGTTAATTTCCTTTCAGGGGAGAAATTTGAACTTAATTATCACTTAATTTGCACTATTATCAGCCTTGAATTCGCTAATCGATCAAACAACTTTGATAATATTCGATTTGTTGGCGGGTAAGGTCTTGGAATTGTGCTTTATCTTCAGAGTCCATTTGAGCCGCTTGATAGTACCATGTCACGGTTTCCTTGAGGGTTTGCCGAAAATCCCAGACTGGTTGCCATTTTAGGGTATGAAAAGCCTTATCTGTGACTAGATTAAGCAATTTAGCCTCATGAACAGCATTCGGATCACTTTGATCGAGCCAAGTCCCTGGCCAAAGTTGTAGGATAGACTCAACTAACTCTTTAACCGGACGATTAGAAGTCAGAGACGGACCGAAATTAAACGCTCCATATAACCCCCGGCTGTCTTGCTGCCAATTAGCCGTCATCAACTGCTCATAAACCAACTCAGCTAACCGTAAATAGCCCCCTAAAGGCTCTAAAACGTGCTGCCAAGGGCGAGTCGCTAGAGGGTTCCGCACCGGAATCGCTTCGGACTTCATCAAGGCCCGCATGGCATCGGGTACAATCCGGTCTAGGGACCAATCTCCGCCACCGATGACATTTCCGGCCCTGGCGCTGGCAATGCCGATGGGGGTTTGAGGGGTTTTAAAGAAGGAACTGCGCCAAGATGCGATCGCCAATTCCGCCCCAGCTTTGCTAGAACTATAGGGATCGTAACCCCCTAAAGGGTCATTTTCCCGATAACCATAGACCCATTCCCGATTCTCATAGCACTTATCGCTAGTAATAAACACGGCGGCACAGGGATGAGTCAGGCTTTTGAGGGCCTCTAAAACGTGAATAGTCCCCATAACATTTGTGTTCCACGTTTCCACCGACTCAAGATAAGAAAGCCGCACTAGGGGTTGTGCCGCTAAATGAAAGACTACATCCGGTTGCCATGAAGCGATTAAACGAGTCACTAACTCAGGCTCTCGAATATCTCCTATATGGTGACTCAGGTTTTGAGCTAAGTCTAATTGGTCAAATAAGGCGGGGGTGGTATTGGGAGCTAAACTGAGGCCTTTTACCTCTGCTCCTAGATGGAGTAACCAAAACCCCAGCCAAGACCCCTTAAAGCCCGTATGACCAGTAATAAAGACTTTTTTGCCCGGCCAAAATGCTTTCTTTACCATATTTTCCATCTAGCTTGTCCAGTGTCATAAAGGTGATTGAGCATTTCCATTTCTCGGTAAGTATCCATACACTGCCAAAACCCTTCATGCTTATAGACGGCGAGTTCTCCCAAGGCAGCCAGGGTTCTTAGGGGCTGTGCTTCAAAAGTCGTCGCATCCCCCTCAATTAAATCCAAAACCTTGCGATTTAAGACAAAATACCCCCCATTAATCCATCCTTCAGCCGTTTGGGGCTTTTCTTGGAATTGAGTGACTAAATTACCCTCAATGATTAACTCGCCAAAGCGAGAAGAAGGACGAACCGCCGTCATCGTGGCTAATTTCCCATGGGAGTAATGGAAATCCAACAGATCCGCAATATTCACATCACAAACCCCGTCCCCATAGGTGGCCAAAAAGATCTCGCTTCCACTTCTCTCTATGTAAGGGGTGAGACGTTTAAGACGGCCTCCCGTCATGGTTTCGGGTCCCGTATCAATTAACCAAATACGCCAGTCTTCCTCCTGGTGTCCACTATCGAGTTTGGTCACTTTTTTATTGCCTAACTCTAAGAGGACATCACTTTGATTCCAATCATAGTTAAAGAAATAGTCCCGGATTATTTCCCCTTTGTACCCTAGACAGAGCATAAAGTCAGTTAACCCATATTGGGCATAAGTTTTCATGATATGCCAAATAATCGGTCGATTTCCGATGGCAATCATCGGCTTAGGTCGAAATTCGGTTTCTTCCCGCAGTCGGGTTCCTTTGCCACCACACAAGATGGCCACGGGAATATTAGACTTATAGTCCTTAACTGTTAAACTGACCGATTGTATTACCATTGGATTATATAGTGAATGGTCTTGAGAGTGACATCATCTTATCGAGGCAGTTTAACACGGGGTTCCCAATCTTGGACAAGATTTGTCTAAAAAAATTTTTGTTGAGGGGGTGTACGCAGTTTATAGTTAAACAGTCCCTTGAATCTTATGGCAGTTGTCCTAATGGTGAGGTACGAGGTTTTGGTTTTCGGGACTCGTCCGTCAGCCAGCGATGCTAAATCAGGTTATACCTCATCTTGAGCGGCAAAGCTAAATTCCAACCGAGTAGGACTAGAAATTTGCGCTACCATGCCAAGATAAATATTCGGGGATACGGTCGCAAAGCTACTAGACAATTTTAGGATAAAAATACCGACACTTATGGGGAAATCAATCAATAAAGTCCGAGTAACAGCACTGATTTTAGGGATTCTAGCGATCGCCTTTGCCTTTTTCACCAGGATTGTCAGTATTTTTGAATATGTTACCTTCGATATCGGACCCGATCCCGATCAGATTAGCGGTGGTTACTTTTGGATGGATATGTGGAAGGGAAACTTTCCTCAATTGGGACTCGCAGGGGGGGGGAAGATATGGATTCGCAATTCCCCCCCTCTATGGTTATTTAGCGTTCCCTCTGACAATTTTCGGTACCGCTCCCGAATTTCAAGTCCTTACCAATGGACTATTTTCTTTTCTATCGATTCCGCTCTTAATCTACTTTGTTTATCAACTTTTAGAAAATGTAGAACAAGATAAACGTCTTCTCCTGTCCAGTTTGGCAGGATTTCGGTATAGCACGATTTATGCGGACTATTTTATTAATAATTTTTCCTGGGCCCCTAGCCCAATACCCTTTTTCCTGCTCGTTTTTGCTTTACTCTATCGATTCCAGATGGAAACGAGTAAGCCGCTGCTCTATCAGGCTATAGCTTGGATATTCTTCGGGATTACCGTCGCTATATTGGTGAGTTTACACACCACCACGATGTTAATTATCCCAGTGACTTGTGTTATTGCCTGTCTATGGTTTGTTTATCGCAATCGCAAGAATACTATTAAATGTCTTTTGCCTTTTCTATCGATTCTCTCGGCAAATCTCGCCTTATTTATGTATTGGCACAGTGAGATCGTTCGGAATTTCGCTAATACGAGGGGAATCGTGAGAGCACTCACGGCGAAGGGGGCGAGCGGTGAACCATCGAGCAATCTGTTCACTCGTCTATTTAAAGCAATTTGGGAAACGGTTTATCTGGGCAATCAAGTATTTTTTTTGAATGACAATATATCGATTTTCAATGTCGTAGTTTCGGTTATTTTTTTCGGCATTTCTCTATACATAGTCATCAAAAAATATCGAGGCAATAAAACACTGATCGGCTTTTTTGCGATTACTTGGATAATTTTTCTCTATGCTTCCTCTAATTATCCTGATGAGCATTTTTATTCCCATCGTAAAATCTTACTCTGGTTTGCTCCTATCCTCTTGGCGATCGCTAGTCTGGCCTATCTAAACTTGACTAAGACTTTCCACAGGATACTCGCTCTAGTTCTAGCAATTATCATCGGCTATTCTATCGCAACTAATCTCTATTTCAATCAACGTTATCTTGCCAGTAAATACGGTTCCGAAAGGCTCCTATCCGTGGCCGATACAGTGGCAATTATCAATCAGATTCCGGTCGGTTTAACCCTTTGTGATCCAGCCAAGAAAGGCAAAAGAAAAGAGCATGGTCAGTACGATTATATCGATACCTTTATGACCAAAAGAGAGCTAAAGATCACCAATGCCTGCCCATCGGGTAGTTATTACATCCAGCCGAAATTTAAAATGGCTATCCAAATGAACGATTTATTTCCAATTTTTACCCTCGTCAAAACTCCCCCTCTCGAGCGCCCGATCACTCCCCTTCTTGAAACCCCAGAAGCCTATCTCTATAAAATCGAGTAGCAATAACTCCACCGTGATAGCGCAATTTGCTGGGGATATTCTTAGGAAGTTTTCCTTTTGGGGAGTCGGTTGTCGGTAGTCAGCAATAAGCTGTACTGCATTTAAACCTAGTATTGATTTTAGTACAAATGCTCGCACTATCCTTACTCATAGACAGTCTTAACAAGTGCTTTAGATAGTCAACAGCTTATTACCGGTGATTACCTCACCTTGGCGGCGTATTATTGACAATATTGAGCGCATAAAGGCGAAAACGCTCTAGATCTGCTTGCAGAGTTGATTCCACCACTCGACCGAGGAAAAGATTATCCATCAATTTTCCTAACCAACCGGGTATAGCATAGGATGCTGTCAGTCGCACAATACTCCTACCATGACGGTCATAAAAACGAATTGCCCCGCGGTTAGGCAACCCGTCCACGGATTCCCATTGAATCATCTGGTGGGGGACAATTTTCAGTATCCGTGACAACCAAGTAAATTCTAGACCACCACTGGCTAACTTCCAACGGGAAAGCTCTGGCTCCTCCTCTAGAATTTTCACCGATTCGATCCATTTCATCCACTGGGGCATTTGTTCTAAATCTGACCATAGCTCCCAAACCAGATCGATCGGCGCGTCCACTTCTACCTGTACACTATGTTCTAACCAAGTCATTCGTTAATTCTGGCGATGCTGAATATTTCTATGATAACGGCTATTAGTCTTTAGTCTTTGACTCAATGATAAAATAAAAACAATCTTCGCGGTTTAATTTTACTATGTTAATCAGAAACCTGCTCGAATGTGAGGAATTCATCGCCGGTGATCATACCCGATTGCGCGAGTTATTGCATCCCGATAAACAACCGTTAAATCTACGTTATAGTTTAGCCCACGCATGGGTAGATGTGGGGGAAACTTCTACTCCCCACGCTTTAAAAACTGCGGAAGTTTATTATATTATGCAAGGACAAGGGGAAATGCACATCGATGAGGAAGTGCAATTAGTGACTGTCGGTGCCGCCATTTATATACCTCCTCTAGCTAAACAATATATTCATAATTGTGGGGAGGAACCATTAGTTTTCTTGTGCATTGTCGATCCTGCTTGGCGAGTAGAAGACGAAATTATTTTTGAGTAAAACTAATGAATATTGGCATTATCGGACTGGGTTTAATCGGTGGTTGCTTGGGTTTAGATTTTCGATCACAAGCTTATAAGGTTTTGGGAGTTTCTCGTCAACAATCCACTTGTGATATCGCCGTAGAAAAAGGAGTGGTAGATGAATCTAGTACCAGTTTAGAATTATTGGCTACTGCCGATTTAATCTTTATTTGTACTCCCATACATTTACTTGTGCCAACTTTGGAAAAATTAACTCCCTATTTAAAACCCCAAGCCATTGTCACCGATGTGGGATCGGTTAAAGGGGCGATCGTGGCCAATTGTAGTCGATTATGGCCGAATTTTGTCGGTGGTCATCCTATGGCTGGGAAAACTGAACAGGGAATCAATGCAGCACAATTGGGATTATTTGTCAATACCCCCTATCTGATTACTCCCCTTGAATCTACTCCTCATTTTGCCGTGAAAATCTTAACTGAAATAGTAGAAAAATTAGGCTGTCAAATTTATTATTCTTCCCCCGAAGAACACGATCGAGCCGTGGCCTGGATTTCCCATCTGCCAGTAATGATTAGTACCAGTTTAATCCAAGCTTGTGCGAAAGAACAAGACCTGAATATTCGCCAATTAGCGGAAAATTTAGCTAGTTCCGGTTTTCGCGATACCAGTCGCGTCGGTGGTGGCAATCCCGAATTAGGTTTAATGATGGCTAAATACAATCGTCAAGCTTTATTGATATCCTTGACAAATTATCGGCAAAATCTTGATGAAATTATTGACTATATTGCAGGAGAAAAATGGCAGGAACTAGAGAAAATTCTCGTTTCTAGTAATCAATATCGAGACAATTTTATTCAATAAAAATACCATTTTGCCCCTAGCAATTATCCCACGGCACTGTATCATAGATTTATACTCAGCAACCCAATGAAATGATATGACCACCTTTTTCGACTTTGAAGCCGAATTTGTTGACTCCTTACGTTGTATACCGATGACCGTGAGAATGAAACTAGATACCTGTGGAGTTAAATTAAAATTATCCCATTGGATGCAGTTGGGTCAACCGGAAAGAATGGTATTAGTTAATATGGCTTGTACGACGGCAGCAGAAGCCAAAATCTATCGAGATTTTCTGCAAAAATTAATCACCGAAAAAACTGGCAATCCCCCAGGAAAACTGGCAATAGATCCGCATCCCGCTTGGCTAGATGATAGCCAGATACCCGATACAGTCCGAGAAAAAGCCAGAGAATTCCAGATCGAAATTAGTTTAGAACAATGGCAAAAATTGCAACCATCCCAACGGTTTGCCCTGATTAAACTCAGTCGTCCTGGTCACGAAAATCTCAACTTCTATCCAGCCATCAAAGAGTTCCATATAGTCGATGCCTAACTGAAGAACCTATGCCATATTAATTAAGTTTCTTTCTACCTTACTGTGATGACAAGCAAAATGACGATCAAGGGGTATAAAATTAAATAAATTGCAGTAACTTGCTGCTCTAGAGCTTGGTCAATTTTCTTAATAAAAATGATAATTAATGTCCTATTCTTGAAAAATAATTAGACAGTTTCCATCCAGTCAAAAACTTGATTCAATTGCGACAAATCGATTAAACCGTACTGCCATAAAACCATCGGCAAAGAACCCACCGATGCTTCACAGAGACGCACAGCCATATCGAGGGAACGGGGGGAAATTGCTAATTTCTCCAAGAGGAAAGTGCGGAGTTGTTTTTGTTGATGAGCTTCCATGGTTAAGGATCATTTATAACGACAATCTGATTATTGAATAACTTATTCTCTATTAAAAAGAGATGCTTCCCTCACGGGGATCACCCAATTGGGTGATTTTGTTTAACCATCAGAATAATTTAAGGATTTATCCAGAATATGTCCTACTATCCCGAAATTGCTAGTGGGGATATCAACACTTCCTTGAGGCAGAAAAACGAGAAAGGGGAGCTTTTGGGATAAGCTATTGATAACCTAGTTTTTGCTCGAGTAGGAGAGAATTGCCCCCAATGAGTCATGCTCCTCAAGTTTCCGTGACTATTCCTTGCTATAATCAAGGTCGCTATCTCGATGGTGCGATCGCATTTTTTAGTACAAAAATACCAAAACTTTTAAATCCTTGTCATCGATGATGGCTCCACAGAACCGGAAACCATCGAGATTTTACAAGATTATCAACAGCAAATGGACTATTAAGACAATTCTTTCTCAAGGGTACGAATTTTTAAATCGTTAAGCCAGAGGAGGTAGAAAGATGGGTAAACTTAATTAACAATCATCCTTGAAAATGTCTTGACTATCGTACCCGGAATGAGGTACTCTACGAAGATAGATAGGACGGTTATGCAATTAAGTCTGAATTGGCGTTTATGATGAATGGCAACTGGCAAAAAGATTATCCTTTACTGCCCGAATCTTTAAAGGAGTCAGATATCGAAAACAATTCAAGTTTAAAAAAAATGATTAATTTTATAGGAGGAAATAAGAAAGTTTTAGACGTAGGGTGCGCGACTGGTTATCTCGCACGCCTTCTTCGCGAAAAAGGGTGTTCTGTTATCGGAATTGAAATCAACCAAAAAGCGGCTGAAATAGCGAGGTCTTTTTGTGAAGAAGTCATTGCTGTCGATCTAGAAAGAGTTTCTCTAGCGGAAATTTTGAGTGATCGCTTGTTTGACGTGGTTGTATTTGGGGACATCCTAGAACATCTTCGCGATCCTTGGCGTATTTTGCAAGAAACTCACCAAGTTCTTGCTCCTAGTGGTTATGTGGTCGCATCAATTCCCAATATCGCGCACGGTAATATCCGTCTATCTTTGCTACAGGGAAACTTCGATTATCAAGAGGTAGGAATTTTAGACAATACTCATTTACGGTTTTTTACCCGTAAAACTCTCGAAGAATTATTTTTCGATACGGGGTATTCTATCGAGGCGACCGAACGAACACAGATGCCTTTTGAAAAAAGTTATTCGCATGATGCATCTTTAGTCGAAAAACTCGAGAAAGAACCGGATATAGATACTCTTCAATTCATTGTACGGGCATTTCCCTCATCTCTAGAGAATCAACATAATTTACTTCGAGAAAACTATCGACAAAGTATAGATCGACTAGAAAGGACGAGGGAGGAACTAGAATCCACCCGCAGCCAGCTAGAAAAAACGCGGGAGGAATCTGGCTCTATCTCCTTGCAGTTGGAACAGACGCGGGAGGAACTAGAATCCACCCGCAGCCAGCTAGAAAAAACGCGGGAGGAATCTGGCTCTATCTCCTTGCAGTTGGAACAGACGCGGGAGGAATTACGACTAATCGGTCGGCGGTGGAAACAGTCACAATTCGATCTCGAGCAAGCGCAACAAGGATGGGGTCGCGCTCATAATATTATTGAGGCGATCGAGAGCAGTAAATTTTGGAAATTGCGTCAACTTTGGTTTCGAGTCAAACTAGCTTTAGGATTAAACGTAAAATAGAATTCAAATGAAAATGAACGATCAAACGAGCGAAAACGAACAGATTGTAGAGCGAACCGATTTACAGTTCCATCAGTCGAAACTTTTAGAAAAACAACAGAAACTAGAGCGTTTATACTTAAATAATACCCTGAAAAGGAGCTATCTTTCTCCTGTCAGGCCCTTTCGACAAATCCTGAAAATTGTCTACTGGACAATTACTTTTCAAATCGCCGATCGGTTGAAACGTCGCCAGATCGCCCACCTGATCGGGCGGAGCGGTCTATTCGATACGGGTTACTACTACCGACAAAATCCCGAAGTAGAAGCGCTCGGTATCGATCCCCTCGGCCATTATCTAGATGTTGGTGCGGCGAGCGGTCGCAATCCCCACCCCCTTTTCGATACGGAATACTACCTCAAAACCTGCCCGGAAGCGGCCGATTCCGGGATGAATCCTCTGGCGCACTACATAACGCTCGGTTCACTATCCGGTCGCAATCCCCACCCCCTTTTCGATACGGAATACTACCTCAAAACCTGCCCGGAAGCGGCCGATTCCGGGATGAATCCTCTGGCGCACTACATAACGCTCGGTTCACTATCCGGTCGCAATCCCCACCCCCTTTTCGATACGGAATACTACCTCAAAACCTGCCCGGAAGCGGCCGATTCCGGGATGAATCCTCTGGCGCACTACATAACGCTCGGTTCACTATCCGGTCGCAATCCCCACCCCCTTTTCGATACGGGGTATTATCGAAAAATTTGTCCGGAAGTCGTATCATCGGCTACCGATCCTTTGGTGCATTATTTAACGATCGGCTCGGAAGCTGGATACAATCCCCATCCATTGTTCGATGTCGGATACTATCGTAAAAATTATCCAGAAGTTATCGCGTCGGGAATCGATCCTTTGTTACATTGCGTAGAGAGCGGTATTGAGAATACCCCTTACTCTTCGCTCCTAGCGGATAGATTATCTTCCGTGGTCGCCGCTACGATCGACACGCTTACCCAAACGGAATTATCCATACCGTTAGAGCGAGAAGCGCGGACAATTTCTTTTCCAGTTATCGAGAATCCGAAGGTAAGTATTATTATCCCCGTTTATAACCAAATTCACTACACGCTTCGCTGTCTCAAGGGATTAGCGCTACAGAACACCGATCTTTCTTTCGAGGTGATCGTGGTGGACGATAGCTCGAACGATACTACACCAGAAATACTGGCCTTGATCGAGGGGCTTCTTTATCTGCGTAACCCGGAAAATTACGGGTTTTTAAACTCTTGTAATCTCGCCGCCCGACAAGCAAAAGGAGATTACCTTATTTTCCTTAATAATGATACGGTTCCTTTCCAGGATTGGTTGAGCGAGATCATCGATCCCTTTTCACGTCAAGAAAAGGTCGGTTTAGTGGGCTCCATGTTGATTTATCCTAACGGTACGTTACAAGAAGCGGGCGGATTAATCTGGCGCGACGGTTCTGGGTGTAATTACGGTCGGAACGGCGATCCCGAGGCTTGCGAGTATAATTTTGTTCGGGAAACCGATTACTGTTCGGGCGCGTCGATCGCTTTACCGTCGGAACTCTGGCGACAACTACAGGGGTTTGACCCTTTATTTTCTCCAGCCTATTACGAGGATACGGATCTGGCGTTCCGAGTTCGGAAAGCGGGTTATAAAGTGATCTATACCTGCTTTTCTAAAATCATTCATTTTGAGGGCATCTCTTCAGGAACCGACCTCAGCAAGGGAGTTAAACGTTATCAAGCCGTCAACAAACCGAAATTTTTAAAACGTTGGGAGACTACCCTAAGGGAACACGCGGAGGCTCCGGACTGGCGGGATCTACCTGATCGAGATCATCGAGTTCCCCGAAAATTACTCATGCTGGACGTTACAACTCCGACCCCGGGTCGAGATGCGGGCTCTGAATATATTTTTAATTTTATGAAATTGGCCAGAGAAGCCGATTGGGCGGTTACATTTATCGCCGATAATTTTTTGCATGATGGGGATTCTCCCTACATTAAAAATCTTCAAAGAATCGGTATTGAATGTATTTATCGCCCTTATATTAATTCTATTGAAGAATATATCGAGCTTCAGGGAAATAAATTCGATATTATTGTCCTCTCGCGAGTTAATGTCGCTTCCTTGTATACCGATGTCGCGCATCGCTACGCCCCGAACGCAAAATTGATTTTTAACACGGTCGATCTGCATTTCCTGCGGCAGTCAAGAGGAGCAGCTGTTTTGGAAAAAGTAGATTCTTTCGATGAAGTTGCCCGAACTTTTCGAGATGAAATCCAGGCGATCGCCAGTTGCGAGCGGACTATTGTTGTCAGTCAAGACGAAGCCGAATTGATTAAAAAGATTTTCCCTCCTGCAAGATTATCCGTGATTCCGATCGTTCAAGAATTACCGAAAACCACTCAAAAAATAGATTTTGATACTCGACGCGATATCGGTTTTATCGGTCAATTCGCCCATCTTCCCAATGCGGACGCAATCTCATTTTTTATTACCTCGATCTTTCCACGAATTAGCCAAGAGATTCCCGATTGCCGTTTGATTATTGCGGGTTCTAACATGCCAGAAAATATCGCAAAATTCGCCTCGGATAGAATTGTTATTAAGGGTTATATCGCCGATTTGCACGAGCTTTTCGGTAGCGTTCGGCTTTCGATTGCGCCGCTTCGGTTCGGTGCCGGTATGAAGGGAAAAATTGTGTCTAGTCTGCTTTACGGTGTACCTGTCGTGGCGACGAGTATCGCGGTTGAGGGAATGGGGATGACACAAGGAAAAGAGGTACTTGTAGCGGACGATCCCGAAGAATTCGCCCGTTCTATTATCGATGTCTATAACTCGCGGCCGAAATGGGAAGCCCTCTCGGCCAAAGGGCTAGAATTCGCTACCGATCGATTTTCGCTGGACGTAGTGGGACAAAAAATCCGAACTACCCTTGCGGAAGTTCTCGCGGGTCTCCCCTCGGCAACGCAAACGGACAAGGAAGGTGCTTCCAGACCCACGAACTCGTGAATAGGGGTTGTTTACGGGCATCGGCTCGAATTGCCCCCCGTTATTTTTGCCAACAGATTACTTTTTTCTTTATTATTTCCAGGGAAAACCAAGTATCATGATCGAGGAGAGAGAAAATCCATTGAATCGAGAGATTATTGAGAAAGATAGTTTACCGAGGCTCGACCTGATCGAGGAGAAAGATTTTGACTCAACCCGCTTATCGGAGCGGAGGCTACAAGAATGGAGTGCTTGTGTACTGCAGGAGATGGGCGATAAAACTCGATGGATTCAATCTCTTGAATCTGGAATTATTCGACGAGATCGACGGATTGAAAAGCTAGAGATAAGAACACGAGAACTAGAAGAGAAATTGGAATCGACGACGAATGACTACCGAAAAAGGCTCGCCCAACTACAATACGAGTTGATCGGTATTCGTACCTCGAAAGCGTGGAAGCTCGCAAAACTTTTCGAGCGATTTTCGATTATTGTATCTTGGAGTAAACTTTTATACTGGACGGCAACTGGAAAATTAGCTACCAAACTGCGAGAAGAAAAAATTTACACAGAACTGGCGAACAGTGGCTTATTCGATCCAGAATACTATTTAATGATGAATCCGGATGTAGCTGCGGCGGGAGCCGATCCCTTAAAACACTATATTGATAATTACCTTCAGGGACGGAATCCCAATCAGTGCTTCGATACACTATCCTATTTACAAAGCCATCCCGATATTGATATCAATCCACTTTTACATTATTATCGTGTTCAAAACCCACGAGGTGAGAAGTGACTGATTCCCCGATGAATTTATGGGCGACCGTCGAACTAATCCGAAATAGTGGATTTTTCGACGAGCGTTTTTATTTAAGTCAAAATCCCGACGCGATCGAGACCGACTTTACCCTCATCGAACATTACCTACACTACGGCGCAGAAAGAAGCCTCGATCCCAGCCCTCTTTTTGATACCCCTTACTATCTAGCGATGAATCCCGATGTGATCCGTTCCGGGATTCATCCGCTAGTTCACTATCTCACCGTGGGAATGGCCAAGGGACGATTGCCAAAGGCCCCTATACCTGGGAGGGAGTTGACTGGAATATCGGGGCGACCGAAGCTGATCGCCTTTTATTTACCCCAATTCCACCCGATTCCCGAGAATGATGAATGGTGGGGTAAAGGGTTTACGGAATGGACGAATGTTACAGCGGCGACCCCTATGTTCCCTGGTCACTATCAGCCCCGTTTGCCTTCCGAACTGGGGTTTTACGATCTACGTTTAGCAGAAATTTATCCCCAACAGGTCGCCCTAGCGCGCGAGTACGGTATTGACGGTTTCTGTTACTATTATTACTGGTTTAACGGTCGGCGGATTCTTGAGCGTCCCCTGCAAAATGCGGTCGAACGCCATGATGTGGATTTTCCATTCTGTATCTGTTGGGCTAACGAGAGTTGGAGCCGGCGCTGGGACGGTAGAGATCGAGAGATTCTTCTCGCCCAAGATCATACGTTGGAGGGGGACAATCGATTTATCCTCGATGTTCTGCCGCTCTTGCAAGACCAACACTATTTGAAGGTTGACGGCAAGCCGATATTATTGGTATACCGTCCCGAATTACTAGCGAATGCCCTCGTGACTGCGGAGGTTTGGAGGCGGGCGGCGGAAAAGGCGGGATTACCTGGATTACACCTATGCGCAGTGCAATTCGAGATCGCCGATCCCCGATCACTCGGATTCGATGCCTTGGTCGAGTTCCCCCCCCATTTTTTCCCGGCTTACGACATTACCCGAAGCGTTCCAGGCCTCGATCCGAATTTTCAAGGTCTCGTACGCGATTACTACACCGGAATGTTAAAAGGTTTAGAACGTCCAGCACCGAATTTTCCTTTTTACCGGGGCGCGATGCTCGCTTGGGACAATACGGCCCGACGGCGCCACGGCTCGCTAATCTACCATTATAGTAGTCCTCAAGCCTACCGTCAGTGGTTACGCCACCTGATCCTGCAAGCCTCGGAAAATGCGGGGGGAGGCGAGAGCTTGGTCTTTATCAATGCTTGGAACGAATGGGCTGAGGGGGCGGTGTTGGAACCGAGCCTGCGGGATGGACGGGCTTATTTAGAGGCGACCCGTGACGCTGTCGAAGAAAATATTTCTACCGCCTACATTGATCGGGTCGCTTACGAGCGATACCGGCAAGCCATTCAAGAAGAATGCCGTCTGATCGGAACACCGAACGGTCAACGGGTAGCGATCACCACCCGACCGAAAGTCGAGTGGGTTAGTCCCCGCGCCGATCTCGCCCGAAAAGCGGAAACAGCCCACTATCGAATTTTATTTTTCTACGACCGCTCCCGGACACCCTTTCAACTCGCCGAAGATATCCGGCACGCACTCGCGCCCGCGGATGGGGTAATCTGTTATATATTGCTGTGTGGGCAAGGGCAAGCTGGGGAAAAATCGCCGGAATGGTCCTTGGCATTCGATCTGGAAACTTTGACCTGTGAAGGACTCTCCCGTTCGGAAGCGATCGGGAAGACGCTCGAAGATCTCGCAGGTCGTTCGATCGATCTGGCACTAGGCTATACACTCCTCCCCGGCGATCTAGCTCGTTCCCTGCACTCGATCGGAATACCGATTCTCACCGTCCTCGACGAACTCCCCGCCATCGGGGAAACGTTCGCAGATTCGAGTCTTCTAACGGAGCTAGGAGAAGTTTCGGAGCGGATAGTTGTCACTTCGGAAATGATGAGGCAAAAATTGACGGAGAAGGATATTTGTACCTCGAACGAGCGTATAACGGTCATTTATCCTGGAATTCGTTCCGATCTGGGTGAGCAATCGAGTGAACAGTACCCGAGCGTTCTCGCCGAATTCAATTTTCCCCCTGATAGCTTTCTCGTTCTCGCCAACGGCCCGATCGCTCCCCGAGGGGGAGCAGATCTGATCGTTCCGATTGTCCGAGAGGTTTTTTCCCATCTCGGTACGGAAAAATTCCGTTTTCTCTGGATTGGAGAGGAACAGGACGATTCTCTATTCCGGAATTGGTGCGAACACGATCTGGCGACGCTCGGCTTAAGCGATCGGGTAATTTTTACGGGAAGTCGGCCGACGCTTTTACCCTATCTCGAAGCGGCGGATGTTTTTTTACTGCCCGCACGCGAAGATCATTTCTCACGAATCGGTTTAGAGGCGATGTACAAAGGCTTACCCGTCCTCGCTTTCGAGGGGGGTGGGCTTTCCGAAGTACTATCGCCCGATGCGGGCGTACTCGTTCCCTATCTCAACACCCAGATGATGGTGCAAAAATTGCGCCAGTTATACGAAGAGCCAATCTGGCGATCAGCATTGGGAGAGCGAGCCATGACAAAAGCCCGGAGCGAGTGCGGTTGGTTCCGATACCGCCGCAACCTCCTTAATTTATTGCGCAGAAACTATCGGATAGATCTATCCGAAGAGACAGTTCGTAAATGAATATAAAGAAAACGGTCGGACATCGGCACTCGGTTGTAGGCAAGAGAAAGAAGTTTAGACCCCACATTCAGCACCCTCAACTGTCACATTGGCTGTCCCCTCTAGAGACTTGAGTAAACATACTTAGGACTTGCTGAAAAAGTAAGGGGGCAGCAGGAGAAAGATAATTGATTGTTCAAGTTAATAATACCAATTTTCTAAACTTTGGCGACAGATAAAGCCTCTAGAATATAAGCCCGTCCTGTAATTGAGGCAATTACTTTACGAGTCATGACTTTCAGCCTCTCGGTAATTAATCTTCTTAATTCATCTAAAGAAGTCGGTAATTTCCATCTTAATCCTTTCTTTAAGTATTGCCAAATCTGTTCAATCGGATTGCATTCAGGGGAATAGGGCGGTTGAAACATGAGAATAATATTTTCTGGTATTTCTGGACTTCCCCCATACATAAATACTAAGGTTCTTCCGAACTTACCATGTAAAATCAACTAGCAAAATGCCAATTTAATAAACATCTAAGACTAAAGTTTTTAAAGTTTCTAAATCCATAGCCTCTCCTTTTAATCACCTTCAGTTTATTATTAA
>Ga0209985_10001254_pt1 | contig 25377 bp, 23 predicted proteins | sample NOAtaG_FD_187305 | JGI IMG/M metagenome (GOLD analysis project Ga0209985, IMG submission 187305) | Freshwater lake microbial communities from Lake Erie, under a cyanobacterial bloom - NOAA_Erie_Diel6S_1000h metaG (SPAdes) (version 2) | ecosystem: Environmental > Aquatic > Freshwater > Lake ...
AAGTCTTCGGTCGCGCGGGCGGCGGATGCGACAACTGATCTCCGGGCGAGGTCCCAAAGGAACTCAAGATGCGTAGCAATGCGATGAAGTCGTGCGCCGTGGGCGCGATGCTGTTCGGTGGAACCCTCGGCGCCACGAGCGCGGCGGAAGCCGGGCTCGTGGTCTGGGACTCCAACATCTCGGTGAGCAAGTATGTCGGTGGCAACTACAACTACGGCGTGTTCGTGAACCTCGAACTGCAGCAGTTCAGCAACGACATCACGAACACTCCTCCGGCGGGCTGGGATCTCAGGTTCGGCTCGAATGCCTCCGATGGCCTCATGTCGATGTTCTCCGCCGATCCGGCTGGAGGCCTCGCTGAAGGCCTCGTCTGCCTGCGCGACTCGGCAGGCAATCCCTTCGGTGTCGCGAGGCTCGGAAGCGGTGAGACCATCGGCGCTTCGTTGGGAACGGGTCTCGTGTACGGCTTAGGCAGCGGCCTGGGAGCCTCGGTTTCGAGCCCGTACCGGTGGCAGAATGGCGACACGGGCTACTTCGGCTTCCAGTTCAAGAATGCCCTCGGTCAGATTCGCTACGGATGGGGTGAGCTGGCGCTCAACGCAGGACAGAGAGCAGAGGGCACCATCCTCCGCTTTGTCTACGACGACTCTGGTGCTGCAGTCGTCACGGGCGTCATCCCCGCCCCCGGCGCGCTCGCACTCCTCGGCGCAGCGGGCCTCGTGAGCGGTCGTCGCCGCCGGTCGTGAATGCGCCGCTCCAAAGCGACTTCCCGCCGCGCACGCGCGGCTCGGAATCTTCCAGCCCCTCGGCGTTCGTGCGCCGGGGGGCTTTACCGTGCATGCGGCGTGCATGCGACGTGCATGCGATGATCGGGGCGACTGCGTACGCTGCACCACAGGCCTCCCATGAAACATCCGCAGAAGTCCTCGCGTGCCATCCAATCCGCGGGTGCCGCCCGTCAGGCGCTCCGTGATCGACTCAGCCTGCTGACACGCGAGGGCAAGCTCGACGAAGCGACCGCGCTCACCGAGCCGCATGTGCGCGTGGGAAGCCGTGACGCCGAGATGCTGCGGTACCGCGCCATGCTTGAGCAGCGGGCAGGGCGCATCGGGCTCGCCATTGCCTTCGCCGAACGAGCCGAGGCACTGGAGACGCACGCCAGCACGCTGATGCTGATCGCGCAGGGCAAGGCGAATGCCGGCGAGACGGATGCCGCGCTCGATCGCTGCAGGACGGTGCTGCAGATGCTGCCGGGGAGTGTTTCGGCGCGCCTGCTGATGGCGCAGGCGCTCGAATCGGCCGTGCGCACCGATGAAGCCACCGAGGTGCTCGAGTCGCTCCTGCGCGAGGTGCGCGGTAAGGATGTCCGCGTGGAGGCGCAGGTGCAGCATCTGCGCGCCGCGGTGTTGGTGCACCAGAAGCGCGACGGCGAGGCGGTGGAGCTGCTCGACACCGAGGTGCTGAAGCCGGGGCTGCCGGATGCCTCGCGGCGCACGAGCCTGTACCTGCGTGCGAAGGCCTGCGATCGGCTGAAGCGCTTCGACGAGGCGTGGGAGAGCGCCGCGCAGGCGAACGCGATCGGTGAGCCGCAGTTTGACCCAGCGCGCTACACGGAAGCGGTGGGGGCGCTCATGCAGCACTGGACCCGCGGGGCGATGCAGGACTTTCCCTCGAGCCGCAGCACCAGCGACGTGCCGGTGTTCATCGCGGGCATGCCGCGCAGCGGCACGAGCCTGCTCGACCAGATCATCGACGCGCACGCACACGCTGCGGGCGTGGGCGAGATGGCCGGCATCGAGCACTTTGCTCGGCAGCTGGAAGGCGTGTGGGATGCGAGCCTTCCCGCGCCCGAGAGCTTCGGCCCCATGCGCGACCGCGCCTTCAAGAACATGGCGGCGGCCTATGTCTCGGCATGCCAGCAGGAGGCACCGGGTGCGAAGCGCATCGTGAACAAGGCGCTCGGAAACAACCGCGTGGTGGGGCTCTTGGCGCGGCTCTTCCCGAAGACGCGCATCATTCACGCGATCCGCGATCCGCGCGACGTGGCGGTCAGCTGCTTCATGGGCGGCTTCAACAACGACTACTACCCGTGGACCGCGCGTCCCGAGTGGATCGCCGTGGCGTGGGAACAGAGCCGCCGACTCATGGAGCACTGGAAGCGCGAGACCGACCTCCCGATCCTCGATGTGCGCTACGAAGACGTGGTGACCGATCCGGGCACGCAGTTCCCGCGCTTCATCGACTTCCTCGGGCTGCCGTGGGACGAGGGCTGCACGCGCTTCCACGAGTCGAAGCGCACGGTGCGCACGCTGAGCTACGACCAGGTGAACAAGCCGCTCTACGCAAGCAGCGTGAACCGCTGGCAGCGGTACGAGAAGTTCCTCAAGGGCGTGGGTTGGCCGGCCTACCGCTGACGGACACGATGCGTGTGCGGCCAAATGGGCGGATGCGAGCTGAAGCTCCTCGGCCAACGCCGCTGAGGCCCGGTGCCTGGGTGCCCCCGGTGCCCGGCCATACTTGGACAGAGCCCGATAGCACCGCACGTCGGGCGGATTCACATGAAAGCGCTCGTTCCCCTTGACCAACAAGGGGAACGCGATAGACTTCCCTTGCGTAACAAGGGGAAGCCTTCATCCCCGCCATCACGAGATGTGCGGTTCGAGAGTTGAGGTTCGAGAGTTGAGGTTCGCGCGGCGTCCCCGGCGAACCGAACAGGAGCATCCAAGCCATGCCGCGCGCACCCGAACGCGATCCACGCCCCGAGATTCCGCCCGGAACGCTCGACCTCCTCATCCTCCGCAGCATCTCGCGCGAGCCCATGCACGGCTACGCGATCGTGCGCGCCATCAAGGAGCAGTCCGGCTCGACGCTCCTGGTCGAGGAAGGCTCGCTCTACCCGGCCTTGCACCGGTTGGTCCGGCTGAAGCACGTCGCCGCCGAGTGGGGCGTCAGCGAGAACAATCGCAAGGCCCGCTTCTATCGCGTCACGCCTGCCGGTCGAAAGCGTCTTGCCGCCGACACCGACATGTGGAAGCGCGTGTCGAGCGCGGTCACGGCCGTTCTCGAGGGACGCGGACTTCCCCCTGGCGAAGGAGCGACGGCATGCTGAGCCTCATCCACAGGACCGGCGATGCCGCCGCGCTCGAGCGCGCCATCGAGGAGGAGTTCGAGTCCCACATCGGCGAGTGCGCTGCGGATCTCGTCGCGGCGGGCCATTCCGAGGCCGAGGCGCTGGCGCTCGCGCGCCAACGCTTTGGTGACTTCGCGGTCCATGCCGGCGCATGCCGGCGTGAGGCGCCGGACGAGCGGTTTCCCTCGGTCAATCACTGCTTGCGCTCGATCCACCGCGCGAGGTCGAGCACAGGGTTGCAGCTCCTCGCCGTCTGCATGCGCTACGGCCTCGGCGGCGTGCTCGTGCTCGGCGCCTGCCTCATGTCGATCATGTCGGTCGAGCCGGGCGCGGGCTTGGGTGGCCCCGAATCCGACCGGCTGCGAACGCTGTTCCCGATCGCGCAGCTCGCCGAGGCCGTCATCGGCTCATCGCTGCTCTGGGCGTTCCTCGGCGCCGTGCAGGCGTTCGCGGGCGCGCTTCTCATCACGCAGCGGTTCGCGAAGATCGGCGCGGTCATCGCCTTCGCGATCCTGCTGAATCTCCTCGTCGTCGCACTCGCGTTCAATCTCGAGCGGATCGGTGCCGTCTTCGCGCTGCTGCTGATCGCCGACCTGTCGCTCCTCATCTGGGACCTCGACTCGTTCCAGCCGCTCTTCCGCAAGCCGCAACGGGTCATCGCGTGCGAGCCTGAGGCCGGTGCCCTTGCGGACGCGCGCTGGTCGTGGATCGGAATCGCGATGGTGCTCGCGACCGCGGGTGGATACGCGATGCAGCTGAGTCCGCTCCTCATGCTCGCCTTCGGCTTTCTGATCGCGGCGGTCGGCGTGGTCGCGTTCCCCTTCTCGAGCAACTCAACTCGGAGTCTTCGCGCCCATGCACGCCCACAACACGACTGATCGATGGAGCCTCGCGAAGCGGCTCGCGTTCCGCTTCCTGTTCCTCTCGTTCGTTCTGACATTCGCATCTTCGCTCGTCTCGCTGCTTCCGTGGGTCGGAAGCGTCGGCGGCTGGCTCGACGAAGCGGTGCAGCCCTTCTACCTCTGGGTCGGGCGCGCCGTGTTTGGCGTCGAGATCGTCATCACCCCGACGGGATCGGGCGACACGACCTACGGCTGGGTGCAGTTCGCGACGAATCTCGCGCTGGCGATCGCCGGCACCGCGGTCTGGAGCGTCGTCGACCGGCGGCGGCCGTCGTATCCGTGGCTGCGCGACGGCCTCTGGATCGCGATGCGGTTCGTGCTGGCGGGCGCGATGTTCAGCTACGGGTTCTCCAAGGTGTACGGACTCCAGTTCCCCGAGCCCGATTTCTGGAGGCTGACCAGCGAGTACGGGCAGTCGTCGCCGATGGGGCTGCTCTGGACCTTCATGGGCTCGAGCCAGCCGTACTCGATGTTCGGCGGCTGGATGGAGGTGATCGGCGGGCTGCTGCTCTGCTTCCGCCGCACGCAGCTTGCGGGCGCCCTGTTCACTTCGGGGGTGATGACCAATGTGTTCGTGCTGAACCTCTGCTACGACGTTCCGGTCAAGCTGTACTCGTTCCAGCTCCTGGCGATGGGGCTGGTGATCGCGGCGCCCGACATGCCGCGTCTCCTGCGGATGTTCATTCTGAACCGGGAAGCGGCGCCCGCGGACCTTCTGGGGCCGTGGACCAAGCCGGTTCTGAGGCGCGTGGCAGTCGTCACCAAGCTCGTGTGGCTCGTCGTGACGCTGTCGCTGATCGTTTCGGAAACCGCCTCCGCGCGCGAGCAGATCCGGGCGGGGAGTCCGAAGGGAGACCTCGCCGGGTCATGGGAAGTCATCGAGCACCGGATCGACGGAGTCGAGCTTCCTACGCTCGGGACGGATGCGCGGCGGTGGAAGTACCTCGTCCTCGCGGAGAATCAAGGGCAGCAGTTCGCGGTCGCGACAGCGATCCAGGGCGTGCGGAAGGCGTGGCGCGTCGAGCGATCCGATTCAGGCCTCAAGTTTCGGGCCATGCGGCCGGCGCAGCCGCAGGATCCGGCCGGTGATCCAGTCGTCGGCACGCTCGAGGTCGAGTTCGAGTCCGCGCTTGAGGTCGCGCGCGAGGGCGAGAAGAGGCTGCGGCTGACGGGCATGCTCGAGGGCGTGCGCGTCGAGGCGGCATGCGAACTCCGTGAAGCGCGGGATTTCCCGCTGATGAGCCGAGGATTCCATTGGATCAACGAGCACCCGTTCAACCGTTGACCTGAGCCTGATGCGGCCGTGCGCCGCGAAGAACACCTTGCGACGCGCGACGCATCCTCCGCGCGACATGGCCGCGACGCCCGTCGGGGCGCCGTGATGTCCATTGGCTGATTCACCAACCTTCGGAGCACTACATGAATGCATTTCTCGACTGGCTTCTTCGCGTCGTGGAGCGGGTGCGATCCTTCAGGATCCTCCAACTGTTCACGATCGGCACGCGCTATCTCATCGGCGGCGGATTCGTCATGGCGTCATTCAACATGGGGAAGTTCTCGGGTCCGTGGACGCCGGGATTCTCACAGGAGCAGCTGGACTTCCTCGCGCGCAACGGAGTCGAAGTCGCTCCGATCGGCGACCTCGACCCCTTCCTGCAGTTCTGGCGCGTGATGGCGACTTCGGGGATGTACTGGAAGTTCATCGGCGCCACGCAGTTGCTTGCGGGCGCGATGCTGATGACCCAGCGCTTCGCGAAGCTCGGTGCCGCGATGTTTCTCGGGATCATCCTGAACATCTTCGTGATCACGGTGGCGTACAGCTTCGGAGGTACCCCACGCATCACAGGCCTCATGCTTCTCGCCGTGATCTATCTGATCGTGTGGGACCTCGACTCCTTCCAGTACCTGCTGCGGCCGCACGGGCGCGCGCTGCAGATCGCGCCTGAGTCGGGGTGGATCGCGAACCGCTACTGGGGTTGGCTCGGCGCCATCATGATGACGGCCGTCATCGTGCAGTTTTCCCTGGGCATCGGCCTCGTCGTCCAGCTCTACACGGCGCTCGCGATCGGCGTCGCCGGATTCCTCGCGTTCCTTGTATCTCTCGCGTTCCCCGGCCGCCGGGACCGCGAGCGACGCGCGTGACGCGCGCTGCCGAAGCCATCGTCAGCTTCGTCGGGGCGAGCGACGGCAATCTACCGGCGGGTTTGGGACAACTTCAGCACCATGTGATGCTGGGCAACCGCCGATCCATCGATCCGAAGCGAATCCGGCTCGGTTCCCCAGGTGACGAAGCCGAGAGACTCGTAGAGCGCCTTCGCCGCGGTTCCGTTCGCAGACACGCTGAGCGCCACCGACTCGACGCCTTGCCATGTCCGCGCGTGATGCACGCATGCCTCGACCACCGCGCGTCCAAACCCGCGTCCCCGGTGGCTCTGGGAGACAAACACGCCCCAGATGCCCGAGCGGTGCTGCTGCTTCTTGCGCGTCTCCCGGATGATCCCCGCCATCGCCACGAGTTGATCCGGATGGGCAGGATCGGCGATCGCAAAGGCGGCACGATCGGGATCCGCGAGGTACGCGTTCACCGCGGCCAGATCCTGGAAGCGGCAGTCGTCGGGAGATGCCCCGAATGCCGTCGGCTCCGCGGACAGGGCTTCGCGCCGGAGGGCGTGGAGGCGCGGGGCGTCCTCGCGTGTCAGTCGTCGTGCGTGGCTCATGTCGGCCGATACCCTAGCGGATCGATTCGACCGCCTGCGCTCGCCCACCCGTCGAAACGCCGCGTAGAACGCGAAGGACGCGCCCCCGTCATGTGGATCAGGACGACGCGTCTCCCGTGCGTTTGGCGCGGGCTGCTGTGCGCAACGCCTCGTAGTTCCATTTCAGCCTCTGGCTGAAAGCGAAGAACCCCAAAGCAAAGAACCCCAGCCTTGCGGCCGGGGTTCTTCTTGAAGTAGTCCTGGAGCGACACCGTTCGGATTGCGCAACGCTCGCGGCGCGAGAACCGCTGTCAAGGCAGCAGGGGCATAACCCGCGCGCGATGTCGCAAATCGCTCAACACGCCGAGCGCAGCGCCGCGAGCAGCGCGGGCAGCCGGGTTCGTGCGAGTCCGAAGACGAGCCTCGGGTCCACCACGTCGTACCCATGGGCGAGCACGTTCCGAAAGTCGATGACGCGGCGATGTTCGGGTATCCGCGCAGCCACTTCTGGAAAGTCGCGCGCGAGCCTTGCGAGGGCCTCCCCGACAATCTCGAACGATCGCTCGATCGCCCGCTGCGTTCGGAGGTCCTCGATGAACTGGCTTTCCGTCATGTCGCCGAGCAATGCGACGATGTCCTCCGCGGCGCGGATCGCATCTTGAAGGACGGTCTGCGGGTCACGCCGCATAGAGCCGCACCGCATCGCGTCGCAGCGATTCGAGGAAGAGGGGGTTCCTGATGCCGCGCAGCGTGATCACATCGACCGGGCGCCCGAGGATCTCTGCGAGATCCTCGCGCAGCCCCATGTATGCGCCGAACACGTCGGGCGTGTGGTCGGGGAAGTCGACCAGCACATCGATGTCGCTGCGCGCCGGGTCGAAGTCATCGCGCGCAGCCGAACCCACGAGTTCAAGGAACGACACGCCGCGTCGCGCGCAAGCGGACCGAATGCGGTTGAGATTGTCGGATACGAGGCCGACCATGTGAGAATGCTACCGCACGGCGCGACAGATCGGAACCTGCGGTCTCGCTACCGGGGGGCGAAGCAGGAGCGGGCATCACGAGCGTTGGCCGGGGCGCTCCATGGCCACCTCCGACACCTTGAAGCCCAGCTTCTCGTAGAACGCGGAGACACCGTTCCTCCCGGCGCGGAGCACCCAGGTCATCTCTGCGCGGCTACCCATGGCGGCCCTGACCAAGGCTGTACCGATGCCTCGACCGCGGTGCGATTCGGCGACGACGACCATGGAGATGTAGCCGTTGAAGATGCCGTCGGTGATCGCGCGGAGAAAGCCGACGACTTGAGTTCCCTCGACGGCGACCAAGGCGATCTGTGAGCGGGCGACCAACTCTGCGAACATCGCGGGGTCGGAAACTCGCGCGCCCCACCCGTTCGCCTGGAGAAGGCAGCGGGCTGGCTCGAGCTCGGCGGGAGCGACGGGACGGATGGTCGCGCGATGCCGAACCGGTGATCGTTCGGAATCAACGAGTTCCACGGCGCAAGGCGCTGATGATTCGCGCTGCATTTCGCGGCGCACGGTAACGCCCGGCGTGAACAGGGGACGCGGTGCACGGCACGTGCCAGTCAGTGCCAGGCACTGCATGGCACGTGCCGTGCACCGCTCGGGGAGGCCGCGCGCCAAAAAGCAAGCCGCCTCGGTCGTGTGACCGAGGCGGCTTCCAATAGCGGGGACAGGACTTGAACCTGCGACCTCCGGGTTATGAGCCCGACGAGCTACCAACTGCTCTACCCCGCAGACTGCGATCGTAGCAGAACCCGGCGCAGAAGGCAAGGACGCGGCGCGTCTCTTGTCCACGCGTCAGTTCGACGCGGAAACCGCGCGAAATCGCAGCGATTCGCCGCTGCAAATCCACAGCGTGGCTCCGTACGATTGCCGTTCTTCTCGCATCGCGGGAGAGACGTCCAACGGCAGGCGTCGAGCAGCAGGCGTCAAACGACAGGTGGTGGACCAATGGCAGGCAACACAGGCAACAACGCAACCGACACGCAGCGCGTCATCTACTCGATGCTCGGCGTCTCGAAGACGATCGCCGGCAAGCAGATCCTGAAGGACATCTACCTCTCGTACTTCTACGGCGCGAAGATCGGCGTTCTTGGCCTGAACGGCTCCGGCAAGTCCACGCTCCTCAAGATCCTTGCGGGCGTCGACAAGGAGTTCGAGGGCAAGATCGAGATGGCGCCTGGCTTCCGCGTCGGCTACCTCGAGCAGGAGCCGCTCAAGAACGAGACGCGCGGCGTCGAGGAAGTGATCCGCGAGGGCTGCACCGAGGTCACCAAGCTCCTCGAGGAGTACGACCGTCTCAATGAGAAGCTCTGCGACCCCGACATCTCCCCCGACGACATGGAGAAGACGCTCGCGCGCGTCGGCGACCTCCAGGAGAAGCTCGACCTGATCGACGCGTGGACGCTCGACAGCCAGCTCGACATGGCGATGGACGCGCTCCGCTGCCCGCCGAAGGACGCGACCTGCGACAAGCTCTCGGGCGGCGAACGCCGCCGCGTCGCGCTCTGCCGACTGCTTCTCTCGAAGCCCGATGTCCTCCTCCTCGACGAGCCGACCAACCACCTCGACCCTGAATCCGTCTTCTGGCTCGAGCAGTACCTCGCGCGCTACCCCGGCACCGTCATCGCCGTCACGCACGACCGCTACTTCCTCGACAACGTCGCCGGCTGGATCCTCGAGCTCGACCGCGGCGTCGGCATTCCCTACAAGGGGAACTACACCGGCTGGCTCGAGCAGAAGCACAAGCGCCTCGCCCTCGAGGAGAAGCAGGAATCCGTCCGTCAGAAGACGCTCGCGCGCGAGCTCGACTGGGTGCGCCAGAACCCGAAGGGCCGCCAGGCGAAGTCGAAGGCGCGTCTTGCCGCCTACGAGAAGATGCTGAACGAGGACACCGAGAAGCGCGCCCGCGAGATCGAAATCTACATTCCCCCGGGCCCGCGCCTCGGCAACCTCGTCATCGAGGCGAAGGAACTCTCGAAGGCCTTCGGCGACACGCTGCTCCTCGACAAGGTCGACTTCTCGATCCCGCCGGGCGCGATCGTGGGCATCATCGGCCCGAACGGCGCCGGCAAGACCACGCTCTTCAAGATGATCTGCGGCCTTGAGAATCCCGACAACGGCAGCTTCAAGGTGGGCGACACCGTGAAGCTCGCGTACGTCGAGCAGACGCGCGACTCGCTGCCTGCTGGCAAGAACGTGTGGGAAGTGATCTCCGATGGGAGCGAAGAGATCCGCCTCGGAAACGCGAAGGTGAACAGCCGCGCGTACGTCGCGCGCTTCGGTTTCTCCGGCGCCGACCAGCAGAAGAACGTCGACAACCTCTCGGGCGGCGAGCGCAACCGCGTGCACCTCGCGCGGCTCTTGAAGAGCCACGCGAACGTGATCCTCCTCGACGAGCCGACGAACGATCTCGACGTGAACGTGATGCGCGGCCTCGAGGAAGCGCTCGAGAACTTCGCGGGCACCGCGGTCATCATCAGCCACGACCGCTGGTTCCTCGACCGCCTCGCGACGCACATCATCGCGTTCGAAGGCGATGCAAAGATCCACTTCCACACGGGGAACTGGGCGAGTTACGAGGAAGAGCGCCGCAAGCGCTTCGGCGACGACGCGCTCCAGCCGCATCGGCTCAAGTTCCGCAAGCTCACCCGCTCGTAAGTCGACGCAGGGCAGGAACTCCTGTCTGTTGCGCGCCGCGCCGCTCCCGTTGGGATCGAGCGCGGGTTGGTGCGATCGATGCGGTTCTCTCGCGCGCCCGTCCCCGTTCGGGCGCACCCATTCAGGGGCGTCTCGAACCGTTTTCTGCGCGCGACGGCGACCATTGGGGCATCTGCCCGACAGCATGAATGCGAAACTGGAGACACTCTGTCACTCCAGGGTCGAGTCGACATGCACACCGAAGTTCCCCAGCACAGTTCGACGACGCGGCACGTCGATTCGCCGCGACCAACCGAGCCGACTTCCGCGCTCGCCGCGTTGATCGAGGGAAATCACCGCTACCTCGCAAGACTCGCGTCGGCTGATGCGATCGAAGATGACGCGTGCGCCTCCCTGACGTTCCCGCGACGGCCGTTTGCCCTGACGCTCGTCGAGCCGGCTTCACCGCCGCTGACGCCACGGATCTTCAGCCGGTCGCATCGCGACGTCGTGATGGTGGACACCTTCGATACTGCGGTAGCCTTCGCGGCGGAGCATGAGTTCAAGCTCATCGTGCTGCTGACCCCGATGCGCGACATCGCGCTTCAGCAGTCGGCGCCCTGGACCGAGTCGGAGCGCGTGGCATTCGACCTCGTCGAACGCTTCCTGCGCACGAGCTCGGCGGTGCGCAAGGGCGTCGCTGCGGGCAACGTCCGCGTCGTCGCGGCGCTCCTCGAGGCGGGGACATCGCGCGTTCGCTGGCTGGGCGAGCACCCGGACAACGAATCGCTCGCGCAGGGCGCGTGAGTGGCCAGAGCCACGCCGCGTGTACAGTGGACGCATGTCGAACGTGATCGTCCGCGCCGGAGTTCCCGCCACAAATCTCGCGCTCTATCGGGCCATTCGCTTCAAGGTGGGCGACCCGGCAGCGCTTGTATTGTTTCCGAAGCCGGACGGTTCATCGGAGCGCGTCCTGATCATCCGCGATATCGAGATGGGCCGCGCCCGGCGCGATGCGCGCGCCGATAGCGTGTTCTGCCCCGCCGACTTCGAGCCCGTTGGCGGCCTTTCCGGCGATCGCGAGACAGCGACCGCGCAGGCGCTCGCGGAGTGCATTCGCCGGCGCGGCATCGCAGGCGTCTGCGCCGACCGCTCGCTGCCCCTGATCTACGCCCACTTCCTGCGCGCCGCGGGCATTGCCGTCGAGTGCGATCCGAGCCTCGGCGTCCTCGAGCGGCGCTCAAAGGATTCCGAGGAACTCGCGTGGCTGCGCGAGGCGCAGCGCGCGACCGAAGGCGCCATGAAGCTCGCCTGCGAGACGGTGGCGCGCGCGGCGGCCGCTGCAGACGGCACACTTCGCCTGGCCGGCGAGCCGCTGACGGCCGAGCGGCTGCGTGCGCTGATCGACGTGCATCTGCTCGAGCAGGGCTACGAGAACCCCGAGGCGATCGTCGCCTGCGGTGCGCAGGGATCCGACTGCCACGAGCACGGGCACGGCGTGCTGCGCACCGGCGAACCGGTGATCGTCGACATCTTCCCGCGGAACCGGAAGACGCTCTACAACGGCGACATGACGCGCACGGTGGTGCATGGCGCCGTTCCACCGCTCGTCGCATCGATGCACGCCGCGGTCGTCGCTGCGAAGCGCGCTGCGACGGCGGCCGTTCGTCCGGGCGCGACCGGCGACGGGGTGCACCTGGCGACGCTCGGATCGCTGCGCTCCGCGGGCTTCGAACCGGGTCAGCCCGCGCTCCCTCGGGTACCCGTCATCAGCCATGGCACCGGCCACGGGATCGGGCTCGAGGTGCACGAGCCGCCGCTTCTTGCGCCGAAGGGGCCGGAACTTGTGGTGGGCGACGTCCTCACCATCGAGCCAGGGCTCTACGCGCTCGAGGTCGGCGGGATCCGGGTCGAGGACATGGTGGCCGTCACGAAGGACGGCTGCGAGAACTTCAACTCGCTCCAGGAAGGTCTTGACTGGCGCTGACGCGGGTCTTGACTGGCGCTGACGCGACCAAGGCGACAAGGCCGTCAGGCTGTTTCGCCGTCGGTACCGCGCGTGTCGACTTCGACGCTGCGTCCGCGTACGGCGGCGCGTGGCGGCACAGGAATCCCGGCGTAGGCGCTGGCGGCTTCCTTGCAGGCCTCCGCAAGCGCCTGATGCAGATTCTCGTGGTCAGGCCACGCGTCGAGTCGCTCGAGAAGTCCATCGACCTGTCGCGCGGTGTCGGCCATGCGGTCAAGCGTTTCGATCGCAGCGTCGCCGAGCTGTTCGCATGCATCGACGTACCACGCGAGCGTCGGCTTGTCCCAGTTCTTCGGTGGATCGATGCGCGTCCGGATCGTGACCTGTCCGATCGCGACGATCGGGCAGAGACCGAGCTGCGTGCGCGGCTCGCGGCAGAGCACCATCGCGGGAATCTCGCGCTCGAGCGCAAGGAGCCGCAGCCGGCGTGCATCGGCGCCAACGAGCGGCGGCTGCACGAGGTAGCACACGGGCTGGATGTCGAAGTCAGCCGGGAGGGGCGCGCTGAGGATCACAAGCTTCTTCGAGTCGAACGCAATCTGCATGCGCTGCCGACGCGCCTCCTGCAAGGGCAGCGTGATGCGCGCCATCAGGTCGAAGTCGCCCTCCGCGCGCGCCATGTCGAGCGCCTTCGCGGCAAGCCGCTCGGATTCGAACCAATGGTTCCGAGTCAGCGCCTGCTGCGCCTTGGTCATCAGGTTTTGCACGGACATGGACTTTGCTGCACCCATGGTGGTGTGGCCCCGGAGCGAGTCTTTCGGATGGCTTACGCGCGCACGGTGTTTGCGGCTTCGGCGGCTGCCTCGTTCGCGAGCGCTTCGAGCAGCGCAACAAAGGTCTTGACGACCGGCGGGAACTCGTAGTTCAGGCAGTCGCAGAGCGCGGTGATGTCTTGCGAGGCCATCGCGTCGCGGAGCGAGCGGAGCCGTCCATCGAGCGCCTTCACGGCGCCGTCGAGGTCGATTCCGCGCGATGCAACCGACTCGGCCGAGAGGACGCCGAGACCGAGCCCGCGCGAAAGCCCGGTCTGCACCGCGCCCCACACGGCAAGCGCCTCGAGAAGACCGTCGAGGCCTTCCTTCGTGCGGCTTGCCTGAAGCAACTTCGCACAGTCTTGCTGGAGTTCGTCGAGTCCCGCGACGGCGCGCGCGCACTGGCTGAAGGTGTCGCGCACGAGTTCGGCGGGGTTCGCGGAAAGCAACTTGAGCTCAGCGGCCGCGCGGGACGAGCCCTCTGAGGTGTTGAGGTCGTCCTCGGACCATCGGATGCCGTCGACCTCGACCTCGACGATCATTCGTCCACGTGTTTCTGCAAGCGTGGCGGCCTGACGAAGTCCGTCGGAGATCGTCGAGGCGTTGAGGTTGGTCTCGGTGTCGTCGAGGAGGATTCGCATGATCTTGGGCCTTCCGGAAGGGAGCGGGGGTGTCGTCGAGACAACGCGCCGAACCATGCTATCGGTCGGAGTTCGGGGGCCAATCAATCGAATTGTCGGGTTTATCCGGTTTCAGGGCCCGCCCGCGGGCCGTTCGAGCCCCGAGACGAAACAAGCCCCGAGACGAAACAAGCCCCGAGACGCAACAAGCCCCGAGACGCCCGCCTGCCGCGCTTGGGTCAGGCCTCGGCCGAGGCGCCCTCTGGGCGTGCCGTGGGATGCCACATGGCGGGAACGGAGCGCTTGTCGTCGGTACGGAGCGACTCGAGCGCCCGCCCGTGCACGCCCGCCGCGCTCGCGAGGAGCGAGTCGCAGAGTTCGTGCACCTCGCGGATACCCGGGAACTCGGCGCGGAGCTCCGCGATGCGCACCGACATCGTCGCGCCCGCCTCGCAGAAGAGCTTGCGGTAGGCGGAGCGGATCGCCTCGATCGCGTCGGCAGCCGAGCCGCGGCGCATCATCTGGATGTGGTTGTGGCCGCGGATGCGCGCGGGCGAACCCTCGACGATCAGGTAGGGCGGGACATCCTTCGACACGCGCGCGAGACCGCCGACGAGCGACGCGACGCCGACCGTCACGAAGTGATGGAACGCTGCGTTCCCACCGATGGTCGCGCCCGTCCCGACGTGCACATGGCCGGCGAGGAGCGCCGCGTTCGCAATGGTGATGTCGTTGCCAAGCCGGCAATCGTGCGCCACGTGGACACCCACCATGAAGAGGTTTCCGTCGCCGATCACGGTTCGACCGCCGCCGCTCGCGGTACCTCGGTGCACCGTGACCTGCTCGCGGAAGTGGTTCCGGTTGCCGACCTCGCACCAGGTTTCCTCGCCGCGGTACTTGCGGTCCTGCGGGGTCCCGCCGAGCGTGGTGAAGGGGTAGATCACGTTGTCCTCGCCGAGGACGACGTGGCTCTCGAGGACGACGTGGCTGCGGAGGACCGTGCGGGCTCCGATCACCACCTTCGGCCCGACCACGCACCACGGTCCGACGACCACGTCGTCCGCGAGACTCGCGGATGGGTCGATGACGGCGGTGGGATGGATGGACGCCATGGGCTGCTTCGGTCACTCGATGTCGGGGTCTACCATCATAAAGCGGAGTTCGGCCTCGGCTGCGACCTTGTCGCCAACGACCGCCCGACACTTCAAATGCCCCGTTCGGGCCGTGGCCCGGATGTTCTCGGCTTCGAGCACCACCTGGTCGCCGGGGACGACGGGCTTGCGGAGCTTGACGCGGTCGATCGAGAGGAGCACGGCGATCTTTCCGGTGTGCTCGAGCACATTTGCAAGGAGAAGACCGCCAAGCTGCGCCATCGCCTCGACCAGGAGGACGCCCGGCATGATCGGGGTGCCCGGATAATGCCCTTGGAAGAAGGGCTCGTTGATGGTCACGTTCTTGATGCCGACCGCGCGGCGCGAGCCGTCGACCTCGACCACGCGGTCGACGAGCAGCATCGGGTAGCGGTGGGGCATCAGCTTCTGGATGGCGCGGATATCCATCACCTTGCCGTCGACCACCGTGCGGCGGAGGTCCGCCGCAAGCATCTGCTCGCGGATGCGCATGGCGAGCTTTCGGTTCAGTCCGTGACCTGAACGCACGGCGAGGATGCGCCCCTGGATCGGCGCGCCGATGAGCGAGAGATCGCCGATCACGTCAAGCGTCTTATGACGCACCGGCTCGTCGTCGAATCGGTACGCGTTGTCGATCGGGTTGCCGTCGTCGCCGATCACGAGGATGTCGCGCGGCGTGAGATGCTTGCAGAGGCCCGCGGCCTGCAGCGCCTCGGCCTCCTCGCGCAGGCTGTACGTGCGCGCTGGCGCGATTTCCTCGATGTAGTTGCCCTCGGCCACGTTGTAGCTGAAGGTCTGATGGCGGATGCGGTGTCCCTGCTTCCCGTAGTCGAGGTCGTAGACCACGCGCATGCCCGGAGCATCGAACGGCATCGCCGCGATCATTCCCTCGGGCTCCTCGATCATGATGGGCTCGCGAATCTTGAAGACCTTGCGCGGCGCATCCTGCTCGACGATGCCCGCTTCGAGGATCGGTTCCGCGAAGAGCGCCGCCGAGCCGTCTCCGCACGGCGGCTCCGGGCCGTCGATCTCGATGGTGGCGTTGTCGATGCCGAGTCCGGCGATCGCGGAGAGGCAGTGCTCGACCGTGTCGATGGTGACGTCGCCCGACTTCAGCGTGGTGCGGCGCGGCCGAGGCGCCACGTGCTCGACGGTGGCGGGAATGCGCACCGGGGGGTTGAGGTCGGTGCGGAGGAAACTAATCCCGCTGTGCGGCGGCGCGGGCTGGATGACGATCGTCGCGTCGGCGCCGAGCATCAGGCCCTTGCCTCGAATCGAGACAGGGCGGGCGAGCGTGCGTTGACGGGGGGCGGCCGCGAGGGCGCCTGCATCCGAAGAACCAGGCCGGGCCGTCGGAGCGGTCAGGTCTGCGCTGGCGGGTCGAGGAGGTGTTGGAGCTGGCGATGCCACTCGGGGAGTTTACGGACGAGCGCGACCTGCCGCAAAAAGGCCCGCAGATCCCCCGCAGGGGCGCCGCCCCAGGTCGCCCCGTCCGGGACGTCCTGCATGACGCCGGATCGGGCCGCAAGCCGCACGCCTCGGCCCACGACGATGTGGTCGGCGACTCCCGACCCGCCGCCGATCTGGGTTCCGTCGCCGATCGTGGTCGATCCGGCGATGCCCGATTGTCCGCTGATCACCACGCAGCGGCCGATGACGCAGTTGTGGCCGATCTGGCAGAGGTTGTCGATCTTGGTTCCTTGCCCGATTCGGGTGGCGCCGAACTTGCCGCGATCGATGCAGGAGTTCGCCCCGATCTCGACGTCGTCCTCGATCTCGACGGTGCCGATGTGCGGGATCTTCACGATTCCCCGGCCGTCCGGGCTCGGCCGGTAGCCGAAGCCATCGGTGCCGATCACGACGCCGGAGGCGAGCACCGCGCGCTTGCCAACGCTGCAGCGCTCGCGCACCACCACGTTCGAGTGGAGCACGGAATCGTCGTCGACCTTCGCGTCGGCGTAGATCCGCACTCCTTCGAACAGCGTGACGCGCGCACCGATCACAGCGCCGCGCTCGATGGTGACGAACGCGCCAATGCGCACGTCGGGGCCGAGGCGGGCGGTTGCGTCGACGCGCGCGAGGCGATCGACGCCCATCGGCGGGCGCCGCTCGGGCTCGGCGAAGCGCTCGAGCACAGGAATCATCGCGTGATCTGCGCTCTTGACGCGCAGGATTGCGCGCGTCGCCGTCGCAGCCGCGTCGAGTTCGATCGAATCGGAGACGATTGCGACGGTCGCGAGGCTGGTCTCGAGGAGACGTGCGTACCTGCCGTTTCCGACGAAGGTGAGGTCTCCCGGCCGGGCGCCTTCGACCGTGGCGAGGCCTGCGATCGGAGTCGAGAGGTCGAAGCCCTGCGGCGCCTCGATGCTCGCACCGATCAGCTCCGCCAGCGCCGCGACGGTGCGGTCGCCGGAGCCGTTGCCATTGGTGCGCGCGTCAGCCACCCTTCGAGGCCTTCCAGTCCTCGTTCATCAGCGCGATCAGCGCCTCGGTGACGTCGGACTTCGGCGAGGCATAGATGAACTTGCGTGCGGCGATCTGCTGGACCGTGCGCGCGGCGTTCGTCGGGTCGAGTTCCACCACCGAGTCGTCGAGCATCACGTAGTCGTAGCCATCGCGCTCGGCGAGGCGGCGGGAGGCGTCCTTGATCGCGACATAGGTTTCGCGGAAGGCGCGCGCGAGCTCGACCTCGCGCTTCGCGGAGGCGAACTGCTCGATCGCCCGGTACTCGGCCACCGCGGCCTGCAGCTTCTGCACCGCAGCGGCTTGTGCATCGGACCCCGGCTGGAAGCTGTCGAGCTCGGCCTCGAGTTCCTTCACGCGTGCTTCGGCGGCCTTCACGCGACCGTCGAGTTCCTCGGCTGCGGTCTTGAAGGTGGCCTGGAGCGCCGCATAGCGGTCGATCGACGAGTAGACCTTGTCGAGATTGATGGTGCCGACTCGGGTCGGCGTCGCCTCGACGGACTGCGTGCGCATGGCGTAGCCGGCGAGGCCGGCCATGAGCGCGACGACGGCGAGCGCCTCAAAGCGGAGGTTGCTGAAGCGGAGGTTGCCGTGGCTGAGGTTGCCGTGGCCGCGAGCGGCTTCTGGACTGCGCGAGGCGCGATGGAACGGATTGAGTCGGCGGAGAAGGGCGAGTCGCATGGGTGATTGCTCCGGTCGCTGTGCCGCTCAGGGCTTCGATCCCGCCGGGGTGGCGGAGCCGGTTGGATTGGTGGAAGGCGCAAGGTTGCGCGCGTTGTTCAGTTGAACGATCAACTTCTCGGTGACGTCGACGGTGCGGTCGGCGTAGAGCACGCGCAACTGCATGATCTGGGCCTGCGCCTGCGCCGCCTGCTTCGGACCGCTCTGCGTGCGCTGCGTGCGGATCTCGACGCCTGAGTCGTCGACGATCACAAGCGCGAGGTTCTCCGATTGCGCCAGACGCTTGGCGCCGTCGCGCACCGATCCGTAGATCGACTTCCACTTGAGGCTCAGCTCGCGGTCGACCTCGATCTCCTTGAAGCCGGCCCACTGCTCGTTCTGGATCTGACGGAGGCGGTACTCGTCGAGCTTTCTCTCCTTCTCCGGGCCCTCGCCGAGGGCCTCGAGCGCCTTGCCCATCGCCTCGAGTTCGCTGCGCCGCGTGGCGGCCTCCTCGTTCGCGCGGGCCTCGAGCGTCTTGATGCGTAGATCCCATTCGGCGCTTGCATCAAGCTTGTCGAACACCGTTGCGAGGTTGACGACGCCGATCGGGGCCGGCGCTGAAGGAACGGCGGGGGAGCGGCGCGCGTCGGCGGATCCGGCGAGGAATCCGGCGATCGCCACGGCTGCGCCGAGACCGAAGGTTGCGATGGAATGCGTCTTCATCTGTGATCTCTCGAGACGGCCGGAGTAGAGTCGGAGTCGAAGCTCCGAAGCGGCGCGGATTGTACGGTTCACCCCGAGCGCGTGTCGCGCGAGGACGCCCGGGCCGCGCCGCATGTTCCCGCCAGATGCGTTGAAGACCGAAACCCGGCAGATCTGCCCGGCTGGCAAGGAGGCGAGACGAAGCTGTATCCGCAGCGATACAGCGAGTCGAAACCGACGCGGCCAGCCGGGATGCCGCGTGGATCGACGGCCGGTGAACCGTCAGACAGAGCCTAGAAGGGAATCTCAGCCGAGAAGCTGAAGACCTGCGTCTCGTCCTTGTCTTCCTTGAGGAGCGGCACCGCGAAGTCGAACGCGAGTGGCGCCGGGCCGAACTGCGGGATGTAGAGGCGGACTCCGAAGCCAGCGGAAGCGCGGTACTGGTCGAAGCCCGGGTCCGCCGTGACGGTGCCCGAGTCGATGAAGAGTACGCCGCTGAAACTGTTCTGGAAGATCGGGCGCTCGTACTGCGCGCCGAGGAAAAACAGCCAGTTTCCACCGATGGGGTCGCTGCCTGGGGCAATGGTGGGATCGATGTTCCCGACGGACTTCGGGCTGACCGACCGGAACTCAAAGCCGCGGAAGGTTCGTCCGCCGAGGTAGAAGCGCTCGTAGACGGGCGCCTCCTCACCCACGATGTAGCCCACGTCGGCCGAGATGCGCAGGGTCGAGCGCCGGCCGAGGAAATCTTCCGACACTGTGAAGAACTGGGTGTAGCCAGCGCGGAACACCGTGAACGGATCGACGTCGTCGAGACTCGCGAACTGCGTGACGGAGAACTCCGCGCTCGAGCCTCGGCTCGGGCGGAACTGGCGGTCGACGTCGGTCCGGCGAACGTTGAACCCGGCGGAGAGCAGGGTGGTTGGCCCGCGGTCGGCGAAGACCTCCACCGGCGTGTCGGGGTCGAAGTCGTCGAGCTCGACCCAGGTCGCGGCTGCGTTCACGCCGACGCTCCAGAAGTCGCCGAGGCGTCTCGAGATCGAGAAGGGCGCGCTGGCCCGATTCTCGTTGTAGTCGTCGAAGAGGCGGATGCGATAGAAGGGCGAGACCCGGAACGAGTAGTCGGTCTCGAAGAGGTGCGGGTCGACGAAGTCGATCGAGAAGGTCGACTGCTCGTTGCCCGGTGCGATCGACATCGTGAACTGCTGGCCCGCGCCGCGGAACGCGCGTCCCGCGAGGAGTTCGTCGAATGTCTCGGGCCTGTCGGCGATGTCGAAGTTGCGCTGGCTCACGCTGAACTGGCCGAAGACGCCCGAGTCGGTGCCGAGGCCGACGCCGAAGTTCACGCTGCCGGTGTTGCGCTCCTTCACTTCCGCGAGAATGTCGCGAACCTCGGTGCGCACGAGCGCGGCGCGGGCTTCCGCCGTCGCCGCTGCGTCGGGCGACGCGTCCGCGGCGCCGTCGCCGGCCGCAGTCTTGCCGGAGCTGAGCTCGAGCGCGTCCTGCTCGTCCGCCTCGGCGCGCTGCACCGTGATGCGGACATCGTTGAAGATCTGGGAGTTCCGCACGCGATCCTTCGAGAGATCGAGCTCGCGACCGTCGAGCACGCGGCCCGGCTGGATGCGCACAAGCCGTCGGACGACCTTGTCCTTGGTGAGGAAGTTGCCCTGGATGTTCACGAGCCCCGCGATCGTGCGCGGGCCCTCGCGCACGGAGAGGAACAGGTCGACCTCCGGCTCCTCGCCGACGCGGACCGTGCGGTTCGTGATCTCGACGTCGACGTGGCCGAGGAGGTAGTAGCTGTCGCGGATGCTTGCGATCGACTTGTCGATCTTGAGCCGCGAGTAGATGTCGCCGGGGTGGATCGCGAGGAGCGACCCGAGCTGTCCTTCGTTGAACACGGCGAGCGGCCTCGGGCCTTCGGCGCCGCGGCCCTCGAACACCACCGAGCGCAGCCGGTAGCGGCGCCCCTCCGCGATCACGAAGACGACCTTCGCCTCCTTCGAATCGGGCGAAATCTCGATGCGTCGGTCGACGCGTACGTCGACGAAACCACGGTCCTTGTAGTAGGCGTCGAGCTTGGCGACGTCGTCGATCAGGCGATCTTCGTCGAGCTCGCCCTTCACGAAGAGTGGGACCGAGGTGCGCGTGTCGATCTCCGCGGCGAGTTCGTCCGCCGTGAACGACGCGTTGCCGACGAAGAGCAGTTCCTTCACCTTGACGCGCGGGCCTTCGACGATGCGCAGGATGAGGATGCCCGTGTCCTTGAGGCGCGTCTCGTCGACGGTGACCTCGGCGAGGTAGTTGCCCCGCTTGCGGTACAGCTCCTTGATGCGGTTGACCGCCTGCTCGAGGAGGAAGTCGTCGCGCGGCCCGCCTGCGTAGAGCGGGATCGCCTTGCGCAGTTCCTGATCGGAGATCAGCTTGTTGCCGACGACCTGAAGGTCGCGCACGATCGGCTGCTCGACCATGGCGTAGACGAGTTCGACCGAGCCATCGGGAAGCACGGTCGCCGTGGCGTCGACGGTGTCGAACTGGCCGAGGCGGTAGAGCGTGGCGACATCGGCGCGCACGGCGGCCGACTCGAACGGCTGGCCGGCGGTGACACGGATGTTGTTCAGGATCTCGCGCTCGGTGACCCGCGAGAGGCCGACGAGCGTGACCTTCGAGATCGGCCGGTCTGCGAGCGCCTCGTCGTCGATTCGTCCGGACTGGGCGAACGCTGTTGACGCGACGAGCGGCATGAGGAGCGCGGCGCGGAGCGCTGCGACGATCATCGGCCGGGCCGCGGGGGTGCGTCGGACGTGGGTGAATCGAGTGTCGCGGCCGCTCGGGGACATTTCCCGCAGGATAGCGGTTCGGCCGTCCCCCGGGGCCGACGCTAGCGGCCGCGGCGCGGTCGAGATACCCTCTCATTCCCATGACCACAGCCGAAGCCACGCTCAAGCGCACGCCGTTCCACGCCCTCCACCTCGAGCACAAGGCGAGGATGGTTGAGTATGCGGGCTACGAGATGCCCATCGCGTACGGCTCGATCATCGAGGAGCACAAGCAGTGCCGGACGTCGGCTGCGTTCTTCGACGTCTCCCACATGGGTCGCCTGCGTTTCAGCGGTCGGCACGCGCGCAAGTTCCTCGATCACGTCTGCACGCGTCAGATCTTCGGCATGCAGCCCGGCATGGTGCGTTACTCGCTCGTCTGCAACGCGCAGGGTGGCTGCCGCGACGACGTGCTCGTCTACTGCGTGGACGAGGATGAGTACCTGATGGTCTGCAACGCGGCGAACCGGCACAAGCTGCTTGGACACTTCGCCGAGGCGCGAAATCAGAAGGGCGGGGGTCAGTTCGCGTTCAAGCTCGAGGACGAGACCGAGTCGACGGCGATGGTGGCCATTCAGGGCCCGAAGGCGATGGATCTCATCTCGAAGATTTCCTCGACGATTCCCACGATGAAGCGCTACCGCTTCATGGTGAAGAACCTCGTCATCATCAAGCTTCTCGTGTCTCGCACGGGCTACACCGGCGAGGACGGCGTCGAGGTGATCCTGCCCTCGTCCATGGCGAAGCTTGCGCTCGGCATGGTGCTGAAGGACATGGGCACCGAGACGAGCGTCGTGAAGCCGGTCGGCCTCGGCGCGCGCGACACGCTGCGCATGGAGGCTGGCATGCCGCTCTACGGCCACGAGATCACCGAGGAGATCGACCCCGTGTCGGCCGGCCTCGAGTTCGCCATCAAGTTCGACAAGGGAATGACCGGTGGCCCCGACGACGAGCGCACGGGCACGTTCATCGGGCAGGAGGCGCTGCGCCGCATCAAGGAACAGGGGCCGGCGCGCAAGTTGGTCGGGCTCTTCGTCGAGGGGCGACGTTCGCCGAGGCAGGGTATGCAGGTCCTCTCCGGCGGACAGGTGGTCGGTGAGCTGACGAGCGGATGCATCTCGCCGACGCTTGACCGCGGCATCGCGATGGCGTTCGTGCCGGCGGCGCTGGCCGCAGAGGGAACGGCATTCGAGGTCGATCTCGCCGGAAAGGGCACGACGCCGGCTGTGGTGACGAAGCTGCCGTTTGTCTCGCGTGTTTGAGCGATCGCGGCCAGGCTGACCAGAGCGAGCGCTCAAGTAACGCGTCTCCAGGCCGAGGCGGATTCACTCGCGGCGAGGCTGACCAGAGTGAGCAAAGGCCTGCGGCCGCGGCGAAGCCGCCCCGCAGGCCAGTTGCGAGCGCTCAAATCACGTTGCGAGCGCTCAAGCAACGCGTCTCCAGCCCGCCGCGATTCACTCGCGGCGAGGCTGACCAGAGCGAGCAAAGGCCTGCGGCCGCGGCGAAGCCGCCCCGCAGGCCAGTTGCGAGCGCTCAAGTAACGCGTCTCCAGCCCGCCGCGATTCACTCGCGGCGAGGCTGACCAGAGCGAGCGAAAGCGAAGCGAGTCGCGAGCGCTCAAATCACGTTGCGAGCGCTCAAATCACGTCGCGAGCGCTCAAGTAACGCGTCTCCAGCCCGCCGCGATTCACTCGCGGCGAGGCTGACCAGAGCGAGCGAAAGCGAAGCGAGTCGCGAGCGCTCAAACTCAGAACGTTCATGGCCTGTTCCTGCCCGCCATCACCCAAAGTGATGCGACACGACACAGGCGGCGACGAGGCGCGCAACCCGCTCAGGCTTCGCTGCGCTCCGCCTTCGTCTGGCGCGGGCGTTGGCATGACGTACAAAACCCCGCGGTTGAGCGCGGGGTTTTGTTCATCTTTCTCCGAACCGCCCCTCGTAATGGAACGGGCAGAGATCTTCGTGCGGCGCCGAGCCTTTGTCAGCCGAGGCGGGCGTCGCGTCGTTGGATCGGGAACGGCCTCGGCAACGAACGCAACGCGTCGTCGTCGCGCGAATCCGCGTCGCGCCGCGGGCCGCCGGAGCGGAACGCAGCACCGGAAACTCCAGCACCGGAGATTCCTTGTTCCTGCATCATCTGGCGCAAGAAGCGCAGCGGCTTCTCCTCGTTGATCTTCGCCTGCAGCCGTCGCAGGGCTTCCACCTCGATCTGCCGGACGCGCTCGCGTGTCAGCCCGACCTCGCGGCCGATCTGCTTCAGCGTCAGCGGCTCCTTGCCCTCGAGGCCGTAGCGCAGCCGGATGACGCGCGCGTCGCGCTCGTCGATCTGGTCGAGCAACTTCAGGACGAGAAGGAACTCCTCGCGCTTGGTCACCGCTTCCTCGGGCTTGCCGTGGCGGTGGTCCTCGAAGAGTTCATGCAGTTCGGCGCCTTCGCCCGACTCACCGCCAGGCGACTGGCTCGGGGCGTTGTACGCCTTCAGTGCGCGGCGGACGACGTTCAGCTTCCGCAGGGGGATCTTCAGGTCGTCGGCGAGCTCCTGGAGCGAGGCGGCGCGTCCGAAGTGCTCCTCGAGGCGCCGCGACGCCTCCTTGCAGCGCGCGATCAGATCGACCATGTACGCCGGGATGTGGATCGGCTGCACCGCGTTGATCAGCGTGCGCTTGATGGCCTGCTTGATCCACCACGACGCGTAGGTCGAGAAACGCGCGCCCTGCGCTGGGTCAAAGCCCTCGACAGCGCGGATGAGGCCGATGTTGCCTTCCTCGATGAGGTCGGCGAGCGACAGCCCGCGATTGACGTAGTTCTTCGAGATCGAGATGACGAGGCGCAGGTTGGCCCTGATCATCCGCTCTTTCGCGGCGCAGTCATTGTCATTGATGATGCGCCAGCCGAGGTCCTTTTCCTCCTCCGCATTGAGGAGGGGAACCTCGTTGATCTGCCTGAGATAGAGATGGAGATCAGACTGAAGAGAGGAACGACCCATGAAACCTCGCTCTCAGGCAGCCCGTGCTTGCGCGCGGAGCGGCCCGTACCGATGAGCACACACATGTCCTGGTCCGAGCTTGCTCGCCGACGTTGCGGGCAAGACCTCCGAGGGCCTACGTTCGCGGATCACCTGGCTTGCGACGTCATGACGACGGCGCTGAGGAACGACCGCACCGCGGACGCTCCCGTTCGACCCTGTGACGCCGCACTTCCGTGTGGGCGGACTCGAGAAGCGGCTTGATGACAAGGGGAAGAAATGAAGTCCCTGCCTCAAGACGCCTGACCGTGGAACACAACCTCCATTCGGTGGGTCGGCTCAGCCTTGCCGACAGTTGACAGCATATACGGCGCTCGGCGCATGTCAGGTTCCGGTCATGCGAGGTAGCGCGAAGTTTCGGTTTGGTTCGGATGTGTCCAAACGCGCTGCCCGCGATCGGGTGTCAGCCGTCGCCGCCAGAAAGCCCGCCCGCAGGCGCAGGCTTTCAGCCGTCTACGACCTTTGATCGCCCCGTCCGAGCCCACACCGCGCTCCCGCCATGGTCGTCCATGTCGAGCGAAGCGTCCGGGTACTGCGTCGAACGGTGAACCCCCACGACGATTGTGTCGATAATCAAACATGTCGATCGACGAAGCGAGTAGCCCGTGCCCGATTTGAGCGACGAAAGCCCCGATCAGCCTGCGCGGAGTGACCTGACGGCCATTCTCCGGGAGTTCCCGTACGAGCCGGGCAGGGTGCAGGCGCGGATCGTCGCCGCGGCAGACGGTCGGCAGGTCGTTCAGGTTCGGGTGGAGCTTGGACTCCTTCAGATGGAGTGCGAGGGCCA
>Ga0209985_10001259_pt1 | contig 25357 bp, 24 predicted proteins | sample NOAtaG_FD_187305 | JGI IMG/M metagenome (GOLD analysis project Ga0209985, IMG submission 187305) | Freshwater lake microbial communities from Lake Erie, under a cyanobacterial bloom - NOAA_Erie_Diel6S_1000h metaG (SPAdes) (version 2) | ecosystem: Environmental > Aquatic > Freshwater > Lake ...
GTGGTTTCAGCCAAAATAATCCATTACCACCTCTAGTATCTGATCCCTTCCAAGCTTTATACTCTTGCCGCCCTTTCTGAATTTTTTCAATAGTTTTTTTACTAATATCTTCAGGCAAAACCATCCAAGGGCTTTGGTCATCAGTAATTGGATAGGCTGCTTTTTGTTGTCTCTCTGTATTTTCGAGAGCCATTTCTAACGAATTATCACTAGAAATAGAAATTCTATTTTTTAAAGACCAGATCGTATAAGGAACTGGGTAAGAAGTACCTTTACGATCTAAAGTACAAACCAAAATTGCGGTTCTATTAGTTGCGCCATCAAAAGGCTGAAAACTGCTCATGTCATCAACTAATTGAATATTAAATTTTTTGTTAATATGTATTTTGAATCTTCGATAACCACTAGCAGAGCTAGATTGAAATACACTTTGAGTTAAAACAAAGCCTAATTTGCCATTCTCTTTTAGGTAATTATCGATCGCTGAATAAGTAAAAATCATCGCTAAATCAGTATTACCTTTAGCAAATCTAGCTCTCCATCCACCTTTAGGAAATAGCTCATATCGATTCCAAATGGAAGCCATCGCTTCACGATAATCAGCAGGTAAATGTTCATAATTTACCCAAGGTGGATTGCCGATTACAAAATCAACTTTACCAATAAATAAAGGTGCAAACGCATTTTTAATAATTCTTGCCCAGATTCCATTCTGATTTACCTGATCTAGTCTGACAAGTTCTCGATATAGCCCCTCATGGACGTGTTGCGCCTGTACAGGCAAACCTTCATCTTGACAATGTTCGATAAACTCAGCTTGGGAATTTCCATTTTTAACGCAATCTTCTAAAGCTTGAGCATATTTACTTACTAATTCACAGCTAGTAGTAATTTCAGTAGGAACGTAAAAATTAGCAACCGCAGTTTTTAGCTCTTTAGTAGAGCCAATCTGATCTACTGCTAAACCTGTCTCCGTCAAAAGACGACCACTACCATACTCGGAAGGAGTCATAATCGAATCACATAGATAAACAGGAATCTCAATTCTATCTACATAACGAATCAAGTCACGGATTGCTACTAAGTAGTTGGTTCTAGCTGCCATCACAGCTAAAGGATTAAGATCAAATCCAATCACATTATTAAGAATCTTCTGACACAGTTCTCCTTCATCAAAGTTACAATCTTCTCGATGTTCTTCATAAAAATGTCGAATTTTAGCAATAGTCATCACCAAAAATGTACCTGAACCACAGGAAGGATCAAGCAATCTTTGATCTGGATTGCCATCATAATCTAGACGGTTAAGAGTATGCTCTGCTAGCCAATCTGGTGTGTAATATTCACCAAGATCATGGCGCAAAGTTTTAGGGAAAAGCTGTTGATATAATTTCTTGAGTAAGTCACGACTTTTTGCAGGTTCTTCTGAAAGTGTAGCGGGATTGTATTCGTCTAATTTACTAACCATTTCCCTAATTAGCTTTTCAATAGAATCATTCCATGCCCATAAATACCAAGCAAATAAATCTCCTTCTAAGAAGTTGACAATATTTAATTTCTTAAAAATACTGCCAGACTCTAAATCTTCTAGCTCTTGTTTCAATTTTTTGGATGTTGCTGCTCTTAACATCTTTTTATGAGGAGATGTCGTAAAACTTTGAGAAAGAGAAACGATTTCCGAGGCTAATAATTTAATAAATAGGGCATAGTAACTATGGACAGAGAATAATAGCTCAGGTGCTTTTAGTTCATTCTCATCACACTTAATCCCATAAAACTCTCCTAATTGAATTATCTTTTCAGATGGAATATTGACATCATATCCACAAACCTGACCAAAGAGAATCTTCCATTGTTGGAAAAATGTTTGAGCTTTGGGATTATCCGTAGTGCAGATTGTTTCATAAAGAGATTTAATGCCACTCTGAGCAACTGTTCCTTCAGAGCCAAAATCTTTTGCTAAGTATTCAGGTACAAAGGGTTTACCTGATATGCCTAAATTAAATAAAACCCTAAGAAATCTCTCAGAGGTATACTTATTAACTTCTACTGGATCTTGGACATCCCATTGATGGTTACGATAACGCACGAAAATAAAGTAGTTACCGTCACAACCAACCCCAAACAATGATTCTGGTGGATGTCCTAAATCTTCTTTAAGTCCTGCAAAACGACTTTTTATCTGTTCAATAACTTTTTTGTTACCTTTGTCCTTGGGATTTGCAGAAAGGCGATCGCTACTTTTAGGGTTTTTATATTCTATGAATACACGATCGTAGGCTGAATCAATGCGACCCTTAGCAACCGTAAACTCATATTTTGCTTCTAGTTCTAAATTAGCTTCTTTGGCTAACTGCCGAATTTGTGACTCTGCGGCAATTTTAATATCTTCTTCGTTATGAGCTTTTTGAACAGCTTGCTTCAGATTATTAGCAAATTCTTCCGCTTTACGGCTAATGTATTCATCATTCAGTAAGTTTTCGGCGCTCATAGATAAACCAAGATGTCTGTAAGCGTATTATAGTAGCTTATTTACAAAAGACGTTTAAATGTGATTTTTTGCCAAAAGATCAAGATTCGGAGGCATAAAGCTTTAAAAATAGATGTAGTTAAACAATCGCTTGATATGGCGATCGCTAATCTATATCACTACTTCCAATAGTTTATTTATCAAACAACAAACAACCAAAAAATAAAATTATGCAAACACTACCTAAAATCGAAGAAACATTAATCGCAGTCATCAAAACCTTACCAACTGAAAAACAGCAAGCACTATTAGAGTTTGCCGAATTTTTGCAAGCTAAAACAGCCTCTAAAGCCCCAAGCAAAAGCATCAAAGGCTTGTGGGCAAATGTAAATATTAACCTCACCGAAGAAGAACTCGCCGTAACCAGAAAAGAAATGTGGGCAAACTTCCCCATGGATATTGAACTATGAGAAACTTATCAAATATTCAGACAATTTGGTAGCTTTAAAAGTAGATATAGTTAAGCGATCGCCTGATATAGCGATCGCTAATTTATATCATTAGGGACTTGGTGAGAAAAAATGTCCCACCAAGTTTATATGGCTTCGACTTCGCTCAGCCAACGTTGGCTGAGCGAAGTCGAAGCCTCTGGCACTTTAATTAATAGCAAGTCCCTTACCTCACTCAATTAAGAGACATTAAATTTTCAAAAGGGTGTCGATTTTTCCAGCGATAAGTATTAAAGTCTCGAAAATCAACCGATAGAATCCGCCCATGTCCTAAATGTTCCGCAAGAATAATCAATGAAGCATCCGCTAAATCCATTGGCAAAGAACTATACTGATTCATCAACTCACTGATTCTTTTCCCATCTTGAACTTTGAGATCGAAAACTTCAAATGCTCCCATTTCCAGACTATTAATAAACGTCTGTTGAGCATTTGCGCCTGTACGTTTTAAGAGAATATGACAGGCTTCCGTAATCACACACCATGTTGTAATCAGAGGCTCATCAATCGTATCTAAAACCTCTTGAGCCAAAACATGATAATCATCACGGCGATTGATTAACGCGATCCAAAAGCCAGAATCAACGATGACCATATTTTTCATTAAGACTTTCAGTGAGATATTGCTTATAATTTACTGACAAATCAGAATCCCCTTCAGCACAACCAATTAGCCCAGACTCCCTAAGAAGTTGCAAAGGTTTTACGGGGGATTCTTGATGTAATTTTTCGTAGTAAAGATCGATCGCCGCTTTCATAATGTCAGACGCACCCTGATTTGTACGATGACGGATGTAGTTGAATTTGCTAGCACGATCGCTATCAAGCCTTGCATTAACTCTCATAATTTTCGATTGTCATAACTCTGTATGACATTATATAGCAACGTAAGAGATAGATAGGACAATTCAAAACCCAAAAGATGGCAGAGCTTCGCTCTGCCATCTTTTGGGTTTTATGTCCTAAGCAAAGCTTACATTGCTATAAATTAAAGTTTTCAAGGTTAGAAGTATCTACATAAACGATCGCCTGATGTGGCGATCGCGATCATAATTATGGACAAATTGTCTATTTTGTCTATAATATAGAAAAAGACTTAAAGCTATGCAAGTTGTTTCAGCAACAGAAGCCAAACAATCTTTTGGCGCAGTCATCGACAAAGCCCAGCGTGAACCTGTGATGATCCGTAAACAGAATCGTGATGTCGCTGTAATTATGTCCATCGAAGACTATCAACGCATCACTCGCATCAACATTCAAGAATTTCAACAATTTAGAGATAATATTGGCAAGAAAGCTCAAAAACGTGGCTTAACAGAAGAAAAATTAAACGAACTGTTGAGTGATAACCAATAGTTCTATGCGTTTAGTTCTCGATACAAATGTTTTAATCAGCGCCATTTTATCTCCAAATTCAATTTCAGCCAAAATCCTAAATTGGGGAGAAGACAATGGCGTTATTTTATACTCTGCTGCTACTCTCAACGAAGTTTTATCTGTTTTAGGACGCTCAAAATTTTCTAAATATATTGACCATGACGATATTGATGGATTATCTATCCGCATCAAAACCGTATGGTTGTTTGTCGAAATTTTAAATCAAGTTCAATTATGTCGAGATCCAAAAGATGATAAATTTATCGACTTAGCGCTAAATGGTAAGGCTTCTCATCTGATTACTGGAGATAGTGATTTGCTCGTATTAAATCCAGTTGAAAATACTTCAATAATCAATCCACGCACTTTTTGGGATGAGATCATAAAGCTTTAAATTTAGAAGCTATTGCGCGATCGCTCTTATGTAGCGATCGCGAATCTATACCATTACTTTCAAGAAGCATAATAAGCGCGATCGCATCTTGAATGACCATCGCAATACTTGGTTGATTAGCTGAAACTACGCGATCCGTCAAATGCTTGTGGTGCGGGAAACTCGACAAACTAGGGAAATGGGGCTTATTATCATAGCGAAAAATTAGATTGTGCTGTCCATCTTGAAAATGATAGCGATAATCAATCACCATAATTTGATCATCTACAACAACCAAAGCCTCACTGATAGAAAGCAAATATTTGAAATAAAAACGCAATCTTAGTTTGAGATTAGCCCGTTCACTCGATAGAATTGTAGCGTTGTAATTCTCTACATAGACATTAGGGTAAACTTCCATCCGTTTCCGTTTTTCATTACTGGGAACTTCTGGTTTGCTATTGCGCTCAGCCCAAACATAGTAGAGACTTGACCTATCATAGACAGCAAATTCGTCATAAAAGATTAGCTTTTCTCTAGGTTTCAGTTCTTGCAGTTTTTTTAAAAATTTTTGCTGTTGCTCACTGTCTGTATTCTCGTAGTCACGATGCGCTTTTTGATGCGACAATCCCAACTGTCATAGATCCGACTGTCTTTCAGTTCTACTTGCCATCTCTGGCGAATTATAGCTGTCGCCATTCTTGTTAGGACATAAAACCCAAATAGTGAGAGGCGGCGCGAAGCGCCGCCTCTCACTATTTGGGTTTTGATCTGTCGGTCAATACCATAGGTAGTTGGCTTCTGCTCTAGTAGCATCACCTTCATCGCGGCTTTTCGCTCCTTGCTTAAACTCTGTACTTTTTCCGTTTTACCAATCTTGTCAATCCCTTCAAGCCTTCCTCATCATACATATCTAGCCAAGTCGCTATACTCTCTCTGGCGCAACCCATTTTGACGATTACTTCTTTTCTAGATTGTCCTTCATGTAGATATTTGATCGCTTGCAGTCTTTTCCTGATGTATTGTTGTTGATACTTGTTCCATGACTTTTGCCACTCGTCTTCATCTAATCCTTTATTTTTCAGTCTTATTAATCGATCCATTTTTTGCTCACTGCCTAATCTTACACTGGGAAAGGAGTAAGAAAGATTCGCGGGATTGTCTGGATCTGCAACAACAATACAAAAACCTAAATACAAAGGGTTGTTATGCTCACCAGCAAAAAGACCAGCTTCATATGCATCAATAATCAATTGTGCTTGATTGTCTTCAAAATAAATATCATTTCTAAGATTCTCGTGAGAAGTACAATGAAATAATAATACAAATGAACATAGTTCAAAATGCAATGAATACATCGCTAAAAGCTTCATCTCTTGTCACAAAAGGAATGCGAATCCATCAAATTAATCACCTTACACTCTTTGAATCTATCGATGAACTCGGCGATCGCATCCAGCCTCTGCGCACCTATTCAACGAGCAAAGTACGTTAATTGCTGAACAAGCGATGCAATATGCCAAAATATAAATAGTTAACTACAAGCTTATATTTACAAGCTGATTGGCAATGTCTGCAATTTCAATAAAAGTCCCCAAGCAAAAGCTCAAGAATCCGCCACTGCAAGTGCATACCCTAGGCGATCGCGTATTGCGCCAACCAGCCAAGCGCGTTAGCAAAGTCAACGACGAAATTCGTCAGATTGTTGTTGATATGCTGCAAACCATGTATAGCAACGACGGCATCGGGCTTGCTGCGCCACAGGTGGGGATCAATAAGCAATTACTCGTTATTGATATCGAACTCAAGGATGAGAACATCCCGCCCTTAGTAATGATCAATCCTGAAGTAAAGTCTTCAGGTGGTGACCTGATTACTGGCGAAGAAGGCTGTCTGAGTATTCCTGAAGTATTTCTAGATGTTGTGCGCCCCGATCGCGTTGAGGTGTCCTATCGTGATGAAGATGGTAGACCCAAGCATCTTGTCGCTGAAGGTTTGCTTGCAAGAGTAATTCAACATGAAATGGACCATTTGAATGGAGTCTTATTTGTCGATCGCGTTAAGAATGCGATCGCTCTTAACAAAGAATTAAGCGCCCATGGCTTTGCGCCTAAGGATGTCCAAGCGATTAGATAGTAGCAGGGCAGCAAGCCCGCTTTGCAATCCCACTTTGTGAGAGGAGTTCCATTTATGTTGATCCAAAAATTGCTGGATTGTCCAGAGTTTATTGCTGGAGATTCAACAATACTGCGCGAATTATTACATCCTGACAAGCAGGATATCAATCTGCGATATAGCCTCGCCCATGCAATTTTGCCAGTGGGCGAGACTTCTCAATCGCATTCTCTTACTACTTCTGAGGTGTATTACATTCTGAGTGGCAAAGGGGAAATGCATATTGATGAAGAGATTCGCGAGATCGAATCTGGTGATGCGGTGTATATTCCTCCAGATGCCAAGCAATTTCTGCGTAACATTGGTGATGAGCCGATTGTATTCATTTGCATCGTCGATCCCGCCTGGCGCAAAGAAGATGAAACTATTTATGCGGCTTAGATATATATTTCGGGTTGCGAAAACGTTATTCTCAACCTACTACGCTTATATGCTCGAATATCGAGCAGAACTTTTTATTTGGTTATTATCAAATTCTTTGCCATTTATTGTGATGGGTGCATGGCTGAAAGCCTCAGAAACTAGAGGCTTTGGGTTCACGGCTTTAGAGTTTATTCGTTACTTTCTAGCGGTATTTGTTGTAAGGCAATTTAATATTGTTTGGGTAATTTGGGACTTTGAGAGAGAACTAATTTCAGGACAGCTCTCACATCGTCTTTTACAACCGATTGACCCATTTTGGCATCATTTGATCAATCACATCGCTGAGCGTTTTGCGAGATTACCGATGCTGGTGGTTTTGATCGCTTTATTTTTTGTTCTCTATCCACAATCATTCTGGATTCCATCTTGGTCAACAGGTTTACTTGCGACATTTATTGTGGCGATCGCCTTTTTATTGCGATTCCTCATTCAATATACTTTTGGACTTTTATCATTTTGGACAGAGCGAGCTAGTGCGATCGAGCAACTCTGGTTTTTAACTTATATCTTTCTATCAGGGATCATTGCCCCTTTGGATGTATTTCCCCCACTAGTTCGCGATATTGTCATGTGGACACCTTTCCCTTATATGGTGTATTTTCCATCGGCTCTTTTGGTGGGAAAGGCGATCGATGTCTGGCAAGGAATTGGGATAATGGCTGGATGGATGGCGGTTTTCTTCGTGATCAGTCGTTGGCTATGGCGTAAAGGTATCAAGCAATATTCAGGCATGGGAGCATAAAGTGACGGCGCTTTGCGCCGTCACTTATCTTTTGGGTTTTATGAACAAAGCAAAACTTACATTGCCATATATTTAAAAAATTATTTGGTTTTAGTTAGGGCTGATAGCGCTATATTCACAACAATGAAATCACATGAATCAGGAATGCCTATATGAAATGGGATGAAATGCGCGAGAGCGATAACGTAGAAGACCAGCGCGATGGTTCTGATGATGAGTCATCTACACCAAACAATTTAAGTTCATCATCAATGGGAATGTTGGGAGGGCTAGGTGCTGGAGGAATGGCGATCGCAGTTATCGTTGGGCTAATTTTTAAGGTTGATCCCTCTCAGATTTTAAATTTGATTGGTGGCAACAATAAAACAGCCCCTGCACCACAAGCCCTAGTCAAAAAGCCAACCAAAGATCGCGACTCAGCTTTTGTGAAATCAGTTCTTGGCGATACTGAAGATACATGGGAGCGCATTTTTAAGCAGCAGCTAAATAGTAATTATCAAGCACCAAAATTAGTTCTATTTGATGGTTACGTTAATTCAGCCTGTGGATCGGCCAAAACCTCGGCAGGTCCATTTTATTGCCCTGCCGATCGCAAAGTTTATCTAGATATGGGTTTCTTTCGATATTTAGAAGCTACGGCTGGCAATGATGCTGACTTTGCGAGAGCCTATGCGATCGCCCATGAAGTTGGTCATCATATTCAAAATTTGCGCGGCACATCAGGCAAGGTCAGGCAGTTGAAATCTACTGCAAGTAAGGCTAAAGCTAATGAACTGTCGGTAAGGATAGAACTGCAAGCGGATTGTCTGGCAGGTGTTTGGGGACACTTCACCGCTCAACGAGGTCTGATCACGGATCAAGATGTGACTAAAGCTCTAAACACCGCGACTCAGATCGGCGACGACTATTTGCAAAAGCAATCTAAAAGCGGTCATGTAATTCCAGAATCTTTTACTCATGGTACTTCTGAGCAAAGAGTAACTTGGTTTAAGCGTGGTTTAAACACAGGTGATATCAACCAATGTGATACTTTCGAGACTAATAAGTTATAAAAGAGGGGCGCTTCGCGCCCCTCTTTTATAACTCCTGATCAGTCCAAGATTTGGGATCTTCTAATGGTTCCAAATGCGTGAGAACATTCATATGTGGTAAAGCATTACAGATGGCAGATTCAATCTCTTCACATAAGTCATGTCCTTGTTGCACCGACCAAACGCCTGGAACCAATATGTGAAAAGATACAAACCTTCTTGTACCTGCCATTCTGGTGCGAATTGCATGAAATTGTACTTGATGGCGATCATAAGAAGAGAGAATTTCATTGATCATTTGCCGCTCTTCTAAAGGAATAGAAGCATCTAAAAGTGCTGAGCCACTTTCTTGTATCAGTTTTACGCCAGTCCAAACAATATTGGCAGCGACTAATAGAGCAATCAAGGGATCGAGAATCAACCAACCTGTTACAGAAACTAAGAATAATCCCAAAATTACGCCCACAGAAGTCCATACATCAGTGAGTAGGTGATGAGCATCGGCACGCAAAGTAATTGAGTGTAGGCGTTTACCTGCTCTGAGTAATATGAGCGCAGTTCCTCCGTTAATTGCTGATGCGACTAAGGAAAGTACTAGCCCAATGCCAAGCTGTTCAAGAGGTTGAGGATTTAATAATCTTGGAATTGCCGCGATCACAATACTTACGGCGGCGACTAAGATCAAGGCTCCTTCAAATCCACTCGAGAAATATTCAGCTTTAGAATGTCCAAATACATGCTCTTCATCGGGTGGCTTGGCTGCATAGGTCAACGCCCATACTGCACCGATCGCAGCTACAAGATTAACTCCTGACTCAAGAGAATCAGATAAAAATCCCACAGAATTAGTCAATAGATAAGCGCCTAATTTCAGTGCGATCGTGGCGATCGCAGCTCCAATCGAGAGGAACCCATAGAAACGAGCAGATTTATTTGGCATGGCGCATCTACTAAAAATATGTCAGGACTAAATAAAATTCTATGGTAAGGTTTTTTGGCTATTCATAAAAATGAAGATGACTATCACTATTCACGCAATCCTCGATCGCTTTCGTCTAGAAGCAACCTCAAACCGTGATGGCTCAATAGGAGTTTCGGGGAGGTCAAACATCATAAACGTCTCAATGCTTTTCATGACGGGTGTTTCAGATGTCGAATACCTCCGACGTTAAAACCATTGCACATCAACCATTTCAGCCCTTTAAGCTAAAGCACCTCCCCGAAACTCCTATAGAGCCATAAAATTATGATGACTTATTGAGATATTGTCGTCTTAAGTTTGGCAATTTCTTAAAGCTGTTTTAAAATTGCTTAAGCCAACAGATCAGAAAAGCATGGAAACTGAAAAACCACAACTAGTTACTAATGAACAGCTTTTCTTGGCTAAAGTTGAACGCTTAGAGCAAGAAATAGAATCATTGCGAGCGCAGAATATCAGCTTAAGAAAGAATTTAGACACAAAAATCACTCAAGGAGAACAACTATCGCAAGTTAATCATCGTCTGCAAACTGAAATTCTCGATCGCCAACAGACCGAGACGGCTCTTAGACTACTTTTAGAGAGACTGTCAAGCGAAAAGGATGATCTAGAGATAATTCTTGACACCACTACTTCTCACAGTGACACCATCGAAGCATTGCTCTATGATCGCGCTTTATCGCTTGCCCGCGAAGTCACCATTGACGGACTGACCCAAATCGCTAACCGTAGAGCCTTTGATCAGAGGTTAGAAGGAGAATGGCAACGCCTAGCTAGAGAGCATTTGCCACTTTCATTGTTACTCTGCGATGTAGATTTTTTTAAGCGCTATAACGATCGCTATGGACATCCTGTTGGCGATGACTGTTTACGGACGGTAGCAAAGACAATAGAGTCTTGTATACGTCGCCCTGCCGATCTAGTGGCTCGTTATGGTGGTGAGGAGTTTGCGGTGATTTTGCCAAATACTCTAAGAGAAGGAGCCACTTTTATCGCTGAAGAAATTTGCCTTGCTATTGCTAATCTACAAATTCCACACGAAGCCTCTTTTGTAAAAGATTGTGTTTCTGTCAGCATTGGTATATCCACAACTATGCCTCAGAAGAACGTACATCACAGAATCCTCATTGCATCTGCTGACAAGGGCTTATATCTAGCCAAAAATCAAGGTCGCGATCGGGCTGTATATAGCAGTAACTAAAACCCAATATTATTGTTGCGCGGCAAAGCCGCGCAACAATAATATTGGGTTTTAGTTGTTATTATTTCGTAGCGATCGCATTTTCGATCTTTACCTCATTTACACAATTTTTACCCTGCTCAAATTCTGAAATATTTGAGAGCGTAGTATCAGCGATATTGGCTAGGGCTTGTCTGGTAAAAAAAGCCTGATGCCCCGTAACAATAACATTGGGAAAGGTTAATAACCGCTGAAATGTATCATCTTGAATAACTTCATTGGACAAGTCTTCAAAGAATAAATCCGCTTCTTGCTCATATACATCTATACCGAGATAGCCGATCGCACCAGATTTCAGACCATCGATCGCCGCCTGAGTATCAATTAATGCGCCACGACTTGTATTAATTAACATCATCCCAGTTTTCATTTGAGCGATCGCTTCGGCATTAATCAAATAATGCGTATCGGGAGTAAGTGGACAATGGAGCGAAATAATATCTGACTGAGCGAAGAGTTCGGGCATTGATAAATATTCCATTCCCATTGCTAAGCAAACAGGGTTTTGATAAGCATCATAGCCGATTAATTTACAGCCAAATCCATGCATAATCTGGGCAAAAATTGCACCAATTCGACCAGTGCCAATCACGCCTACCGTTGCCCCATGCAAATCAAAGCCAAGTAATCCTTCAATAGAGAAGTTACCTTCTCTAACACGGTTATAGGCTCGATGAACTTTACGATTGAGCGATAAAATTAAGGCGATCGCATGTTCGGCAACTGCATAGGGAGAATAAGCAGGAACGCGCACGATCGTCATTCCCAAATGCGTTGCTGCGACTAAGTCCACATGATTAAATCCAGCCGACCTGAGAGCAATTAATTTTGTACCGCCCTGAGCCAACTTCTCCAACATGTCTGCATTAAGGTCGTCATTAATAAAAATGCAGATAGAAGGAAACCCTATGGCGAGGGAAACAGTCTCATGGCTAAGATGGCATTCAAAAAAAACTATTTCATGTTGATGTTGCTCATTAGCAACATTAAACGGTTGACGATCATAGGGCTTGGTATTGAAAAAAGCAATTTTCATAAATAATGTGATAGGAATTTTTGCTGCAAATAAGAAAGGCTCGCTAAGCGAGCCTTTCTTATTTGCGGTTTAGGTATTAGCCACCAACATTGAGCGTTGCCCTTGCTGGATCATAGGGTTGCAACTCCACTTTTACAGGCTTCACATTCCAGATCTCATCACAATATTCTTTGATTGTGCGATCGGAAGAGAACTTCCCAGATCTTGCCACGTTTAGAATACTCATAGTTATCCATTTCTCGACATCTTGATAAGCAGCGCTAACTTCAGCTTGACAATCTGAATAAGCTTGATAATCAGCCAACAACATATAGTCATCGTGGTACATCAGCGAATCCACTAAGGGCTTAAACAAGTCCTTGTCTCCAGGGGAGAAATATCCCATGCCGAGGCGATCAAGAACATTGCGAAGTTCTTCATTGCTTTGGTAATAAGTTTGAGGATTATATCCTTCAGACTTTTTCTGCTCAACTTCGGCAGCAGTCAAACCGAAAAGGAAGAAATTATCATTACCAACTTCTTCACGAATTTCGATATTCGCACCGTCTAGAGTACCAATAGTCAAAGCTCCATTCATGGTGAACTTCATGTTGCCAGTACCCGAAGCTTCTTTACCTGCGGTCGAGACTTGCTCTGACAAGTCAGCAGCAGGATAAATCAATTGACCAAGGGAAGCACTAAAGTTGGCAAGGAAAACAACTTTGATACGTCCTTGCACATCAGGATCGCGATTGACAACATCAGCTACCGCGTTGATCGCTTTGATGATTAGCTTTGCCATGAAATAGCCAGGCGCAGCTTTACCGCCAAATACAAACGTACGAGGAGTGATCTTGATACTAGGATTTTGTTTAATCCGTAGATAGAGTCCGATGATGTGCAGTAAGTCAAGGTGCTGACGCTTATACTCGTGGATTCGCTTTACTTGAATGTCGAAGATAGAATTAACATCAACTTCTACGCCATTATGAGTGCGAATATAATCGGCAAGTTTTTGCTTGTTTGCTTGTTTAATTTGTCTCCAGCGATCGCGAAAATCTTTGTCATCAACAAAATCTTCAAGTTTACGAAGTTCGTCAAGATGCTTCAGCCAAGTATCACCAATTTTTTCACTAATTAAACCTGACAAAGCGGGATTGGCTAGCAATACCCAACGCCGAGGAGTGACTCCATTAGTTTTATTGTTAAACTTCTCTGGCCAAAGCTTATAGAAGTCTTTCAATACATCTTGCTTGAGCAATTCGGTGTGCAAAGCCGCGACACCATTAACGGCATGACTGCCGACAGTTGCGAGGTTTGCCATCCGTACTTTTTTGCCACCGCCTTCTTCGATAATCGATAGGCGCAATAGCAACGCATCATCGCCAGGGAACCAAGTCTGTACATCTTGCAAGAAGCGATGATTGATTTCGTAAATGATTTCTAAATGGCGAGGTAAAAGGCTCTCAAATAGAGGTACACCCCATTTTTCGAGCGCTTCAGGCATGAGCGTATGATTAGTATAAGCAAAGGTGCTTTGGGTAATCCGCCATGCTTCATCCCAGAACATTTGATGATCATCTACCAACAAACGCATCATTTCGGCAATGCTGATAGCTGGGTGAGTGTCATTTAGCTGTACGGCTGCATGATCTGCAAGGTTGTCCAAACGACCATACTTTTTGAGATGGCGACGAATGATGTCTTGGAGAGAGCAAGATACAAAGAAGAATTGCTGCTCTAGACGTAACTGACGACCTTGGGGCGTGTTGTCGTTGGGGTAAAGAACTTTGGAAATAGTTTCCGACTTGATCTTGGTAGCAACCGCGCCATCATAGTCGCCAGAGTTAAAGGCTTGGAAGTTAAAGTCTTCGCCTGCTTCAGCTTTCCAGAGACGAAGCGTATTAACCGTGTTGGTTTGATATCCAGGTACTGGGGTATCGTGGGGAATCCCTTCAACGGTGAAACTAGGAATCCAACGGGTATGAGGACGACCGCGATCATCGTTGTAGATTTCGGTATGTCCGCCAAATTTAACTTGGACGGTGGACTCGTAGCGCACGACTTCCCAAGGGTTACCACAACGCAACCATTTGTCAGGGATCTCGACCTGCCAGCCATGCTGAATCGATTGGTTAAAAATACCAAATTCGTAGCGAATGCCATAACCCATTGCAGGAATTTCTAGGGTGGCAAGGGAGTCAAGGAAACAGGCTGCTAAGCGACCGAGACCACCATTACCGAGTCCTGGATCAGGTTCTTGCTCTAAAATTTCGGTCAGATCCAGTCCTGACTCTTTAACAGCTTGGGCGATCGATTCATATAGGTCAAGGTTAATTAAGCTATTGCCAAGGTGTCGCCCCATCAAAAATTCAGCGGAGAGATAATAAACGGTTTTGATATCTTGTTCGTGATAAACCTTGAGTGTTTGCAGCCAGCGTTGCAACAGGCGATCGCGTGTGGTGTAAGACAACGCCATGTAGTAGTCGGTGAAGTTGGCGAGAATTGCGAGTTTGCCTTGTATGTAGAACAGGTTGTCGGCAAAGGCACGCTTGAGGGTTTCAATACTTAAACCTGTGCGATCGTCTTCTACCGTAATATTGCTGGTTTGATTAGCAACATTTGTTTGCATAGAATTATTCCTGAATGGTTACTTTGTCTTATTGCCGTTCTGCTGACCCTAAGGCGGAGGGTTATGCCCCTGTCCTATCCAAGCATAAACTTTGAGTTGTTGGTCATTTATTAACTGATAATTTATGTTTGAGGGGCGTAATATTTACGGTTCCCTGACATTAGCTCATATTTTTATGAAAAATTTACCTTGTAATCTTATGGGGAGCGGGGCAAATACCTTAGCCAGATCATCTCTGCCCCCAATCCCCATAAGTAGCTACACAAAAATTAAATACAAAACCCCGATATCTGTAACGTGGCACTGGTCAGCTAAAACGTGATCGACGTATTTGCGTCTTTTTTGTTGGCATGAAATGTACATTTCAGCACCCATTCCTCATTAACTGACCAGTGCCTGTCCGTGAATTTATCGGCTCCCACAAAGTATATGATGACATTACTTTTATGGTTATGAAGCGTAAAATCTAATCTATAAGCCCAAAATACAAGTAGCGGCGCGAAGCGCCGCCACTTGTATTTTGGGCTTATAGATACCTTGAAATTACTAAAACCCGTAAAGTTAAGCCTCTTCGGAGTGCAACTTTACGGATTTGTCTTTGTTTTAGATACTTATGGATAATGTTTGTAGCCATATCCGAAACTCGCGCCGCAATGCACTCATCGGCAGATCTTTACTTTTTTCTAAAAATAGAGAAATTCCTTCTATGACTGGCACTGATGGGAAAGCTTTACTAACAGAGGAGTTAAGGTATTTACCATCTTCAAATAGGCTAATTTCTAGTTTCCCTTTTTTATATCGCCAGATTTCTGGTACAGCCAAAGCTTCATAGGCGCTGATCTGTGTAATTGAAGTTAAGTCCACCTCGATCGCTAAATCAGGTACGGGATCAATATCAAGATTTAGGCGTAGTTTACCAATCATCGCTTGGTAGTTTTGAATATAAAAGCAGTCGTCAGGCTCGATCCCCGCTTGCATTTTTTTACTTTTAAAAGTCGTCGCTCCTAAAGATTCCCACTCCCAATCTAGTTCTTCTAACAAAACAACTAATAAATTTGAGATCAAAACCTTAGCGCGTTCATGCTCTGGTAATGGCATCCGAATTTCCAATACTCCTTTGTAATAAGCAATTAGTGAATGACGATGCTCGCCTAAATCTTCGAGAATGTCTTCAAATTCTTGCCAGTTAATATCTTCGAGGGTGACTCGTTGCCCTTGATCTAGCTGTATTTGCGCGATCGCAATTTTGACTGGCATAATAAAAACCTCCAAATCGTGAGTTTTTAGCCTGTATAGAATAGATGGGTGAATTAAGTATACAACCATCAATAGTTATGCCTCAAATAGCCAGTAACTCTGGGAAAAAAACTGAAATATCATCGGGACAATCGATCGCTTTAGTCTGGCATCGGCGCGATTTGCGGGTTGATGATAATCCTGCGCTGAGTGAGGCGATCGCCCAAGTTGGGGATCAGGGGATCGTGCTGGGGGTGTTTATTTTTGACCCTGATATTCTTGATGATGGAGTAACAGAGGGAAGCAAGGTTGACTTTATGCTGGGTTGTTTGCGGGAGTTGCAAGCTAACTATCGGCGGTTGGGCAGTGATTTGTTATTTATGCATAGTCAGCCTCTTCATTCGATTTGTGAATTAGCCAAGGTCGTTAATGCAAGTCATGTCTTTTTTAATCAAGATGTCGAACCCTTTGCACTTAAACGCGATCGCGAAGCAACTAATGCCCTGCAAGAATTAGGAATTAAAGTGCAAAGTTTTATTGATATTGGTTTGATTGCTCCCAATGCGATCGCCACCCAAGCTGGTGAACCTTACAAGGTTTACACTCCTTTTTGGCGCAATTGGCAAGCGAAACCAAAGCCTAAACCATTTAATACGCCTCAGAAATTAACGGGTTTAGCGAGTTATGAGAATTTACCTGTAATTTCTTTGCCGAGTTTGCGCGAACTTAAATTTATCAATGATATTACTTTGCCAAAAGCTGGCGAAGCCGACGCTTTAGAGCTATTATCTCGCTTTTGTGATGGTAATGGAATTTTGCGATATCAAACTGAACGCGACTTTCCTGCCCATACAGGCACATCAACCCTTAGTCCACATTTACGATTTGGGACAGTAGGAATTAGAAGAGTATGGGAAAAGGCGATCGCATCTGAGCAACTTGTCCGTAGTGAAGAAGATGCCACGGGGGTCACTACATGGAAACAAGAACTAGCATGGCGCGAATTCTATCAACATGTGCTGTTTTACTTCCCTGAACTAGAAACAGGAGCCTATCGTCCGCAGATGCGAAATTTCCCTTGGGATGATGATGAGGAAAAATTTATAGCTTGGTGTGAAGGTCGCACAGGCTATCCAATTATTGATGCTGCCATGCGTCAGCTTAATCAAACAGGCTGGATGCATAACCGTTGTCGGATGATCGTTGCTAGCTTTTTAACTAAAGATTTGATCATTAATTGGCAATGGGGCGAACGCTATTTTATGCAGAAATTACTAGATGGCGATCTGGCGGCAAATAACGGCGGTTGGCAATGGAGTGCCTCTAGTGGCATGGACCCAAAACCTTTGCGGATTTTTAATCCAGCCTCGCAAGCCCGTAAGTATGATCCTGAAGGTGAGTATATTTTGCGCTGGTTGCCTGAATTACAGGGATTAACGACTGCCGAGCTTTTAAGTGGCAATATTCCACCGCATCAGTGCAAAAAACGTGATTATCCTTTGCCAATTGTCGATCACAATATTCAGCAACAAAAGTTCAAGCAGATCTATAAAGATTGCAAAGTTAGTCCCTAAGCTCAGCAGTAGCCCAGCACTTGAGTGCTGGGCTACTGCTGAGCTGCGTGATCGCAAATGCATCTCTGCACAAATTGCTCAACCTTCGCCAAATCTTTATCCCCAGCAGCACGTTCGACCCCACTGGATACATCTAGACCATGTGGACTTATCAAAGCGATCGCATCGGCAACATTTTCAGGAGATAATCCTCCTGCTAGCCACCAGTCGCAATTCGGTCGAAAATCGCGCAACATTTGCCAATCGAGAGTTTTGCCAGTGCCTCCCGCCATGTGCGGATCATAAGCATCAAGTAAAACCGCATCAACTACATTACTAAAAAGGTGTGCTTGCTCTAAGCCTGCTTGATCTTTGACTCGTAAGGCTTTAATTAGCTTAATTTTGGGGTTAGTAGCACTTAAATGCGATCGCACTTGATCGCAAAATTCTGGAGATTCATCGCCATGGAGTTGCACCGCGTTTAGTCCAGCTAGCGCAACTGTTTCACTAATTTCACTGATTCTTGAATTAAGAAATACCCCGATCAAATCTAGCTCTGATAATCTGGCAATCTCAGGCTGGGCAGAGAGTAAACTAGAGGTGATTTGCCCGATCGCAGTTGGGCTGATATATCGTGGTGAAGAGGATACACAGATAAAACCAAGCGCATTGGCTCCCATTTGCACAATCGCTTGTGCTTGATCTAGTTTCGTAATGCCACAAATTTTGATATACATACTCAAGCAATTAATTCCATGACTGACTCAATCCTATCCAAAGTTTATGCAGTCTCACCAACAACTCGATCAGAAATTAGGCAAGAAAATCGTGACAAAAATTTCTGCAGGCTCGGCAATGTTTATGGCGATCGCGATCGCTTGCTGCACTCCAACTCTTCCTGCCCGCGCGGCCCTCTTTGATGGGCCAGTTGATCGTCTGCCCTCAGTGCAGCGTGATTCACTACGCAAAGGGCAAACAGTGGTCACTGGTAGTAGCGGTAAATATGTAGCGCGAGTACTGCTTACTGCCTCACCTGATGCAGTGTGGAGAGTTTTGACAGACTATGCCAATCTCTATAAGTTTATTCCCAACATGACTTCCAGCAGGATCGTTGAAAATCGTGGCAGTCGTAAAGTGATTGAGCAAGTGGATTCGCGCCAAGTTTTCTTAGTTTCGATTGTTTCGCGTACCAAACTTGCAATTCAAGAAACCGATCGCAAACAAATTGATTTTCGACTTATTGATGGCGATCTTGACAAAATGGAGGGTTATTGGAAAATTGAACCTGTCTCCTCAGTACCCAAGCGTCCTGCCAATCAAATTCTGATTACTTACACTGTCAATGCCCAGCCGAAAAGTGGAACTCCTACTGATGCGTTCTATGGAATTTTCAAGGAGGCTTTAGGTGATACATTACAGGCGATTAAACGAGAAGTTTCAAATAGAAACTAAAGAAACAGTACTTCCGATTCACCGTAGGGGCAATTCATGAATTGCCCCTACGGTGATTTCAAACAAGAGAGAACTTGATATACAAATTCTCTCTTGCTCTCAAATTCTCAAACTTAATAACTAACGACATGATCGAGCCGATTGGATATATATTAGGAACTAAAGATGCTACCCCGCTTGAATTTTGGGTGGCAGTAAGTGATGGCAAAGTCCTTCGTCTCGATGATGTTGTACAGGTCAAAACCGATCGCCCCGACAAGAAGGGAATTGTCAACTTTTATGGGGTGGTCGATCATGTGAGAACGATCCATGAAGGAACCCAATTTGATACGGATACATTTCTAGTTACTACTGGCAGTATGCCTGTGAATGTGTCCTATGCTGCCCATATCCAAGTCACGCGCATTGAGCCTGAAGAATATTTGCCGCCACAACCTAGCGATGCTGTTTATTTGGCTGAGGATGAAAATCTCAGATTTGCACTCAATTTCGATGGCATGAAACAGCGCATCTCCGCAGGAATTATGCGAAATGGTAGTCCTGCCTATTTGAATTATGAATTTATTGATGGCACAAAGGGCGCTCACGTCAATATTTCGGGAATCTCAGGTGTGGCGACTAAGACTTCTTTTGCGCTATTTATTCTCCATTCCATTTTTAATTCAACGGCGCTAGGTTCTAAGAGAGCAAATACTAAGGCATTAATTTTTAATGTTAAGGGAGAGGATTTATTCTTCTTAGATAAGGCAAACAAGGAATTAAAAGAAGAAGCTCGTTCTACTTATCAAGCTCTTGATTTGCCTGTAGAGCCTTTTCGTGATGTTAGGTTTTGTGTTGCGCCAAAGAAAAACACACAAGAGATAGAGCCACATCTCGAACAACGCTCTGAGAATATCTCAGTATATGCTTGGGGAATGCGCGAATTTTGTCGTGATAGATTATTTCGTTTCCTCTTTGCAGGAGATGATCTCGAACGTAGCAATATTGGCTTTTTAGTAAACATCCTTGAAGATAGACTTGCTAAATTAGCGCAGGAGAATGATAAGCGCGATCAAAAAATGGGCTTTATGCCCAGAACTCACCTAGATGTGGATGAACCTTTTGGCGAAGATGAAAAATATAAAGTAGAGACTTTTAGAGATCTAATTGATTTCTTGGAAAGTAAACTAGAAGGTGATGATAAGAAATGGACTGGAAGAAACCAGTCTGGCACAATCGAAGCAGTAATTCGCCGTCTTTGGGGTGTTGCTAATGAGATGTCTCACTTAATTCGTGGTGATTTGCCTGCGGAGGAGATGCAAAAATATAAGCTCGATCCGCTAGCGGCGGAATATCAGTTAACGATCGCTGATATCAACAAGTTAGGAAATAAAGCCCAAAAATTTGTGGTGGGTGTGCTGCTCCAAAAGCTCTTCATGGAGAAAGAAAAGCGCGGTCAATATCCTGTTGTGTTTATTGTGCTTGATGAGTTGAATAAATATGCGCCTAAGGAAGGTCGTAGCCCTATTAAAGACTTGCTCGTGGAAATCGCCGAACGAGGACGATCACTAGGAATTATCTTGATTGGCGCACAACAAACTGCTTCTGAAGTAGAACGGCGTGTAGTCGGACAGGCGGCGGTGCGAGTAGTTGGTCGTCTGGACTCCGCCGAGGTGGAGCGCCCTGAATACAACTTTTTGACGGGTGCTTGTCGGAAGCGATCGCTATTATTAAAATCGGGCAGCATGTTTATCCATCAGCCCGAAGTTCCATCCCCTTTGCTAGTTGGGTTTCCTTTTCCCGCCTATGCGACACGATCGAGCGAGGTTCAAACTAATGAGGTTGAAGAGAAGGTTCTAAAAAGTAAAGTGAAGCGACTTTAAGCAATCGCTGTAATCTATAGGATTTATGCAAATAAACCAAGAACTCAAGTTCTTGGCTAAAAGCTCAAGTCCACTGAAGTGGACTACAGAATACTATAAATTAACCCGTTTCAACGGGTTTGAGCTTTTAGCCCGCACTTGAGTGCAGGGCTTCGGGAATTGGTATTAATGGAGCGAATTAATCGCCTCATTCAGAGTCTGACTAGGGCGCATCGCTTGATTAGCCTTATCAGGATCAGCAAAATAATAGCCGCCAATATCGACAGATTGACCTTGAACAGCACTCAATTCTTGAATGATTTGGCTTTCCTTCTCCGCCAAGATCTTCGCCAACTCTGCAAATTTTGACTGTAGTTCCAAGTTTTGATCCTGTTCTGCTAGAGCCTGCGCCCAGTAAAGCGCGATATAGAAATGACTGCCACGATTATCAATGCCGCCAATCTTGCGGGAAGGCGATTTATCGTTATTCAGATAGAGACTGTTGGCTTGGTCTAGGGCGATCGCTAAGATCTTCGCGTTCTCATTATTGGTTTTTCGTGCTAGGTCTTCGAGCGTAACTGCGATCGCTAAAAATTCTCCGAGGGAGTCCCAGCGTAAATGTCCTTCCTCAAGGAACTGCTGAACATGTTTAGGAGCAGACCCACCCGCACCCGTTTCAAACAGTCCACCACCAGCGAGCAATGGCACAATCGAGAGCATTTTGGCACTCGTACCGAGTTCAAGGATTGGGAATAAATCCGTAAGATAGTCCCGTAATACGTTGCCAGTTACGGAAATCACATTTTTACCGACTTTAATCTGTTCGCAGGTAAATTTCATCGCCGCTACAGGTGACAGAATCTGAATATCTAGCCCTGTGGTGTCATGGTCTTGCAAATAGGTTTTGACTTTAGCGATCAGATTCGCATCATGAGCGCGATGTTCGTCTAGCCAAAAAATTGTCGGATTTCCTGTGGCTCTAGCCCGACTGACAGCAAGTTTAACCCAATCTTGGATCGGTAAGTCCTTGGTTTGGCACATCCGCCAGATGTCACCTTTAGCGACAGAATGCTCGATCAGGACAGCCCCCGTTTCATCACTAACCCTCACTATTCCATCCGCAGGAATCTCAAAGGTTTTATCATGGGAGCCATATTCCTCAGCCTTCTGCGCCATCAAGCCCACATTGGCGACATTGCCCATTGTGGTGACATCAAAGGCTCCATTTTCTTGACAAAACTCGATACAGGCTTGATAAATGGTGGCATAACAGCGATCGGGAATCATCGCCTTAGTGTCATAAGCCTTGCCATCCGCGCCCCACATCTTGCCAGATGTACGGATGGTCGCCGCCATGGATGCGTCGATAATCACATCGCTAGGAACATGCAGATTGGTAATTCCCTTATCGGAGTTAACCATTGCTAGGCGTGGCTGCTTCTCATAAATCACTTGCAAATCTGCGGCGATCGCTTCCTTCTGCTCGGTAGGCAAAGATTCAATCTTGGTGTAAACATCCCCCAAACCATTGTTCGGATTGATGCCCAATTGTGCAAAGACATCCGCATACTTCTCAAATACATCATGATAATAGACCGTCACCGCATGACCAAATAGAATTGGGTCAGAGATCTTCATCATCGTTGCCTTGACATGGAGAGATAGCAAAATATCTTCTGACTTCGCCTTATCAATTTCTTGAGCGTAAAACTCCCGCAAAGCCTTGACACTCATCACCGAAGCATCAATGACCTCGCCTTCTAACACAGGGGTTTTCTCTTTGAGAACTTGAGTGGAACCATCAGCTTTGGTTAATTCAATCTTGACTACGCCAGCTTTGGCAATTACCAACGATTTCTCGCTACCGTAGAAATCCCCCTCAGTCATGTGCGCTACATGGGATTGAGAATCCTTTGACCATGCGCCAACGGAATGGGGATGCTTTTGAGCAAATTCTTTAACGGCTGATGCGACTCGGCGATCGCTATTGCCTTCACGCAATACTGGATTAACCGCACTGCCCAACACCTTAGAATATTTCGCCTTTATCGCCTTCTCTTCTTCAGTTTGAGGATCAGCAGGATAGTTGGGGATGTTGTAGCCCTTAGCTTGTAACTCTGCGATCGCCGCCGTTAGCTGTGGCAGGGAGGCGCTAATATTTGGGAGCTTGACGATATAAGCTTCAGGAGTTTTTGCCAAGTCTCCCAGTTCGGCGAGGGCATCGGGTTGACGCTGTGATTCGTTTAAATATTCAGGAAAATTCGCAATAATCCGCCCTGCCAGAGAAATATCTTTGAGTTCAACCTCGATGTCGGCGGCTCTCGTAAATGCTTGGACTATGGGCAGTAGGGAATAGGTGGCTAGGGCTGGAGCTTCATCGGTAAAGGTGTAGGTGATTTTTGAGGTTTGATTGCTCATAGCGATGGGACGGATTTCTTGCTCTATTACAGCTTAAATGATACATGTCTTAGTTAACCCGATTCGTATCGGTTTTATCCAGAAATTAGCCAGCGTATAAGTTATATAATTGTCAATATTTCTACCTGCGATTGCGCCAGAGTGAAAATCAATGCAACAAACTATTACTAAAGATCGAGAATCCAGCACCAATATTTCCTTAAACGATGAGGTGCTAAAAATCTTTGCGAAAATGCCAGATGCTCTCAAGATCGAGGTTCTGCATTATGCAGAATATCTATTAAATAAGGGAACTGAAAAATCGTCTGATGTTGCGATCTCAAATGATGACATACCTAAGAAAAAATACAGGCAAGCAGGAACGATGGCAGGGATGATCGTAATGTCAGAGGACTTTGATGAGCCGTTGGCAGAAATGCAAGAGTATATGTATTAAGTCCTATGCTTTTAGATACGCATACTCTACTTTGGTTTCTCAATAATGACCCACGCTTGCCCGTAAGTGTAAGGCAAAAAATTGAAGAAACCGAAATTGTATTTGTTAGTGCTATTTCTCTTTGGGAGATTGCAATCAAAATCAATATTGGCAAATTAAACATCGTGACATCTTTTGAAGAAATCAAAGAGAATATGAATGCTCTGAACATTCAAGAGTTGCCAATTGAATTTGATGATAGCCTTGCCTATATTGGTTTGCCGATCCTAAAGGAACATAAAGATCCCTTTGATCGGATGATTGCTGCTCAGGCTATGAGGCGATCGTTGCTTCTAGTTAGTGCAGACAAAAAGCTTGATGCTTATCCAGTTGATAGACTATGGGAGTAAGTAAAGTGTTATAGATAGATATAATAAAAAACTCTAAATCTTTAATTCAAATTTATTCATAATGGTTAAAATTTACAAGCCTAGCAAAATACCTTCAACCTCTGAATATATTTCAGGGCTAACAGCTATTAAGACGCAAATTAGCGATTCACAAATACGGTTACTCCAACAGCAGTATTATGCACTTGATCACAAAATTGCTGCTACAGAGTTGGCTGTATTAGCTGAAATTAAAAGTGGACGAGGAACAGTTAATCTTTTATATGGTCGATTAGGGCGTATTTTCTGCGAAGCGATAGGATTTGAACCAGATCAACGTGAAGTAGGAACTCATAGATGGTGGTCTATCTGGTCAACAGGTTATGAAGAACGTAATAAGTTCTTTTGGCAAATGCACCCTGAAGTTGCAGAAGCTTTAGAAATTTTGGGTTGGGTTAGTCCACATAACAAGGTATTAAATTCTTTAAATTTATATCCTGATGAAATAGAAGAGATAAAGATTTATCGAGAAGGTACAGTAAAACAGATTTTAGTTAATTCCTATGAAAGAGATTCCCAAGCGAGAGCAGAGTGCATAAAACAGTATGGATTAGATTGTTCTATTTGTGGATTTAATTTCAGTAAGGTTTTTGGGGAATTAGGAAAAGGATTTATCCATGTTCATCATCTTAAGCCTATTTCTGAAATTGGTGAAGAATATGTGATTGATCCAATTAAAGATTTACGCCCTGTATGTCCTAATTGTCATGCCATGATTCATCGATCCTCTTCGCTATTAAGTATTGAAGAACTTAAGAAAATCATTCAGGAACAATCATTTTAATCATTGAGTGGCGATCGCTGGTTAATTTTTTGTGAAGAGGCGATCGTGATGTTTTGGGTTGATGAGGCGATCGCTGTTTGTTTTTTGGGTAGAGGCGATCATATTTTTGGGGGTTGAGGGGCGATCGCTGTTTGATTTTTTTGGAGAGGCGATCGTAATGTTGAGATGTTGAGGGGGCGATCGTTTCGTGATGAGGTGTTGAGGGGCGATCGCTGTTTGATTTTTGTAGAAGGGCGATCGCCC
>Ga0209985_10001260_pt1 | contig 25350 bp, 20 predicted proteins | sample NOAtaG_FD_187305 | JGI IMG/M metagenome (GOLD analysis project Ga0209985, IMG submission 187305) | Freshwater lake microbial communities from Lake Erie, under a cyanobacterial bloom - NOAA_Erie_Diel6S_1000h metaG (SPAdes) (version 2) | ecosystem: Environmental > Aquatic > Freshwater > Lake ...
CCCTGAACATAAGGCAGAATCAGCACCCCCTCACCGGAAACTGCCCTGCTCTGCAGGAATTCCGCCCAGCCTGGCCGAACATCGATGCGTGGCACGTCCACCCGGCCCGGAACAACCGACCAGGATTCACCAGCAACCAGCAGTCCCAGACACACCACAATCACACGCTGCGTCCGGGAAGAGCAGCCCGCACGACGCAAAAAACAAATCTGCAGTCGATCCAGACCAATCCCGGCCAGCAAAATAATCGCCACCTGAACAAATAACGCAAACCTGAAGGCACTTCGGACCTGTGCCATGCCTGGCAGCCAGTCACACAGAACAGCCCAGATCTTCCACGGCCCCAACTGCAGATTTACACCCAGCGACAGCAACGCCGCAGCCAGCAAAAGCAAACTCAGACTCAAAACCAGTCGCCTCATCAACGGCAGCCCGGCATTGCCAAAAACCAGCATCATTCCAGCAGTCGCCAGCACTGTTCGCAGCCAGCCAGCTCCCAGATTCCAGGGCCGACCCACATGCTGCGGCATAACAGACGCCACGGATTGTTCAGGCGCCCTCAGGTAGTCCGAAGGAACAGCGGACAAAACGGCGACCGTCTCTTCACGTCGCTCAAACCCCCGCTCTCTCAGAACCTGCTGCACCGGCAAAAGCATCATCGCTGCTGGTGGCAGCGCCAGCACTGCAACTCCGCATACCAGCAGCAGCCATCGCAGAAATGACCGCCACGGTACCAATGCCCATCCAGCGAACAGCAGCAGCAGCCCAAAAAACAGCGTATGATGCACGCAGGTCGCCGGCAGACAAATCACGGCCAGCGCAGCCTCTGATACCAGCCTCGCGCAGTGACCGTACCCCGCAGCCGGATCCGCTGCTGCGGTCGCAATTCGCAGCAAAGTCGACAGCAGCCACAACGACGGCCAAAGACAGGTCAACTGCAGTACTTCCAATTGAGTCAGCAGCAGTGGATGCAGCGTCATGGCACAGCCAGCAGCAGCGGCAGGCCCGCAGCTGCACCCGCAGCGTCTCAGCAGCCAGCAGGCTGTCACGCCATTCAGAAACAGATTGCCCGCCAGCCAGCAATTATAGGCCAGGGCGACAGAACCGAAGATTCTCACCAAAGGCTGCAGACAGGCCGTCAGCGGCATCGGCTCGCTGAATGCAAAACACTGCCTTTCCGGGAAAAAAATGGGCGCATCCCACCACCCCTGAAATCCCCGCTCAATACCCTTCACATTCCACAAAATCGTCCAGGCATTGAACAAAGGCACGGTCGCCGAACCGCCTCTCGTAACCGGAATGAAATCCAGCGGCGCTGTCAGAACCGGCAGCAGCGGCAACAGCGACAGGAAACCCAGCACGCTCAGCAACAGCAGTTCACGCCACACAGCGTCGCCAGAACGCCCGGCTCTTAACAGTCGGAGTACATTCAAGAGACTGCACACCGCTGAGGTTTAATCATCGTCATCATCGTCATCGTCCTCTTCGCTGTCTGGTGGCTCCGGAAGCAGTGCCATGCCAAAGAAACCTTCAACCGTCTCCGCCGCCTGACACAGTCGCCCGAAGACCAAAGTATGCAACTGCATGAATCGATCGGCCAGATTGTCTGAAGCCTCATACATGGCCCCAGGATCATCCTCGTCCGGCTGAGACTCCACCAGAAAATCCGCCACCGAAACCTGCTTGCGAGCATGATCGAAGGGGTAAGGTATGTCCGCAAAGGCCTCCTGAATTCCCTGCAACTGCCGAAACATGCTGCCGATAAACCGCTTGATCTGCTGCACCAGCTTCTCATTATTCTCCGACGACTCCAGCTCGTGAATCATTCGCCCCAGAGCCAGCCTCGTGTCCCTCAGGATCAGCAGCGGTTCAATCCAGTCATTGATCAGTCGAAACAGATGCAGCAGCTTAACAATCTCATCAGCAGAAAAACGGGCCTCCTGCAGGACACCTGTCAGCTCAGGAGACTGCGCCAGCCGCAGCGCCGAATACAACCGCGCTGCCGCTGCCTGCTCAAACGAAACGACCTTCGGCAGCTGCTTTGACTGCTGATCCTCCGCCGCCACCTTCACTGCTGACACCTCGCCCTCCGTCGTCATCGGCACGGAAAACTCATCCTTCGGAATCCGAATCCCTGTCCGCAGCAGCAGTTCAGCCATGCGAACTTCAATCAGCCGCGTATCGCATTCATCAAATGCCTTCCACGCCTCACGAAACACCTCCACCTTTGCCAGCATGGACTCACGTGATTTTCTCAAACGATCCAGAACCACCGCAGCATTCGTGACCGGCTTCTGAGCCTCCTCCGGCCCCTGGAAGGGTCGATAAAGCGCCAACTGCCCCTGAAAAAACCGATGCAGGGCCTTCCACGTCTCCTGCTTTTCCTCAAGATGCCTCGCCATCCTGCCAACCGGATGAATCTGTGATTTTTTCAGCTCAGATCCCAGCATCTCCCGATAAAAATCCCACGTGACAGCCTTCGACAGCTCGTCAAACTTTCGAAACAGATGCGCTGCCGGCAATTCCAGCTGAAAAATCCCCTCCGCCTTCTCGGCTGCGGCACTGGCAATCCGCTCACGATCGCAGGGGTGAGTATCAAAGACTGATGTCTTTGACTCTATGATCTCCTCATCAATCGCTCGCTGACCACGCTCCAGCATCTGCTCAGAGTTCAGCAGAATCAGTGACGGAAAATTGTCGACCAGGCGCTCCTCCTGATACAGCAGACTAAGATCCGACATGGCGCCGTTCCATGAAATCCCCAGCACGTGCAACTGCCTTGCAGTGCGAGCAAATGTCCGCGATCCGGCAAAACGCGCTTCGTAACGGTCCGCATCAAATTCCATCTGTCGCATCAGAAATCCGCTGATCATGCTGCCCACAACCATGAACACCCACAGCAGACGCCGCACCAGCCAAACCGTAAAACGGGCAATCAGCAAAACCCAGCCGATGCGAAAATCCAGCCGCTGCGACCAGCTCTCCAGCCACTCATCCCACGAATCGCGCTCATATACCAGACGCGCAAACCAGTAATTCATCGTTCGAATCAGCCACGAAAGCCGCATCCCGGCTCCCTGTGAAAAATGACCGAACTCGTGAGCCAGAACACCACCAAACTGACGCATGGTCAATCCGGCAACCAATGGCATCCCGATCGTCAGGACAAGATCGTTCCCGAAAAAGCTGAGCAGACCGCGGCTGAAACCCGCACTGGCGTTGATCTGACAATCAATGTCTATGCGCGTCGGTACCGGCGCATTCACTGCACGGCAGATACGGCCCACAAAATCAAACAGTATCGGCTCATCCGCCCGTTTCAGAGTCCTTCTGCCGGTACTCTCAGACTGCCGCGAAAAAAACGGCTTCAGCATGAAAACCAGCAGCAGACAGCCGGTTATCAGCGGCGCCACATACACCATCACCCCAAAAAATACGGCCCTCCCAGTATTTCGATCCGAGACGCCACTGCTGAATGCCGTAATCAACCCCACATTCTCAACCGCGTGCCGATATACCAGTACCCCCGTAAGAGCAATCATCAGCATGTAAACCAGCGGTAACAGCACCATCAGCACTGACACCAGCAGTATCCCCAGTCGATACAGCCCCGGAATACGGACGGACGGGATCGCCGACGCCAGAAAGGCCTGCTGAATCCTGCTGCGCAGTGCCTCCGCATCCTCCGGCGGTGGACCGGGCAGCAGACTGCCCAGGGACTTTGGTCCTGCACCCGCAGTCGCTGTGACACGCGGTGGCGACACAGGTGCCACCTGAGCAGACGGCACAGAAACATCAACCGCACCGCTGCCGGTTGTCGCCTGAGGCACCACAAAAGGCTGCTGACAGCGCGGACAGCGGACTTTCCGCCCCGCCAACTCTTCCTTCAGATTCAATCCCGCCCCGCAGGCAGGACACGTATGTCGCAATGCCACGTCAGCCCTTTTCAGCTATCACCAGTGCCAGCCTCATCTCCCAAAGTTAAATCTCGCAAATCACCGCCGACTTTGCCATACTGCGAGGGTCAGATTCTGCCCTGGATGCACCTGAACTTCGCCACTATGACCAGCGTCACGCTCAGCCGATTTGCGCCCAGTCCCACTGGTCGACTGCACTGCGGACACGCCTGCTCCGCATTCCACGCCCGACAACTGGCAATCGAAACGGGCGGACAATTCATCCTCCGCATCGAGGACATCGATTTCACTCGCTGTCGGGAAGAATTCACAATCGGCATTTTCGAAGATCTGACATGGCTGGGATTCCACTGGCCAACTCCCGTACGCCGCCAGTCGCAGCACCTGCCCGACTACCAGCAGATTGCCGATAAACTGCTGCAGCGAGGACTCCTGTACCCCTGCTTCTGCACTCGTCAGGAAATTCAGCGGGAAATCGCCGCCGCCGGAGGAGCCCCGCACGGTTCAGAAGGCCCGCTTTATCCCGGTACATGCCGACGACTCTCCACCGATGAACGACAGTTTCGCATGCACCGCGGAGATCCCTTCGCCCTTCGGCTGAACCTCATCGCTGCACTGGATTCCGTCCGACTGCCACTGGAATGGACCGACCTGATCCGCGGACCACAGCTGGCCACACCCGAACTCCTCGGGGATGTGATCCTTGTTCGACGAGACATCGGCTGCAGCTATCACCTGTGTGTCGTCCATGACGACGCCCTTCAGGGCATTACCCACGTATCACGAGGCATCGATCTGTTCGATGCCACACACCTGCACAGATTGCTGCAGGAACTGCTGCAACTGCCTGTGCCCGTCTATCGCCATCACCCGCTGATACTTGATGCCGACGGCCGCAGACTGGCCAAACGTGACAAAGCCGAAACTATCCTCTCCCTCCGCACACAGGGATTGACACCAGCCGATGTCATGCAACGGGCGGGATTCTGAAATCGTCCTCCCGCGGAATTCGACTGCCATGCGGATCCACCGCACCATCAGCCACCCCCGTGTCCAGGCGATTCCGCAAACCCTCACTGGTGTAATGCTCAAGTGTCTCTGCCTGACGGTGAATGCGCCCCGGCCCCACGCCCTCAGTCGCCAGATAAGACTCCCACAGCCGGTGCGAACGAACCAGCAGTGAAGCCACACGACGCCCGGAGTCCGTCAGTCGCCAGGTCTGACCTTCCCGAACAAGATGGCCACGATACTGCTGAATCCAGCCTGCCAGAATCAGGAGCCGACGGGTGCAGAGCAGTTTCTTCGCCAAACCCTCAAACCCGGTGTCCCCAAGGACGCCGGACTGCCCGATCGCGATATCGGATCTCCCCGCCACCCCACTCGCTGAGCCACGCTCCTCAATCCGATACAGCAGCGCCAGCAGGTCCTCACACAGAATCCTCAATGACAATCGGACTCGACGCACCCAACCGGTCAATACACCGGCAGAAGGAGAAAACAAGGCAGCCATCAGGAAACACAGCCCTGCACACAGTGTCATCATGCCGGCAGTGGAGATACTGCGATAGCCCAGCCAGCGAGGCAGAAAAATCGCACTGAAATGACCGGCCACCGCCGAAATCGCTGCAATACCAGCACTCAGCCAGATCATACGACTGAGCCTGGTTGTCAGCAGCAGCGCTGACGATGGCGGCACAATAAACATCGCCACGACCAGAATATTGCCCGCCGCTTCAAAACTGGCCACTGCCGTGATCGCTACAACAATCATCAGCAGATAATGCACCAGCCGCGCACTGTACCCCCCCGTCGTCGCCAAACCGGGATCAAATGAACTGATCAGTAATTCCTTGAAAAACAGAAACACAAACAACAGGTTCAGCAGCAGTACACCAGCCAGCGTCAATGCCACGCGAGGAATCTCCGTGCCGATAAGACGCACCGTCTGCAGCGGACTGTCCTCCAGAGCCCCGTACAACACACACCCCGGATCCAGATCGACAGCATCCGCCGCCTGCACTATCAGCACCAGCCCCGCCGCAAACAAAGTCGTAAAGACAACACCTGTCGATGCACCCTCATCCACTGACCCGATGTCTCGAATCAGTTCCGTCAGTACTGCTGTCAGCAGACCGGCAAGTACCGCTCCAACAAACAGCACCGCACCTGTGCGACTGTGAGTCAGCAGAAATGCAGCAGCAATTCCAGGCAGCACTGCATGACTGACGGCATCACCCAGCAGACTCGTTCGCCGCAGAACCAGAAAGTTCCCTGGCAATGACGCCGCAACAGCACACAGCAGCCCCGTCAGCAGAATCACACCATCATACTGCCAGGTCCAGTCCAGCGCATCTGTCATGGCAAGCGACCCTCCGGGGAAGCCACAGACCCTGCCTGCGACTGAAAACCAGCCATCTCATGCGGACTTGCCGGAATCTCACCACTCCGCTGCCGCTGCAGCAGCAACTGCTCCAGACGCGCTATCAGCTCCGGCTCCAGCACGTGCTCTATCGCATCCGCCTCCCGGTCCACACGTGAGGCCGCGACATCCGCATGAGTAATCAGATACAGTTCCCACAGCCGATGATGATGCACCAGTCGCTCCGCCTCCATCACACCCCGACGCGTCAGCTCAATCGCTCCTTCTGAATTCAACCACACCAGCCCCTCAGCTGACGCCCGACGGATCTGAGCACGCAGGCGACTGACACTCCACGACCGCAAACTCAGCAGCTCCTCAAAACCAGCAGCACGACGTTCGGCCACAGCCCCCGAGAATTCCACTGCAGACTCCCGCAGCTCCCAGATTCCCCGCAGCAGATGCTCACGATCAATCGCCGCTGACAGCTCACGCCGCCGCAGCGAACGCACCAGCACCCCACGCTCCCGTCCCAGCAGCAAACTCAAAAAAAACAACAGACTGCAGGTCAAAACAATCACCGCACCCGAAGGCAGATCAGCAAATACAGCACTCAGCATCGCACCCAGAAAACCCGATAACCCGCCAATCAGCCCGGAAATCAGCAGCATCACCCACAATCGATTCGTCCAAAACCGCGCTGCCGCTGCCGGAATCACCAGCATCGCAATCATCAGAATCAAACCCACAGCCTGCAGGCCGATCATCGTGATCAACACCACCAGAAACATCAGCAGCAGATCCAGCAGCGGAATCGAATACCCCTGAGCCGCCGCGTAACCTTCATCAAAACACAACAGCGTCAGTGACCGAAAATTGCAGGCGATCAGCAAGGCTGCCAGAGCCGCTGTACCGGCAATCAGACGAGCATCATCGGCTGTCATCGAAGCAGCCTGCCCGAAAATATAACGATCCAGACCCGCCGCCCGACCAGCCGACGTCTGCTGCACCACCGTCAGCAATGCCACTCCCGCCCCAAAAAATACACTCAGCACGATCCCCAGCGCAGCGTCCTCCTTCAGTCGCGGCAGACTGCGAATAAACAGTATCGCTGCCGCACCGGCTATCCCGCTGGCAGCCGCACCCGCCAGCAACACCAGACGATTGCCTCCGTCATAACCCGCCAGAGGACCCAGCAGAAATGCCAGACCAACCCCCGGCAGCGTCGCATGACTCAGAGCATCACCCACCAGCGCACGCCGACGCAACAGCGTGAAACAACCCACCATGCCCGACGCCAGCCCCAGCAGCAAAGCACCAAGGACCACAACCCGAGTATTGTAGTGTTCGAATAACAGCAGACTGCCGATGCGATCACGAAAACTGCCGGCCACCCCAGGCACCAGTGGCCACCAATGCCCCGCCGCAAAAACCTCGAAATCCGGCACCCGCATGAAACTGCTCACAGACGCTGCTCCCGACGCCGCAATGCCTCAGTCGCCTCCTCCAGCAACGTCAGTCGACCACCATACGTACGCTCCAGATTCTCACGAGTAAAGACCTCGTGCGTCGGCCCCTCGGCCACCACTCGCATATTCAGCAGCACCACGGAATCAAAATAATCCGGAACCGTGTGCAGGTCATGATGTATCACAACCGCCGTCCGACCCGCTGCACGCATCGATCGCAAAATACCCACGATCGCCTGCTCCGTCGCCGCATCCACCGCCGCAAACGGCTCGTCCATCAGATACAAATCCGCCTCCTGCACCAAAGCCCGAGCCAGAAACGTGCGCTGCTGCTGACCTCCCGAAAGCTGACTGATCTGACGGTCCGCCAACTCACCAATTCCCACCTGCTCCAGAGCTCGACGAGCCGCCTCGCGATGCCCGCGACGCACACGACCAAACCAGCCAATCCTGCCATACAGACCCATCGTCACCACATCCAGCACACTCACCGGAAAATCCCAGTCCACAGACTCCCGCTGCGGCACATACCCCACCCGCTGACGAGACTCCCGCCACGGTCGCCCAAAAATCTCCACCCGACCCGAAGCCTTCGGGACCAGATCCATCACTGCCTTCAACAACGTACTCTTGCCCGCACCGTTCGGACCCACAATCCCCACCAGACGCCCCGGGGATACGTCAAACTCAACATCCCAGATCACCGGCCTGCGATGCCACGCAACCGTCAGATCCTGAATCGATAACGGTATCGACTGATCACTCACGTGTTGCCTCCCGAGCTTTCTGCCACACCGCAAATCCACCATCGGGCACTCGACCGCCCAAAGCCCGAGTCACCGTTGTCAGGTTGTGCTCAAGCATCCCCGTATACGTCCCCGCCGCCGTTCCTGACTCTCCCATCGCATCCGAAAACAATTCTCCGCCAAGGACCACCTGCCGCCCACGCGATGCCGCACCCTCAATCAACGCCTGCATGTTCTTCTGCGACACACTCGTCTCAGAAAACACCGCCGATACACCCCGACTCACCAGCAAATCCACCAGCTCATTCACTCGCAGCAGGCCAGCCTCAGACTCCGTCGATATCCCCTGCACACCCAGCACCTCCACACCATACGCCCTGCCAAAGTAACGAAATGCATCGTGCGATGTCACCAGCACCCGCCGCTCCACCGGCACCGACTGCAGACACTCCACACCATACTCGTGCAGCGCTGATAACTCCGACGACAACTCCGCCCCCCGCGCCGCAAACTCCTCCGCATACTCCGGCTGACCCTCAGACAATGCCTGCACAATCGCAGGTATACTGCGAGACCACAATGAAGCGTCCATCCACACATGAGGATCCGGATGACCTCCGGAACCCTCCTCGTCCACCAGCAGCAGCTCCGCCGGTATCGAAGACCCCAGCACCAGAACACGCTGACGCTCCGACAAACGACTGATCGTCTCCTCCAGCCGACCCTCAAGCAGCAGGCCCACACTCACAATCAAATCACCCGACATCAAATCACGAATGTCATCCCGAGTCGGCTTGTACAGATGCGGATCCACTCCACTGCCCATCAACTGCTGCACCTCCACCCTGTCACCACCCACTCGACGCACCAGATCCGCTGCCATCCCCACCGTAGCCACGACTCGATACAAGTCATCACCACTGCCACCCGCACCGGTGCCACCACCGGATGACTCCGAATTTCCACAACCAGCCAGCACCAGCACGCACAGCGCCAGTGTCGGCAGCAACACCAGCCGGATCAGGCGACATACACACATCGGTCTCCCCCCCCTCCACCGTCACCACCACCACCACCTTGCCGATCGCCAGCCAACCCCCGGCCACCAGATCCCGCCACAACGAATCAGGCCGCTGCACCAACAATTGTAGCCTGTGCTACATTTCCTGCCAAGTCCCAGTGTTAACAGTCCTCCGCGCATAAAGAATCCCGAGGAATTCCATTGCCGGAAGACCTCGGGACTTTCCTGTTCTCGATTTGCCGGCGTCGGCAGCAGCAAACCTACGACAAACGACGCTCACGAATCCAATCCGTGTGGAACTTCTCTCCACGCGGCTTGTCCAGTCGCTCGTAAGTATGAGCACCGAAGTAGTCGCGCTGAGCCTGCAGCAGATTCGCCGGCAAACGACCACGACGATAACCGTCGTAATAGGTCAGTGCGGCCGAAAAGCCGGGAACAGGCAAACCCAGCTGGATTGCCGTAGAAACCACCCGACGCCAGGCCGGCTGAGCCTTCTCGATCGCTGATCGAAAGAAGTCATCCAGCAGCAGATTTTCCAGAGTCGGATTCTTGTCGAACGCCTTTTTGATGTCCTCCAGAAACCGCGATCGAATAATGCAGCCACCACGCCACAACAGGGCAATCGGACCGTTCTGCAATTTCCAGCCAAACTCCTTCGCCGCAGCATCCAGCTGCACATAACCCTGAGCATAACTGCAGAGCTTTGACGCATACAGCGCCTGTCGCACGTCGCTGACAAACTGACTGCGATCCCCGGTGAACGTGGCGTCCGGCCCCGACAACACTGCCTCCGCCCGCACTCGAGCATCCTTCTGAGCAGACAGGCAGCGAGCAAACACGGCTTCGGTAATCAGGGTCGTCGGCACCCCAAGGTCAAGAGCGTGCTGGCTCATCCACTTGCCAGTCCCCTTCTGGCCGGCCGTGTCCAGAATCAGATCCACCAGATCCGCTCCGGTTTCTTTGTCCTTCACTGTGAAGATATCCCGAGTAATCTCGATGAGGTAGCTCTCCAGCTCACCCTCGTTCCACTCCCGGAATACCTCGTACAGTTCAGCATTCGACAGCCCCACGCCATACTTCAGAATGTAGTAGGCTTCGCAGATCAGCTGCATGTCGCCGTACTCAATTCCGTTGTGAACCATCTTCACATAGTGACCGGCTCCCGCCTCACCCACCCAGTCACAGCAGGGAATGTCGTTGTTCGGTCCAACCTTGGCACTGATCTTCTGGAATACGTCCTTAACAAACGGCCACGCTTCCGGATGCCCGCCCGGCATGATGCTGGGCCCCTTCAAGGCCCCCTCTTCACCACCGGAAACACCCGTGCCGATAAACCGAAAGCCCTCGGCCGCCAGCTGCTTGTGACGACGATTCGTATCCACATAGTCGGCATTGCCACCATCAATGATGATGTCACCGGGAGCCAGCAGCGGCTTGAGCTGATCAATCACAGCATCCACCGGGCTGCCGGCTTTGACCATAATCATCACCCGACGCGGCGATGCCAGACTGCCGACGAAGTCCTGCAGAGTATCATAACCCTGAATACGGTCCGCCGCACCAGGCTCCACCACCCCCGCCGGACGACTGCCAAGTCCCTGCAGGAACTCGTGAGTCGTCTCGGTGGTGCGATTGTAGACACCGACAGAAAAACCCTTGTTGGCCATATTCATGACCAGGTTCTGACCCATGACGGCCAGACCAATCAGTCCAATATCGTGCTTTGACATCGCGTCTTGCAGCCTCTGGCAAAAAAACCGCGTGACCGATCCGGTGAGAACGTCGCCACGCAGAAAATAGAAAGTCCGATGAATTCACATGCTCATCAGCCGAAGCTGAAGACTTAGCGCTGAACGCGAGCAGACCCGCCCGAAGCAACAGCTTCCACCTCTTTGATGGTCGCCATGGTGGTGTCGCCCGGATAAGTCGTCAGCAGGGCCCCGTGGGCCCAGCCGAGATTCAGTGCCGTCTGCGGATCCTTACCCGCCAACAGCCCGTAAATCAGGCCCGAAGCAAAACCATCACCACCACCAATCCGGTCAATCACATCCAGTTCAATCGTCTTCGCCTGGTATGTTTGACCTTCCAGCCACAGCACAGCGCTCCAGGAGTGGCGGTTGGTGGAGTGCACTTCACGCAGCGTCGTCGCCACAGCCTTGACGTTCGGCAGTTTGTTGGCAACTTCCTCCATCATGCCCAGAAAGGCTCCCGGGTCGAGCTTGCTGTGAGACTCCACGTCCTGACCCGTCAGACCCAGCCCCTTCTGCAGGTCTTCTTCGTTCCCCACAAGTACGTCCACGTGCTCAACAATGCGGTTCAGCGTTTCCTGAGCCTTATCCAGACCACCACTGACCTGCCACAGCTTGGCCCGATAATTCAGGTCGAACGAAGTCACCGCACCGGCAGCCTTCGCGGCCTTCATGCCCTCAATGATCAATTCCGGAGTCGTTGCGGAGAGAGCCGCAAAGATGCCACCACTATGGAACCAGCGCACACCACCCGCAAAGATCTCTGACCAGTTGAAATCGCCTGGTTTCAGCATGCCGGCCGCTTCGTTGCTGCGGTTGTAGAAAACAATCGGAGCCCTCACACCGTGGCCCTGATCGCTGTAAACCGTCGCCATGTTCGGCCCGCGAACACCGTCATGCGCGAACCGTTTGTAGAACGGCTGCACCCCCATCGCACGCACACGCTCGCCGATCAACTCGCCAATCGGATAGTCAACCATCGCCGTCGCGATACCAGTCTTCAGTCGAAAACAGTCCGCCAGATTCGCCGCACAGTTGAATTCACCACCGCTGACATGAATCGAACACTGGCTGGCCTTGCGAAACGGAATCACTCCCGGATCCAGCCGATGAATCAACGCACCCAGTGAGAGGAAATCCAGAGCTCCGGAAACGGGAATCGTCAGCATGAAATTGATATCCTGATTGCCTGAGTACAAACAGCGTCGAAAACCATAACTGCTCCCTGTGATCGACCAGGGTGCAGCCGTATCCTAAACTTGCATTCCGCGGAATTCAAAACATCTGACAACCAGGGCAGAACTGGCCAAAAGTCGAGAAATTGCGGGGTTTGAGACGCCTGCGGATTCCGCCAGCCGGTGCTCACGCCTTCCCGGATGCCGTCGCACGCCCTCCGGACACCCCCCGCAAACGACCTCGCACCGCCGCCACGATCCGCGCTGCCTGGACTCGCGCGTCCATCACCAGACTGAAACCCGCCGGAATCAGTATCAGCGTAAAGACCGTGGAAACGACCATTCCCCCCAGAACCACAGCCCCCAGGCCCTGGTACAGCTCGCTGCCAGCACCCACGCTCCAAACCCACGCCCCGTCAGCATAAATCGGCAACGGTACCACCAGCGGCAGCATCCCCAGGACCGTCGATAATGTGCTCATCACAATCGGACGCATGCGAGTCCTCACGGTCTCGCAGACCGCCTCCACCGGAGGCATCCCCTCGTCACGCATGTAATTCAACGCCTGATGCACAATCAGAATCGCGTTGTTCGCAACCGTCCCGATCAGAATCACAAAACCCAGCATCGTCAGCATATCCAGAGACTGCATCTGAAAGATATTCATCACCCGCAGCCCGCCCAGACCACCCACCAGAGCCAGCGCCACACTGATCATCACCACCAGCGGATACAAAAACGACTCAAACAAGGCCGCCATCAGCAGATAACTCAGCAGCAAAGCCAGCAGCAGATTCCACTTCAGGTCATACCACGTATCCGCCAGCTTGTCCGCAGTACCCGCCAGTCGCATCTGGTACAAACCACTCTGAAATCGCGGACTCTCCATCAGCACCTTCTGCACACTCTCGTTCATCTTCACCATGGCAGCTTCCAGCGGAATCCCCGGCGCCGGAGTCAGCTGGATCGTAATCGAACGCTGACGCTCAGAATGATTCACCTGCTCCGGTCCACGACTCAGCAGCACATCCGCAACCGCCGACAACCGCACCGTCTGACCGCTCGGAGTTCTGATCGGCAGATTATCCAGATCATGCGAATGCGCTGCAAAGTCCGCAGCACCGCAGATCACCAGATCAATGTTTCGCCCCTCATGCCGATACTCACCCGCAAATGCACCGTCCACCAGAGCATTCACGGCATAACCCAGTGACGCCGTCGTGACTCCCAGCTCCGCACACGCCTCCGGCCGAGGTACCACGTGCAGCTCCGGACTGGACAGATCCAGTCCGGGAATCGGCCGCAGCTGGTTGCCCTCAGTCATCGGAAACGCCGCCATGCTCAGCCCGAAGGCCTTCTGCGCCTCCTGCACCAGTTCCTCCAGATCCGGCCCCGTGATCTCCAGATCAATCGAACGGCCACCCGTCAATCCACTGTCAAACAGACTGGACTGACTGACAATCGGGATCACACCAGGCTGCGAACCGGCCGCCCGAGCCAGTACCGGAATCAACTCACCCGCACGCAGCTCATCAACCGCCTTCGCACCCAGAAACAGCATGCGCCCGCGAGCCACAAAGAAGAAGTCGTTGATCCGCGGACTTCCCGGAGCCGCCTCGCCTGTCCAGTAAGGCGCCAACTGACGCTCAATGTTGTTCCCCAGAGAAATCATCTGATCAATGTTGTAGCCCGGCGGAGGCAACAGGATGGCAATCACCAGATTGCGATTCCCGTTCGGCAGATACTCCGTCGCCGGCCACAACAGCAGACTCGCCCACACACTGCCCGCACTGAATAACACCACCACCAGCAATCGCCACAGCCAGCTGCCGCGAGCCGACATCAGACGCTTCATGCCGGCCGCCAGACGCTCGTTCAGCCAGTGACTGATCCGCACCAGACCAAACAGACCCGTCGGACCAAAACTCATGTCGTAATCCAGCGACTCCAGCTTCAGCCCACCCAGCAGCCAGACCGACGCCGCCGGAATCACCGTAATACTGACAATCAGCGAGATCCCCACAGAACAGGCAATCGCCAGCGAGATGTCCCGGAACAACTGCCCCGCCTGACCCTGCACAAAGATCACCGGCACAAACACCACAATCATCGTCAAAGTCGCCGCCAGCACCGCACCCCAGACCTCCTGAGTCCCCTGGATCGCTGCCTCTCGAGGAGACTTGCCCATCTGATAGTGCCGAAAAATATTCTCCAGCACCGTGATCGCATTGTCCGCCACCATCCCCACCGCAAACGCCATCCCAGCCAGACTGATCACATTGATGCTGCGACCAAATAACTTCATGAAAATGAACGTCGCAATCACACTGATCGGAATCGACAGTCCAATAATCAGCACCGTCCGCAGACTCTTCAGAAACAACAGCAGAATCACCACCGCCAGTGCACCACCGGAATACACGTTGCTTTCCACCAAAGCCGTCGCAGAATCCAGATAGACCGTCTCGTCATAGACCTGCTCCATATACAGGCCCTTCGTCGCCAGAATCCCCTGGTTCAGCTCCTCACAGGCAATCCGCAGATTGCGGCCGTAAATTCGAGTACACTCGGCAAGCTCCAGCGGCGAAATCTCACCGTCGCGATTCAGATCCAGCTCACTCCGCGGCGGACCCATGATCTCCTTGACGTTTGTGTTCGGAGCCTGCTGAGCATTGACCGCCAGCGCGTTCAATCCCATCTGCCGCACCACACCGTCCGGCTTCTTGTAGGCCACGCCAACTTCCGCCACGTCGCGAACTCGCACCGGAGCATTATCGCGAGTCGTGATGATTGTCTCACCCACCTGCTCAGGACTGGTGAACTGCCCCAGAGTTCGCACCACATTCCGCTGCTTGCCCTCCGGAATGTCGCCCGCAGAAACGTTCTGATTCTGCGCCGACAATGCGGCTCGCAGATCATCAATCGTGATCCCCAGCGCCGCCAGTCGTGGCGGATGCACCTCCACACGAAACTCCTGCTCCTGACCGCCAAACACATTCGCGTTCGCAATCCCCCCAATACGCTCGAATTCCGCCTCAATATACTCTTCCGCAAATTTGCGCATCAGTGCCGGATTGTTGCGGCCCTCCGTAAACACCCGCAGCACCGGATATTGCTCCGACAGCAAATTCACCTTCGGCAGACTGATCGGCCCAGGCTCCGCCATCAAAGCTTCCAGCGGCTGCCTGAGAGCCGGATCCTGCGCAATCAGATTGCGCAGGTCCTCGCGACTCGGAGGAATCGGTTTCAGAATAAACCAGGCAATCGCCTTCGTCCCGGAATTCGCCGTCGATATCACAGGCTCACGAGCATCCGGTGGATAATTCGGAACCTGATTGAGCTTCTCCGCAACCCGCGCTCGAGCATCTCCAAGGTCGGTGCCCACGCCGAACTTCAGAGTGATCATCCCCATCGAATCCGAACTCTCACTCCGAAACTCCTCCAGCCCCTCCACACTCTTCAGCTGCTCCTCCTGCTCGTCCACAATCTCCTTCTCAACCTCCTGAGCACTGGCACCGGGCCAGACCGTCGAAATCGTAATCTCCGGCTCCGTCACGTCCGGTGTCAGCTGCACCGGCGTCGCCCGATAGGCAATCCCGCCAAACAGCAGCGCCAAGATGACACCCACCGTCAGCTTCACCGGATTCTCTATGGAAAATCGAATCAGATCCATAACCCACCCAACCCGTCTGCTGCACTGAGTTTACTCGCTGCGCCCCACGCCATGACTCGACAGGCGGCACAAATCACCGCGGAGCAGCTTCCACGCTGCCCGCTGCTGCCGCTTCACCGGAAGCTGCCGCCATCACTGTCACCGTCTGAAACGCTCGCAGTCGCTCCGCACCCTCCGTCACCACCTGCTGACCAGCAGCCAGTGACTCGCCCTGAACCTGAATCCGCAACCCCGTCCCCAGACCCAGCGTCACCATCACCTGCCGAACACTCACCGGCTTGCCCGCCTCCGCCGGATTCACCACAAACACAAAAGCGCCCCGCGACGTACGCACCACCGAATCCTTGGGCACCAGGAGTGCTTTCACTGAAACACCCCGAAATGCCGCCTCCGCCATCATCCCCTCACGCAGCGCCGGAGTCGGCGGACTGGTGCTCAGATCAATCTCATTGCGAACCCGAATGATCACCGGAAAACTGCGCGAACCCTTCTCCCAGTTGCTGCGCGGTACAACGGCAGCCACCTGCCCCGTCCACTCCCGCACACCATCCACTGCCCGATCGCCGGCCGACGCACCACTGCCGCTGATCCGCAGACTGACTTCGCGACCCGCTGACACCTGATCGATGTACTGCTGATCAATCTGCACCTCCACCTCAACCTCGTCAAGACGAGCCAGAGTCAGCACCGGAGCTCCCTTCGAAAGCCACTGCCCCACATAGGTGTGCTCCTCCACCACAAAACCGTCAAACGGCGCCTTCGTCAGACGCTTCTCTCGCTCAGCACGCAAATACTCCACATGCTTCTGCTGAGACTCCAGCATCGACTGCGCCTGCAGCTTCTGCTCAGCTCGCGCACCCGAGGCTGTCCGCTGAAAGGCCGCACGAGCCGCCAGCAGATTCTGCTCAGCAGAATCAAACGCATCCTCCGCATCACGCAGTTCAGACTGAGTCGAAGCGCCGCGGCGAATGAGCGCCCGCAATTCCTCCAATCGACGCTCAGCATTCGAAAGCGTCACCTGCAACGCCTGCACCCGCGCCTGAGCCTCCTCGACGTCCTCCTTCCGAGGCGTCTGAAGTTCCGCCAGCTCGGCAGCTCGCGCCGCCGTCAATGCCTCCTGCTCCTGCAACTCCAGATCCGTCGACTCCATCCGCAACTTTGAGAGCAAAGTTCCCGCCGCAACAAACTCACCCACCTCAACCGGATACTCAGCCACCACGCCGTCAGCACCCGAGGCCACCACACTAAAATGACGCGGACGCACGTTGCCAGTCGCCCGAAATTCAGGAGCCACAGGCTCCTCGCGAATCTCTTCCGTACGAACCAGGGCCGGAGGTGCGGCAGCCGCAGCCGCATCCCCGGAGGCCGACGCTGCCGGCACACTGTCCCGACCACAACCTGCAGCAGCCAAAAGCACCGGCAGCAACAAACACCCCGTCCGAACAAATTGAGCTGAATTCATAGGTTTCTTCTTCAGAAACATGCGGTTTTCCGGATTGACACCCAGCCTACCGCGGGGCCGAAAAGAAGGCCACTGCGAAATTTGGGAAGTCAGGCACTTCTAAAACACAAACAATCCAGCGCGCAGCAAAAAGGCGAGCTGCCCCAAAAGACAGCTCGCCCGTGAATCAATGTGCGCCTGCACTGAACCGGATGAATCCTCGGCAACAGACACAGTACGAAATAGTGCGATCGCCGGACAGAATCAGGCTGGCTCAGCCGGAGCCACAACCTGCAGCCCCGGAACCGAAATACCCGTGATCTGTACACGAGTATGCTTCTGGCGGTGACCTGTGTGCCGACGAGAATTCTTGCGACGACGCAGTCGCTGAATCTCAAGCTTTGGTCCCTTCTCAGTCGCAATCTTCACCTGCCCGGTCACAGTTGCACCTTCGATCAAAGGAGCACCAATAACGCTGGGGCCACCACCGTTGGCCAGCAACACTCGGTCAAAAGTAATCTCTGACCCCTCGGCAATGCCTTCACGGTAGTCGATGGAAAGGAACGAGCCCCGCTCTACCCGATGCTGACGATTACCGTCTTCAATCACAGCAAACATGAGTCAAACACCCTTCAACCAGTCCACATGACCGGGACACAACGTGCCAAAACAACCTTCCAGAGCAACTCACCGGCACAAAGAACCAATACTGTCCATATGAACAGCTGCTGGTCCAGCCGGAATTCGAATCGCGGAGTGTAGCGTTGATGTTCGGAATGTTCGAGCCGAAAACCGAAGAAGTTTCGCAGAAGGCTTGAGGAATTCGAGCAGTCACGGGAGGTTTCCACAGAAATCGAACACTTTCCGCCCCCCGCCGTCCCGGATCCGGGAATTTACCCGGCACATCACCCGACACCCGACACCCGATCACTCAATCGTGATCACCAGTTCCTCCGCCAGCAACGGCTGATACCGGTAATACACCTCCAGAGTCAATGTGGCCAGACACGTTGTCAGCAGCCGTCCGCCACTGACACTGTAGTCTGAACGATCACGCGGTGCCCAGCTGCCCGCCGCATCCCCGGACTGCTCCTGCCACGACACCAGATCATCCCGCAGTCGACCATTCCAGCGTTCCCAGGGCTCACCACCCCAGTTGCGCAGCACCTGCGTCGCAAAGTAGCAGTAGTACAGATTGTCGTAAGGCCCCTTTTTGTCCAGCAGCATCACACCCTTGCGCAGATCCTTCTCGTCACGCTGACAGCCGAGGTACATGCGACTGAGCAGCGCCATTGCCGTCACCGAACCCTCGTACGTGCGTTTCTGCACCTCATACCCGTAACGCCCCTCACCGTCCACCGCAACACTGTCCAGATACAGCCCCACACCACGCCAGACTGCATCGGGAATCGCAATCCCCGCCTTCTCAGCCGCCTTCAGTGCCATTACCTGAATCGCCGTGCAGGACGTCGACCCGGCCTGCTGCGGCACGTACCGCCAGCCGCCACCACGCGGATCCTGCGAATTCACCAGAAACCGTACCGCAGCCTCACACACCGGTCGCAACTGTCGGTCGCCCGTCATTCCGTAGGCTTCACACAGCGCCAGCACTGCAGCCCCCTGCACGTAGTACGCATAATTGGGCTCCGGATCATCATCCCGCTGATTCAGGACCCCCCGCAGGTCATAACCAGCCGGCACGCTGATGCCCACTCGAGTCAGATACTGCAGACCCGCCTGCACCTGCAGTTTCCACTGACCGACTTTGTGAGTATTCCCGGCGGCCAGAAACGGCAGCAGGGCATAAGCCGTCCCGCCAATCGGGTTGCTGATCTTCCCCGGACTGCTGCAGGGCCCCACATCAGCAAAATCCCAGCTGCCGTCGGGACGCTGCCGCCCCGCCAGCCACTCCAGGGCCCTGCTGACTGCCGATTCACTGCCAGCGGTACCGCCATACTTCATCAGCATCTGCTGCCGCGCTGCCCCCGAACGCGATTCCGCCAGAGCCGCCCCGGCGGATTTGCTGACCGCGGGGGCCGTACCCACCGGTGATTCCGGCAGTGCAGGAGCCTCTGCGACAGGCTCTGCCGCCGGCTCCTCAGACTCCGGCACCTGCAGTTCCACCTCAGGCTCCGGCAATGACTCAGGCGGCGGAACGGTTTCCGCCAGCTCCGGCGGAGGCGTTTCCACGGGCTGATCAGTCGGCTGCAGCTGCTGTTCGCCAGGCATTTCCAAAGGCATGTCCAGCACCTCGGCCGGATCCTCGGCATCCTCCGAACCACTGAAACTGGCCGACAGCGGCGGCAATGGCAGCTCCTCGGTAAACTCCATCCGCCCAAGAGCCATCAGGAGCACGGCCAGCGATGTAATCACCGAACTGATCGACGCCGGTCGACGCCCCTGCCGCAAACTTTCCACCAGCTCCTCAGAAGCCTTGCGCAGCCTCGGACGCAGATCCGCCGCATGCGCCGTCACCCTCACTCGCCCCGACTGCTCAGTGCCCGCCAGCCGCACACGTTCCAGAAAAGATCGCAGCGAAAATCGTCGCTGCACTCGCCGCATCGCAGGCTTTGGCAGTGACTTCTCGCGAGGCTGTCGACCGGGCTGGCCCCCGGGTTGCCCTCCGGGCTGCACCCCATGCTGGGTGACCGCGCCCCGCACCTGCTGTTCAGCCTGTGAAAGCTCCTGCAGCGGAACTCGCGCAGGCGGAGCATGGAATTCCGCAGGCACCTGGCGAGTCGTCGGTGCCTGCGGCGTCGGGACCTGGCTTGCTGCCGGCTGGCTCGGCAGTGACTGGCTTATCGATGACTGGCTGATCGGTGGCTGAGTTATCGGTGGCTGAGTTATCGGTGGCTGAGTTATCGGTGGAAAGATCTGCCGCGGCCCGGAGTTCGCCGGTGGCGACTGCGGCGGCATCCGGACAGGTGGCACCACCGCCGGAGCAGCGTCAGGTGAACAGGCCTCACGCTCAAGCTGCACGGCAACCTGCTGCAGACCGTCCACACCGCCCGCCACATGCTCGGCAAGGGCCGTAAATTTCTGAGCCAGCGTGAGATATTGCTGGGCCAGAGCGGCATGATGAATCGAAGCCGAGACAGCTTCTTCGGAGCGTCTGCGGAGCAGATCGGGGCAGCAATCGGGGCGGGCAGCGATTGTCTCAGAAGACATAACGTAAATGCACCAATTGTGGAAGACAATGAATCTTCACATGGGGTGATAGATATCACCCTACAATAGTGCATCAGAAATTGAGCAGCCTGCCTGCTCGCCGGGAAAGAACAGCAAAATTCGAGGAAAAAGGGGATTGGGTGGACCCTGCGGGTCGCAGCGATTGTAGCGAACGATCAGTGCCCCGCGGCCTCCAGCGAACCAAAGCCACTTTCAAACAGGGCCTCGATCGCAGCCAGCGCCGCAGAAGCGTCCGCACCACTGGCCTCAACCGTCATCCGCGCACCGCATTCGGCACCCAGCAACATCAGATCGAAAGCCGATTTCGCATCGGCACGCTTTCCACCGTGCAGCACGGTCACCGCTGCAGCAAACGACTGGGCGCAGCGGACGATCTGAGAAATCGGCTGCAAATGCAGACCGTTCTCGATCGTCAGCGTCACCTCGCGGCGCACAGTCTGCACCAGCTCTGTCATGAATCACTCACAAAGCAAAGCAAGAATTACACAGCAAACCGCTGCACGCTTGTCCCTTCAGGATTCACGCTCAGACTCGTCACGCTCAACCAGCAGATCCCAAATGTCGACCGTATTCGATGACTGCCGCAGAAACTTGCAGAAGTCCGGACTGCGCAAATGACGCGAAATGTTCTCAAGACCACGCAGATGATCGCCCGGACGATCCGGAGGCGATACCACCATAAACAGAATGAAGACGTCCTCACCGTCCAGACTGGCAAAATCCACGCCAGCCTGCGAAATCGCAACGGTCGCTGACAGCTTCTCGACCGAAGCGTGCTTCGTGTGCGGCACAGCAACGCCGTTGCCAATCCCCGTTGATCCCAGCTCTTCACGCTTCAGAATCGCCGCAATCACCGCCTCTTCATGCTCGGCACTGATCGTTCCCGAAGCCTTCAGACTGGCCACCATCTCGCGAATGACCGCCTCTTTGCTGGTGGCCTTCAGAGTTGGCAGGATCGCTTCCTTAATGACAAACTCAGTCAGTTTCATGATCGTTCTGTTCCAGAGATAAACGCAGACCCCGCCGGAGACCCAACAGGGAAATAAGACCACACGGCAGAACAGCCGGCCCGACAAAACACTCTGTTATCAGACCACTGCCGATGAATTTCAGCCAGCCGATTCGCCCTTCTCTTCCGCCGCACGAGCCGCGTCAGAGACGGATGTGGCATGACGACGATCCCGATGCTTCTCTTTGTACTTGTGCACCTGATGCTCCATCTTGTGCAAAGCCTTATCGAAGGTCACCCGAGAATCCTCGCCCTCCACATGCGTCACAATACTGTGATATCCCTCAATCTCCACAAGCATCTCAACGTCAACACGCGCCCCCTCAAACTCCAGTGTCACATCAATCTCACTGACAGTATCCAGATACCGCAGCAGCTTTTCTGACTTCTGAGTAATGTATTCGCGAAGATCCTGACGGATCTGGCCGTGTCGACAGGTGATGGAAACCTGCATTGCTGATTCCTTGTTTGCCGGTGAAACTCCGGGACCGAAGCCCCGGATTCTACTGCCCCAGGCCTGTCAGGAAAAGGCTGTGTTTGCCTGTATGCTGAATTCGGAAGGACTACTCCACCGTCCAGTAGTCAAAAACAAACGGCTCTTCCAGCTTGCCACCCAGCATTTCCACGAATTTCTTATGAGCCGGGTGAGGCAGATATGCATCACGGTCAGCCTCTGACCCAAATGTGATCAGATAACCGTGAGTAAAACCTTTCGCCAGCCCCTCCGGACTGTTGTTGATCCCACGCTCGAAATCCCGCACCTCCGGAATCTGCCGCTGCAGGTCCTGAAACGCCCGATTGATCTCGTCAAGCTGCGCCGCTGTCACCTCAGGCTTGTACCGAAACAGCACCACGTGCCGCAAAACCCGCTTTTTCGCAGCAATCTCTCCAACTCCCTCCAGCATCCGCACCGAGACAAAACGATTCCCCGCTTCGTTCAGATGCACCCCGTCCGTCGTCAGCACTCCCTGCTCCGCATTCGCTGTGTTGTACTCACGCAGATACCCCAGAAAGGCAGCCCGCAAATCCACCAGCGCTGACTCAGTCTCGGCAGCCACCTTCCGGCTGATCCCGCAATACTGATCCAGCAGCCCGTCCAGCTCGTTCTTCCCGTCGGTCTTCTCGCCGATCACACTGGGAGTACACAGTACCACACGCGCCCCACCGGCACGACAACGCTGCACCAGCTCCCGCAGGCCCGCTTCATACGCGTCCGCCGGAGTCCCCCGGCCAGTCTTCGAATGCCACACGTCGTTGATGCCAATGTAGATCACCACCACCGACGGCTTGTGCGACAACACATCCCGATCCAGACGCTGCTGCAAATCAGGCACCCGATTGCCACTGATCCCGGCGCCAATCACGCGAATCCCGGAATCCGGTCGAGTCGCCTCGAGCGTCCGACGGAACAACGTCACGTACCCCGTCTCGCCAGCACCCGCCTGAGTAATCGAATCACCCAGAAATACGACTGTCTCACCGTTCTTCAGCTCAGCACGCACCGAACCACCCCAAAACAAGCCCGCCATCCCAGCCATAAACACACTTGCCACGCAAAGTCTCATCGAATCCCCCCAAAACACACAACGCAGTTCGAACATTCCTCACGCTGAAGACCCACGTCTGCCAGTTCAGAGCCAACCTCTCTGCCCAGACAGCTCACAGCACCCCCGCAGCCTTGCAAACCAGCACCGGACAGTCAACTCAGGCGATTTCCAACGCCCGCGAATTTCTGCACAATGCACACCCACCAGCACGAATTCCCCGGAAAACACTTCCACACAGACAAATCGGATCTTGCAATCCGATTTTATTTCGCCGATCCTGACCTGAAAGTGCTGTCCTGCCCCGCGGAGCATTCTCATGACCTGTCGCAGAACACTGTTCCTGCTGCTCAGCCTGCTCTGCCAGACCTCCGGCCCGCTGCCGGCGCAGGACGACTTCGAAGATCCGCCAATCGAATACAGCCGCTCAACTCCCGGTAACGCCGTCAGTCGCCTGCAGCAACGCTTACAGAACCAGCAGTCACAACTCACCTGGGACCCCGAATTCGGCTACCTGAAATCTGTGCTGCACGAACTGCAAATTCCCGTGCAGTCCCAGTCTCTGGTGTTTTCCAAAACCAGCCTGCAGCTGCGACGCATCTCGCCACGAACTCCCCGCGCCCTCTACTTCAATGATGACGTCTACCTCGGATTCTGCCAGCAGGGTGATGTACTGGAACTGTCGGCTGTCGACCCGCTGCTGGGAACCGTGTTCTACACACTCAGCCAGCAGGATTCCGGCCCCGCCCCCGCCTTCGTCCGGAACACCGACAACTGTCTCGTCTGCCACAGCTCCTCCCGCACCGACGGCGTCCCCGGACACCTCGCCCGCTCCCTGCTGACCGATCGCAGCGGCCAGCCACTGTTGTCCGCCGGCAGTCGCAACGTCAATCACACCACTCCCGTACCCGACCGCTGGGGCGGCTGGTACGTGACCGGAACCCACGGCAACCAAAAACATCTCGGCAATCTGATCGTCACCGAAGCAGAAGCCAACGGACCACTGGACAACACCAAAGGCCTCAACCGCACCTCGCTGACAGACCTGTTTCCCACCAGTCGCTACCTCACCGGGCACAGTGATATCGTGGCCCTGATGATTCTTGAACATCAGATACTCGTGCACAACCGCATCACCCGCGCCAGCTTTGCAGTCCGCGAAGCTCTGCACTACGAAACCACCATGAACGCTGCCCTGCAGAATCCTGCCGGCACCCGCCTTGAAAGCACCACCCGTCGCATCAGCAGCGCCGCCGACAAACTGGTGGAAGCCCTGCTGCTCTGTGATGAAGCCCCGCTGACCGCCACAATGACCGGAACCTCAGGTTTCGCTGAACACTTTGCTGCCACCGGCCCCCGCGACAGCCACGGACGCTCACTGCGGGATCTCGACATGCAGACCCGCATGTTTCGCTACCCCTGCAGCTATCTGATTCTGTCTCCGGCATTCCAGGCCCTGCACCCGGAAATGAAATCCGCAGTCCTGACCAGGCTGCAGAACGTCCTGACCGAACCCACTCCCGCCCCTCGCTACTCACACCTGTCCGCCACAGACCGGCAGAACATCCGAGAAATCCTCAGTGAACTGCTGCCGGAATTCGCGGCTACGATGAGGTGATCATCACGGCCTCCTGCGGCTCACCCGCACCATCCTGATCCGGTTCAGCATCCTCAGGCTCACCCACATCCACGGGCCAGTCCAGCTCGCCCACGTCGACAAACGCGAGGCAGGCTGACGATCCACGAAAATCGCCGGATGATGAATCATCGGCAGATTGCCACCCCACCAGGTTCCCACGGCGGACACATCATCAACCGCCACAGCAGCAATGTTGTGGCTCCGCAGCAAATCCTCGATCAGGTGTGCTTCAATATTGGAGGCCGGTACAGTCCGCAACTTGCACGCCACCATCAAAGCGGTAGGATGCGACAGCGCCCTGCTGCACTGTGGCAACAAAGACAGAATGCTGCTGTCGTCCCCTCCGCCCCCCGGCAAAGTACTCACCATGATTCGCCTGCTCCTTCGGCTGCACCTGCTGATGACCGCGTTCTGCTGCAG
>Ga0209985_10001261_pt1 | contig 25349 bp, 22 predicted proteins | sample NOAtaG_FD_187305 | JGI IMG/M metagenome (GOLD analysis project Ga0209985, IMG submission 187305) | Freshwater lake microbial communities from Lake Erie, under a cyanobacterial bloom - NOAA_Erie_Diel6S_1000h metaG (SPAdes) (version 2) | ecosystem: Environmental > Aquatic > Freshwater > Lake ...
CGGGACTCTCGCGGCCCAGGAGCAGCCTGGTGACCGGGTCATCGGCGGTCAGGTACTCACGGGTCTTGAGCAGCCAGAACTCCAGCTCCAGCTGCTCGAGGGCCGGATCCACGGGCGAGGCGTCGAGAAGCTGCTTCTCCAGCAGGGGCAGGCGGGCGTCAGAGAACTCGGGCAGGCGCTCGGTGCTCGGCAGGGTGCGCTCGCGGGCCGCGCGAACGAGGATCTGGGCATAGTTGAAGAGGTCCGAGGATCCGCCGGATGCCGACTCCAGCTGGCGGAACCGGAGGAACTGGTCGGCATAGACCTTCTGGATGGCGACGATCTCCGACCAGGGATCGCCAACGCGTGCGGCCAGGGCGGGATCGGCGGAAACCCGGGCCCGAAGGTCGGCTTCCTCGGCCCGCTTGAGGTCCATCAACGAGGGCGTGTTGAGGGCGAACTGCCGGCCGAAGATGACCTTGAAGCTGTTCTCGACGCCGAACAGGGAGTCGGTGGCGATCCGGCGGCTCTCGGCGTCGCGGCGCGAGAACTCGATCAGTCGGCCGCGAAGCTCGGAGCGCTGCAGCTGGCCGACGGGAAGGGCGAGGTCGCGCTGGGTCTCCAGTTGAGCGACGGTGAGCAGGCGGTCGGTGGAGCCGGGGTTGCCCGAGACGAAGGTCGCCTCGCCGGGCAGGGGCGCCCGGGCCTTCCAGGTGAGGTGCTGCGGGGTTCGGACGGCCTTGCCGTTCTCGTAGAGCCGCAGGAAGCTGACATCGAGGGCGTAGCGCGGGAAGTTGAAATTGTCCGGATCGCCTCCGAAGAAGGCGGCGCTGAGTTCCGGAGCAAAGACCAGGCGGACATCGGAATACTTCCGATAGCGGTACAGCTTGTGCTGGCCGCCGCGATAGAAGCTGATGACCTGGCAACGGGTCTGGGGGTCCTTGCCGCAGGCCTCGCTTTCAAGGCGGGCGTAGGCGGCGTTCCGGGCCTTGTTGAAGTCGTCGCCCGACAGGCCGCTGGTCGCCTTGGCGATGTCGGCAGAGACATCCGCGATGGACAGGAGAATCTCGGCCTGGACCCCCGGGCAGGTGCGCTCCTCGGCGCGGGTCCGGGCGAGGAAGCTGTCCTTGACGTAGTCGGCCTCGCCACTGGAGAGGTTCTGGGCGCACTCGACCACGCAGTGCTGGTTTGTCAGGACGAGGCCGTCGGGCGAGACGAGGGAGGCCGAGCAGCCGCTGGTCAGGCGCACCGAGGCGGCCTGGACGCGGTCGAGCCACTTCTGGTCGATCCTGACCCCAAGGGACTGCTCGACCCGTGCGGCGGGGAAGGCGTCGAAGGTCCACATGCCCTCGTCGGCGAGGGCGGAGGCGGGCAGGGTGAGGGCGGCCGCAGCCAGGGCGCCGGCGAGCTTCAGGTTCATGTCATCATCCGTTCGCGCCCTGATCGGGCGTTCAGAGGGCGGTTCTAGCGGCGACCGCAGCCGGTGGCCACCCCCGGCCCCGGATGGGGTTGACGCGACGCAACCTTACCCTCGATTAATGCGGCGGGTGGGATGCTGGTCCCGGAGCGTCCACTGGAGCATCCATGTCCCTCGCACTGGCCACGCTGATCCATGAATGGCGCCGCTATCAGGCGGCGGTGATCGCGCTCGCCTTCTCGGGCGTGCTGATCCTCTCGCTCTTTGGGCTGATCACCGGGCTGGTCCGCTCCATCACCGCGACCCTGGACCGGAGCCGGGCGGACCTGATCATCATGCCCCCCAAGGTGGAGAGTGTTTTCGGTCCCACCGCCATTGAACTGCCCAGCCGGATCGCTCCGCAGATCTATCTGTCGCCGGATGTCCGCGACCTGAGCCCCTGGGAGATGAGCGGCGCCACCTGGAGGAACATCCCAGGTCCAGGAGAAGCCCAGCGGCAGGTCTTCGTCCTGGTCGCGATGGTGGACCCCGTGCCCAATGCCGTCACCCTGCCCCGCGACTTCGGCCAGGCCACCATGACTGCGCTTCAGACGCCGCTCTCAGCCGTGGTGGACCGGTCGGGCCTCAGCGTTCTGGGCGTCCAGGTCGGCGATATGGCCATTGTCAACGGACAGACCATCGTCGTCCGTGGCGCGGTCGAGGGCTACGCGAATGTGCAGTCTCCGCAGGTGTTCGTGTCCAGGGACAGCATGATCCGATTGGGCCTGATGACGCGCGGCGACAAGACCGGGCCTCTGCTTGTCCGGCTTGAGAATCCTGCGGCGGCCGTAAGGGCGAGGGATGCGCTTAACGCCCGGGCGAACGGGAGTTATCGAGCCTGGCTGCCAGGGGATCTCGCCAAAGCCAACGAGAAGGCCTTCATGGAGGAGCAGATCGTCGGCATCGTCCTGGGGTTCTCCTTCATTCTGTCGGTGCTGATCGGACTGGGCATAACCTCGCAGACCCTGCGCGGCGCGATCGCCTCCAACATCCGCGAGTTCGCCAGCCTCCGAGCCCTGGGAGTCTCGATGTCTGCGTTGAGGGGCGTGGTTCTCGAGCTGTCTTTCTGGGTCGGGGTCGCAGGCCTGATCGCCACCGCCGGTCTTATGGCGGGCGTGCTCGGCCTCGCCAGAGTCACGAATGTCACGATGGCCGTGAGCCCCCCCTTCGTCGCGCTTATTGCCGGCCTGCTGATGCTGATCGCCATGGTCTCAGGTTTCCTGTCCCTGGGCGCCCTGGCCCGCAGCCAGCCTGCGGAGCTGCTGAGATGAGCGGCGATATCGCCATTGTGGCGCGGGGCCTGACCAAGCGCTACGCCTCCGGCGGGGCGAGCCTCACCGTTCTGGACGACGTCGACTTCAACGCCCGCCGGGGCGAGATCACCCTCGTCATGGGCCCCTCAGGGTCCGGCAAGTCGACCCTGGTGGCGGTCCTGTCCGGCCTGCTGCGCCCGGACGCCGGAACCGTGAACGCCCTGGGGACAGACCTGTGGCGGCAGAGGCCCGAGGCGATCGACCGGTTCCGGATGGATCACTGCGGCTTCATCTTCCAGGGGTTCAACCTGTTCCCGGCCCTCACCGCCCTGGACCAGGTGGCCCAGGTCCTGACCTTCGCGGGACGCCCCCGGGGCGAGGCCCGGCGCCGGGCGGCAGAGGCCCTGGAGGAGGTAGGGCTGACGCCGCGCCTCTCCCTGCGCCCGGCGGAGCTTTCTGGCGGGGAGAAACAGAGGGTGGCCATCGCCCGGGCCCTGGCGAAGCAGCCGGAACTGATCTTTGCAGATGAACCCACCTCCGCCCTGGACGGGGAAAACGGACAGAGGGTGGTCGGCCTCCTGCAGCGTGCGGCGCGCGAGCATGACGCTGCAGTGATCTGCGTCACTCACGACCACAGACTTGAAGCCTGGGCCGATCGGGTCATCCATATCGAGGATGGCCGGATCGCCGGAATGGAGGCGGAGACCACATGACTGGCCTGTTGCGCAAACCCCTGGTCTGGGGGCTCATCCTCCTGGTGGCGGCTGGAGCCGGCCTGGCGGCCTGGAGGATGCTGGCCGTCCCGGAGCCTGAGCCCGCAGCCGCGCCGGCCGTCTCGCCCTACGCCGCAGCCGCAAACGGCAAGGTCGACGTCGAAGGCGGCATGATCCCGGTCGCCGCCCGCCGGGCGGGTATCATCCGCGACGTCCTGGTGAACGAGGGCGACGTAGTGACACAAGGCCAGGTGTTGGCTCGCCAGGAGGACGATGAGCCCCGCCTGGCGGCGGCGCGCGCCTCGGCGGCCCTCGGGGAGGCCCGGGCGCGCCTCGCCGGTCTGGAGGTGGCCGTCTCCACCGCCCGTCGCGAGCGTGAACGGCTCCAGGGTCTGGTCGGATCGAACTTCGTCGCCGCCCAGAAGCTCGACCAGGCGGAGGACCAGGTCCGGCAGGCCGAAGCCGATCTGGCGTCCGGACATGCGGCGGTGGACACCGCCCGAGCGGCCCTGGCCCAGGCCCAGTACGAGCTCGAACTGACGATCGTCCGAGCGCCCGTGGATGGTCGGATCGCCCGACGCTACGCAAACCCGGGCGCCGGCGCCTCGACCCTGAACGTCTCGACCCTGTTCGACCTGGAGCCCAGGACGCCGCGTATCGTCCGGGCGGAAATGACTGAAGGCTCTCTGCCGGCGGTGACCGTTGGCCAGGCGGTGGAGATCAGCCCCGAGGGCGAGCCGGGAAAGAGCTATCCCGGCCAGGTCCTAAGGATCTCGGCGGTGTTCGGCGCCCGGCGACTGCAGTCGGACGATCCGTCCGAGCGCAAGGACGAACGGGTGGTGGAGGTGGTGGTCAGCGCAGGCGACGCCCCCTTTCTGATCGGCCAGCGGGTGCTGGTGCGGTTCCTCAAGGACCGATCCGGCGGGGCTTCTTGACGCCCAGCCCCGCCCGCCTCAAGACCCGCTGCAACATCCATTGCGGCAGGGAGCCTTCACATGGCGGAAATCCGATTTGACGGAAAGGTGGCGATCGTCACAGGCGCGGGAGGCGGACTTGGCCGCCAGCATGCGCTGGAACTGGCGCGTCGCGGCGCGAAGGTGGTGGTCAACGACCTGGGCGGCTCCGTAGACGGCTCGGGCGGCTCCTCGGCCGCGGCCGACGCCGTGGTGGCCGAGATCAAGGCCTTCGGCGGCGAGGCCATCGCCAACGGCAGCTCGGTGACCGACGACGCCGGCGTGGCCAACATGGTCAAACAGACCATGGACGCCTGGGGCCGCATCGACATCCTGGTCGCCAACGCCGGCATCCTGCGGGACAAGTCGTTCTCGAAGATGGAGGTGTCCGACTTCGAGGCGGTGATGAATGTCCATGTCATGGGCACGGTGAAGCCGGCCAAGGCGGTCTGGGAGATCATGAAGGCCCAGAACTACGGACGGATCCTGGTGACCACGTCATCCACGGGACTCTATGGCAACTTCGGTCAGGCTAACTACGGCGCCGCCAAGCTGGCCCTGATCGGCTTCATGAATACGCTGAAGCTTGAGGGCCAGAAGAACAACATCCACGTCAACGCCATCAGCCCGGTGGCTGCCACCCGGATGACCGAGAACCTGATGCCCGCCGAGGTCCTGGAGAAGCTGAAGCCGGAGTATGTGACCCCGGCGGTGGTGTACCTGGTCTCAGAAGAGGCCCCGACGGGTGTGATCCTGACAGCCGGCGCCGGCGCCTTCGCCCAGGCCCGCATCTACGAGACCGAAGGCGTCTATCTTGGCGAGGGCGGGCTGTCGGTTGAGGAGGTCCGGGACAACTTCGCCCGCATCACCGACCCAGGCGGCCAGAAGGCCTATGTTAACGGCGGCGAGCAGAGCGGGAAGTTCTTCCGCAAGATGCAGGGCGGCTAAGGCGCCATCTGGGCCTCGATTTCCCTTGCGCTGACAGGGCGCGCGCGGCCTATCCTTCCGCACGACCCGGGGACACCGGGCGAACGGGGAGGAGTGATTGCGTGTCGCAAGTCAAACAGGCGCCGTCGGGCGGCCGACTCAGTCTGTCCGCCTCGCTCGCCTTCGCCGCCATCAGCCTTCCCCTCGCCGCGCTTGGTCTGTCCGTGGGAGTCCAGCTCCCCCCCTACTTCGCCAGCCAGCTCGGCGTGAGCCTCGCTGTCGTCGGCGGGGCCTTCGGCCTTGTGAGGCTGATGGACATCTGGCTGGATCCGGTGATCGGCCTTGGCATGGACCGCACGCGAACCCGGTTCGGGCGGTACAGGGTCTGGATGATGGCCGGCGCGCCGGTGCTGATCGTCTCCGTCTACATGCTCTACAACGCGCCCAAGGGCGCCACGCTCGCCTACCTGGTGATCTGGTTGCTGGCCATGTACCTCGGCCAGTCGATCATGGGGCTCTCGCACTCCGCCTGGGCCGCCGTCCTGGAGGGCCTGACGGCCGAGCCCGGTCAGGCGACGGTGGACCGCCGCTGACGCCAGGCGTCCGGTCCATCTCAGGCCACCGCCGCCGCGAGGCTGGTAAAGGCCCGGGAGGACGCACTCTGAGGGTGTGAGAGCACGCTGGGCCGGCCCTCGTCGCAGGCGGCGCGCAGGGGCGTCTCGAGGGGAATTTCGGCCAGCAGGGGGATGCCCAGGCGAACGGCCTCGGCCCGGGCTCCGCCCTCGCCGAAAATCGGAATCCGGGCCCCGGTGGACGGCTCCTCGAACCAGGCCATGTTTTCGACCACGCCCAGCAAGGGAGTCTCTGTCTTGCGGAACATCGCCGCCGCCCGGCGGGCGTCAATGAGAGCGATCTCCTGAGGGGTGGAGACGATGAGGACCCCGTCGATCTTCAGCTTCTGGACGAGGGTCAGCTGGATGTCGCCCGTACCGGGCGGAAGGTCGACGACAAGAACGTCCAGGGGGGCCTCGGCGGTTCCCCACAGGACGTCCTGCACCATCTGGCGGGCGGCGGACGAGGCCATCGGGCCGCGCCAGATCATGGGCGAGCCCTCGTCCACCAGAAAACCGATGGACATGACCTTCACGCCCCAGGCCTCGAGGGGAACGAGCTTCTTGTCGGCGTTGAAGGCGGGACGGGAGTCCAATCCCATCATTCTGGGCGCCGACGGGCCGTAGACGTCCGCGTCCAGCAGACCGACCGAGAGACCCCGCGCGGCGAGTGCCGCAGCGAGGTTGACGGAGATGGTGGACTTGCCGACCCCGCCCTTGCCGCTGGCCACCGCGATGACCCGGCGCACATGATCCGGCCGAACCGCCTCGCCGGAGGGGGCGGGCCGGGCCGCGGGATCCTCCGAGACCCGCGCGGCGGTGCGGCGGTGGGGCGCGGCGCGGACCGGCGTGACGGTCGCCGAGGGCCGGCCGGCCGGCGCCTCGGCGGTCAGGACGACCTGGGCGCGGACCACGCCCGGCAGGCCCGCGATCAGGGCTTCGGCCTGGTCACGCACCGGCTGGTAAAGTTCCACTTCGCCGGCGGGGACCTCGAGCATGAAGCCCGCCCGGCCCGGCGCCAGGATCAGGCCGCGCACGAGGCCGGCCGCATTCAGGCCCTTGCCCGACTTCGGGTCCAGGATCCCGTCGAGGGCGGCGAGGAGGGCGGCGCGGTCGATGGGGGCGTCAGCGGTCATCGGGGGTGCCTCCTGGCGTGTGGTCTCCATATCCGGTCACCGGGCGAGGATGACAAGGGGCGAGGACCCTTGCTGGAAGGAGGACGAGGATCGATAAAGCCGCCATGGCCCTGCCCCGCCCGCCCCGCGCCGTCATCTTCGACATGGACGGGCTCTTGTTCGATACCGAGTCCCTCTACCGCGACGCCCTGGCCGCTGCGGCAGGGGGAATGGGCCATGACATGCCCGAGCCGGTCTTCCACAGCCTGATCGGCTTGCCGGGCGAGGCCAGCCGTCGCCTGCTCATGGACCACTACGGCGAGGACTTCGACGTCGACGTCCTTTGGGACGCCTCGGCGGAACACTTTCACGCCCTCGCCCGGGGGCAGGACTTCCTGAAGGCGGGGGTGCGGGAGATCCTGGACCTGCTGGACGATCTCGCCCTCCCCCGGGCCATCGCCACCTCCTCCCGGCATGAGGACGTGGCCTTCAACCTGGGGCGGCATGGCCTGGAGGGGCGGTTTCATGCGGTATCGGCGAAGGGGGACTATCCGCGGGGCAAGCCGCACCCCGATCCCTTCCTCGTCGCGGCGGGCCGCCTCCAGATATCTCCGGCGGACTGCCTGGCCCTTGAGGACAGCCACAACGGGGTCCGGTCCGCGGCCTCTGCGGGCATGATGACGGTCATGGTCCCGGACCTGCTGGCGCCGACCGCCGAGATGGAGGCCCTGTGCGCCCGCATCATCGACGACCTGCACGTTGCCGCCGACCTGATCCGGCGCAGCCTTCAGCCCTGAGACCTCAGTCCCGGACGAACTCCGCCTCGGAAAAGCCCATGAAATAGAGAGCGGCGGTGAGGTCGGCATGGTCGATCTGGGCGTCCGCCTGGGCGGCGACCACGGGCTTTGCGCGATAGGCCAGGCCGAGGCCCGCGGCTTCGATCATGGCCAGGTCGTTGGCGCCGTCGCCGATGGCGGCGGTCTGGGAGAGGTCGACGCCCAGCCGATCGGCCTCCGAGACGAGGGTGGCGAGTTTGGCCTCACGACCCAGGATGGGGTCCTCCACGGCGCCGGTGAGATGACCGTCTTCAACGACGAACCGATTGGCCCGGTCCTCGTGGAACCCGGCCTGGATGGCGACCCGGCGGGTAAAGAAATCAAAGCCGCCGGACACGAGGACGCAGTGGACGCCGGAAGCCGCCAGCGTGCGCACAAAGGTTCGGGCGCCGGGATTGAGGCGCACCCGCTCGGCGTATGCGCGCTCGAGTTGGGACTCCGGCAGACCGGCGAGCATGGCGACCCGCTCGCGCAGGGCGCCCTCGAAGGCGAGCTCACCGCGCATGGCCCGTTCGGTAATGGCGGACACCTCAGCCTTGCGTCCAGCAAAGTCCGCCAGTTCGTCGAGGCACTCACAGGTGATGATGGTGCTGTCCATATCGGCCAGCAGGAGGCGCTTGCGACGCCCGGCCCGGGGCTGAAGGGCGAAGTCCACGGGCAGGTCGCCGAGGGCGGTGCGGACGTGGGCCTTCAGGGCCGCCGGGTCGGCGCCGTCGCACACGAGGTCCCGGGCTAAGGGGCCCAGGGCGGCGGCCGACTTGACGGACAGGCCGCGGACTGCGAGCCCTGCCTGGGCCCGGTCAGAGGCGAGGCGGGTTGTCTCGGCGTCCAGGCCGACGAGGGTGAGCGCAAGATCCATGGCGTCCCGCATCTGGCTCATCGCCGGCCCGACGGCAAGCGGCAAGTCGGCCCTGGCCCTGCGCCTGGCCCAGATGGTGGGCGGGGAGATCATCGGCGCGGACGCCCTGCAGATCTACCGCGACCTGCCGGTTCTGACGGCGGCGGCGGACGCCGCAGACCGGGCGGAGGTGCGGCACCACCTGGTCGGGACGGTGGATGCGGCCGAGGCCTGGTCCACCGGGCGCTGGCTGGCCGCTGCGCGGCAGACGCTCGCCGATCTGGCGACGCGGGAGACCGACGCGGTGGTGGCGGGCGGGACGGGCCTCTATTTTGAGGCTCTCGTGAGGGGGCTGGCGGAGATCCCGTTCGTTCCCGCGGGTGTCCGGCTGCAGGTCGGTGCGGACTTCACAGCCCTGGGCGAGGCGGCCTTCCGTGAACGGCTGGCCGGAGTGGATCCCGCCGCCGCCGACCGCATCCTGCCCGGCGACCGCCAGCGCCTGTGCCGGGCCTGGGAGGTGTATGCGGCGACGGGTCGGGCCCTCAGCGACTGGCAGGCCGAGCCGGTCGCGGGCCTGGCGCCGGACAGCTGGCGGGGCGTGCGGCTCATGCCGCCCCGCGGGATCCTGTATCGACGCGGCGATGACCGGTTCGCCGCCATGGTCGCCAGCGGCGCACTTGACGAGGTGCAGGCCTTGGCCGCGCGGCGGCTCGACCCCGCCCTGCCCGCCTGCAAGGCGGTGGGGGTGCGTCCGCTGATCGCCTTCCTTGACGGGGCTCTGGCGCTGGAGGCGGCCATCGCCGACGGCCAGAGGGAGACCCGCAACTATGTCAAGCGACAGGAGGTCTGGCTGAGAGGGCGAATGGCCAGCTGGCCGGCGATCACCGATATCGACCCGGAAGACCAGTGGAGGTCATTTCTTGCCCTGAACCCTGACTTGACGGCCTGAAAGGGGCATGGCAGTAGCGACGATACCTGATTTCGGAGACGACCCATGCGTCGCAATCTCGTACTCTCTAGGCGGCCCGCCGCGGACTGACCCCGTCAGCCGCGACTGGTCGCATACGCCCGGGCCCCTTGAGGGCCTTTTTTGTTGCCCACGAAGAGCCTTCGGATCCTGACCCCATGACCGCTCAGACCCTGACCCAGACCGCCGTCGACACAGAGACCCTCACGGGCGCCGAGATCGTCGTGCGCGCCCTTGTGGACCAGGGGGTCGAGGTGCTCTTCGGCTATCCCGGCGGCGCCGTCCTGCCGATCTACGACGCCCTGTTCAATGAGCCGCGCCTCCAGCACGTCCTGGTCCGTCACGAACAGGGCGCGACCCACGCCGCCGAGGGCTATGCCCGGTCGACCGGAAAGCCCGGCGTCGTCCTGGTGACCTCCGGGCCCGGCGCCACCAACGCCGTGACCGGCATCGTCGACGCCCTGATGGACTCCATCCCCCTGGTGGTCATCACAGGCCAGGTCGCCACACACCTGATCGGCACCGACGCCTTCCAGGAGTGCGACACGATCGGGATCACCCGCTCGATCACCAAGCACAACTACCTGGTGAAGGATCCTGCGGACCTGCCGCGGGTCATGCACGAGGCCTTCCACATCGCCACCTCCGGTCGGCCAGGGCCGGTGGTCATCGACATCCCCAAGGACGTCCAGTTCGGAAGGGCCGCCTACCAGGGGCCGGGTGAGGTTGTGCATGCACACAGTTACCGACCGCGCACCCAGGGCGATCCGGCGCGCATCGCCGAAGCCGCCCAGATGATCGCCGGCGCCCGCCGGCCCATTCTCTACACCGGCGGCGGCGTGATCAACGCCGGCCCCCGGGCCGCCGCCCTGCTGCGGGAGTTCGCCGCCCTGACCGGCGCGCCCGTGACCTCGACCCTGATGGGCCTGGGCGCCTTCCCGGCCTCGGACGACAAGTGGCTGGGCATGCTGGGCATGCACGGCAGCTTCGAGGCCAACAACGCCATGCACGACTGCGACGTCATGGTGGCCATCGGGGCGCGGTTCGACGACCGGGTGACGGGCAAGCTCGACGCCTTCTCCCCGGGCTCGCGCAAGATCCATATCGACATCGACCCGTCCTCGATCTCGAAGAACGTCCGGGCGGACATCGGCATTGTCGGCGACGCCGCCAGCGTGCTGGAGGACATGATCGCCGTCTGGAAGGCCCGCAGCCTGTCCTGCGACGCCGACGCCCTGGCGGAATGGTGGCGACAGATCGAGGCCTGGCGGGCGCGAAATTCCTTCCGCTATGCGCCCTCGGCCGACAGCATCAAGCCGCAGTACGCCATCGAGCGGCTGTACGCCCTGACCCGCGACAAGGACGTCTACATCACCACCGAGGTGGGCCAGCACCAGATGTGGGCGGCGCAGTTCTTCCACTTCGAGGAACCGAACCGGTGGATGACCTCCGGGGGGCTGGGCACCATGGGCTATGGCCTGCCGGCGGCGTTGGGCGTGCAGCTGGCCCATCCGGAGAGCCTGGTCATCGACATCGGCGGCGACGCCAGCGTGCAGATGACCATGCAGGAGATGTCCACCGCCATCCAGTACGGCCTGCCGATCAAGATCTTCATCCTGAACAACGAGTGGATGGGCATGGTCCGGCAGTGGCAGCAGCTGTTGCATGGCGAACGCTATTCGCACTCCTATTCGGCGAGCCTGCCGGACTTCGTGAAGATGGCGGAGGCCTTCGGGTGCCTGGGCCTGCGGGCCCGCACCCCTGCGGAGCTGGATGAGGCCATCCGGCAGATGATCGACTATCCGGGCCCGGCCATCTTCGACTGCTGTGTCACCAAAGAAGAGAACTGCTTCCCGATGATCCCCTCGGGCAAGGCGCACAATGACATGATCCTGGCCGAAGAGACCCGCGACCTGGGCTCGATCATCGACGACGCGGGTAAGCGGCTGGTCTAGCGGGGCGCTTCCCGGAGGTTCAGCGAACCTCCGGGCCCTGGTCCGGGAAGGGCCTCCAGCCCACCCCGGTCGAGCCAGGCGAGACCTTCGGCGAGGGTCAGGATGACTGGCTGTCGGTCATGGATTCTGGACATGTCCGCGCCTGCAGGGCGCGTGATCACGGCAAAGCTGTCCAGTCCTTCCGGCAGGTCCGCGGGCCGGGACCGGGCGCACAGGCCGGCCATGAAGCGGACCGGACCGGATGAATCGTCCGCAGGCCAGGAGACCTCCCAGCGCCGCTTGGGCTGCCCCTTCCGCCATCCGGGCGGCGCATCGTACTCGAAGACGGCGGTGACGGGCGCGAGGCAGCGGCCGGTGCGCACGGCGTCCCGGAAGGAGGCCGTCGTCGCCGCGGTCTCGATGCGGGCGTTGGTGCACATGGCCTTCCAGTCGGACAGGGGACCCCTGTAGAATCCGGGCACAAGCCACCAGCGCGCCTCCAGGCCCTCGAGTCCGCCCCTGGCGCACTGCCTCAGGATCGGCGCCCGGTCTGTCGGGCAAAAAGGCCTGTCAGGCGGACGATTGGGCTCGGCATCCAGCCATAGAATCTCGAGTCCAGCCCCCCGAAAGGCGACGTCGTGATCGGCGCGACGTACACGCAGCTGGTATTCATTGCACACCCGGAGGTATCAGGCGACACGTGTGGGCGGGATGAGCCTGCGCAAAGCAAGCCCGACCTGGACCCAGCCGAACCCGGCGACCATGAGGTCAAAGGCCAGCAGCATTCCGACAGCGGCCAGGCTGGACGCCGACCGGAGCAGCAGGAAAACGAGGCCCAGCATGATGGTTGCGGCGCCGGAGGCGGCCACCCAACCCCAGGCGTCCGTCAACTGACGCACCTGGAGGGCGAGGGCGCCGGTCGCCCCGCCCCCCGGGCCAGCGGTCGCGAAGGGCCATGAGCCGAGCCCAGTCCCTGTCACGGATTTCCTCCTCAAGAGCGGCTTCTTCCGACATGGCCCTTGTCTCCGAGACGTCGTGACGACAGAGGTTGCGCCGCCGCTACCGGGGGGGTCAAGCCCGGAGACTTTGACATGCGGGCAGGTCGCCCGCCGGAACATGCACGATACACAATCAGAGCCGGCCCGGAGGTGCGCTTCTGAGGATCGGAGATCATTTGTTAACTCATTCTTGAGTATGCAGAAAACGCATAATCGGAAATCTGGACAAGTTAATCCCATGGCAATCCGGATTAAAGATCTCACGAGCAGTTTCAGATACTATACTCCGTCCAAATTTCAGCGTATATACGCGCACATTTTATCTGTATCAGCCCTGAATCTTGCGTTCGCTTTTATTATTATGCTTTCGGCTCATCCGTTTATTGGGGTTATTAACTCTGGTATCTGGTTCATCTGGGTCTTCTGTCTTGTAATCGCTGATCGAGTTGTTGCAGCGACCCTGAGGGGCCGGGCGCGGGGTTGGGCGCGCGTCATCATCGAGATGTCCATCGTCTCTGCATTCTGTCTCATCGGATTGAGGCTGATGACGGGTTTCGACGGCCCGGCGCAGATCCTTGGCATGGCGACGATCTCTCTGGTGTTCGCCCAGAAGATCGTGGTGGAGACGCTTGGACGCGTCCGCTTCTGGGCCAATGTGACGCCGCCCCTCCTGTCGGCGGCCTACTTCCAGATCTGGTCAGCCGTCCAGAGCGCCCGGGCGGGCAACACCGGACTGGTGGTGACTGACCTTGCAAACCTCGTTCTCCTGCTCCTGATCTTCATGATGATCCGCACCGCGGTCATCAAACGACGGGAAAGGTGGATGAAGGCGAACGCCGAAATCGCCGCCAGTGCGACGAGCGCCCGGGAAGCCCACAAGATCGCCATGCTGGCCGAGCAGCTTGCTGGGTGCGGCCACTTCCGGATCGACCTGAAGGCAGAGGTCTCGACCTTCTCCGACGGGCTTTACGAGATTTACGGTTTCGACAATCGCCGCGCGGCCCCCACACTCCAGGCCCTGGCGGACCTCTACCCGGAGACGGAGCGGGCAAGGCTCCTCGACTTTGTGGGCGCGGTCATCCAAACTCAGAAGCCGGCGCAGATAGAGGCGAGATGCCGACTCAGGGATGGCCGGGAACGGATCATTCTGACCCAGGCCAGCCCCGAGATTGCAGAGGGCGGACAGGTTACCGCAGTCCTCGGCGCCTCGATGGACATTACCGACACGCGGTCCAGAGAAATGGCGCTGGCGGAAAGCGAAGCCCGGCTTCGGCTGCTTGCGGACCACGTGACCGACATCGTGCTCTGGATCAGTGCGGGCGGAAAGATCCTGTATGCCTCGCCATCGGTGGAAAGCTTAGGGTACGCCACACAGGCCATGGTCGGTCAGGCCCTCGCCGACTACATCCTGCCCGCCGACTACGGGGCGGCGACCCGACTTCTGAATCGCGTGTTTGACGACGACTCTGGCGACAGGGACCTGATCGGAGAGTTCCGGTTCATCAGCCTGCGCCCCGAAGCGGATGAGGTCTGGCTGGAGGGATTCGCCCGGACAGTCCGGGATCCCAGCGGCCGGCCCCGCTCCGCCGTCTTCAACTTCCGCGATGTCACCCGCCGACGGGAACTGGAGGAGGACCTTCGCCACGCCAAGACACGCGCAGAGGCGGCGGCCCAGGCCAAGAGCGAGTTCCTGGCCAACATGAGCCACGAGGTGCGCACACCCCTGACCGGGGTGATCGGCTTCTCCACCCTGCTTTCGGAGACGCCGGACCTGCCGGCGCAGGCGCGCCACTACATCCGGAAGGTCATCGCCAGCGGCGAGGCTCTCTTGACCGTCGTGAATGACATCCTCGACTTCTCGAAACTCGAAGCCGGACAGCTCAAACTGGACCCGGCGCCCTTTCCCCTGCGCGGCTTCCTGGAGGACGTCGCCAGCCTTTTCTCGGCCCAGGTCGAGGCGAGGGGCCTTCGTTTAGAGGTCAAGGTCGCCGAGGATGCGCCGCAGCACCTCATGGCCGATCGGGCGCGCCTTCAGCAGGTGCTTGCCAATCTGCTCAGCAACGCCATCAAGTTCACCGAGAAGGGCGTCATCCGGATCCAGGCCCGGTATGATCAGGTTCAGCGAAGACTGGAGATCGCGGTCAGCGATTCGGGAGTCGGGATTCACCCTGACGCGGCAGGACGTCTCTTCCAGAGATTCACCCAGGCGGACGGGTCCATCAGCCGCCGGTACGGCGGTACGGGGCTTGGCCTGTCCATCTGCCGGCAGATGACTGAGTTGATGGGGGGCGGCATTGAGGTCATTTCGGCTCCCGGGGCGGGCTCGACCTTTACCTTCACGATCCTGGCGCCGCCCGTTGACGCGGCCGTTGACGCGGCCATGGATTCGGAAGCGTCTCGAACGGCCGTCGCGATGGCGGATGAGATGTCCAGAATCCTGGTGGTCGATGACCTGGAAGCCAACCGGGAACTGCTCCGGGCCCTGCTGCTCGCTGCTGGCCAGAACGGGATGGAGGAGGCCTCAAGTGGTCCTGAGGCGATCGCCATGGCGATGCGCCAGCCCTACGACATCATTCTCATGGATCTGCAGATGCCGGGGATGGATGGCTTCGCCGCCGCGCGCACAATCCGCCAACTCTCGAAGGAAAACGCTGCGACCCCGATCATCGCCCTATCGGCGAATGTGCTGGCCGAGCACGTTGATGAGGCCCAGCAGGCCGGCATGAATGACCATGTGGGCAAGCCCATCGTTCCCGCCCATCTCTTCGCTACCCTTAACAGATGGTCGGGCGTCCGACTTCAGACTCCAGAGGGCGCCGATCCCCGGGGGGCCTGAGGCCGCGCCCCGGGGTGGGAAAGCCGCCGGACCGGGTCCGTACGCCGGTCTCCGGTCAGGAGCGGATTCTCATCGCCCCGAGATAATCACGCTTGCCCAGCGGCGCGCCCTTCTGCCGTAGGATGTCGTAGGCGGTCGCCGCGTGGAAATGCAGGTTCGGCAGGGAGAAGGACATCAGAAAACCTTCGGCGGTGAAGGGAATCTGGGCCTGTCCGAGCTTGAAGATCACCTCGCGCCCCTCCAGGGCGTTGACCTCATCTTCGGACAGGGCCTTGAGCCGGGTGTGGGCGTCCGCGACAAGGGCCTGGAGGCCGGCGTAGTCTAGCTCCTGCGGCGCAGGCGGGCCGAAGACCCCGCTCCGGGCGGCCTCCATGGCGTTGATGGAATGGTGGACCACCGAGAGAAGCTGGAAGCGAAATGGGAACATGTCCGCCGCCAGCCGCATATCGACCACGTCGTCGGGGTTCACGCCGGCCTCAGAGCACCAGACGCGCCCTTTCTCGACGAAGGCGGAGACCGCGCCAACAGTCTGAAGCATAGAGCGCACGCTGACATCGTAGAGTGAAATCGCCATGTGTTCATTTCCTTAACCCGAGCCGCTGAAGTGAACATAGAGCTGAAGGCAGGCAAGCCGCCCAACGGCGCTACAAGCTTTTCTTCACGGTTGGCGGGTACCTTGTCCAGATCAGACCGTGAGCGCCGGTCGGAGTGATTATGGACGCAAGGGCGATGGAGCTGAAAAGCGGAGGACTGGGGTCTCCCGGGGGAAGAGATCTCAGGCGTCTCAGGGTCTGGAGGTTCTTCTCTACCGGCGCCGTCCAGGACGCTATCGCCGGCGTGGCGATCGCCATCACAGCAGTCCCTTATCTCGGCCTCCAACCTGTGTCCTTTTGGCTGGCCTTCGTCCTGGCGATGGCGGGGGCGGAGAGCCTGACCCTGGCCACCAGATCCGGCAGAGCCGGTTTTGCAGACATGTTCATGCTGGTCCGGAGCATCGCCGCTGCGGGCCTGGGCCTGATTCTGATCTCTACCTCGGCCCCTGGGGCGGTCCTTGCAGGGCTGGCGATCTGGGTCATCATGGCCTTACGCGCCATCGTGGTGGACTACCGCAAGCCGCGACAGCTCTGGTTCCGGGCGGCCCCCCCCATTGCTGCGGGAGTCTGGAAGCAGCTCAACAGCGCAATCGACCATTGGAACGCCGGACTGCCGTCGCAGGTCGCCACCGACCTGTCCATCTTTATCCTGCTTCTCGCCTCCTTCCGGACCGCCTACCTCAGCCTTAACGAGCGGCGGCAGGTTTTTGACAGGATACTCTGGGAAGGCGAGGCCAAGAACCGCCAGCTTGAGGACGCCCAGCGCATTGCAGACCTGGCAGAACATCTGGGCGGATCAGGTCATTTCCGGATTGATCTCAAGACCAAGCGGACGGTCCTGTCGACGGGGCTCCTGAACCTCTACCAGATGGACGCCAGTATGGTCGCCGATGGTCCGGGCGAGATCCTAAAGCTCCACGACGAGGGCGATCAGGCGCGCATCAACCAAGTGTACCGGGATGTGGTGCGGACCCGCCTTCCCGTCCGGGTTGAGACGCGCAGCAAGCTTCGCGATGGTCGCGTGAAACACGTCCTGACCCAATGCGATCCAGAGTTCGACTCCGGCGGAAATGTGATCGGGATCATCGGCGTCTCGCTGGACGTAACGGAGGCGAGACGACGCGAGGCGGCTCTTTCGGAGAGCGAAGCGCGACTTCGGCTCCTCGCTGACAACATCTCCGACATCGTGATCTGGGTCAGTCCTACCAGGCAGATCATGTATGCATCGCCGTCGATCCAGACCCTGGGTTTCAGCACGGACTCGCTGGTTCACCAGCCACTCGAGGACTTAATTCATTCCGAAGACAGGGCGCGGGCCAGGCTGCTTCTGGACCGGATCTTCGAGACCCATCCAAGTGAAGCGCAGTTGATCGGAGAGTTCAGGTTCCTGATCGGGCGCCGGATCGACGAATCTGTCTGGCTGGAAGGATATGCGAACGCCGTCCGGGATCCTGAGGGCCGCCCACGCTCGGCCGTGATCAACTTCCGCAATGTGACCCAAAGGCGGGCCCTGGAGGAGGATTTGCGGCTGGCGAAGACGAACGCCGAGGCGGCGGCACAGGCCAAGAGCGAGTTCCTGGCCAATATGAGCCACGAGGTCCGGACGCCCTTGACCGCAGTCATCGGGTTCTCGACGCTTCTTTCCCAGACCCCGGACCTGCCCTCTGCCGCCCAGACCTACATCCGGAAGGTGATCACTAGTGGCGAGGCGCTGCTGTCCATCGTCAACGACATCCTCGATTTCTCGAAGCTTGAAGCCGGCCAGGTCGACCTGGATCCGGCGCCCTTTCATTTGAGAGACTTCCTCAATGAGGTGGCGGATCTCTTCAGGCTACAGGCCGAGGCCAAAGGGCTGCATCTCCGGGTGCAGATTGACGGGCCTGTGCCAGAGCACGTCCTTGCGGACCGGGCGCGGGTTCAGCAGATTCTCGTCAACCTCCTGAGCAACGCCCTGAAGTTCACAGAAGAGGGCTCAATCCGAATCCAGGCGAGCTACGACCCCATCCGCCAGGTGCTTGAGGTTTCAGTGATCGATACCGGCGTAGGGGTGGATAACGCGCTGATCGAGAAGCTCTTCCAGCGATTCACCCAGGCGGACGGCTCAATCAGCCGGCGGTACGGGGGAAGCGGCCTCGGCCTGTCCATCTGCCGGCAGTTGACCGAGCTGATGGGGGGCTCGATCTCAGCGCGGTCCAAGCCCGGCGTGGGATCGACATTCACCTTCGACCTTGTCGCCCCTCCTGCAGGAGACGTGGCTCCCGCCGCACCTGTAGGGTCGCTCGAAGACGCTCCGGATAGCCTTCGGATCCTCGTCGTCGATGACGTTGAGGCCAACCGGGAGATCGTTCGCGCCCTTCTGGAGGCGGTGGGCCAGCAGGTCGAGGAAGCCGCCGGCGGCCAGGAGGCCGTCTCATTGGCTGTGCGCCAGACCTTCGACCTGATCCTGATGGACCTCCAGATGCCGGGAATGGACGGTTTTGCGACGACGCGGGCGATCCGGCAACTCTCTCCCGAGAACAGAACCACGCCCATTGTGGCGCTTTCCGCCAATGTCCTGCCGGAACATGTGGCCGAAGCTGAGCGCGCGGGGATGAATGACCACATCGGAAAACCCATCGTTCCCGCCCGCCTGATCGCGACGATCAACCGCTGGGCCGGTGTCAGGGTTCCGGCGGAGAGTGTCGAGACGCAACCCTGACCCGAAGCCGGGTTTGACCGGGTCCTTAGCCGGTCTAGGATGACATCTGTCAGGGGGAGACCATGATCCGTCGTCGCGATCTTCTGGCCGCCGCGGCGGCAACCACCACCGGACCCGCCTTCGCCGCCGGTGTGCCCGGAGTCGTCAGGGTCAAGCTCTCGACCCGCCTGGGTGACATTCTCCTCGAGCTGAGGGGTGACAAGGCGCCGGCGACCACAGCGAACTTCCTGCGCTACGTCGATGAAAGACGCATGGACAAGGCTGTCTTCTATCGTCGCTCCCTGCCACCGGGCGCGGAGGCGTTTGACTACGGAGTCATCCAGGGGGGTCTACAGAATAATCCTGCATGGGTCCTGCCGCCCGTCCGCCACGAGCCGACCAGCCGCACGGGCCTGAAGCATGCAGACGGCGCCATTTCCATGGGCCGGCGTGCGCCTGGCACGGCCACCTCGGATTTCTTTATCTGCGCCGGAGAGCAGGCCTATCTGGACGCCGATCCGGCCGCCAAGGGGGACAACCTCGGCTTCGCCTGTTTCGGCTATGTGATCGAGGGAATGGAAACAGTCCATAAGATCCTCGCCCAGCCGGTCTCACCCACGGCGGGTGTCGGCGTGATGAAGGGCGAGATGCTGCGCAGCCCCCTGCCCATCACCGCCCGTCGGGCCTGAGGCTCAGGCGTCCCGACCCGGAAAGGCGCGAAGAAGCTTGGCCAGCCCGGGTTCGTCGACAAGGGATCCGGCCTCGGCCGCCGACGCCCACCGGCGCTCCCGCTGATGCGCCTCGGGCCAGTCATCATGCTCCTGGAGGACCTGGAGGGGATAGACCTCCACCCTGACGGGCTGCAGCTGACCGCCCGACAGGCGCTTGTCATAGTCGAAGGATCCGATCTTGCGGGCGCCGGCGCGTCCGTCCACCCCGCCTTCCTCCCAGGCTTCCCGGGCGGCGGCCTGGTGGGGCTTAAGTCCCTTGATGGGCCACCCTTTCGGAATCACCCAGCGGCGCGTCTCACGTGACGTGATCAGCAGGATCTCGACCGCCCCTCCCCCAGGCCGCCGCCAGGCCAGGGCGGCGTACTGGGTCAGGCGCTGAGCCCCGGAGGCCGCCAGACGACGACGGCCCCGACCCTGACTGGACATCCCTGGATTCATTCCGGCTCCGGACGGCGACGTAAGAGGGAGACTCCCGCAGAGTCGCGGTCCCGACGCAAGAGCCGCTTAACTCCCGGTGAATGAGGGGCCTTGCCCAGCCGCCGGGCTTGTGACACCTCGCCATCTGTATCCTGCGAGGACGCCATGACCGATCCCCAACCCGCCTCCGTCTACGACCTGGCCCACGAGGACCAGGCGGAGAGCCTCGCCACCTTCGCCATCCTGGTCGACAACGAGCCCGGCGTCCTGCACCGGCTTGTCGGTCTCTTCGCCGCAAGGGGTTACAACATCGAGAGTCTGACTGTTGCCGAGACCGACCGAAACGCCCATACGAGCCGGGTCACCATCGTCACTCGGGGGGCGCCGCAGGTCCTGACGCAGATCGAGGCCCAGTTGCAGAAGATGGTGGCGACCCGGCACGTCCAGGACGTCACCCGGGATCCGAACGGCCTGGAGCGGGAACTGGCCCTTGTAAAGGTCAAGGGGCTCGGCGCAGACCGCGTCGAGGCGCTGCGGATCAGCGAGATCTTCCGGGCGCGGGTCCTGGACACCGGGATCGACAGCTTCATCTTCGAGGTCACCGGGGCCTCGTCCAAGATCGACAAGTTCATCGACCTCATGCGCCCCCTCGGCCTCGTGGAGCTGGCGCGTACGGGGGTGCTATCGATCACCCGCGGCGGCGGCGCCATCTGAATCGCCGGACGGCCCGGACCCTTCGGCCCGGGCCGCGTCGACGTCTTCCGACGTCGCATCAGGACAGAAGGCGGATCCGGTAGAAGGCTGCACCGATCACCGCGCCCGCAGCCGGCGCTACGAAGAACAGCCAGAGCTGGGACAAGGCCTGGCCGCCGGTCAGGACTGCGGGTCCGAAGCTCCGGGCGGGATTGACCGAAACGCCGGTGACCTGAATGCCGACAATGTGGATGATGGCCAGGGTCACGCCGATCGCCAGGCCCGCGAAGCCCGCAGGGGCCTTCTCCGAGGTCGCCCCCAGGATGACGATCACGAACAGTGCGGTCATGACGATCTCAAAGACCAGGGCGGACTGAAGGCTGAATTCACCCAGGTATCCCGGGCCCCATCCGTTCTGACCAAGGTTGGCGGTCGAGCCGGCGATGACCGCCAGCAGGGCGGCCCCGGCCAGGGCCCCGGCAAACTGCGCGATCCAGTAGACCAGCATATCCTTGAGGCTCATTCGCCCGGCGATAAAGGCCGCCAGGCTGACAGCGGGGTTCACATGACAGCCCGAAATCGAGCCGATACCGTAGGCCATGGCCACGATGGCGCCGCCGAAGGCGATCGATATCCCGAGCTGGCCGACATTATCCACCCCCCCGAGGACGGCGGCGCCACAGCCAAGGAGCACGAGCGTAAGCGTACCGATGAATTCAGCGATGAACTTGGACATTTCACCCTCCCTTGATCTTCCCAAGCTGGCCGAAAACCGGGAGTCGGTGAACCGTGAATCCATCATGTCACGGAAGCTTGTGGGCCAAGACACTTCCCTGGGGATTGAGACCCGCCCCCCGGGGACCTATATCTGGGCTGTCCGGCTCGCCGGACTATGGGGATAAACGCGCACGAAATAAGCGGACTGGACCCGGGTGCGATTCCCGGCGGCTCCACCAAATCTCTTCCCTTGCTCCGGCGGGGCGATGCGGGGCCGATCAGCATCGACAGACGTGTAAAGGTGTTGCTTTCTCCCGGCCTGGCCCACCGTTTCGGGCTTTAAACTAACTGCGAACGATAACTTCGCTGAAGAAGTTCGTCTGGCCGCGTAAGCGACCCGACGGGTTTCGACCTGAAGTCCTGGCGTCTTAGCAGCGTCAGGCGGGGCCGGGAGGGGGCCTGGCAACAGAACCCCTCCACCTTCTCTCGCCACCGTTCTTCCCAACAGACCTGCCGTTGGCGAAAGCCTCGCCATGGAAACTTGCGTGATGCTCCCGGGGCGTTAGTTTGACCCCGTATCTGATCCCGACAGGACCCAAATGGCCCAGGAACCGCCCGCTCAGGACCTCATGCACTATGAGGCCATGGCCCAGGAAGCTCTGAGAGGTGTGGTCCGAGCCGCCCTGCGGCGCGCGAACGCCCCAGGAGGTCTGCCCGGCGCCCATCATTTCTACCTGACCTTCAAGACCGGAGCCGCAGGCGTCGAGGGACCAGAGGAGCTCCTGTCCCGGTATCCGGACGAGATGACGATCGTGCTGCAGCACCAGTTCTGGGATCTTGAGGTGGGCGACGAGACCTTCGGCGTGACGCTGAAGTTCGGAGGACGTCCACAGTCGCTTGTGGTCCCCTACGCCGCCCTGACCCGCTTCTACGATCCCAGCGTACAGTTCCTGCTGCAGTTCGACGCCGAGCAGTCTCCGGTGTCCCCGGGCGAGGCGGCCCCTCGAAGCCTGGCGCCCGCACCGCCGGCAGACAGCTCGGATACCGAAGCGCCGAACGTCGTATCCCTTGACCATTTCCGTAAGAAGTGAGGTCGCCTTGTCCGATGATGCTCCGGAATCCCTGACGGACGAAGCGATCCTCGCCCGTTTTCAAAGGACAAAGAACCAGCCGACCGGCTCCCAGACCCTGGGCTTTCGGATCACCGCTGTGAGCCAGGCTGAGAAGTCCGTCGAGGTCGCCTTCGAGGCGCGGGCGGATCTCCTCCTGAACCCGATGAAGCAGATCCAGGGCGGATACCTCTGCGCCATGCTGGACGAATGCATGTCTGTCGCCTGCATGGTGGCTTCGGGGATGACACACGTGGCTCCCACAGCCGAGATGAAGACCTCCTTTTTCCGACCTGCCCAACCCGGTCCGATCCGGGGGGTGGGACGAGTCCTGAAGTGGGGGCGGACCCTGGCCTTTACCGAGGGCGAACTTTACGATCCCGAGGGTCGGCTGCTGGCCAAGGCAACGGGGACCGCCGTGCCCACGCCGTTCAAGTCGTACAAGAGCTAGATGCCTAGGCGGACCCTTCCCGTCCTCGTCCTGATTGGGCTCCTCCAGTTGCTGGCAGGGGGAGCTTTGGCAGACTCGCCGTTCCGGAATTGGGGCGCGACGGTCATCGCCGGCGACTGGAAAGGCTCGGCCGGCGGGCCGACCGAGGCCTTCGACAATGCCCGTCGGGACATCTCCGCAGAGCTGGTCCGTCTGGGGTTCGAGTCCGGCAAGATCCTGCAGTACTCGGTCCGGCCTGAGCGCTACGGGAAGGAGCGGCTGGCCAAGTCGGACATACGGGCGATTTTCGAAGGCATGAACCAACTCATGGCGCAGAACCCCGAGGGTTGCCTTGTCTACCTGACCACGCATGGGACCCCCCAGGGCGCCGTTGTGGATCAGTCGATCCTTCCACCCGGGATCCTGGCGGCGATACTGGACAGGACCTGCGGCGCGCGTCCGACGGTCGCGGTGATCTCGGCCTGCTTCTCCGGAGTATTCGTACCCGACCTGGGCGCCGCCAACCGCATGGTGTTGACCGCCGCCCGCCCGGACCGGACCTCGTTCGGATGCGGAGAATCCAATCGTTATCCTTTCTTCGACGAGTGCTTCCTGCAGAGCACGAGCTCCGCTCAAGACTTCGCCGCGCTGGCGAACCAGGTTCGTACCTGCGTGGCCGCGCGCGAGATCCGGGAAGGCGTCCGGCCGCCTTCCGAGCCTCAGGTGTTCATAGGCCCGCAGATTCGGCCGCTGCTGCCTCTTTATGCCTTTCCGGCAAGGTCGCCGCCATGAGCTGGCTCCGAAACCTCGCCCTGCAGGCCTGCCTGCTGGCGATGACCGCCCTGGCGCCGCCGGCTCCCGCGTTTGCTCAGTCTCCGTCGGCGTCGGCAAAGGCGGCGACTGACCGACCTGCGATCCAGCGCTCGACCCCGCCGACTGCTGAGCTGGAGGCCTATGTCGACGGGATCGTACGCGACTCCCTCGTCCAGGATCATATCGTCGGAGCCACTGTCGCCATCGTCCAGGACGGCCAGGTCCTGCTCAAGAAAGGCTATGGCGCGGCAAGCCTTTCTCCCTGGCGCCCCGTGGATCCGGACAGGACCCTCTTCCGCCTGGGTTCAGTCTCGAAGACGTTCACCTGGCTCACCGTGCTCAAGGAGGCGGAGGCGGGGCGACTTCGCCTGGACGCACCCATCAACCTCTTCCTGCCGGAGACCGTACAGGTCCGCGACCAGGGTTTCCCCGAGCCGGTGACCCTGCGGAGCCTGATGTCGCACTCCGGCGGTTTCGAGGATCGCGCCCTGGGACACCTCTTCGAGCGTGACCCGGCGCGCATTCGACCGCTTGTCATCTACTTGCGACAGGAACGGCCCCGGCGGGTGCATCCTGTCGGGCAGCTCTCCAGCTACTCCAACTACGGCGCTGCGCTGGCTGGGGAGACCGCGGCCTGGGCCTCTGGCAAGCCCTTTGAGCGCCTGGCTGAGGACATCCTTTTTCAGCCCCTCGGGATGCAACGCACCACCTTCCGCGAACCTCGGCCGTTTCGGGCGGACCTTCCGGCGCCCATGGCGCCAAGCCTGGCCGCCGACCTTTCGCAGGGTTTCACCTGGAATGGTTACGCCTTCAGTCCTGAGTCGTTCGAATACATCGGCCAGATCGCGCCGGCGGGCTCGGCCTCCTCCACAGCTGACGACATGGCGCGCTACATGATCGCGCTTCTCGACGGCGGCCGATTGGGTGAGACCCAGGTTTATGGCGAACGCACGGCGCGGGCCCTGCAGACCCCGCTGCGTCTCACGCCGACCGGGGTGAATGGATGGCGCCACGGCTTCATCGCCTACGCCCTGCCAGGCGGTCTTTCGGGGTTTGGCCATGACGGTGCGACACTGACCTTCATGACCAACATGACTCTCGTCCCAGAGTTGGGTCTCGGGATCTTCGTCAGCACCAACACCAGCACGGGCCGGGCCCTGACCCAGAGGCTGGCTTCGCGGGTGGTGGAGGAGATCGTCGGGCGACCGACCGCCTGGCCTCGGTCGCCCTCTGCCCAGCTCTACGCCTACCGGCGACTCTACGAGGGCCGATACCTCGGGACCCGAAGGGCTTACTCCGGACTTGAGGGAATGCTGGAGCGGCTGACAGGGGAGCTTCGGGTGGAAGTGACGCCCGAGGGCAGGCTGGTCACCCGGGAAGGCGGGCGCCTTCAGACCTGGGTCCCGGAAGGACCCGCGAACGCGGGGCGCTTCATCTCAGACACCGGGTGGGAGCGGCGCATCTTCATCCTTCAGGACGGTCGAACGAGCCAGATCCTGACCTCTCTCAACACCCAGGTCTATGAACGGGCGCCCTTCTGGAGCCGGAAGGACCTGTTGGCTGGAGCCGCCGGGGCGACCGGGTTGGCCGCCCTCCTGACGCTCGCCTTCGCCATCTTCCGGAGTCGCCGGGACTTTCGACAAACCGCCATTCAGGCCCGCGCCGGGTTACTCCAGGGGCTTCAGTCCATTCTCTGGCTTTCGGCGATCGCCTTGGCCGCGGCCTGGGGCGCTGTCACCCGGGAGAGCGATCT
>Ga0209985_10001267_pt1 | contig 25266 bp, 43 predicted proteins | sample NOAtaG_FD_187305 | JGI IMG/M metagenome (GOLD analysis project Ga0209985, IMG submission 187305) | Freshwater lake microbial communities from Lake Erie, under a cyanobacterial bloom - NOAA_Erie_Diel6S_1000h metaG (SPAdes) (version 2) | ecosystem: Environmental > Aquatic > Freshwater > Lake ...
CGGCAAGCCGTCAAGGTAGTTGAACCGCTCGGTGCCCCACTCGTTGAGGCTCAGGTCCGTCTCGCACTCCGGGCAACCAAAGACGCGCTCGGTGCCGTTGTAGACCTCAATGGGTTCTAGCGCGTGGGCATCAAAGCGAGTGCCCACCATCTCGCGGTCGTAGTTCTTGACCTCGGCGCGGTTGCACAGGTGGCAGATCATCAGAGCCCTCCAGACAACGGCCCAAAGAGCATTGCCATAAGGGCGCGGGCGTGGGCGTTGGGGTTGTGCCTGGCACCACGGTTGCGGCGTCCCAGTGCGCTCTCGCCAGCGCGGGCGTTCTGAATCCCGTGATGGCGCATGGCCATCTTAAATGCCTTGCTCGGGGATTGATACTTCACTCCGGTCGGCCCTCCATCTTGGCGGCGTAGTGTTCTTGCACGTCGTCGTAGTTGAACAGGCACACCAGGCCCGCTACCAAACCCATGACAACGAGGATCGTGAGCATCGTGCGCTCAAACTCCTCAGCGAATCGGTTGTTCATGTTTCACCTTGGGGCGAACCCCATGCATTCATTATGGGCAACCCGTCTGCGGTTGTCAAGGGTCACGGGCACTTTTTTTGCATTTTCTCGCCAGGGCTTGACGCGGGCGGCTTTTGCGCCTATAATCGAAGCGTGGAGAAATTGCTACTCACACAGGAACGAGTCGGGTTCCTCCTTGGCGTTGGCCCTCGCACGGTCAAGCAGATGGCCAAGGCGGGACAGATTGACTCGGTGACATTGCCAGGGGGCGCGGTGCGCTACACCCGGGCCTCGGTGCTTGCCCTTGGTGGCGTAAAAGATAAAGCCCCCGCACAAGGCGAGGGCGGCCCCGGTGAAACGGTAGGGCTCGTTCACTCTACCTCACCCGTGGCCCCGTGCGCAACGGTTGAGGAAAAGAACTAGTGACAGAAGCCAAACAACGCCAAGACGATATCAACACCATCGGCCTGATCCTAGAATGGCGGCCCCTTTGCATCGTGCCCGTGGCGGAACTGAACGCCATGAGTAGCCACCTACGCGATAAGCCTTACAACTGGTCGTGCGCTAGGGTGTGCGAGGCCGTCTGCGCTTACCGGACGTGCCGGAAGGTCATGCGGCATCTGATGGGGCTCCCTCCTGATGAAGTGTTTGCCGAAGGCTGCGAGGCTGGGAAGTGACGGAGGTCGGCAAGATTGCGACATCCGTGATTACCGGAGGCGTTCTATTTGCGGCGACTTTGGCGACTTGGGTCGTGCTTTGGCCGGAGATGTTAGGTGGGGCCATCTTCCTCGGGGCTGTCACCGGTGGTTTGCTAGGCTTCGGTGCTGGTTTTGGCACCTTTGAACTGCTGGAGGCCGTCCGCGTTGCATCTTTGAGAGATCAATACGCGCGCGAGGAAGCGGAGGAAAAAGCGAAGGCTGAGTTTGAGCGGATGATGCGCGAGGAGGAGCGCAAGACCCGTGGCTAACATCCTGTACCAAGTCTCGCTGGACATGGTGCCGCCCACGGCAACGCACCACTCCAAGCAAATCGTGACTGTCAAGGGAAGCCCCCGGCTGATTGACCGCAAGGGCCTCCGTGTGGCACGGCAAGACTACGCCTCTCTCATTCGTGGCTCTTACGAGGGGGAACCGATTGATACCCCGGTTGCCCTGCTGATGCGCTTCGTGTTCCCCTACCCGGCGGCGACCCCTAAGAAGGTCACCCGGGCGGGGGCCGAGATTTGGAAGTCTACGAAGCCCGACCTATCGAACCTCGTCAAGACGCCGGAGGATGTCCTGTCTGAGTGCGGGGTTATTGCCAACGACTCTCGGGTGGTGGCGAAGGCGGAACTCAAGTGCTACGGGCCGAAGCCCTGCGTGGACATCTTGCTGATTGACATGGAGGGCATGACGCCCGCCCATGCCTGGTCGCTGCTGGAAATGGTGTTGGTGTAATGGCTCCTGACCGCATTGAGAAGATTGAAGCCATTGACCCGGGCGCGGGGCGGCTCTTGCGCCTAACCATCAACTACGTGGAGAAGTTGCAGGCAAGCAGGGTCTACCTGTTCACAGACCAGGGGGTGAAAGACCAGAACAGGGCCAAGCGTGACGCTGCGGATTTGCTCAAGGCTATGGAAGCCGCGTTGTCTGGTGAAGAGATTGAGCAAGGGGGGCTACCCTTTGAGTGACAAGCGCATCGTAGACGGCGTAGCCTACGACCGTGTATCTACCATAGCATCTTGTCTCCCGCAGGATATGTTCTACGCAGGGGCAGACATGGCATCGAAGGGGGCGGTCAAGATCGCCTCCGACGTTATCAAAGGTCACATAGTCGTAGAGTCACGCGAACGCTGGCTGATGTCGGAGAACTTTGCGAAGTGGGTGAAGGGTGAGGCGACCCGGCAAAAGCAAGCCGCCGCCGACCGTGGCACTATCGTGGGCTGGCTGTTTGATGCCATTGTGCAGGACGGGCCGATGGGACCGGGGGACATTGCGGATTGGCTCCAAGGGGTGTTCGACCAACGCCCGGAGGAGGCCGCTATGCGCTACGACCAGTGGGATGAAGCCGCAGAAATGGGGCTCACGATGGGGGATGAGAAGCCCCGCCGTGGCTGGCAGTGTTCTTTCGCGGACGTGCTGCCGTTCGCCGCGCAACTGGGGGCCTGGTTCGACACTGGCCCGGACCTCGTTATCAAAACCTTGCAACCTCAACTCGTGTGTAAGAAGTCACGGGTTGCAGGACGACCGGACTTCTTAGGCACTTGGAACGGGCTCAAAGTGGTGGGCGACCTTAAAACGTCATCCTCGTCGCAACCGAGCCGCTACCATCGGTGCCAACTGGCAAAGTATGCGGGCATGGCCCGTAGCAACGGCATGAACATCATCGTAACACCAACAAGCGTATGGGTTCGCGTTCTGTCTCCACAAGGGAAACGACTCGGGCTACTCGACTTCCGGCTTGCTCACGCTATCTACAAGGGGGATAGCATGAAGGGCTCTTACTACACCAGCGCGACCAGCAAGAAGGTGTGTGCGTAATGGCCCGCATCCGCACGATCAAGCCGGAGTTCTTCAAGCACGGTGATTTGTTTGACTCCGAGCAGGAGACCGGGCTTCCCCTGCGCCTAGCCTTTGCAGGCATCTGGTGCCTTTGCGATCGTGAGGGGCGGTTTCGATGGAAGCCGCGAGAGATGAAGCTCGACGTGCTCCCCTATGATGAAGTGGACTTTTCACGCGTGCTTGACGCGTTGGCGACGCGTGGGTTTCTCGTGAAGTACCAGTGCGAAGGCGTGATGTACGGGTGGGTCCCGACCTTTACCGAGCATCAAGTCATCAACAACCGCGAAGCGGCCTCGACTATCCCTGCATTTGAACCTGAGATGGCTGTAATTGCTGACGCGTGGCTGACGCGTGCCCCACGCGTGGCCCACGCCCCTGTAGGGGAAGGGAAGGGAAGGGAAGGGAAAGGAAGGGAAGTATCTTTGTCGAAAACCGATTCTGAGGAGGAGCAAGAAGAGGATCGGCAACCCTCCGGCTTGCCTGAAAACTCGGAAGGGGTTAGGTGGTACGAGGAAGAAGGCTACAAGAACAAGAAACTTGCCAAGGTAGCCGCCAAGGTTGCATCTACACGCATCCGCTCAAAGTCAAACCCACTTCCCTACCGGAACATCACCGAGGACGACGCGCAGAAGGTCTTGGAGGCTTTAGAGCCTTGCCCGAGTGAGAAGGAACTGGACTCGTTCTGGGTGGCATGGGAGGACTTCCATAGGGACCGCACTAAGCCCCCGTACAAGGCCACTCCCGCGCCTGGGCGAAAGGTGGCAGGCGTGGCATACGCTCTGGCTGACTGGGCATCCCGCAGGGCTGGGGTTTGGGCAACGCAGGCGAGGCTCCAAGGGGGCAAGTCAAAGGCCGCCGATTACGAGCGGCCCCCGGTGTGGACGCCCGGAGGTGCGGCGTGAGAACTCCCCCGCACAACGAGGAGGCGGAGATGGCCGTCCTTGGGGCGGTAATGCTTTCTGCCAAGGCAGCCGAGCGGGTTGCCGCCAGGGTAGAGCCGAAGCACTTCTACTTGCCAGTTCACCAGACCATCTGGGAAGCGGTGCAATCCCTTGTGCGGTCGGCAAAGCCCGTGGACCTCGTGACCATGCGGGACGCGCTTCTGGCGAAGAAGAAGCTGGATGACATCGGCGGCGTGGGCTACCTTGTCCGTCTCGTGGATGACGTGCCGAGCGCGGAATCGGCTGGCGATTACGCGGACATTGTTCTGGCACGTTACGCCCGCCGGGAACTGATCGGCCGGGCCGAAGCGTTAGCGGAGTCCGCATACCGTGGGCAAGACCTTGAGCCGCTACTGATGACGGCTTCGGAAATGACGCAGGGCCTTTACTTCGGCATTACGCCCGTGGTGGACGCTTGCGACGTTCTTGGAGAACTCAAGAACAGGCCGGGGGTTACCTCCCTTTCGACGGGCATCCCCTTCATTGACGGCATTTGCAAGGGTGGCGGGTTGTACCGGGGCGAGATGAATGTTTTGGGCGGCGAGACGGGTTCAGGGAAGACGCTTCTTGGCACTCAGATTGCGGCGCACGACATCCGCCAGGGGCGGCGCGTGCTGTTCGTGTCGCTCGAAATGACGGCTCCTCAGCTAGTGGCGCGTCTGGTCCAGCAGATGACGGGGTATCGCTCCGAGTACGACGCTCGGCAGGCGGGCGACCTGGCATCGTGGGAAGAAGGCGTAGGCGAAATCTACCGGGCTGGGATGCCGATTTACGACTCGTCGCTGTCATCAAACCCGACCGTAGAGGAAATCCTTGGCTGGCTTTACGACGAGCATGACAAGGCCCCGGTGGACCGCGTAGTGCTGGACTACGTTCAGAAGCTACGGCTGGCGGCCCCCGGTAAGAGCGAGCATTACGACGTTCACCGTCAAATCTCGGAAAAGCTCCGGGTGTTTGCGAAGAAGACGGATTGCTGCTTAGTGGCCCTGTCCCAGATCAACACCGAAGACCGTGGCGGGTTCACGGTGCGGGGCTCCAAGGAGTACCAGATGGACGCGGCTTTTCTTGCGGGGTTGGTGGCGTCGAAGCGTAGCGAGGACGACCGGGACATGATTGTGCAAAAGAACAGGCACGGCAAGAAGCACACCTGGGAAACTCGCATCAATCAGGTCACTCTTTGCCTCGAAGACTCACTGGGGGGCTACTGATGGCAACGAAGGCGTGTTGGGTTTGCCGTGAAAAGGCCGAAGCCCGTGGCCGCAAGGGGACGTGCATGGCGTGTCACGCTCGCCTTTACAAGAGGTTTGGCAACCAGTGGGAGCCTATTTGCCGCGAAGTGATTGCCAACGGTGACCGAGCAAAGTTATTGGCCCATGTTCAGGGGCACCTGGCATTTCGCGCGAGCGTGGTTCTCCCTATTGAGCCGCGCCCCACGCAAAGCGAAGCGACGGAACTAAGCCCGCGCGGGCGAGCGTTGCAAGAGGCCCGCAGGGACGCCGCAAGACGTGTCATCCCCATTGTCGTCAGCAAGGGCAAGGTGGAGGCGGTTTATTACTTCGAGCCGTATGTGGGCCAAGACGGGAGCATCCAAGTCCGGCTGTTTGACTGCCACCAGGAGACAAGCCTGTGACTTGCAAGAAGTGCTGGGTGTGCCTTGCCCCAAAAAAGCAGGAAGGACCGAAGGGGGCTTGCCTCACTTGCTACAACCGGAACTGGAAGCGGTTCGGGAAACAGTGGGAAAGCATCTGCCGTGTGGCGATTGATGCGGGCAACCGCCACCTCCTGCTCCCGCAGACCATCGGGCGTCGGCTCCATGTCCAAAGGTTCTTGGAAGGCCCCGTAAAGGCCCCTCCCGCGCCCGTACAGCGCGTTTACGACGACTCGGCTGTTCCGACAGGCCCGAAGGGCGTTGCGCTCCTAGAAGCCCGAAAGAACCCCGCGCGGAGTATCATCCCGGTGCCGCTCGGCCCCGCCCATACGACCAGCGACATCCTCTACTTCACTCCCTACCTCGACAGCAAAGGCCGAATCCAAGTGCGGCCCGTGACCCAATGAACACCACCATGAGCGAACAGAACATCACCCCTCGTCAATGGGCGAAAGCCGTGACCGTGCTGGAAGGCTGGCGTCGGTACTGCAAGAAACGCGATTCAATCCGCGTCCGCAAGATCATTGAGCGCAATCACCGGGAGATGGCGCAAGGTGCAACCCCGATGCCCCCTTTGGACGAGCCCGCCCCGTTTAGCCGCTCGTCGGTGTACGAAGGCCGAAACTATGTGGACCCTGACTTGCTGGACTTCGTGACAGTGGAAACGTGGCTTAAGCGGTTTGGGACGTATGAGTTCCGAAGGTACATCCGGCTCCGCCCGCAGTCAAAGGTGTTCATTGCGGGGGCGTGGCACTACAACGCGGGAGTTCACGGGGACGCGCTTGGGCAGTTCATCGCGGACATTGGCTAGGACTTTCGGTCATAACGTTAAAAATGGCTTGCAAGTTCAAAACCATGTCGGCTACACTCTAAATCGAGACGAGTAATTGCGCCTCACGAAACGCCCCGCTTTTGCCCGATAGCGGGCGTTTCCCCTTGTGGGATACGACTCCCCGAAATCTAGCCGCTCCTCCCACCCAGGGGCGGCTTTCCTTTTTCCCGAGGCCGCATGGACGCGCTCGACCTGGACATCTCCGCACTTTGCGAGGATGCTAAGGCCCCGTCGCGCCGCTACTGGTTGCCCGTCATGGTGACTGGGCTAGGCCGCGAGTACGCAAAGCGTTGGTTCACGGACAAGCGCAAGGAGGGCAACGACTTCCCCTTTGCGCTGGTGGTCGCTGAAACCGAAGACGAGGCCCGCAAATGGGCGCATGGTTGCACCGACGTGGAGGCGGTGACCCCCGAACAGATTGAGTATCGCGTCCAGGCGTGCTTCCCCCGGTGTGTGGGAGCGTTGCTGGTCCGGCGCGAGCATGGTGACGCCCGGTTCTACTGGCTCACCCAAACGACGAGTGATTTGACATGAGTTCCTTCTGGAAGTCCAAGACCGCCCCGGATTACCTCAAGCCGTGGGCCAAGACTGACTGGGCAGAGGCGTCCCTGGCGGAACGTACCCTGATGGTCTTGGATTCTCAGGTTGGCGTAGCCGAGTCCCCGTCCAACTGGGGGCCGAAGGTGAGCCTGTACCTTCGGGCGGCTGGTGTGTTTGGCCCTGCCCCGTGGTGCGCGGCTCTCCTCACTTGGGCTTTGCTGGAAGCCGGAGCCGACCGGAAGAAGCTCCCGAAGTTCGCGGCGTCTACCTACTTCTGGTGGGACTGGGCACGCAAGAACAAGCGGCTGATTACCGATGGCAACCGTGCGCGTCGTGGTTTCTTCGGTGTTTGGAACGGCAAGGGCGGCGGACATATCTTCGCCGTGACCCGGCTGCAAGGAACCTACTCGGTTATGACAATCGAGGGCAACACGAACGAGGCGGGTGAGCGCGAGGGCAAGTACGTCATGCGCCGTTACCGCCCGTGGTCGCAGATTTCCGCGTACCCCCGTCACGGGTGGATTGTGATTGATGACTCCCTGGGGCTGGGCGCATAAGTGATCGACTTGGAGGCGCAGGTTACAAAGGCCGTGGACGCGCGGATCGGTGCGATTACCGGGAACGTGGACCGCTACGGCCAATGGGTGAAGTGGTTGGTTTACGGTGCGTTTGCCCTCGGTGTTTGGGTGGCGACCATCCAACTAGCCATTGACCAAACCCGCGCTGACATTCGCCGGATCGAGGTTCAGGCGACCGAAGACCGCAACAAGATTCAATCCCTGAGTGAAGACGTGGCTGTCATCAAGGCGGGAGTGCTTTACATTCAAGAACAGGTCAAGGAGATGCGAACTGACCTCAAAGGAAAACAATGAACATCAGACTGATTATCGCGGGGGCCGTCAGTGGCCTCGTTTCTGCCATCCTCGTAGACGTTCACGCCTGGTCCAAGGCGGACCCGGCTCTGGCGTTTGATTGGGGTCTTGCGGTGAAGCGTTGGGTTGGTGGTGCCGTGTCCGGTGCCCTGGCTGGCCTGGGCCTCAAGGGGTTGGAGTGAACGCGACCGTGCGAGTGCGCTTCGGTTTCCGGCTCCCGCTCATGCCGAACGCGCTGATCGTCGTGGATTACATGACCCCCGACAGTTTCAAGAAGCTGGAAGGCGCGGTGAACACGGTCAAGACGGTTGCCCCTGTCCTGGGCGAGCGTGCGGCGTCCATTGCCGCGATGCTGGTTTGCGAGTCGGCTGAGAAGAAGTGAACGACATCGAGTACCCTACGATCACCATTGAGTGCGTGGAGGGCGGATACATCATCACCGCGTTCAAGTCAGACCCCAACGACCCTGACGAGTTCTACCCGAGCAAGAAGATTGCAACGACGTTCGACGAGTTGGTGTTCCACATCAAGCACTCCGTCCAAGACTACGAGTCCATCTCCCCGCAAGAAGCCGAATCGGTAGAGCGGGGCGTTGCCGCTAGCGCAAAGAAGGTGAACGAGAATCCCCCGGCCCCGGCCAAACCCAAGCGAACCCGCAAGCCCAAAGACCAATGAGCCTTTACCCGAATCCATTTGCCCATCAAACCCGCGTTATTAGTGGTAGCGGCGGTTACCCCTGGATGTACCCGCTCTTCGAGGGCATCAATGACTTTCTGTACGATGCCGACGTAACGAAGCTGACGTGGCGCGTGAACGGTGGCCCTTCGGCTCCGACTGCCCTGGGCGTGACGGTCCCGGGTGGTGCGCTCTCGTACACCATCGGCGCGACCAACAACGCTGAGGTGGCGTTCCAAGACCCGGGCCAGGTGTACCAACCGAAGGCGGGCACGCAGGCGGAGTTGCTGATTCACACGGCTCTTCCGACGCCAACGGCTATCGGTTGGCGGTTTGGCTGGCTGGTGGGTCAAGCCGGGACGGTAATGAGTGCCCCTCAAGACGGCATCGTGATGTTCTCGGCGCGTGGTAGTGCCTCCGTGTCCATCCGCGTTTACAAGGCAGGCGTGGCCGAGCAGACCATTACGACGGACGCGGTAATTGGCACCGACCCGGTAACGTTGGCCCTGAACCTGAACTACGCGGCGAACACGAATGAGTTGTATGTGAGCATGGCCGTAAACGGTCGCCCCATCACTCTCAACGGCACGTCGCAAGCGGTGGTGCTGACTGCGGCTCATATTCCCACGGGGAACATGCAGGTAAGTGGTGGCATCTACCAACCGTCCAGCGGCGCGGCCTCCGCTAACTGGCGCATGATGGCGTATGGCACCACGGTGTCCCGGTTCTACTCGGGCGGCGTGTTTGGCTTTGGTGACAACACGGGTAGCGGTTCCGGTTCCGGTTCTGGCACGTCTTCGGGCGGTGGCCTGGGCATGGACGGCATCGGAGCGATTGAGTAACCCATGCACATCCTCGTTGGTCACGTTGCGGTAGAGGCTTATGAGCCTGCTTCGCGAAGCGGGAAGCTCGGCATCGTCACGGCGGCAAACGAGGAGTGGTGCGATATTGACCCCGGGAACTACGTTTGGTTTACCGGGGAGCAGACATGGTGCCTGACTATGGGCAGTGATCCGGTTTGGGTCATCCCGTATGGGAGCGTCATGGCTATCCTTACCGAAGATGAGTTCTTGAGTGCGTTGGACGATGAAACGCGGGCTCGGATTGAACTGCAACGCGACACGGCCCCACAGTAGACATCCTTCGAGGACAACAGGGTAAGATAAAGCCTCCAGAGGGCTCCGAGGTACTACCAAGGGGCAGGATGGGGGACCACTTGCAAATAGTTCCTGCGGGTTGGTTTGGTTGAAGCCCTCGGGTAAATCCTCTCCCCGGTTCGCCGGGTGATGATCCTGGGGTTAAGCGTGGAAGGGGGTCACGGATGGCCCCCAACCCGCACAGGTGAGAAGATGAAAGTTTGGGTGGTGATGTCATTCTAGCCATACACTCCCGCACCTTGCCTAGTGCCCTTGCTGGCAACCGGGATGCTGAGTTCATCCCGTGCCAAGGGAATAGCGGCCCGTACTCCCGGCTTGTGCTGGTTGATGCTGGTCAGTTTGTCGCCAAGATCAGCGGGCAGGTGCCGGAAGCGTTTACGAAAAGCGTTCGCCGGGTTATTGGAGCGTAATGATAATCTTGCCGTGTCCGCTTGATTGGGTGGTGGGTCACAAGTTTGTTTTCGACCCCGAGGGGAAGCACCCGGCTATTGCGGCGTTGCCATACCGTGTCGTTCTTGGGCCTGGGGCACTGGTTAAATCTGACGGGGCTCCCTTTGTCGCCTACGCCCCCGCGTTTGGCAACCACAGCCTCAGGGCCTACGGGGATACCCCGCAAGAGGCGTTGGATGACTTGGAGTCAATGGTGCCATCAGTGCTTGAATGGTGGAAGGGGCAATACGGTTCCTTGCCTAAGCCAGATACCCGAGTTGGGGGCGATGATGATTGGCTTGGACTTTGAGTGTTTCTACCGCGAAGCGGTGGAGGCTGGCATTGCTGGCCCGATGCCGTACATCATCATCCCGTTTGGAGCGCAACTAGGGCAGGGTTCCCTACGCGGTTTGCTAAACCGTTGGCCCGCAAGGGTGGGGTTCGAGTCCTCTGCGCTCCGCCAATAGAGACTCATGAGTAACGCCGCAAAACAGATGCCGCTAGTCATCCCTCAAGAAGTGAAAGACCAACTGGAATCCGAGCGAGAGAAGCCAGAGTTTGAGTGGGCAAGGCGAGTCCACACCTGGGACCTTACTGCCCCGGAGTTTTGGGATAACGCTACTGCATGGGCCGACCACGGCGGTTGGGATGTGGAAGTAGTCGAGCGCAACAAGCAAGGGCAAGTCACAGCCGTGCGCGGGGACATCTTCCGCGTGATGTGGCAGATGGATTGGCTAAAACGCCAGTCCGCATAGAGTTGGACGAGTAGAGGTATTGCGCCGGGGTTTGTTACGGTTTCGGTGACCCTGGTCATTTTCACCGCCCGCCCCGTAAGCGCATAAAAGCGGGGCCTCGTCCATCAAAAGAAAAGGCCCGCCCGAAGGCAGGCCGTGTTACGGTGATTGTGGTTTCTTGCCCCCTGGGAGGGGCGTAGGGGGCTTCGAGTCATCAGGGATGGCCCAGTATGGCCCCACAGGCGTTTGCACGAGCGTTGCGCCGGGGATACGACCATCCGCAAGCCAGACCCGCACTCGTTGGGGGGAGACCCCCCATTGAGCGGCGGCTTCTTTGACAGTCATGCTCTGTTACTCCCGGGAAGCCCCTCAGCGAAGCTACGGGTGCAAGCATTAAACGGCACCTGGTGGAGTTCCCCAATGCGCTTGGCATATTCAATACAGTCTGCCTCGCTGCGCCTCTCGGATTGATAGCAGGCTACGGATACCTCGCCATCTTGGATATGGGCTGTGACGAGGTACCGCTTCGGGACGCGGTTCACTGCTACGACCGAATAAGTGCAGGTCATCAGGCTTGCACCTTAGCGTCATGGGCGAAAGCCTCCCTGGGCTCCATATAGACGTAGCCCTGCTTCCGAAGCCCTGCGAGGAACTCATCCCGCGCAGGCTTGTTGGGGAATGTGGCGGGGTGATGAATCATAGACCCGTCGCGGTACGTTGAGTCGCTACTGAAATGCCGGACGACGTGGCGCGTTTTGCGGCTTGTCGGCCAACCGTGGTCAATGTAATAGCCTTTGAGCATCAGGCTTGCACCTTCCGGTCTTCGACAACGCCCATATCAAGCATCTTCTGCCAGTCGGCGCGGGTGCCGCCACCGAGGATGAAGTAGAACTCGGGTTCATGGGCAAAGACCCAAGAGGCAGACTCGTCGCCCCCTACCCATTCGTGTAGGTTGCCGTAGCTCACGGCGTCAGCGACGTTCTCCCAGGCTTGTTGCTCGGTCATGCCAGATCGGGCGGCGGTGATGGTGCCAAAGGATTGTCCCGGCCCCTTCTTGGATCGGATGACAAAGACTTGGCCCCCGTCGCGGTCCACCTGTTCAGCGCGGGCAAATGCGCCGTCATGGGTAGCAACGGCGAAGCCGAACTCCTCTTTGGTGTGAGTCTCATAAGAGCCGTCGTAGCAAACGTAGAGAGCGTAGTAGGGTTGGTTGTTCATTGTCTTTCACCTGTCACCTGACTCTGCGTTTACGGGCTTGTCACCGTCTAAGGCCGCATTAGGTGCCCCCGTGGGGGCTGTAGGTTAGAAGGCGGAGACGATCACCCCGCCGTCGAACTCAATGACCGTTGCGCGGTCTTGAAGCCACGATAGGGCGGCCTCCTCGGCGTCATCGTCACCCGACTCGCCAGGGGTGAACCCTTTTTTGGTAGCGGCTTCCAACGCGGAGGCGTACTCGGAGTAGTCTATGCGGATCGCAACCTTGTCGAACTCGATAGGCTCCCCCATGTCCTCTTCAAGTTCTTCAAGGTAGGCGACCAGGGCTTGCGCTCCTTCGTAGGACCAGGCCGCGTTCTCGTCGTTGTAGAGTCGGGAGACGCATTCGCCAGTGGTAAGGGTATCAATCATTTTCTTTCACCTGTAGGGGCAGTTGGTGAGCCCCGTATGAACATTATTGCACGGTCGCAACAGAAAAGCAACCCTAGTCCCAACATCCAGTAGAATTACCAGGTAGACAAGCAGGTAGACGACCACTATGGCCAGACTCAACCCCCACGGACTGACGGACCAGCAGGACCGATTCTGCATGGAGTATGTGGCCAATGGTGGGAACGCTACGCAGGCGTATATCAGCGCGGGCTACAGCGAGTCCACTGCTGAGCAAGCGAGTTCGAGGCTATTGACAAATGTTAAGGTGCAGGAGAGAGTGAATGAACTGCAAACCTCGGTCGCTGAACGGCTGGGAATTACGCAGGAGTACCTTCTGGGGCACCTGAAAGAGATTATCGACAACCATACCAACCCCAACAAGGACCGACTAAGGGCGGTTGAACTGGCAGGCAAGAACCTGGCCATGTGGGTTGAAAAGACCGAAAACAAGAACAAGAACGAGGGAGACGTGACGGCGAAGGTCATTCTCATTCCTGCTGGCAGTCGTGAGTCAGGTCAAGATTAGCCCTCACCCCGGCCCGCAAACCCAGTTCTTCGAGACTGACGCGGACATTATCGTATTCGGCGGGGCGGCAGGACCCGGGAAGTCTTGGTGTTTGCTCATCGAGCCTTTACGGTACATCCACAATGGCGGATACAACGCGGTCCTGCTTCGGCGCGACAAAGAGCAGATACGTCAGTCAGGCGGTTTATGGGATGAATCCCAGAACTGGTATCCCTCCCTCGGCGCGAAGGGCCGTGAGCAGCAGTTAGATTGGAAGTTCCCTAGCGGGGCTTCGGTCACGTTTGACGCGATCCTACACGAGCAGGACAAGCTCAAGTTTCAGGGGGCGCAAATCTGTTACATCGGTTGGGACGAATTAACCCACTTCACCGAGACGCAGTTCTGGTACCTACAGAGCCGCAACCGTTCTATGTGCGGGGTGCGGCCATACATGCGGGCTACGCTCAACCCGGACCCGGACTCGTGGGTTTACCGTAACCTCATCGGCCCGTGGGTGAACCCGAACTACCTTCAAGACAACGAGGAGTTTACCGCCGCCCCTGGCGAGGTGCTATGGTTCCGGCGCAAGGATGACGGCAAACTATGGTACAGCCGTGAGCCCATCCCGGGCGGGCAGACACTAGCCTACATCCCGGCGTTGCATGACGCGAACCCGACGCTACTTGAAAAGGACCCGGGCTACCTTGACCGTCTAGCCAACCTGCCTGAGATTGACCGGAAGCGGCTACTTGAGGGTGACTGGTCCGCCGTGGGCGCGGGTGGTCTGATTGACCCGACCAAGTGGACCTGGGTAGATGCACTGCCAGAGCCTTGCTACCTGTGGTGCCGTGGTTGGGACACCGGATTGACCGAGGGCGGCGACGAATCAGCGGGCATCCTGGGTGGCCTTGGATCTAAGACGGGCACAATGTACGTCCTGGTGGATGAGATATGGCACGACGCCGTAGCCACCAGCGCCCTTAAGCAAGCCATACGGACGTGTTCGGAGTCAGACCCGGGTGAGACATGCCTAGTGGCCGTAGAACGCTCCACAGCGTCCTTGAGCCTGATCGACGACTTAGCCCAGGACCCGTACTTCACGCATCCGCGTTCGCTGGTGCAAGTACCGACCCGTGGGCGTGACAAGTGGCAGCGGGCGACCGCCTGGGTAGCGCGTGCCGAAGAAGGGCGCGTGGTGTTCGTGGGCGACAAGCACGGGGCAAAGGCCCGGTCGTTCATGGGTGAGTGCCGCCGCTTCACGATTGACAAGCGGGCACCAGGCTACAGCACGCAGAAAGACAACCGGATAGACGGCATGAGCGTGATGTTCGAGGCGTTGCGCGACTACCGCGACACCAGCCACCGCGCACCGACCTACCCCGTGGTGTCGGGGAGTGACGAGTATTACCGCAGGCTTGCGGGCATTGAAGAGGAGGATGATGATGACTGATAGAAACGGAAAGCCCCTGAAGGTGGGCGACAAGGTGACGCACCAGTATTCGCTAAGCGGGAAGCCTGGCGTTGTGACTGCCATTGGGGAGAGCGTGGTTCTCGCGCACTTTATTGACGCATCCAGGGAGGAAGTATGCGACCCCAAATACCTGACACTGATCGAGCCTAAGCCGAAACCAAAGCCCCCGGCCGGTGTTGCAAACATGCACCCCGCCATGAAGCAGCTGATGGAGTACGAGGCCGCGCAGTGGGAAGAGAACAGCCATGTATCCCCGTTTGACCGTGGCAGTTCTGACGACGTAAAGGCAATGAAGGCGGCGTTCTCTACGCTCAAGAGCCCGAACCCGTTTTCTGTTGGCATGTTCGGGCATATTCCCCGTGCCACCTACACGCCTAAGCCTGAGCCCGTAGGATACAAATGGGGCAGGTCGCCCATCAACCTGAACGACTTGGGCAACAACTCAATGTTTGGCGGCATCCCCGTCGTTACCTACGAGGCTGTGCCCGAGGGTGAGGTGTGGTTGGTGGACACGGCGAAGATCACCGAGTACCTGAACAGCGAAGAGGGGCGAGCAAGCATCAAAGAAGCGTTCGCCGAAGCCGACAAGGCAACAGCCAAGTTAGCCGCCCAACTGATGGCCAGCCCGAAGATTGACAGGCTTGCCACTATGGTAGAGGGCGCGGGCACCAACGTCTTTGAGGCCCTTGGAAGGGACAACGCCGCCGAACTGTACGCAAAGGCGGAACTCGTGAGCCGGGTGCGGGACATCATGGGCAAGTTCGAGCGGGCGCGGTTCCCTGAGATTGCCGACGAGATTCTAAAGGCGGTGGCGGACTACCATGAGCAAGCGTAAGCCTGTTCAGGTGTGGGCATGGGATGACGCTCCCGAGGAGTACCGTGAGTTGTCCGGGCATGGTGGTGACGAGGATTGGGTAGCCCTGATTCCCGAACACTTGTACGAGGACCGATACCAAATCCCCTGGCTTGAGGCGTTGGGCGTGTGTGATGTTGAGTTCCACCCCATACCGACCGGAGAGGCGATTGCCATTGGAGCGCACGCATGAGCGAGGAGCGCAAGGCCCCGTCCGTTCTGGTGTGGGAGTTCGGTGACGCCCCGTCATGGTTGCGGCGTATGGCGAAGATGGACAATCCGTACTGGGTCGCCCTTGTATCGCCTGAGTGGTCTAGCCAATACATCGGGTGGCTTCGTGAGGGCGTGTTTGGCGACCAAGTGAGTGAATACCGCCGCAAGTCTGGGGAGTTGGTTGTCATCGGCTACGACGCTCCGTATCGGGGTTATTGGTACCCGCGATGAATCCCGCCACGTTCAACAAGGGGCATATGGTTTCAGTGTATCACCCAGCCCCCGGCTACACCCTTGGCGTCGTCGAGGAATACGAGGATGGTTGCTATCTAGTCAAGATGGCTTGCGGGGTGGCAAGTTGGTTCAATGAGGATGACGTGCGGAACGCGGAACTGACTCCCCCGCCGCGAGTCCGCATGATTGACGCATGGATTGACGGCTTGCGGGCCAAGGCAAGTAAGTGAACCCTAACCCGGCTACCCGCCCCCGCGCGTATCAGAAGTCGGCCCCGTGGAACCCATTGACGGACCTGACATGGTACGTCCAGTGCGCCCCGATAGTGTCCCTTGCCCTGTGTGAAGCGATTCTGGAGGCGGAAGGCAGGCCCGCCCGTGACCTTCCCGCCATTCGCAAGCTGCTGAGTGAGCCGAGTGTGTTTGAGGCGGGTGAGTGATGTGGTACGCGCGGCCCATGCGGGTAGACACTGAGGCACTAGCCCGAGTCAAGTCCATCCTTGCTGAATCTTTGCGGGAGTCCGAAGAGCCGGGGAGATTCAAACAAGAGCCGACACCGCTCCGAAGTTGGGACGTGGATTGCCCGTGGTGTGGGGCTATTGGGCTACTCATTGTCAAGGCGCATCCACATTGGCCGCAAGCGTTTGACGGCGGGTTCTCGTGCGCCAAGTGCCACAAGACCGCCATGCGTAATGGGCAGGCCAGGGACGCCGACGCCTACGGTAGTGCGCTCATGGACGTGCTGAGAGACGAGGCCCACGTCGGCTTCCGCCAGCAGATTGACATCTTCAAGATCAGGGACGCTGATATGTCGCTACTGAGTGGCAACAAGGTTATGCCCGCCCGCCCGTACCCTGGGCTGGCCTCGCTGGTTCGTGATGCGTTCGGTGGCCTTGACGCCACGGGAAGCATTAAGCCTGAGCTGCGTGAGGAGACATGCGTCATCGGAAACGAAACCCTGCCCCTGAGTACCGAACTCCGCGCCGACGTTCACCAGTTCTACCAAGAGTCTATGACCCACGCGAAAGAAAGTGGGCACCTAGCCTACGCGCTGGACCAGGCCCCCTAAGTTTCAAACCTTCATCCCCCCATGCCCCGAGGCAAGACCCAGGCGACCGCTACCGTAGCGGAGCCGACCACTGAGGACGCTCTAATGCCGGAGCAATTTGACGAGAACAAGGCCGAAGCCGAAGCCGTGGCAATGGCGGAAGCTGACGCCAAGCCCAAGCCCAAGCGCAAGGCCACCCCGAACCATGTTGAGGTGACCCTGGACATGCCGCTCGCGGTCTACTACCTGCTTTCCCAACGGCTTCTGTCCAAGACAGGTGTGATCCTGCGGCAGATTCCCGGCGTCACTGACGCTACTGGGGACTACGCGATCATCAGCGAGACTGACACCGAGGTTACGGTCGCGGACACCATCTCCGACCACCTACGCGCCCGGGCCAATCAGACCATCACGAACCTTAGCGAGCAACGCGCCCAGCGTCTTGCCCAAAAGCGTTCCGCCGAAGCCGGGATTCAGAACTACCGGGAACGGTTGGAGCGTGACAAGGCTGATGCTGAACGGCAAGCCTCGCCCTTCCCTGCCCACATTGAGGAGGCTATCGAAAAGAACATCCGTGACTACCAAGCCTCGGCTGAGAACTACGGGAAGATGATTGACGCCCTGGACGCTCAACTGGCCGAAGCCCAAGCCGAACTAGCCGCCGTGCCGGAACGGAAGACCTGGATTGCCCGACTACCTGTATGAGTGCCCTTGCGGGTCCTTCTTTGAGGTGACCCGCAGCATGAAAGAAGACCTGTCCACGGCCCCGTGCCCGTGCGGCAAGATCGGTAAGCGTCGGTACACCATCCCGGCCATGCACCTTTACGGCGGCTTAGGCGACCGTTTCCGCTACCCCGAGACTGAGGCCGACCGTGAACGCATCCTGCTTGCGGCCCGCAAGACCGAGGAGTACGCCAAGACCCACGACATGAGCGGCTACGTTTGGGAACCCGGCAAGGGTGCCCCGGATTGGTCGCAACCCAACGTTCTTGAGATTGAAAAGAGTGCCAAAACGAGTACCAGTTGATACCATCCGCCGCCAGTTGCGGGAAGGCTACGGGATGCAGGACTACTATGACTTCCTGCGTGAACAGCAGTCCTTTCTGTATCTGGGCGAATCTGGTGGCGACCTGGCTACAACGTGGCCCTATGGCGACCGTGACCTGCCGTCCTACCCGGACGTCCCGCCGCGCCGCAAGAACCTGGCTAAGTCGCTTCGTATCCTGAACACGGCAGTCATCGCCGCGTCCCGCATGATGGGGAGTGACCCCCTGCCGACGTGGCTTGACATTGACCCCATGACTCACGAGTTCCGGCAAGAGGCGTTCCAACGTCGCTACCGAGAACAGGAGATGCAGGAGGACACCCTGCGCGGTTGGTGGGATGGCTACAACCTTGGCGTTGGTGCGGTTCAGGTTGGGTTTCTGGACAAGGATGGCGGGCAAGTGGCCGGCACATCCCATATCAACGCGACCTGCGTAGCGTGGGACCCGCTCTCTCCCTCCCCGGTGGAGTCGGACTGGCTGGCTGTCACGCGGTTCTTGCCGCTGGAAGATGCCCAGGCCATGTACCCGAGCATCGGCACCCAGCGCACCTGCCAACTGATTACGCATCAGATGGATCGTTCTATGGAAGTGGTGCGGGTCATCGAGTATTGGCACCGTGGGAACGCGGCGTTTGCGCCTACCTACTGCGTGTTCGCGGGGCAGGTTGAGTACGGCCCGGTGCGTCACCAGTCGAACCCGTGGGGCAACAGCATCCCGGTCGCCATGTACGTCCACCTGTGCCCGCCAGGGATGCAACGCCCGGTTGGTCAGGTGTGGCTCCAAATGGCTTCTCAGGTCCAAATCAACGAGGTTGAGGCGGACATGCTGGACAAGTTCATCAACGGCAAGAGTCTGGACCTTCTCGACCCGTCCAAGATGGACAAGCAAGACTTCAAGAAGGTGCGGGACGGCAAGCAGCGGTTCATCCGCCTTGAGCCGGGCACTGACGGGCAGGTAGCGTTCACCCGCATCCCCGAACAGCAGATCGCCTCGGCTACCCTCCAACTTCTGCAATACATGGAAGGGCGCACGGCTGAGGAATCCGGCATGAGCGACCTCGACCGTGGGTCCCCCCTTGGCGGTGAACGGTCGGCTACCGAAATCTCGGTACTGGACGCCCGCTCCCAAATGAACCAGGCTTATGTGGCGCGTCAGACGGCCCTCTACATGACCCGGTTCGTCACCATTCTTTCCAAGGCTTTCAAGATCGGGGACACCGCTCCCTGTTTGGTGGAGTGGGATGGCACCCCCTACCTGCTGAACGGCATGGAGAACGAGGAATTGCTGGAACTTACGATGGCTGCCGTCTTTGAGCAAGAGACGATGGTCCGTGTAGACCAGGATAGCCTGACTACTCAACAGTCCATGCAACGCAAGCGGGCCAAAGCCGCTGACTTCATGCAGGTCTTGCAGACCCCTTACGCCCAAGGCATCCCGGCAGAGTTTGCCTTGGAAGTGCTGATGAAGAATCTGGGGCTAGAAGCCGAGTGGGCCAAGCTCGAAGGCCAACTGCAACAAGGCCAGTCTCAGGGCATGATAGACATGGACCCCTCCCAGGTGCCAGGTGCCCCCGCAATGGCCCCGCAAACGCCCTTCTAGTGCCCTCTCTCGCTGAATCTAACAAATACCTCCGCGACCCGGAAGTACGGGCGCGAATCATCCGCAACTCTTGCATTGATTCCTGCGCCATCGAGATTGAGGACGACCAGGAACGCGCGAAGTTTATCGCGTGGGCCAAAGCACAACAGTTTCCCGCCGACAACGACGGGATAAATCACCATGAGCGAAGAACTTCAGGCGACAACGCCGGAGCAAAGCGAAACCCCGGTAGCGGAATCTGCCGAAACGACGCCAGAGTTTGACCTGGCATTAGACCCTATCTCTGAGCCTGAACCCGACGCGGACGAGGCAGACGAGGAGGAAGCCGAAGCTAACTATCCGACCCCCGACGACGGCCAACCCGACGCGGATGAGGATTGGTTGGAAGCAGGCTTAGACCAAGACGAGGCTGATGAGCCGGACGAAGATGGGGACAACCCTGATTTTCTGACGGACTTCACCATCCCTGAATTGGACGACGACGCGCTCACGAACCGCACCCGTTGGGAACAGCAGTGGCGGGGACTTCAAAAGGTCCAGAAGCGCGTCAGTGAGCAAGCACAACGGTTTTCGAGCTACGAACAACTGGACCAAGCATTGGCCACCCCCGAGGGGGCAGAAGAAGTCATTGCCCGGTTGAGCGAAGCGGCGAAAGCTGCTTACCCTGACCACTTTGCGAAGCAGGAAGCACCGCAACAGGAATACAGTCTGTGGGGCGATTACTATGACACCCCACAAGACGAGGCTCCTGCCGTGGATAAGAAGGTCATTCTGGAAGCTCTCGGCATTGACGAGACGACCCTGACTGACATCGTTCAGGAGCGCACCAGGGCACGGGAAGAAGCCCGCCTGGTGCAACAAGCAGAGAGTGCGCTTGCGGATGTGAACGCGCGGTTACAGTCCCAGGTTCCTGGGTTTACCGTCACGTCCGAAGAACTACTGGTGGCTATGAAGGCACGCCCCAACATTGCGCCCCACGAGGCCGTGATTCTGACCCATATCGGGCGGATGAAGAAGTCTGTGGCGCACGCGGTGCGCGGCGGCAAGCCCCAACCCACGATGCCCAAAGGGGCAAAGCGGAGCGGGGTCCAAGAAGCCAATACCCTCAACAGCATCATCGGCAAGTTCTCCCTCTAACAAGTAACCGCATCGGTTGGCCATTGGAGAAAAACAATGGCATTCGGTGCTAGCGCAACGCGCGTTGATAACAACGCGCTGACTAACGCAAAATCAATCGTCGCTTCGACTGTGCAGCTGGCCAAGCAGCACAACGGCGTCATCGGGGCTCTCCTCGGTGCGGTCAATGACAAGACCGTGGACGGCTACGTTCAAGCCCAGCGGCTTCAGTGGACCAATGGACAGAAGTTCATGTTCCCGGTCGCGGCCTCTAACGAGTCCATCGGCACCCTGGCGAACCAAGCGGCGGCCATCGCGGCCCGCTCGCGTGACGCCCTGAACAACCTGTTCCTGAGCAGCGAGTTCAACATGACTCACTTCTCGAAGAAGTGGGACCTCGACAACTACGACGTGGACCTCATCCAAGGCGGTGAGCCCGGTGCGGTGGCTGGTGACTACATGACCACCATCCGCGACACCGTGGCCATCTGGATGCTGAACACGCTTCAAACCCAGTTCTGCACGTCGCAGACGCAGGCCCGCTCCACGCTCGGGGGTCTTCCCTTCATCGTGGACAACGCGAACACCTACATCGGTGACCGTTCGGACGGGGCGCACACGCTCCTCCAGTCCTACGTCTCCGCTGCTGGTGCGGCTATCAGCCAAACCGGGAACGTGCTGACGGCTCAGACCTCAGTCCAAGCTCGCGGCGGCTGGCCGACCCTCGGCGTTCTGCCGACGGGCCTGCACGCCAAGCTCCACGGTCAAGTGATTGCCGCTGGATACTACGTCCAAAGCGGGATGACCGACAAGGTGGGTGCCCCGGCGTTCATCGCCAACGGGACTCGCTTCATCCTTGAATCGGGACTGGACACTTCGTTCTCGGGTCACATGTACCTGCTAAACGAAGAAGACTGGAAGTTCTTCATGAACCCGAACACCATGTCTGCGAAGATCATGGATGACCCGGCTGGTGAAGACTCCCGCGTGCTGCACATGCGTCTTTACGCTGGCGTGGCTTGTCTCAACCCCAAGCGACAGGGCAAAGTAACCGGTTTGTCCTAGTATTGGGATATAACCTATAAACAGAGGCGGGGCGCAATGCCCCGTCCTGTCTATTCAACGTGCGCCCATGTCTTGCCGATCAACACGGCAGACACTGCACTTTGTACCACGCCGAACCTGTCGGCAATGTCTTGTTGAGAAAACCCTCCGGTTTGGTAGAGCCGCCGTATTTCTCGCACGCATTCCTCAGTTAGTTTCGCCCGCGCAATTTGCTCGCCTCGGAACACCGTCCCGTGTTCAAACTTGTCTCCGCTGTTCTCCAATGGAGTAGCGTAGCGCAAGTTCTCTAAACGATTGTCCGTGCGGTCGCCGTTGTTGTGGGCAACCTGCATCCCTTCGGGGCACGGGCCAACGAAAGCGGTCATAACAAGCGTGTGGATGGCAGGCGTCTTTAGCGGGCTTTCCGCTCGGTACAGGCTTACGCCTGGATACCGCCGACACATGACGGGCTTCAAGATTTTTTCTGGGATGGGGTTTACCCTCCCGCCTTTTCGCTGGATGACACGGGCGACGGATTTCACGCGCCCCATGTCCGAGACTTCATACAGGCCTTCGTAGCCGACTACGGGGAGCCAACGCTCCTGGTTGGGTATTGTGTTTTCAGCCATAGCGAACCTCTTTCGTTCGTTTGTGGTTAGGGGCGTCTTTCTGTTGTAAGCAGGAGGCGTCCCGTTTCTATATTACCCTCCCTCCCTCCCCCAGCCCCCCGAAAGGGGGGCACCTTCTTTTTAACCCATGCAACTGAGCGAACTCCGCACCCTGCTGACGCAATTGCTGATTACCGATTTGGATAACTTCGCGGGCGATACCCCGAGCACGTCAGACCTGAACGCCCAAATCAACCGGGCCTTGCGTGAGATTGCGCGGTTCATTCGCCCCCACTTCGCCAAGGTCACGCTGAGTATCACCAGCCCGGACCAAGAGATTGTCCTTACCAACACGGCAAAGTTCGCCCGCGCGATGCTGGACATTGACGGCATCTATGTTTCGAGCGGCGTTGAGATCGCCGTCATTCCCCCGCCTGCTTTTGAGCGCGACACCAACTGGCGATTCGCTACGTCCGGCACTCCCGTCCTGGCCACGGTTGAGAACAACGCCCTGCGCTTCGACCGCCCCTGGGCTACGTCCCCTGACATCTTCGTTTCAGGCGATGGTTTCTACCTACCCCTGTCAAGTGACACCGACGTTCCTGAACTGCCTGTGGACGCGCATGAGGCCATTGCGTATGTGGCCGCCGTGTTTGCCGCTGAACCCTCCGTAGTGGACGGCACCGCGATGACCCGGTTGCAGAACTACTCGGCTCGTTCCTTTGCCGCGCTGGATGCGGTGCGCAAGTCTCTTGCGAACCAACAGTTCGACCTCACCAACCGCCCCGCTGTTTCTCAATGGTAATCCGTGGATTCCGCCCTGCGCTCACCAGCGTAGACCGTTCGCTTCTTTCCCCCGAGATTGCCAGCGATACCCATAACGTGCGCCTAGAAGACGGGGCCGTGCGGGTACGCAACGGCATCCGCACCGTAGCGGCATCGTTTAGCGGCACGCCCAAGGGGATTCACCACGCAAGAGGATACGACAATGCGTACACGTTCCGCGAGGAATATGTAGGCTTTCGCTCATCGGGCGGGAGCGTCAAGCCGTTCAGCATCAACGTAGACACTGGGGCGGGCACCGAGATTACGAACGGGGGGACTGCGCTGGCACTTGCCAATACGGAGTGGATTGGAGAGAACTTCAACGGGGAAGCCCTGTACCTTACGCCGGGTGGAGACGTGTACCGTCACGCTGTCGGCACCAACACGTCTTGGTCGCTCCTTGACCCTGGGCAACCGAACCAATTCACCACGGGCAACTATCCGCGCCTGACGTTTGAAAAGACCGAGAGCGGCAACACCAGCACCACTGGGACGGCGTTCTCGTGGGCAGGGTTTACCGGGGCAGGCTTTGCTGACAATGGCGGCTCCGGGGTGTGTCCGACTGCCTTTGGCTCCGTCTCAGGATCGTCGGTGGTAGTGGACGCCAACAACGGCGGCATCAACCTTTACGCTTGGTACGACTTCGACCTTGACATGAACGCGGCGACCGCCGGGATTCAGGATTGGTCTAACGCTACTGGGATTCAGTTTACGCTTGCTCGCACGGACGGCAACCAATGGGTAGGAACATCCGGGCAAGACTGGCCGTGGGCTATCGGTTCCGGCAACGCGCGTATCTGGCTGACGGACAACACCGCCAACACAGTTGAACTGACAGGCGCGGTGCAAACTATTGTGGACGAGATGGGAGACTACTCGTATCGGTTCCTGCTGGACATCCCGGTAGCCTCTCGGGGTACGCAATGGTCCGACTCCCGGTATTTGCAAATCCGACTTCCAAGCAACGGCACGGGTGTTACCCCCGCCACTAGAGACTACGACTTCTCTATCTCCCAAATCACGGTTCAGGCCGCTGGCTCTACGATTGCCACGCCGGACCTAGTGGGCATCCGCTTCGGGGCCGTCGCTTACAACGAGGAGTACGACGCCGAAGCCGTGAACCCCACGTTCTCGGACGAGGTGGATATGTCCATTGAGGACGCTTCCCGGTACTTTGCCAACACTGCGACCGCTACGTTCCTTGGCAACGTCTGCACGCTGACGATTCCCGCCGCCCAGGTGACGACGCTCCAAGCCGCTGCCGGGGTGACTCACATCCGCTACTACGTTGCGTTCATGGACGAGGGGACGGACACCAGTTACACCATGCGCCTCATGGGCGTGCAGGAAGTGGACGCCGTGGACGCGGGCACCTACGAGATCCCCTTCACCTACGAAGAACTCCGCGCCCTTCCCTTGCGAGAGGAGAAGATCGGGGAATACATCGAGGTTGGTAACCCCGTCTGTATGGCCGCTTACCGTCAGTGGATGGTGTGGGGCTATGCGGGCGGTATTGCCAACATCAAGCACTCGCGGGTGGGCAAGCCTTACGCCCTGGCTTCGACCAGTGACGACGCGGGCGGGGGTGACCTCCCCGAAGATCAGAACCGAGCGGCTACGTTCACGCTGGCGGATGACTTTGCCGACCAGCCCGTGAGCATGGTGGGCACCGACAGTTCCCTCTACATCCTGGGCACCGAAGGTGTCTACGTCCAGTCCGGCCCTAAGCCGTATCAGCTGACTCCCCCGCGCCGGGTGCCGGGCGCGCTCGGTACGCTCGGGCTTCGGTCGGCTTGCACATGGCGTAGCGACAACGGGATTGAGGGCGTGGCCTACGTCTCTAAGGACGGGGAGAGTGTGTGGTTCCTAGTGGCCGGGGCAGACTTCGGTACGTCGGAACCGTCGTTCTCGCTCATCGAACTGACGGCAGGGATTCGGGGCAAGCTCAAGACGTTCCTGTTCCAGAGTTCCGCCCCCACCGTGGACAAGGTTTACATCTTCCATGACCAGCGGGACGACGCGCTGTGGGTGACGTTCCAGAACCGGGCGATGGTGCTTCGCCGCAAGAACATCTTCAACAAGGGCCGCGCGTGGGAGTTCTACACCTACAACATTACTAGCGGCACGCTGACGGACTGGGTAGCCCGCCAAGAACACGGGCTCCGATGCCTCAAGTCTGACGGGTCGC
>Ga0209985_10001270_pt1 | contig 25199 bp, 28 predicted proteins | sample NOAtaG_FD_187305 | JGI IMG/M metagenome (GOLD analysis project Ga0209985, IMG submission 187305) | Freshwater lake microbial communities from Lake Erie, under a cyanobacterial bloom - NOAA_Erie_Diel6S_1000h metaG (SPAdes) (version 2) | ecosystem: Environmental > Aquatic > Freshwater > Lake ...
CGGTGCTGGACTTCGTGCACAGGTACTGGTTCGCGCTGTACCTCGCCTATGCCGCCGTGTTGCTGGCCATCTCGCCCAAGCTCTTCGTCTTCGCGCACCTGATGCCGATGGGGACGGCCCAGCTATTTGGCGTCGTGCACCAGCTTGTGAGCCACAGGGGAGGCGGTCCGCGCGACCTGCCGCTCATGGAGTTCCTGATCCCCACGGGTGGCGAGTGGCAGCACAAGGCGCACCACGACCGCCCGGGCCTGCCCTCATTCCGTACCCGCTGGTGGCACCTGGACCCGGGCGCCGCCTTCATCCGCCTGATCCGCACCAACTGAAAGGACCACCATGGCCATCATCAAAGACCGCCCGACCCAGTTCGGCATCAACGCCCAGTACCACCGCATCGACAAAGTCGAAGTCAATCCGTACTCGCAGGAGGTGGTGTTGAGCGTGGCTACCTACCCAAGCGCGGAGGCGCGGCAAAGCGGCGCTCAGCCACTGTCCGTGGATCGAATGATCATCCCCTTCTGGCGCATGGTCGAAGACCCCCGGGCCACCTTCTACAAGCTGCTGGCTGACTACGACGGTGGTCCCCTGTACCAGGGCGATGCCGACGACGACCCGGGCGAGGTGCCTCAGTTCACGGTCAAGCCCTGGGAGCCGCCGCAGCTCCCGCCCCCGCCCACGGCGACCTCCGGTCCGGAGTCAGTGCCGGGTTACGCACCCCCTGCGCAATAAGACCCCCCGCCTAGAATCGATCGGCATGGAAGTCACTCTTGAGCACGCTGTTCTGGAGGCCTCGGCGCCTGCCGTAGAGCCTCTCAGTGCGCTTTCGGCGTCGATGGACGGAATGGATCTGAGCGAGAAGATTCAGCGCCTTGCCACATCGATGTTCGACTTGCCCGGCCACACGACAGAGTTCGAGGTGCGTCACTTCTTTGCCAGGGGTTTGTACGGCAGAGAGATGACGATTCGCAAAGGCTTCGTTGCAGTCGGGAAAGTCCACTGCCAGGAGCACTTGTTCATCATCTCTTCTGGAGAGATTTCGGTCCTGACGGAGGACGGCGTCAAGCGCCTGAAGGCGCCCTACACGCTGGTGACGCAACCGGGCGCCCAGCGTGTGGTGTATGCCCACGAGGACACCGTTGTAACCACGATTCATGCCACCGAAGACCGGTGCGTTGAGTCGCTTGAGAGGACCCTCGTGGCCCGCGATCTCGCGGAATACGAGATGCGACTTCTCGCCTCGCCAGGGAGCGAAGTATGAGCTTTGGAATCGTTGCCGCAACAGTTGGCTCTGCTGTCATCGGCTACTCCGCCTCCCGCAGCGCCACAAAGGCGGCGTCAGCCGCTGCCAGTGAGTCCAACGAGACCATGCGCGAGTCCGCGCAGCTCCAGTACGACCTCGGCAAGGAGACGCTGGAGTTCAACAGGCAGTACTACAACGACGTAGTCAAGCCTGCCGCCGACTTTGACCTGAGCACCCGCCGGGAGCTGACGCCGCTGCTCACCCAGTCCTTCAAGGACCAGGAGGCGTTTGCGGCGCAGCAGCGCCAGGACTACCTGGACAACTGGCAGCCCCTTGAGCAGCAGGTTCGCCAGGACGCCCAGGGGTACGACTCCGAGGGCAACGTCAACCGCCGCATGGGCATTGCGGCCGCGAGCGTCAATCAGCAGTACCGCAACGCAGCCGATCAGCAGTCTCGCGCCCTGACGCGCATGGGCATCAACCCGAACTCCTCTGCCTTTGCCCGGGCCAACGCTAACCTCGTCAACCAGCAGGCCCTGGCGTCTGCCGGCATGCAGACCGGTGCGGCGTTCGACACGATGGACAAGGGCATCGCTCTGCGGGCCGGGGCCGCCAACTTTGGGCGGAACATGCCCAACACGGCGGCCTCCTTCGGTCAACTTGGCAACCAGACTGCCAACACCACCAGCGGGGTCACCGCAGGCGGTGTCAACACCGCAGGGGCGGCCGGCAACTTCATGAACCAGGGGTTCGGCCTGGCGGGCAACCTCAACGCCTCCGGCGCCGGCATCGACAACAACATCTTCAACAACAACGTCCGCCTCGGGATGATGCAGAGCCAGGGCGTGGGGCAGCTCTTCGCTGGCATTGGCCAGGGTATCGGCATGTGGGGTCGCGGCGGCTTCAAGATGCCGAGTTTTGGCGGCGGCAGTTCCGGCGGCTCCTTGTGGAACGACACCAACCTCTACGGCGCTGATCCGGCCTATGTGATCCCAGGATCCTTCGCTGACGGCGGCCACGTAGGCGACGAGATGGACAAGCAACAGGCTGCCATGGCTGCGGCCAACGCAGGCCCTGCTGGCGCCTGGACGCTTCCTCCCGTGCAGCGGATGGCCAATGGCGGCGTCCCGGCTCAAGGTGGCGTTGTGCAAGGCCCTGGCGGCCCCAGAGATGACGTAGTGCCGGCCATGCTGTCGCGCAACGAGTTCGTCTTCAACGAGGGGGCGGTCAGGCACTTCGGCCTGGACAAGCTGAACAAGATGAACGCGATCGGCTTGCAGAACCAAGCCCAGCGCGGGCTGACAAGGAGCGCATGATGGGCTTTGGACTGATGGGTGCAGGCGCCGCTGTCAGCGGCTTGATGGGCGGCTACCAGCAGGGGCGAAAGTTCGCTCAGGACGAAGAGCGCTTCGGCATGGAGAAGGAGCGCTTTGGCCTGGAGAAGGAAGAGGCTGGGCAGCGCAAGCGACTGCGTGATGAGCAGATCACTGGCGCCGTACTTCTGAACAAGAAGGCGCAGCGCGAGATTCGTCTCGGCGAAGAGGAAGATGAAGACATCCGCGAGTCGATAAACATCGTCAAGGAAACGTACGCCCCCAAGCAAGCGCCGGCTGGTGCTGCTGATCCGACCTCGAACTCCGCGCCTTCTCAAGTTCCGGTCACTATGACGGCGGCCGACGGGTCCGAGGTCCAGATGCCTCAGGGTGGCGGCATCGCCCCGCCTCCGGGTGCCGCCAGGGTTGCGGCGCCACAGGCCGGGCCATCTCTCAACGACATCCAGGGGATGTATAACAGGCTCAACCAGCGGGGACTGAGCAGGATACTGCGCACCCAGGGGCCTGCGGCCGCCGTTCAGCAGGCGCTGGAAATGGGCAAGCGGTTCGGCGACGCCAAGACCGATGCCGCAATCAGTGCGCTGAGCGGTTTCACTGGCGGCAATGCAGATCAGGTTTCCGCTGCCTTGACCCAGTCCGGCCTGCCAATGCCTGAGGGGACGAAGTACGAGCGGCGCGAGATCGAGGTGATTCCAGGCTCCGGGTACAAGGTGAACGACGTGGTTGCTATCTCTCCGGACGGCAAGCCAAGTGTTTCGCTTCACCAGCTAATGCGCTCCAGGATGACACCTGCCGAGATCATGCGGCAGGACACGGACATTGGTAAGGCAGTAGCTGATATTTCTCTGCGCAAGACGGCGGAGCAGAACCTTCAGGAGTACAGGACCCAAGACCTCGCGATCAAGGAAGAGAGCGCCGCAGTTCAGGCCAACTACTACCTCAAGATGCTTGATGCCAAGAACAAAGAGCTTGGCTTCCAGTCTCAGGCCAGGGCTGACGCCAATGAAGCACAAGCAGAGCTACGTCGATCTCAAGCCAGCCGCAACGCGCTTGGCGAGATCATGCAGCTCAGCGGTGTATCGAGGGAGACGTCCGCCAAGGATATGGAGATGCTTTCGGACACGGAGCGTGTTCGTGTCCAGTCCGGCCTGTCTAAGTCCTTCACCGCCCACACCATCTGGTCGATGAATCGTGGCAACCTGAGCCCGGCAGAAGCCCTTGAGATCGGTCGGCGCGTGGCAATGGACCCAAAGACCGTAAAGGTGGACGACGGTGGTCAAGCCTTCATCCAGTTCAACGGAAAGAGCGTCTTCGTTCCTACTCCGGTGCGGCCTGCCGCTCCTGCGCCAGCGCCTGGGGCGCCGGGTGCGCCCGCAGCCCCCTTGCGCGACAACAGGCCCGCTCCCGCCTCAGTGGAGGCTGGTGACCGGCGAGCAATGACCGACACGGTGAAGAACGTCGGGGCTGCCGCGTACGACGTTGCCACAGTCATTCCTCGCGGCCTGATGGGCGCGGCGGAGACCGGCATCACGCGGCCATTGCGAGCTGCTGGCATTCCTGTTCCGTATCTCCCCGAGTCCGCGTACGGCGGTGACAGGACGTCGGTCACTCCCATGATGGACAAGCTGCGCAGAGAGCGGCAAGAAGGGCGCTGACCTTAGCTTCCCGCTAATACTTGAGGGCTACTGCACCCTCAAGGAGCCATCGGGATGGCGCTCATCGACGAACAGAAGCCCGCGTCCGGCTTTGGCCTGAGCTTCTTTAAGTCCTCTAACCAGGCCTACAAAGAAGACGTGGCGCCAAAAGCGCAGGCAGATGACCCGTACGCCGCGTTTCGTGACACTGGCGCCGCCCTTGCGCAGGCTGGTCAGGATGACCCTTACTCGGCTTTCCGCGAACCTACGGCTCCCGCAAAGCAGGCCTCCGTTTCCAGCAGCAACTTCGGTCGCGGCTGGGAAGTCTCTGGCAAGCAGCTCAAGCAGACCGCCTACGGCAGCGCCGCACTGATCGGCGACACCTTCGGCTCTGACAGCCTGAAGAAATGGGGCCTGAAGGGCTACAAGGACGCCGAGAAGGAAGTCCAGGCCATCAGCAAGGAGTCGGACTCCTTCACCAACGCACTCCAGTCGGGCGAGATCGGCAACTGGCTGACCTACTCCGCCGGCTACCTTGCCGGACAGTTCGCCGACATGGCTGTGGCCTCTGGCGCAGGCTTCCTGGCGGGCTCGGCCCTGGCCCCCGGCGCGGGCAGTGCTGCCGGTGCTGTCACTGGCGCCATCAACAAGGCCGCAGTCCAGACTGGCATCCGTGGCGCTGTAGGCAAGATGATCGACAAGGAGGCGGCCCGCTATGCCGCCAGCGGCATGGCCAAGGACGCCGCCGCCCAGGCCGCAGTGACCTCTGTGTACCGGGGCATCGGCGTCACGGCTGCCAACACGTTCCTGAACGCCACAGGATCGCTGGGGTCGATCTACGGTGAGGCGGTCGAGGAGGCGGCCAAGAAGGGTGAGGAGTACAGCCTGGGCAAGGTCTGGCTGTCGGGCGTCCTGGCGACTGCCGTGGACACCTGGGCAGACTCCAGGGCCATCAAGGGCGTGACCGACGCCTTCAAGGGCACGAACCGCGTCAGCAGCATTGCGGTGGAGGCGCTCAAGGGCGGCCTGCGCGAGGGCCTGACCGAGGGCGCCCAGACCGTCATCGAGCGCTGGGGCGCCGACAAGGACCTGACCAGCAAGGAAGCCTTCAAGGAGTACATCGACTCCGCAGCGGTGGGCGTCCTGGGCGGCACTGCTGTGGGCAGCGTTTCTGGCGCGGTCTCCAAGCTCAACCAGCCCGGCGAGGCGCAGGTCGACCAGAGCCAGCCCAACCTGACCAAGCTGCCTGAGTCCCAGTCGCGTCGCTCCAGGCCGCTGAACGAGGAGGACACGCCCCGGATGCCCGAGGGTGAGTTCCGGCAGACGATGAACAACGGCGGCTTCATGGCCGCCCTGTACCAGCAGGCGGACGATGCCGGCAAGCAGCTCATCCGAAGCGCCGTCGAGCGAGCTGGAAACATCGAGCCGTTCCAGCAGGCCTTGCAAGACCCGGATCAGCTCGCCTTCGGCGCCAAGATGGCGCAGAACAACCCGCAGTTCGTTCAGGACTTCCTGGGCGAGGTGCAGCAGTTCGCCACCACGCAGTCGCCGGCTGGCGTGTTCAAGGTGGACAGGCGCGGCCCGCAGGGCAAGCCCGCGTCTACGCCCGCAGAAGACTTCGACGAGATCGCCGCGTCCCAGGGCTTCACTCAAAAGACCAAGCCGCAGCAGCAGGTCGAGCAGACGGACGACCAGGGATCCGCCTCGTCGGAGACCAGGGTGATCGAGGAGGCCGGTCGGCCCGCCGTCGAGAACCGCAACGAGCTGATCGCCAAGTTCAACGACATCGGCAACCAGATCTTCGATGGCGAGATGACGCCTCCGAAGGAGGCCCGGTACGACTGGGCCATGAAGCAGCTCATCAACGCCGGCTTCAAGCCTGCGGAAGCGCGGTCGATCCTGATTGGCGAGACAGCGCCCGCAGTGGCCGAGCAGTCCGCCCCCAACCTCGATGAGCAAGGCGCTCTCGATGAGGCTGTGGGCGCCTCAGAGAACCAGCAGGCCGGGTCCGCTGAGGAGGACGGGTGGCTGGACCCCCCCGAGTCTATGACCCGCGACGATTACAGGCGCGAGCAGGCGTTGGAGGCTGAGCGCGAGCGTCGCTCCATTGAGGAAAATGATGCAGAGGTTGAGCGTCGGCGCCAGATAGACGCGGAGAACAAGCGCCTGATCGAGATCTATGACGGCCCAAATGGGTTCTCCTCAGGCCCTGCTGAGAGCATGACCGCCGAGGAATACCGTCGAGATCAGGCGGCCGAAAATGAGCGCGAGCGCCGGTCCATTCGGCAAGACGCCATCGAAAGGGGGCTCAGAACAGAAGAGCCCAAGGTCACCCGCAACACCCCCCCCGCAGACCCGGATCAGGCGTGGTCTCCGACGGTGACCCTGGACTACGGGGACTACACCATCGAGAACGACGGCACCAGCGCCTTGTACTCGATGAAGGCGCCTGTCGAGCTTTCCTCCACTGCCAAGCTGACCGGTATTGCGGCGGGTAAAGACCGGGTCACCCTGCTTGTGGAGAACTCCAAGGGCGAGGGTGTCAAGGTGCGCGTCCGGTCGGATCACATCCGCCTGGAAAAGCCCGGCTCTGCGGCGATGCGCGACTACGAGTTTGACGGCTCGAACAGCGTGGACCTAGACCGCCTGCTGGGCTCTGAGCTGATGGTCCGCCTCGATGTCGCTGACCCGAAAGAGCGCGTTGGGATGGTGCTGGAGGCGGTGACCCAGAAGCTCGGACTGGACAACCTGGAGCGGTTCTCTGCTGAGTTCGACAACATGCGGCAAGGCGCCCCTGTCAGCGGCTCGACCGAGACGGGCAACAAGCCATCCGCCGCAGATCAGGCCAACCAGAAGCTGAAGGACGCGCTGGCGGACCTTGGCGACGTCCTTGGCGACGCCTTCGGCGCCAAGATGAACATCGGCGGCCAGCGGTACACGCTCGCCGACCTGCCAAATGCGCTGACCAAGGTGATGTCGGCCCTGATCGAGGCTGGCGTCAAGAACTTCCAGGAGGCTTCCAAGAGTCTGCTGGAGCGCATGCGGTCCAACAAGGACTGGGCGCCCCTGGCGGAGAAGGTCGACCAGGGCATGCTGCTGAAGGCGTGGAACGCTGCCGGCGGCAAGGAAGCTGCGAACAAAGTCAAGACCGACAAGACCAAGGATCTGCCCAAGAACCCTGTTCGGTTCGAGGATGGAAAGGCTGTTGGCGCCACAGTGCTCAAGACCCCTGGCGAGCCATCCCGTCAGGAAAGCCTGGACCTCGTCTCCAATGACGGCAAGGAAAAGGTCTCCAGTGACGCCCCCGGCACTGTTCGCGACTTCAAAGACTCCGGGGTCCCTGGCAAGAAGAGCCGCCCGGGCGCAGACCTTCGCACCCTGCCGAGAGCCGTCAAGACGGAAGGCGGCAAGACAATGTTGATTACCAACGACAGGCCGATCAACGCCAGGTCTTTCATGCAGGACCTTGGAGAAGAAGACGAAAGCTCGTCGACCCAGCGTTCGCTGCGGCCCGGCATCGGCAATGGGAAGCTCAAGCCCAACAAGGCCCTTGTATCCAGGGTGTTCGATGCGGCAGAGCGCCGTTACCAGCTGTTTGTCGAGGCCAGAAGCATGCTTTCCGGCCAGCGCGTCGGCGGCAAGCTGGTTGAGTCAGCGCCGGGGCTCAAGACGGGCGATGTCCTGACTAGCGAGTACCTTGACGGCCTCAAGGGGCGGATCTTCAAGATTGGACTGAAGCCAGTCACCGCCGACCTCAAAGAGCATGCAGAGGCGAGGAGGGGCAACAAGCCGTCGCCGCAGCCGGAGGCCGCAGACCTCGCCCGACTCGCTGATATGCGTCGAGAGTTCGAGGAGATGACCAAGGTTCAGGCGCGCCTGCGTCAGCGGCCGTTCTCCTCCAGGGAAGAAGAGCTTCCGCCGTACACGCGACAGCACTTCTGGAGCCTGGACAAGCCTCAGCAGAAGCAGCTTCTTCAGAGTTTTGCTGGCATGACGGACTCCGCCAGGAACGCCATGGAGGATCGTCTGGCCGAGACCATGCGCCAAGGCGTCTTGAGCCTGGATGGGGCCCCCAAACTTCTCGCCCCATATGAGCGTGGCGAAAAGGTCTCCACCCCCGTCATGAGTCTGCGAATGAAGGTGCGGGAGATCGTCAGGGCCGCCACCAATGCCGATCATTACGACACCACCATTGCCCGGCTGCATGCCCAGATCACTCAGCTTGAGGAGGATCTGAAGGAGCGGCGCGGCAAGGCGTCTGAGACTGATGAAAGGCCCGCTGAGTGGGGCTATCAAGACCAGAACGCTTACGACATCAACGAGGGCGGACAGGTTTACGACAAGCCTGATGACTCCCGGCCTGCCAAGGAGCGTCTGCGCGCACTCAAGGAGGACCTGCGGATTGCTCAGGAGGACTCGGTTCGCGGCCGGGCCCGGCTGTATCGCAAGTCCATGGACTACATCGAGGAGCAGCTCAATTCTGCTCTTGCGGCCGCCAAGAAGGCCGAGATCGAGAAGGTTCGGGCGGCCAATCCGGAAATGTCCACCCTGGAGTCTTACCGCGCCACCGCCGAAATTGCGGATCAGTTGGACGCGGAGGTAAAGCCTTACTTGGCAACGATGGACGTCTATCGTGGTGCCGAGGTTGAATCGAAGGCTGGACAAAGCGCGGAGCTGAAAGAGGCCCAGGAGCGGATGTTCCAGGACGACATGTTCCAGAGCGCTCGTGCCGCAGCGCTGCTGGTCGACGACCTGATTCGTCGTCGCCTGTCCCCTCGTGATGCGGTTGCGACAGCCTTGCGCGGCCTAAAGGAGGGCGACATCAAGCTGGGTGAGCTGCTTTCCGCCTTCCGTGCTCGCGGGGTGGACGCCCCGGCGCGGCTCTATACGCATCACGGCGAAGTGTCCTTGACAACGTCGCTCAAGGACCATGTAAACAGGTCCCCGTACCCAGCCGTCGCTGCTCAAGAGTGGCTGACCAGCATGCACCGCGTGATGTCGGCTTCCGGCCCGATTTCTGTTGGCAGGGGCATGACGGTTGAGACCTACTCTGACATCGAGGGGCAGGCCTACAACTGGTGGCTTGGTGAGCGCTCGAAGGCTCGATCAGGGTACCTCTCTCAAAGCATCACGCTTGCTGAGGCATCCGATCCATCCACGATCCAGCCGCCAGCCAAGCGGGTTCTGCTCAACGCCATGTTCGGCGACCTCCGGACGGCTTGGTTCCAGAGCGTGTACGCAATCCGCAGCAGGCCGCAATCGAGCCAGAGTGACATGCTTGCCCTGCCCCAGTCTGAGGAGGCCCAGTACAGGTCTTGGCTCAACCAGCGCAAGTCTGAGCTGGAGACGGCGGCGCTTGTTGCGGCCAGGGCGCAGGCTTTCCGCGAGCTGCGTTCCATGCCGTACCTGCTTTCAGAGGTCGAAAGGTCGCAGAAGTCAGGGAGCAAGGACTGGCAGTCAGGGCTTACCAGCGCCCCGGCGCAAGACCTGGCATACACCTATGCCAAGCCCATGGAGGATGTCAGCCCAGTCACCCTTGCCAACGAGGCCGATGCTGCCATAGAGAAGTTCGTGACTGAGCAAGGCATCCAGCGCAGCGACATCAGCCGCGTTGAGTACCAGCGCTCCGGTCGTCAGACGAGGGGGTTCAACAGGCTGACCTTTGTGCTTAAAGACGGCCGGCGACTCGTGGGCGAAACGAAGGACATGTTCGCCACAGATCCGGCCTCGCAAAGCTCGTTCACGACCAGCTCACAGGCCATCCCTGAGGTGGTCAACGAAATCTTGTTGGCCAGCGATGTCGTGACCGATCCTCGTCAAGCAGATCTCTTGGAGATGCTTCCCGAGGTCATGACGGAGCTGTCCAAGCGCGGTCTTGACGCCGGCATATCAAGGGCTGAAAAGCTGATGCTGCGCGACCCCCGCGCAATGCCCCGCTCCAAGCAAGAGAGGTCGTCCAGCGTCTTGTACGCCGGGGCGGATGGCCGCGTCAGCGACGCTGGGGTTGTGGCTGGTACGCCGCGCAGCCCCCAAAGCGACTTTGAGGCGCTGGCGGTGAAGCTATACACCGCCGAGGCCAACGAGATCCCTGGTCTGGTGGACATGGCCGCAGAGATGAACGCCTTGCGGGCCTCCATCAACATGCAGGAAACCGGCAGGCCGGTCACTGATCAGACCACCCTCGCCAAGATGATTGACCTCGGTCTCATCTCCGCGAAGGATGGCGAAACCAAGATGGTGGCCAGTGCCGAAGAGGCGCTGGATGAACTCGCTGCCAGCTACGTGGACGCCGCCAGGGGCAAGCTGGTTCAGGTTGGAGAAACCATCGAGGAATCGGCAGAGCGAGAGGCCATTCTTGGCCGGGAGCGCGAAGAAGAGCTGGCTGATGAGGCGGACACTGGCCTTACCGGTCAGCTCGATTTCGCGGAAGAGGCGGAGGAGAGCGATCAACGTGACTCGGAGGGGCCGAGCACCGAAGAAGACGACGACAGCTACTTCGCATCGTTCGGGCAGTTCAGCCCCAGGCTGTCGCTGCGGAACGTCGCCGAGCCCATGCGCGGCGTTGCCGCCATCGTGGAGCGCATCAAGTCGAGCTGGGCCAACGCATCCAGGGTGACGGTCCTGCCCTCTGTTGATCACCTTCCTGAGCCGCTGCGCAAGATGGTGCTTCAAAAGCATGGCGTCGGCGTGAAGGGCCTGTACCACAACGGTCAGGTCTACCTCTTCTCCAATCAAATGGAGAACGAGGCCGACGTTGAGTTCACCCTCTTCCACGAGGCGTACGGCCACCTGGGTATGCGGGCAGTCTTGGGCGCGAAGTTCGACCAGTTCCTGGAGACCGCCTACCGCACTCGCCCTGAGGTCCGCCGCGATGCTGACGCCAAGATCGCAGCCGGCATGCCAAAGCTGGAGGCCATCGACGAGGTCCTGTCCGACATGGCGGCCGAGAACCGCAACGTCTCCATCGTCAAGCAGTGGGCCGGCAAGATCATCTCCGGCTTGCGCGAGATCGGCCTTGGGCGCGTCGCAGACTGGATGGGCACCCTGACGGACGCCGAGGTCGCTTCCGTGCTTTCTGCGGCCCGTACAGCGGTCCAGCGGGGCACCCTGCCGGCCTTCAACGGCGCACCCTCCGAGGTCCGGCTGCGCGAGAACAAGCCGCCGTACGAGATGTTTGCCACCAAGGACGGTCTGACCACGGGCTACGCCCGCTACAACCCGGTCACCGACTCCTGGGCGATCTTCACCGCTGACGGCGCTGACATCCGTAACGGGTACACGACCACCACCACCCAGGACATCGGCGAAGCCATTCAGGCCATGAAGTTCAAGGGCCGGGTGGAGTACCGCCTGCGCTCCGGGCTGTACGTGGACGACAAGATCGTCAACGACTTGGTCGCCATCCCCAAGTTCAATGACCCCAAGAAGTACAGCCTCTGGGACGCCAAGGGCTGGCCCAAGCTGCGCCGCAACGCGCAGATCCAGTTCCAGAACGAGTACCTGCCGGTCTTCGAGGTGGTCGAGTTCCTGGAGTCGGTCGGTCGCCTGACGCCCAACATCGACGTCAAGACTGCCCTGACTCTGTACGAGCGCCAGACCGGCAAACTGATCGAGCAGTTCCGCAAGGGCTACGTGCAGCCCATCGACAAGCTGACCATGCAGCTCGGCAAGATGGGCGTGACCAAGAAGGACATCGACCGCTACCTCACGGCCCGCCACACATTCGAGCGCAACGCGGCCGTGGCCAAGATCAACCCCGCGATGCAGGACGGCGGCTCCGGCCTGACGAACCAGCAGGCGCAGGACATCCTCAACTCCATCGCCAGCTCTCCGGCGGCGCAGACCATGGAGGAACTGGCCCGCCTGACGGACAAGATGGGCCGGGAGAAGGTGGCCTACCTGGATCTGACCGGGATGATCACCAAGAAGATGGCGGCCAAGCTGAAGCAGTACCAGCACTACGTCAACCTCAGCGGAGAGGCCGGTGCGGAGCTGGATGCCGACGATCCCGGGCTCCTGGCCGGCGGCTCCAAGTTCAACGTCAAGGGCAAGGAGCGCAGAGCGCTGGGACGCGGGGAAGGCAACGAGGCCACCGACGTCCTGTCGCGCACGATCCAGGCCTACGAGGCGGCCCTGATCCGCGGCCAGAAGAACATCGTCGCGCAGAAGGTCCTCGGCCTGATCGAGACCAACTACAGCCCTGAGTTCGCCATCATCAACGCGCAGCCTCGCAAGCGCCAGCTCAACCAGGAGACGGGCGAGGTCGAGGAAGTCATCGACGAGAACTACATCACCCGCAAGGACGTGATGGTGGCCAAGGTCGGCGGCATCCCTGTGACCATCGAGTTCAAAGAGACGGGCCTCGGCAGCTTTGCGGACGCGATCCATGGCATGGTCGACCCGCGCAAGTCCGGCCCGATCATGGAGTCCATTGGCAAGGTCAACCGGTTCCTTGGTTCCTTGCTGACAACCTACAACCCCGCCTTCGTGGGCGTGAACTTCCTGCGCGACGTTCAGGCGATGTACATGAACTCCGCCGCCGACGGCAAGATCACGAAGAAGATGGCGCGGCAGATGATCAAGGAGCTGCCGACAGCCATCATGGCGGCGGTTCACGAGGCCAGCGGTGGCCGGGCCGCACGTGGCGCAAATGAGGACATGCTGGAGGTCCTGCGCGAGATGCAGCGCGAGGGCGGCATTACCTACTTCGCCGACCGCAACAACCTGGAGGATCAGGTTCGCAAGATCGAGAACCTGCTGGCTGGCAAGGAGCCCTTTGGGCAGAAGTACTTTGGCTGGCTCACCGGCTCACTGGAGTTCCTGGCCGACGTGTCCGAGATCGCCCCCAGGCTGGCCGCGTACAAGGTCATGCGTGACAACGGCTTCAGCAAGGAGCAGTCCGCCGTCTTCTCCGGCGACGTCACGGTGAACTTCAACATGCGTGGCGCCAACAAGGAGATGCGCCAGCTCTTCCTGTTCTTCAACCCGGCTGTCCAGGGCTCATACAAGCTGTGGACGCTGATGAAGACGCCCGAGGGCAAGAAGAAGTTCGCCGGGGTGGCGCTGGGCCTGTTCACGCTGGGCTTCCTGACCAGCATGTTGGGCCGCGCCTGGAATGGAGAGGACGATGATGGCATCGACCGACTGGACAAGGTGCCGGTCTACAAGCGGGCCACCTCGGTGGTGATCAGCGTGGACTCGATGTTCGGCGCTCCGCTGCCCATCCCCTACGGCTGGAACGCCTTCTTCGCCACGGGCGTGTTTGCCGCCGACACCGTCCTTGGCAAGCAGAGTGTCAAGACGTCGGCCCTGCGCATTGCCAAGACCACGGCGGAGGCCTTCTCGCCCATCGGCATGGGCGCCTCTGACGCCAAGTCGATGGAGAGCTTCCTGGCCAAGTTCGTGGCGCCGACGCCGTTGCTGCCTGCGGTGGAGGCGGCGCTCAACGAGAACCGCTTTGGCGCTCCGATCCGCAAGGAGACCAACGCATTCAGCGCCAGAGAGGTGCCGGACGCGCAGCAGTACTTCCGTGGCGTCAGCCCGATCTCCCGCGCCATCACTGATGGCCTGACCGAGCTGACCAAGGGCGACAAGTACCAGGCCGGCGGCATCGACATCAACCCCGCCACCATCGACTTCCTGATCCAGTCCTACCTGCCCGGGGTGCCGTCCGACATCTACAAGGGTGCCGGCGTGGCGATCAAGTCCGCCCGGGGGGAGGATGTCAAGCGCACTCCTTGGCCCATCGTGGACCGGTTCTCCGCCCGCATCCCGCAGGGCTACGACGCCGGAGCCTACCGACGCGCCTCAGAGCTGGTGGAGACCGTCTACTACGAGTACAGCAACACCCGCGACCAGGCCCGCCGGGCGGAGATCCGCGCAGAGTATCCGCGCATTGGTTATGCGCATGCCCAGATCGCATCCACCAAGCAGCAGCTCCGCGATGTGCGCAAGCAGATCGCAGACCTGGAGGATCGCCCGCTCTCCAGCGAGGAGAAGGTGCGGCGCAAGAACCAGCTCATGGAGCGCGAAGAGCAGATCTTCAAGAGAGCCGTCAGTCGCCTGATGACGGCTGGCGAGCCGGTGCGCGAAAGAATGATGGCCAACGAGTAAGGAGTGACCATGGCAAAGACACCAGCGTGGCAACGCAAGGAAGGGCAGGACCCAAACGGCGGCTTGAACGCCAAGGGCCGGGCCAGCTACAACCGGGCGAACCCCGGCAAGCCCGGGCTCAAGGCCCCTCAGCCTAAGGGCGGCGCCCGGCGCGACTCCTTCTGCGCCCGCATGGAGGGCATGAAGAAGAAGCTCACCAGCGAGAAGACAGCCAAGGACCCGAACTCCCGGATCAACAAGAGTCTGCGGGCCTGGAACTGCTGAACCTGTGCGTAAATCGTACGTGATTTGGTCTATGTTGCAGTGCGTTGCTGAGTGAGTCGGTATTGCGGTCTTCGTTGGGAATCAATAACTTACCGCTCACCACAGCAACACAGAGCAACCCCGACGACCGACTGTTAATCCGTAGGTCCCTGGTTCGAGCCCAGGTCGGGGAGCCAATCAATACGGGCACTTTGCCGAGAGTGCCCACTAACCTTAAGCCGAGACTGTACGCAAATCGTACGTCTCGGCTTTTTTCTTGCCCAGTATCCCGTCCAGCGCAGCCGCCTTGGGCGCCAAGTGCCCCACATCCAGGTGCGCATACCGCTGCACCATCGTGCGGGACTCCCAGCCCCCCAGCTCCTGGAGATCGTCCAGTCCGACACCGGCTTGACGCATCAGGCTGGCCCAGGTGTGACGCAGGTCATGCCACCTGACGTCCACCAGTCCCGCGTCCTTCAGCGCCCGCGCCCACATCTTGGACGGCACCCCCGAGATCCGCTCCTTGCTGAACACGTACTCATCGTGCTGGCCCAGCCACTTGCGCAGCACCGACACGGCGGTCTCGTTCAGGGGACAGGAGAACGGCAGGCCGTTCTTCATCACCTCGTCGGGTAGCGTGAGCCGGCGCGTGGCCAGATTCACGTTGCCCCACTTGAGCCCGAGCACGTTGCCCTGTCTCAGGCCGGTGGCCACAGACAGCAGCGCCATGTCCGCGTACGGTCGCGCAAGCACCCGCACCAACCTCTCCACTTCCTCTGGCGTCAGGAAGCGCCGCCGGGTGACCTCACCGGGCACCAGCCGGAACTTGGGCGCCTGCTCCAGCCACATCCACTCACGGTGCGCCGCGTTGATCACGGAGCGCAGGAACGCGAGCTTGCGGTTGACTGTGGCCGGCGCCACCTTGCCCAACTCCTCATCCCGGATGTCCGCCACGACGTCCGGCGTCACGTCTTCCAACAGGATCACCTGGGCCGAGCCCAACTGCTCTTTCCACCAGTCGCCGTAGCGCTGATCGTCCTTCCACGAGCGCTTGTTGCCGCGCTCCCGCAAGAACCGATCGATCGCCTCGACGATCGTGTGCTTCTGGACGTCCTTGACCACTCGGCCTCGCCAGACTTCAGCGCGCAATCGGTCGTGAATCTCCTGCGCCTGCTGGCGGTCCTGCGTCTTGCACGACCCACGGTGTTCCTTCCCCTTGACAGTGATGCAGTACCACCACTGCTTGTGTCTGAGGTAGATGCCCATTTTGGTTCCCCAAAGTTAAGCCCCGCCAAAGACCGCGCTACCAGAGTAGCACAGCCCCGTGGCGGGGCGTTGCTCTGTGAGCTTTTACGCAGCTTGCTGGAGCGGCGTCACGTTGTCCGGGGCGGCCTCCTCCTCCTTGGCGGAGGACTCCAGGCGGACGCCGGCGCTCATGAGCTTGGCCACCGTGGCGGCGTTGGCGGCCTTGACCTCGAACAGGTCATTGGCCACGTGGCGCATGGCTTGCGCGGGGGTCTGTGCCAGGACGAGACGGCCCGTGCCGTCGGCTTTGGTGGTCACTGCGTAGATGCGTTCTTGCATGGTCTTCCTTGGTGGTGAATGAAAAGGGTGCCGGTCTTTCCCGGCTGTCACCCATTGCGCCGTCAGGGTTGGACGTTGAGGCGGGCCGAGGCACCAGGGCCCGTGCGCAATTCAGATGCTGTTCAGATGGATTTCAGATCAGAGGCTCTACCCGGGCAGGGCTTCTGCGCTTCTTTCAGACCACATCTTCCTGAGGTCGCCAACCCGCCAAACGGTGGTGTTGCCCACCTTCTCAGGGCGCGGCATCAGTCCCAGGCTCACGCGCCGCCAGACTGTTGCGGGGCAGCAGCCTTCAAGGGCGGCAACGACGCGTACCCGCACCCTTGCGGAGTCCGGAAGTTCATCGAACCGAGCCAGGGCTGGGTCGACTTTGGGCTTTGTAGTTTCTGACTTCGACATTGGCACTCCTTAGATGGCCTCAACCCAGTCGCGGGCGAGGATGTCGGTCTGCGATGCAACCCAGGGCACTTGATCGCCCTGGGCTGTGCGCATGAAGATGTAGGGCAGGCTCATCTTGCTCATGTCGTCTGGCGTCTGGAGTGCCAGCCACATGCCCTTGCCGTTCCAGCCCTTGCGGCTCACGCGGCGTCCACCGCGCAGTGCGTCGATGGCGATGCCAAAGTCGAACTCACCGGTCGTTGCGTTGTACTTGCTCATCTCTTCCTTTCAAGGTGCTCAGTGCGCCCAGCAACTGGGCAGACGTCACACCGGGTTTCTTGGTCAGCTTCAGCGCGAGATCCCGCGCCTTCAGCCACTGTCTGGTCTGCTGAATCGAGCCGTTGATCACATCCTGCGGCACCGTGTTGGCAACCAACCGGATCTGCTCCGACAGTCGCGCCACGGCCTCCTTCTCGTACTCACTGGCTGATGCCATCTGATCTCTCCACCATCCTCTCGATGGGCTCAATCCGAACCCGGCCCGCGAAGCAGGCTTCCGCGTACTTGGCGTAGGACCGGGCGATGTCGTCGCCGTAGTCCTTGCGCCACTTCTCGTACAGCTCCTTGCGCCGGGTCGGTGAGGTTGTGCTCAGTGCCTTGCGGACATGCTCGACGAAGCGCTTGCGGCACTCGTAGAGCTGGCGGGCCCACACCTCTTCTTGCTCCTGCGGCGTCACACGAACGGCGTCAGATCTGGGGGCGTCCAGCCGGCGGGCTTGCCGATCTTTCCGCCCTCCAGGATCACGGGCTTGCCGTCCACCAGCTTGGCCTCGTTGGACGCCAGCACTGCTTGGTCTGCGCCGTCCTTGTTGAAGCCAGCGAGGTAGGCCACACCGTTGCCGGTGACCTCCATGTCGCACAGGGCGTCCAGGGCGTGTTGACGCATCCCGGGCGAGATCAGCACATCACAGTAGCCGCGCTTCATGTTGCTGGCCACGGATGTCAGAAGCTCTGCCGCCACGACGAGACGCGCGTTCAGGGTGCCGCCCTCATCGATGATGGTGATGGCGTCCAGGAACTCAGCGAACTCTTCCAGGTGGCATCCCGTCTGGATGGTCAGGTTCTGGGTGTTGGGCTTCTTGCCGCAGGCGTTGAGCCACGCGGCGGTGCGCTGGAAGTTGGTCATGGCGCCCTCCGCCACAGGGTTTTGGGTGAGCCATGGCAGGTCGTGCTGCGCTGCTTGCGAAAGCCGGCAGCGACCACGCGACCGGCCTGCGACGCCCGCTTGGCCACGTGACCCCAGGCCCTGTTGTCAGGTGGGGGCGCGAAGCCCAGCTTCTCCGCCCAGGCCCTGACCTCCTCAGTCAGGAAACCCTCCGGGTGCTGCAAGGCGTACAGGTTGAACAGATTCAGCGCATCGGTCGACCAGTTCTCCTCCACCCGATCGGCGTGAGAAGCAGCCAGCACCATGCTTGCGTCCGCGCCGGCATTGGCCAGCTCTTCGTTCAGGACAGTGATCACAGCTCCACCCCCTGAAGCCGGTCCGCCACCAGCTTGGCGTAGCCCGCGATGTCGACCCAGGAGTCGGCGTAGTTGGGGTCCCCGTTGACGATGCGCCCGATCTTGTGGGCGATCATCTCCAGGGCCTCGCGGTGGTCGTGACCCAGCATGACGTCCTGATCCTTGGCGTGATCGAACATCACCTCCTTGAGCAGTTGCGTCACGCGAGCGTGGTCGTGGAACTTGCCGTAGCGTCGACCCCGCTCTTCCAGGGTCTGCTGAATGTCATGCCGCATGGGCAGCCTCCTCGTATTGGTCGCGCAAGAAAGCGTCCAGGTCTTCCTTTCGGAATCTCCAGAGGCGTCCAATCTTTCCGGATGGGATCCGCCTCTCACGGGCGAGTTTGCGAAGTGAAAAGGCGCTGATGCCGAGGTACTCGGCGGCCTCAAAAATCGACATCATCTTGTTGACTTTCTGATTCGCGTATGCGTTGGTACTGCGGGCAAAAGGGGGCCACCTCGCAGTAGCTTTCGCACCTGCGATTCACACCCTTGCGCTCCACGACGTGTTGCCCAGGGCCGGGGGCCCCTAGCTCTTCACGCACCGGGCTGACGCGAATGGCGCGCTTTCCGCCGTCCTTCATCAGCGCGTACGTGGTTCCGCTGTACCAGCGGTCGTCCTCTGTGCATTCGATGACTTCGCCAGCATCAGCGGACCGATGCAGGCTAATTCGCGTCTCGATGTACCGCTCGACTTCGTCCATATCCCACACTGGAATATCGATAACCTGGACCGCTTGTCTCGGGTAGTTGTCCTTGCGGTCGGCCTCCGACTTCTTCCAGTCTCGGAAGATGGCCACGACCTGGAGGCGCTCGACTTCGATGCCGTTGCGCTTGGCCAGCCACCGCAGCACGTTGAGCTGCCGGGTCCAGCCATCGTCGCCGCCGGCCTTGTAGGTCGAACAGACCTTCCAGTCCTGGAGGACGCCGCCCTCCAGGTGAACGCGGTCGAACTGCCCACTTAGCGTCCAGCCGCCAATCTCGGCGAACAGGCGTTGCTCCACCAGAGCGGTGGTGTTGGCGCGTTCCAAGACGGTGTGAACTGCCTGACCCATCAGGGACCAGATGCGCTCGGACACGTCCTCGACCACTTGCTCCCGGAACTTGCGGGCCAGGACTCGCTTCTGGGGCGAGTCGATCAGCTTGGTGACCGAGATGTCGCCGCCACCCTGGTAGGGGTCATTCCTGACGGCGTTGACCAACGCATCAGGCAGACCGTACAGGTTGGTCAGGTTCATCAGAAGTCCACCTCAACGGCGTTGCGACCACGGGTCGGCGCGGCACCAGAGTGGCCACCGGAGCGCTGCTCACGCGGGGCGAACTTCGGGTCCGGCAGGCGCAGGACGCCGCTCTTGAACGGGTTGCCGTTCTTGGACACCCGGTTCCAGATGGCGACCTCGTACTTGGTGCCATCGGGGAACTCGACGGTGCCGGTCTCGTGGGGCGCCTTCTCGTTGGTGCGGCGGTTGTTCTCGAAGATCGTGATCTCGATTTGGTTGTTCCAGGTCATGGTTCAGGACTCCTTGGCTTGGGTGGCCTTCTTCTGAAGGCGGGCGATGACTTCAGCAACCTTGGACAGGGGAAGCTGATCGATTGAGGTGATGCTGTAGGCAGCAGCGATGGCCTCCAGGGGCATCCCCACAGATGCGGCAAGGCTGGTGATGGCCGACAGCTCGTTGGGCCCAGCCAGAGGCTCCTGGCGCCGCTGCGCAGGGGCGGGGCGGGCCGCCACGGCGGCGTTGCCGTCGTCGTCTTCAGGCGCCACACCGCAGGCCGCCATCAGGCTGTAGCGCCGCGCGTAGGTCAGCGCCGAGCCGTAGCCCTGAGCGTCGTGCTTGGAGGCCGGGACGTGCAGTTGACCGGTCGACATCGTCTCGCCGGACTCGTGGATGAACGTGGTCTCCACGATCACGCCCGTGTCGCACAGCGCGGTCTTCTGGACCAGGGCAATGCCGTTGCTGTTCAGGCCGTCAATGACCGCCTCGACGACGGTTGCGAGGTCGGCGTACCTCGACTTGAAGTGCGGGTTGGAGCTGGTCTTGAGAGCTGGGCCAAAGGCCTTCTGTGCTCTCACCAGCGCCGCAGAGATCTCCTTCATGGGGTGTTCCGTAGGTAGGTTGAGGGTGGCACGTGATAGCGTGCGGCTATGGTCCGGTACTTGTAACCGGATGTTGCTCATTGTAGAGGCAGGTTGCGTTTGCTCAATCTAGGGTTCTCCCTAATGGTGTGGATAACTTGTGGACAGACAATCAAACCTGTTGGTTCGTATAGAGTTTTCTGCGTTGCTACCTGTGGATAAGTGTACGGCTTGAGGTTGCTCAAGACAACCTTGAACAACGAAGTTATCCACAGGCCGCTCTTCAGCAACAGAAATTGACATAGAAACAACCTATCACTCACCTAAACAGCAAAGAGCAACAGACAGCAACATGAAGTCGTTCGCTGATTACGGAATTGATCTCCAAGGACGCGCCGGAGAGGAGGTCAAGACAACCTGCCCTCAGTGCAGCAGCACCCGGAAGAAGAAGAACTACCCGTGCTTGAACGTGAACACCTCCAAGGGCACGTGGCACTGCTGGCACTGCGGCTGGTCGGGCGGTCTTGGCGGGGGAGTCATCAACCGCTCCGCCCCGCCGGCTCGACGGGTCTATCCCAAGCCGGAGTTCAGGCCCGCCGCACTCTCAGACGGCGCCCTCAAGTTCTTCGAGAGGCGCGGCATCACCATCGATGCACTCATCCGCAACCGGATCTCGATGGAGAAGGTGTGGATGCCTCAGATCGAGGACGAGGTCACCGCCATCGCCTTCCCCTACTACAAGGGTGGGGAGGTGGCGAACATCAAGTACCGGGACAACGCCAAGAACTTCCGTCAGGTCGCTGGCGCCCAGAAGGTCCTCTACAAGTACGACGACATCGCCGACGTCACCCTCATCACCGAGGGCGAGATGGACGCCTTGGCCTTGGAGGTGGCGGGCTTTCAGAACGCGATCTCGGTGCCTGATGGCGCACCCGACCCTTCGGCCAGGAACTTCGACACCAAGTTCGAGTACCTGGATGACGAGCGTCTGGACCAGGTCAAGCAGTTCATCTTGGCCGTGGACGCCGATGAGCCAGGGCACCGCCTGGAGGACGAGCTGGCTCGTCGCCTGGGCCGCGACAAGTGCCTGCGCGTGACGTGGCCGGAGGGCTGCAAGGACGCCAACGACGTCCTGGTCAATCACGGCGCCCAGGTTCTGCGCGAGTGCATCGAGGACGCCAAGCCGTTTCCGCTGGAGGGCATCTTCTCGATGGGCGACATCGAGGAGGACCTGAACAACATGCTGGAGTTCGGTCTCATCCAGGGCGAGCCCACGGGATGGGACTCGGTGTCCTCGCTCTACACGCCGGCCCCTGGTCAATGGACGCTGGTCACCGGCATCCCATCCATGGGCAAGAGCGAGTGGCTGGACGCCCTGGCGGTGAACCTCGCCGAGAACGCTGGCTGGACCTTCGGTGTGTGCTCACCCGAGAACCAGCCCATCTCCTGGCATGCCGCCAAGCTCATCGAGAAGCGCATGGGCGAGCGGCTGGTGGCCGGCAAGGTCAATGCCTCGAAGTTCCAGGAGGCCAAGGCCTGGATGGGCCAACACTTCCACTTCATCATGCCCGAGGAGCCCACGCTGGACTCCGTGCTGGCCAAGGCGAAGGCTCTGGTCAGGCGCCACGGGATGAAGGGTCTGATCATCGACCCGTACAACGAGCTGGACCACACCAAGCGCAAGGACAACGTGGCGGAGACGGAGTACGTCTCGCTGTTCCTGTCGCAGCTCCGCAAGTTCGCCCGCGAGAACTCGATCCACGTCTGGCTGGTGGCGCACCCCGCCAAGCTGATGAAGGACAACAAGGGGATCTACCCCGTGCCCGACGGCTACACGGTCTCGGGGTCCGCGCACTTCTACAACAAGGCGGACAACATCATCGCCGTGCATCGGGACGTCACGAACCCCGCTGCCGCCACTGAGGTCCACGTCCAGAAGATCCGCAGCCGCTGGCTGGGCAAGCGCGGCGTGGCGTACCTCCAGTGGAAGCCCGAGTCGGGCCGCTTCCGCGAGTTCGCTGGCGCGTACAGCCCGCCCGGGACGGAGGCCGACGAATGACCCGCGACGACATCATCAAGCTGGCGCAGGCTGGCAGGATGTCGCAAGAAGACATCAACAGCCTGCTGTACATCGTTGAAACCGTAGCAGCAGCCGAGCGTGAGCGCAACGCACAGATCGCCGACGCTCACGCAAGCGTCGAGGGTATCGCCCAGGTTATTGCCGCAGAGATCCGGGGGCGGGCATGACCTACCGCAACCCCAAGCTGCTGTCCATGGCGCGTGACCAAGCCTGCGTGGCCTGCGGCCTGCGCGACGGCACTGTCGTTGCGGCGCACTCCAACCTGGGTGAACACGGCAAGGGCATGTCGCTCAAGGCGCACGACGGCATGACCGCTTGGTTGTGCAGCGGCTGCCACTTCAGCCTCGACCAGGGCAGCGCCATGACTCGCCAGGAGCGGCGCTTATTCACCCTGGAAAACATCTGCAAGACCTACATGCAGCTCTGGAGTCAGGGGCTCATCAAGGAGAACACGTGAACGAACAGACCATGAAGAACATCCTGGAGGTGCGCGAAGAGGCGCACTCCATGCTCGACAACATCGCCAAGGTCCAGGGCAAGCGTCATGCGGCGCTCGTGCGCGGCCTGCTGTTGTCGTCGCAGTCCGTCGATCTGGTGTCCTTCCTTCTGCACTGCGGCGTGCCAAAGGACGAAGAGATCACCAAGGCCATCGGCGACTCGTTCGTGAACATGCTGCATGGCATGTTGACGAGCTTCGTGGTCGCGGGGCAGATCCCCGACGAGATGGTGCGGGGCGCGATGCGTGACGCCACCTCGCTGGACTCCTCACTGTCGGATCTGCTGAAGACCGCGATCAAGACGGCAGAGGCTGGCAAAGGCTTTGGAGACCGAGGTGCTGAATGACGTCTGTCTCCCAGGCTCTCGCAGCCCAACGCTTTCAACCGGCGAGTGCGCCAAGTGCGGTCAACGAAAGAGCCTATCGGGCGGTGTGGAGACCAAGCCTGGGCGCTTTCTATGTCGAGCCTGCTGGCGCTTCTCGAACCTCGTCCGATCAGGGGGGCGGAATGATCACAGACAAGATCGTTAAGGGCGCCGGCTCACACCGGATCCTGATGGCGCTGCGCGAAAGACCGCGCACCTCCAAGGAACTCAAGAGGCTGGTCGGCGCCATCAACAGCGTCAGCCGCTTCGATGGTGAGTACATGGACCGGCTGCTGGCCAATGGCTACGTGATCCTGGACGGTGAGTTCTGGGACATCACGGTCAAGGGTCGGCAGAAGTGCGAAGCCCTCGGCGACCCAGAGAAGGTTGTTCGGGCGGGCTCGCGCACCAAAGAGTTCTCCGCCGCCGTGATCGAGCGGCCACCTGTGCTGAGGCCGGGTTCCCTGGACTTCCAGGAGCGGCCCAGCAGGCGCGGGGACTACCTGTACTACCGGGACGGCCGCGTGGAGAAGGCGAAATGATGGACACCGAAGAGCTTCTGCATCAGTACCGCAACCTCGCGGACCTCTACGCGCCGGCCAAGGCCAAGCGTGAGTACCTGGAGGAATACAAGAAGAGCCTGCTGGCCCTGCTGATGAAGGACGCGGAGCGCAACGGCGCCACCAGCAACGCGGCCCAGGAACGTGACGCCCGCGCCAGGGGTGAGTACCTGGAGATCCTCGATGGCTTGAAGGCGGCCATCCACGAAGAGGAGAAGCTGCGCTATCACATGAAGGCCACCGAGATCGAGATCGAGATCTGGCGTACCCGCAGTGCCAACGAGCGGTTTGAGCGCAAGGCCTACGGTGCATGAACAGCAAGGTCTCAAGCGACAGGAGCACGGTCGTTGACCCGGACTACTACTGGCGTCCGATGTCCACGTGCCCGCTGTCTAAGAAGGTCCAACTGCTTGGACTGGGCGGTGTCGCCGTGTATGGGCAGTGGAACGGTCACGAGAAGTTCTGGCTCGGCTGGGCGCCGCTGCCAAAGATCCCCAAGGAGATGAAGGATGCGTGAGTACTGTGACGGCGATTGCGATCAGGGCCGCCGATGTGACTGTGAGCGCGGGGTTCCCAGCCCGATCACGACTGAGATGAAGGTCCTCGCTGCGCTGGTGGTGGCGATCTTCTGTGTGGGCATGGCCGGCGTCATCGCGCACCTATGAAGGGTCGGGCCAGGACAGACATCACGGAGATCCGCGCTGACATCGTGTCAGCGATCAAGCGGATCAAGCCGCTGCTGAACCTGCAAGACCCGCAGGTCGAGAGTGACTGGGCGCAGGTCGAGACCTTCACTGCCATCTCCCTGGCGGTGCTGGCCAAGACCAACCCCAGCAAGATCAAGTCGGAGGCCATGACCGTGGAGATCAGGGCCCGGATGGACGGGAAGGAGTGCTTGGAGTGATTGAACTCAGAGACCAGGACGGCGTCCTGCTGATGTACGCGGGCGTGGCAGAGCTGAGGGTGCGCTGCGCCAACTGCGCCAACCTAGAGGCTCAGAACACAGAGCTGGACCGCAAGCTGGCCGAGCTGGAGCGTCACGGGCAGGAGCCGGCGGCACTGATGAACACCTGGGTCAGCGAGACCGAGGCAGTGACCGAGCCCCTATACAAGGCGCCGCGACGGCTGACAGACGCCGAGATCGGGGAGATCTGGTTCTCCGCCAGGATCCCCGGCCTGACAGAGACGGCCGCCAGAGCCTTGATTCGGGCCGCAGAGCGGCGATCTGGGGCTGGGTGATACCTGGGTGGCGTGTAGAGATTGGAGACGCTTGTGGGCAAAATCAACAGTAGGCAGAAGGGCGCCGCAGCGGAGCGCGAGCTGATCAAGGAGCTTCAGGAGTACCTGGGCGACGAGATCGCCGGGCGCATGAAGCGAAACCTGGAGCAGTCGCGCAAGGGCGGGCACGACATCGCTGGCCTGCCCGGGTGGGCCATTGAGGTCAAGCGTTACAAGCGCCTGTCGGATGCGGACCTCGCCAGGATCTGGAACGGTCAGGTGGTCACGCAGGCCGTACGCATCAGGTCTCGCCCCGTCCTG
>Ga0209985_10001271_pt1 | contig 25197 bp, 19 predicted proteins | sample NOAtaG_FD_187305 | JGI IMG/M metagenome (GOLD analysis project Ga0209985, IMG submission 187305) | Freshwater lake microbial communities from Lake Erie, under a cyanobacterial bloom - NOAA_Erie_Diel6S_1000h metaG (SPAdes) (version 2) | ecosystem: Environmental > Aquatic > Freshwater > Lake ...
AAAGGGGAAAGGCACCTGATTCCTGTCTATTTGCCGAACATAATCGGCATTGTATTGGTCATTGAAATAATGGGCAATGCGGTATAATTCAGAAAACGGGAATCTCTCCTTCATCAACGGACTTACTCCCTTGAACGCATCAATTTCCGATTTGGTAAAATATCTTGCTTCTCTTCCTTTGGCCCAATTGCGAACACGGAAAAGATAGAGGCTGAACAATTCCAACAAATCCTGCATTTTGTATTGTTCCCAATGTTCTACGGCCCGGGTTCTTTGTACTTCGGTGCTGTCCGTCATTTCACGCAGATGGTAGGCTTTCAGCAGGTCGGGCGGATCCAGATCCTTGCCACGCGCATTCTGGGAGTCGAAAAATTGAAAGGCTTCTGATATGTCGGAAAGTACAACCCCTACCAATTCACAACGCTGGAAAAGAAACACCAGAGCCTCATCATCAAAATCAACTAGGCGACGGGTAATTTCACGGTAGTTTTCAACGACATTTAGCCGGGATATTTCACCGCTTAACTTCAGGTTGTTCCAAACCTGATTCAGGTTTTCACGATCCTGTACGTTCAGCAGATTCGACATCAGTCTGGACATTCTGCCATCTTCCAGCAGGGCTTTGGCCAACAAGGCCAGGGTGATGGTTCGCTGCTGCCCGTCCACAATGTCCATGGTACTTTGGTTATTCGCTGCATTTTCATGAAATACTATGGTGCCCAGGCGATAGGCCTGCTTCTTTTTAAAATGCAACACATCGTCTATCAGTTGGTTTACATGTTTTGCAGTCCATTTATAAGGGCGCTGGTACTCCGGAATGCGGATATCTATATTGGTCAATAGTTCTTTCACCAATACAATACCTGACTTTAAGCCTGAAGACACTTCGGTTTGTGGCGTGGGAACGCTTGCACTACTTATTAACATAGTAAATAACAAGTTGTCATCCATTTAACAAACCTTTACCTTTCCCGTTACCACCTCGTTGATCAGTGTGGCTTTGTATTCCTTGATTTTTTCGATATCTTGTTCTTTAAGGGAAATGGCAGTGGCGATTTTGGAAGTGCCATCCTCTATAAATTCAGATATTTTGATTTGTTCAAATTCCGTGGGAAAAAGAAAGTAACCATTTTTTAAATCAGAATTACCTAAACCTACACGAGTTATACCGTTAGAACAAACTTCAAATTGTGCATTGAATAATTTTGTTTTCAATGCATGAAACAAGTATTTACTATAGCTTTTTTGATATGTTCTTATTATAGCCAAATGATAACCACAAACGACATTAGTCAATTTTTCTTTAATATAAGTTGGCACTGCAATATCGCTAGCAGTTTCGGAATCCTTAGTTATTACAATATCTCCTTCTAAAAGTGTATATTTGGCGATTTGCTCTGCTGATGCTGTTGCAATCATTAATTCCATGTCGTCAGTTATATAATCATTTTTATAAACGTCAGTATAGTTGCAGAGCCTAACTTTCTTTTCATTTGGCTTACTATGCTTATCAATATTACTTGGAAAGCTTGTTGCTAAATATCGAAGCTTCTTCACCTCCCACCCCTCCGGTATCTCCCCAATCCACTCCACGCCGCTATCTTTCATTTTGGCGTTGGGGTTGAGGCCGCGGGTAACGGCGCGCTGGATGAGGATCTGCCGGCGCTCTTTCAGCAATTCAATCTGCTTCTGCTTGATGGCAATGGCCTTGTCGATTAGCGCGGTTTTGCGGTCGAGGAAGGCGGCAATGGCGGTTTGCTCGGGGAGGGGGGGGATGGCAATAATTGCCCTTTTAAGTTGTGGCCAATAGAGATTTCTTTGAATAGTTCCAACTCCTTTTGAGGAAATCAAATAAAAACTAACCATCGATGAATCACGAAAAATATAATTCGCATAAATTGGGTCTATTTCATTGGATAATTCCAGTACAATATATGCTGGACTTACTATTCCTTCAAACTTCGAAACTCCAACAGAACCTCGCCATGCTTGTTGATTATTGAGAACAAGATTACCAGGCATTACCAATTGATATTTCGACAAATCCTCGCTTGTCGCATTAGTTCTTTTCTCATTTACATCCGAGAACTTTATTACTCCTTTATCAAGGTATACTGATAACAACTCTTTATCTTCACATTCTGAAACAGAGGTTAGCTTTGTAATTGAAAAAAGGGGTTTAACAATCCAATGTTTTGGAATTTGACCAACCCACTCAATTCCAGAATCTTTATATTCAGAATATCTATTCGTCATCTGCATTACGCAATTTGATGGATTATTGAATTGCACTGAGTTAATGTCTGAATCACGGATTTATTGGGATTAATGGATTGCACAGATTGGGAGTTTGGTGTTGGCGTGGTCAAAGCACAAGACGTTTAAAAGTGAGAGACTTGCTGCCAAAGTTAATCAAAAGACCGACGGAGAGGCGGTAGGCCTTGAGGTAGTTCAGTACCTGGGCGAGGTGTACTTCTTCCAGTTGAACGAGGGCTTTCAGCTCTACCAGTACTTTGTCTTCAACAACGAAGTCAGCGCGGCGCGTGCCGATGGGTTCGGGTAGCTCCTTGTAGAAGATGTCTTGTTCAATTTCCCTCACAAAATCGAGGTCAAGCTGCCGCATCTCGTATGCGAGGGCACGTTGGTATATCACTTCCTGAAATCCGTTCCCAAGGAACTTATGCACCTCAAACGCCGCCCCGATAATCTTTTCTGTAATGTCTTTATACTTCAATTCCCGCTCCATATTTTCTTATTCCGAATTCCGTATTCCGTTCTATCATTCATTATTGAATGCCTAATCCGTGTCATCCCAAAATCCCCCTAATCCGTGATTCAGACATCCCCCAATATCTCCTTTATCAACCCATCGCTCTCCGCCTCCAACGCCAGAATATCGGTCGTCACCTCTTCGAGGCTGCGCAGGGGCTTGTGGCGGTAGAAGTATTTGTTGAAGCTGATCTCGTAGCCAATCTTGGTTGCATCCATATTGATCCATGCTTCTGAGACATGGGGTTTCACTTCGCGCAAGAAGTAGTCATGGATGTTCTCCTTCAATGGAATGTTCTCGGTATCGCGCAACTCGCTTTCGCTCTCGTAAGTGATGTAAATGCCGGCTTTTTCAGTAGGGTAATAACCGTAGTCGGGTAAATTATCCACGGTGCAACCGAGGTAATCAAGGAGTTCTTCCAATTTGTTGCCGTTGAGCTTAAGCTCTGCTTTCACAACTTTTTCGGCTTTTTCGTCGTACCAGCTGACCGCGTTGAGCAAGGCATTCTTTTCTGCTGCGGTGAGTTTGGCCTTCATGCCTTTCAGGCTGGCATCAACAATTTCGCTGAAGAGATTGAAATCGTCGTAGACAGCATTGCCAACCTGCTGCATCAAGGCATGAGCCTGTTGGAGCAGTTCTCGCTGCCTGTTCCATGTAGCCGGATCGGTAAGGGCCCGTTTTTGCTTGGCATTTAGGTTGAGTTCCTGTTTTTCGCACCAGTCCAGGATGTCTTTTTCCAGCAGGTGCAGGTCGCTATAAACGCGCTCCTCAAAGGTTTCGTAGGCCCAAACCATGGGTTCTCGCAGGCTCTTGTCGAAGCGGAGTTCGGCAATGCGTTCTTCGGTGAACTGTGCCATGAGGCGTTTGGGGCGCTCTATGGTGACTTTGTAATATCCGAAGTCGCTGTTGTCAAATACCTGTGCCGCGATGCCCATCTCTTCCTTGGTTTCAGGATGGATTTCGCGTTTCACTTCCTGCATTTGCGAATACACTGATACGATTTCGCGGATATGTTCCGGTGCAAATTCGCAGTTCTTGTTGCCCAGGTTCTTGCGCAGTTTCCGGTAGAGCAGTCCCGCATCGATCAGTTGGACTTTCCCCTTGCGTTCCGGCGCCTTGTTGTTGCTCAGCAACCAGATATAGGTGGTGATACCGGTATTGTAAAACAGGTTGTTGGGCAATTGGATGATGGCTTCGAGCAGGTCGTTTTCAATGATGTAGCGCCGGATATTGCTTTCGCCGCCGCCGGCATCGCCGGTAAACAGGCTGCTGCCGTTGTGCACGGAGGCAATTCGGGATCCCAGCGGACTCTGGCTGAGGGGTTTCATCTTGCTGACCATTTCCATCAGGAACAGCAATTGTCCGTCAGAAGAACGCGGTGTGGCGTCGACTTCACCCTCTTCGCCCCAGTAGTCCTTCAGTCGAACCACAAAACGCGGGTCGATTACCTCCTTGCCGTCTTTGATATTCTTCAGTTCACTGGCCCAGGATTTTCCGTAGGGCGGATTGGAGAGCATGAAATCGAATTTGGTACCTGCAAATTCGTCGGTAGCCAGGGTGGAACCTACGCGGATGTTCTCCGGATCGTTGCCCTTGATCATCATGTCAGACTTGCAGATGGCATAGGTTTCGTCGTTGATTTCCTTGCCGTATAAGTAGACATCGCCTTCGGCGCGGATGATACCTTCTTCGTCTTTGATGAAGTTCTGCGATTCGGTGAGCATGCCCCCGCTGCCGCATGCCGGATCATAAATGGTCATTACCGGCGGCAGCTTGGCTTTCACCGGCTCGAAAACGATATGGGTCATGAGGTCGATTACCTCGCGGGGCGTGAAGTGTTCTCCGGCTTCTTCGTTGTTTTCTTCGTTGAACTTGCGAATCAGTTCTTCGAATACATAGCCCATGCCCAGGTTGCTGAGTGCCGGCAACTTTCTCCCTTCGGGATCTGCCTTTTCAAAGGGCGTGAGGTTGATATACGGAGAAGTGAATTTCTCCAGCACATCCAGCAGTACGTCTTTGGAGGCCATGTGCCGCACCTGGCTCTTTAAATTGAACTTCTCGATGATTTCCTTGACGTTGTTGCTGTAGCCGTTCAGGTAATCTTCAAAATTGGCCTGCAGGATCTGCTGGCTGTTGGTGGCCGTATCGCGCAGGCGCTGCAGCGTCCACTGGCTGGTATTGTAGAACACGAATCCGGAAGCCTGGCGGAGCCCGTTTTCATCCCATTCGGTGAATTTTGCTTCATCGCGTTGGAAGGCCAATTCTTCCATTACAGCATCCTTGGTTGGTTCCAGCAGCGCATCGAGGCGGCGTAAAACCACCATGGGGAGAATGACATCCCGGTACTTTCCGCGCACATAGACATCGCGGAGGCAATCGTCGGCAATCGACCAAATAAAGGAAACAAGTTTATTGTGAACAGCGTGATTCATGTGTTTTTCTGCGATAGGATATTACAGGTATTTGGCAATGAAAAGGAGGCCGTGGTAGTGCCAGGTTCCATTGTCATTACTCCGTGAAGTGTCTTTGACAATGTTATCGTTGAATTGAATGAGCCCAATCCAATCTGGTGTAGCTTTGCTTTTGTGTTTTGCAATTTCCATTGAAAAATAGTTGTTCATGAGCATTTCCCAGTCTTCATGACTGAAGTCCTTGTTCGCCCGTCCTTTGGTATTTAACACAACGGTTTGAAGTCCAAGATGGGCTACGTTATTTAGCTCAGTATTCATCTCATTCGTTTCTGCGGACTGTCGCAGTTGTTCAAGAACCTTTTCCATTTTATCAGTTACTTCTCCGTTCGGTTCTTGTGGATTTCGTGCGACGATGGAATGTTTCGATTCAATGTAAAAGTCCATTCGCTTCGTGTTTTCACCTTGCCGACAATAGCGAGCCCAGAAATCTACTCTGCCATGTGTATCAGTTCTCTCTTTGATGTAGTATGCACCATTCTTTCTTCGCGTATGCGTCTCTGCAATGCATGCTTCCGAAAACTGTGAAAGTGCAATCAATAGCGCACCGTTCATTTCCCGTTCCGTATACAAATAGGGGGCATCTACCACAGTAATGTCAATATACTTTCTAGCCGTTAAGCTGAGTTTCTCGATCCATGCAGCTAGAAATTCGCTCTTCCGGCTGTTCATAATGCTCGATTTTTCGAGGATATAAATGTTACCCAGCCCTTTTGAACTATTGTATTTTAATTTTTCTGGTTTCATGCAAACAATGTAAGAAGCAAGTATACGTGTTTTTTTACCTCATTTCGATTCGCAAATGAGGTCGTTATGCCAGGGTCAGTGCCCAGACAGAGTGTTGATTCTTCTAAAAATGACTCATAGTTGGCTCTAAAAAAGAAAAATACGCGCGATTATTATGGCTTCGTAAACCGTGAGCATGGGAAAGAGCCCGAAATAACCTAACTCAGTTCTATTTTTCAAACCCGGCCTTCAATTTCCCATCACGCTGCAGGGTTCGGGTATTCCAATTCCCTTGAATGCAATGGTTGACATACTGCATGCGCTGTTCTTCCTTCTCCACTCTGCTGATAATACGGTAATGCGTCCAGCTCAATTCGGTACGCACTGCGTTCCAAATTGGGAATGCACGGTAAAACGCCCTCATATTGTTCAGGTTTCTCTCGTCAAACCCTTTGCCGAATTCCAGTGTGAGTGCCTGGCTCAGATGCTTCAACGTAGCCTTGCCCTATTGGGCCCTGTTTGCGCCCTTATGTTCGTCTTCTACAATCAACCGGCCTATTTGCCAGTACATTTCAAGCAGGATGGCATTGCTGCTGCGGTATACCTTTTCTCGCGCGGTTTCGATGATTTGGCGAACTGACCTAAGCAGTTCAACAGATGTCAGGTCTTTTTCCATTCAACATTCATTGAACATCATGTCTGGTCTTACCGGAACCCGGTCCGGCAGTAAGCAACAATGGGCCTTCCTTGTGCAGGATGGCAGCCCGCTGATTCTCATTCGGAACAAAGCCTTTTAAATTCCAGAAATATGAAATATCAGGTAAATCCATGCAGATGTATTCCTCAAAAATGGAGAAATAATCCCGCAGAATCAAGCGCATGAAACGCTTATAAACTTTTAAATTCCGGCTATTCTGACAGCGGTACTTCCCTCACTTCAACACACTCACATTCCCGCTCAGCGACCTTCTGCGGTTGTCGCAGCCGATCCAGTTGACCATGTAGATGTAGACGCCTTCGGGTACGATTTGGTCTTTGATGCGGCCGTCCCAGTTGAGGGCGGGTTTGTTGGCTTCCCAGAGCTTTTCGCCCCAGCGGTTGAAGACCTTCATCTCGTAGAAGCCGTCGTCTGAGCGGAAACCGTGGCCGGGGAAGACGTCGTTCCAGCCGTCGCCGTTCGGGGTGAAAGCCGATGGTACGTACATTTCAGACGGCAACTTCGATGGGTCTTTCTCCACCTGCATGCTGTCGCTGTTCTTGCAGCCGTTCTCATCGGTCACTTCCACGGCGTATAAGCCGGCATCAAACGTCTTCTTCGTGCGCTTGTCGTCGCCGTCTTGCCAGCGGTAGGCGCTATAAGGCCCGGGGTCGAGCTCGAGCACTGCACTGAGGCAGATATTGGTGTCAGGTGGCAAACGGAACTGCGGCAGCGGATTCAGAACGATGTTCACCGAGTCGTTTTCAATGCAGCCGTTTTGCGTGGTAACGCGGAGATAATACTTGCCCGGCAGGGTGACCGTCAGCACTGGATCGCTTACATCGCCGTTCCAGCGGTAAGTCTGGAAGTTGCGGCCGAACAAGGGCGCCAGACGGCGGTTCACGTTTCCGCAGAACGCCGTATCCGGACCGAGTTCCAGCTCCGGGGCATGCTGGTTCAAGACAAAGCTGCCGTTTTCGGAACATTTGTCGCGTCGCACAATCACGGAGTAGGTGCCGGGATTTTTAAACTCCGCTACGCGCGTGCTTTGTCCGTCAGACCATGCGTACGTAGCTCCCGGATTGCCGGCATCGCGGAAGGTGCTGGTGCCTGGGCAAATGGTGGTGTCGCGGAGGCTGAGAATGAGTTCAGGGTATTGGTCGATGCGCGCCGTATCGCGGGTGATGCAGCCGTTACTGTTTTCCGTTTCCACCCAATAGCTGCCGACCTGTGTGGCCTGTATGCTGCGGTTCGGACTTCCGTTACTCCAGGTATAGCGGCGGTAGCCGGCTCCTGCATCCAGGGTGGCTGTGAAGGGTCTTTCGTTGCAAATCACCGTATCGCCGGTCACGCGTACGCGGCTCAGATCGTTCGTTATGACGATGGTATCGCGCCAGCGGCAACGGCCATCTACCTTTTCCACCCAGTACAATCCGCCGCGGTTGACGTTGATGCTCATGCCCGTCTGCGTCGTATTCCAGTTGTATTGGAAGCCGCTTTCCTTCACGCGGAGAGTATAGGTGAAAGCGCCGCAAATGAGCGTATCGGGCCCGAGGTCCGGATAGCGCGGCGGATACACCTGCACGGTCATATCCGAACTGTCCACACAATTGCTGCGGAAGGCGATGAGTTTAATCCGGTACAAACCCGGCCCCGGATAATCGAAGACCGGATTGGTGAGATTGGAAGTGTCGTCAGACCTTCCGGCCACACCAAAATCCCATCGGTAGCGCTGTGCGCCCTGGCTCTGGTTGTTGAAAGCTACGCGGTAACCGCACTGGTAATTGGGCGCGTAGAAAGCCGACACTACGTCTACGATGCAGCGGTACACGTAAAACTGGTAATCGCGCTTGGTTTCACCGATGAGCACCCCGTTGCGGTATTCTTTGACCTTGATGCCGACAACATATTGCCCTTCGCGGGTTGGAATCCCGGTGAGGCGTCCGGTTTCCGGATCGATTTTGAACTTCGGATTGCCGTCCATCGGGTTGGCGTAATTATATGAACCAATCCATTGCAAGGTATCAAAAGGCGGCCGGTCGTAATTGTTGAACGTGGGGCGCGGGTCGTTGCGGTCGCCGGCTATGTAAGGTGTGAAAAACTCGTAGGAAAGGGAATCGTTGTCTGCGTCCGTAGCCGAGTGGTCAAAATTGAGCCAGGCATTGGTGCAGAGGAAGTTGGGCGGCAGTTCTTTGAAAACGGGACTGCTGTTGAAGCCGCGTCCGCCGCTGCCGTTCACCTGGGGTATGTATGTCCAGTAATTGGCGCCGGTAAAGCCCGGGTCGTAAATATTGGAAATGATCTGGTTGCGGCAACAGCGCTGGAAGGAGAGGAAATACCCGCCGGTTCGCTGGGCCAGGGTTTGGGTAAAGGTGTATTCGTACTTGTCAACACATTGGTTGGGCAGGTTGCGCACGCAATTGTAGTTGAGTTTTTGCACGCGGGTCGGACCTGTGCGGCGCACTTCGCGGGAAAGCGTGGTGAGAAGCTGCCCGCTGCTGCCGTCGAATACGCCGATGCGCGCGTTCAGATCGTCGGCAATGGCCTGCGGACTTCCGTTCTGGCAATCGACAAAGAGCGTGAGTTTGATTTCGTAGCTGAAGCTGCCCAGGTGCCTGTAGGTGATTTCCCCGCCGACAATATGGGAGGCGCCGGCGTTGAAGCAACCGCCTAGAAAAAGGAGAATACTGAACAGGCGGGCGCGCATGCCTTGGTTTGTATAAGACAACAAATTTCGCGAAAGGTTGCCTTGATGCTCGTCGAAATTCTGAACAAAATGCCGAAACCTTTACTGAGCCGGGGTCACGGCTGTCCGGAAATCAGCGGGCCGATTGCTTGCGGAGGTGCCAGCGGAAGCGCGTAACGACACTGAAAAGGGTGAGGAGTTCAGAAGCGGCCTTGAATACGATGCGCAGTGAAGCTCCACGGCTCTTGCCTGCCGTACGGGGCAGGTAGCGCGATTTGATTTCGATGAAACGCCAGCCTTTGAGGCGCAGTTTGCTGCAGATTTCGCTGGTGATGATGCTGCTTTTCATCTGCAAATCGAGATCGGCAAGGTCGGCGCGGCGGAATACGAGAATCCAGTTGACATCGCGCAATTCCATACCCAACAAGATGCGGTTGAGTGTTTTGTTCATCCAGCTCAAACCGTTCCGGAAAAAATTGTAGGATGTATTTTCCACCCGGTAATAGCTGAACACGGTGCGCATGGGCACGATCGGATAGGCGAGGAGCTCGTCGGTATTGAATTGCCCGTCTCCCGGAACGGCCACTACCACATCGCCGGTAGATTCGAAGTAGATACTGCGCAAAGCCCCGCCGATGCCTCTGTTTTGCCCGTGTTTGATGATGCGCAGGTTGGGGTATTGCTTTGCCTTGGCTGCCTCGAGCAGGTCGGCGGTATTGTCGGCACTGCCGTCGTCTACGGCGAGCACTTCAGTGTCCTGCCCGAGTGTGGCTGCTGTCTGATACACCCTATCGAGCACGCGCGCAATGCTGCCGGCCTCGTTGTAGCACATGATGCCGATGGTCCAGCGCTGCGTGGCGGCTGCGTTATGCATGGTCTTCTGCGCTGCCTTTGATGCGTGCCGGGTTGCCGGCTACGATGGCAAAAGGCGGTACATCCTTGGTTACCACGCTGCCCGCACCTACCATGGCTCCTTCTCCGATGGTAATGCCGCCCAGGATGGTGGCATTCGTGCCGATGGACGCGCGTTTCCCTACACGGGTCTTCACCAGAGTCCAGTCGGCTTCCGTTTGCATGCTGCCGTCGGCATTGGTGCTGCGGGGAAACATGTCGTTGATGAACATCACGCCGTGGCCGATGAATACGCCGTCTTCGATCGTAACGCCGTCGCAGATAAAGGAATGGCTGGAAATCTTGCAGTCGGCACCAACACGTACCCCTTTCTGGATTTCGGTGAACGGGCCAATCTTCGTACGGTCGCCGATATGGCAGCCGTAAAGGTTCACAAAGTCAAAGATGCGCACCTGTTCTCCGACTTCCACATTGCGTATTTTCTGGGTCGGGGAATCTATGTTGATGATTTCGGGCATGTCAGGAGCAAAAAAAGCAAATCGCGGGCAAATCACCGCCACCGATTCCAACGCACTCAGGCAATGCTGACAGGAGCACCCTGCTGGCGGATGCTGGCTTGCGCTGCTTCGAGCACTGCCACCACCTGTAAGCCGAGTTGCTGGTCTGAGCGCGGAGTCTCACCGGTTTGGATACAATGGATGAAATCTGCCGCTACATTCTTCAGCGCTTCGGTCTGCTCCAACTTGGGAATATGGATGTCTCCGAAGCGGTAATCCACCAGCCAGCGGTGCATTTCTTCGGGACTGTGAACCTGGAAGCCGCTGTCGTAAATGCGGATTTTCTCGGTGGGCTCCACATCGTCGTAAATGACCATCTTCTTCGAACCGCCGATCAGGGTAGTCCGGATTTTTACCGGGGAAATCCACGACGAAGTGATATGGGCAATCATGCCATCCTCGAAATAGAGGGTGGTATAGGCGATGTTTTCGATGCCCATCGAGGTATGGCTTTGCCCGGTGGCGCTCACCCGAACGGGTTTCTTGCCGCCGGAAATGTAGAAGAAGATGCTCAGGTCGTGCACAGCCAGGTCCCAGATTACGCTCCAGTCCGGATTGAACAAACCGAGGTTGATGCGGGTGCTGTCGAAATACGTAAGTTCGCCGAGTTCACCGCTCTGTACCAGGTCGCGGATTTTTTGTACCGCGCCGGTGTAGAGGAAGGTATGGTCTACCATCAGCAGGCGCTTCTTTTCGGCAGCCAGTTCGATCAGTTCCCGCACTTCGGCAGCTGAAGTGGCCAGGGGTTTTTCCACCAGCACGTGTTTGCCGGCTTCGAGCGCCAATTTGGCCAGGCGGTAATGGGTATGAATCGGCGTGGCGATGACCACTGCATGGATATCCGGATTGGCCAGCACATCGGCGGCATCGGCAAAAAGCTGCACACCCGGATATTGGTTGCCGATGCGCTGGCGGCGGCCTTCGTCGAGATCGGCGACAGCGCGCAGCACACAGCCGGGCGTTTGGGAAAAGTTCCTGACCAGGTTGGGACCCCAGTAACCGAGTCCGATAATCGCAACGTTGATGCTCATCGCTCCGCGAAGAAAATCAAAAGAATGCACGCGCAGGGTAAAAATGTTAACCCGGCCCGGTGGTTGAGCGCCCTTCGCGTTGCTCAGGGTCGCAGACCCGCAGCAATGCGGAGGGCATGCCTGCCCCGACAGTTTTCGTCGGGGAAACCTGATCATTCCTAGCAGGCACCCGGTACATTTCGATACGCCTCCACTGCGTTTCGGCTACTCAATGACCGGGTGCCCCGCGGTGGTTGAGCGCCCGCAGCAATGCGGTGGGCATGCCTGCCCCGACAGTTTTCGTCGGGGAAACCTGCTCATTCATAGCGCGCGCCCGGTACATTTCGATACGCCTCCGCTTCGCTTCGGCTACTCAATGACCGGGCTGTCCGCGGTGGTTGAGCCGCCTGCCCGGACTTTTTCAGTCGGGGCATTTCGACTGGTCTTCGCTACGCTGCGACCGCTCAATGACCCGACCCCTCCGACTCAACCACCCGTGTGAATGTTTCAAACGGATTTCGGTTTATACTTGCCATGCAAATGAAAAAGCCCGTTTCTGCTCCCTCAGTGCGCAATACCGCCATGGCGTTCGCCGTGGAAATTCCCGCAGATAAAGAAGCTCATTACAGCAGTCAGCACAAAAATATCCAGATCGTATACCGGAATGGCGGATTGCAGTCGGCCATCCGTGCGCTGGCAGATACTTCAGCCGATCTCTATGTGCTGGCTTTGCACAGCGATACGTCCAAACTCAATGCCTGGCTGCAACAAGTGCGCGACAGCGAAGCCGAGCTGGTTGTGGGCGAAGCAACTGCCACCCAAAACAAACGCACCGAATGGCTCGGCGGATTCCGTGCAGCGGAAGTACAGGCGCCCTGGATCCTGCTGCGCGGTGAAAACTGGAAACGCGCCAACTTCGATCAGGTGAGCGATCCGTACAGCTTGTTGTATGTGCTTGAAAAACAGGGTCTCAGCCAGGAGAATGTTCCGGCAAATACCCTGGCAGCCGCAACCTGGTCAGCCGGTATGGCGCTTTCAGCAAAATTCCGTGCCGCGCTGCGCTGGTACAATCCGATTCAAAACCTGCGCAGTGCAGGCTTGCGCTGGCAGGGTATGTTCACCTTGCTCGCCCTGCTGCTGCTTTTCCTCATGCCCATCATGAGCAGGCAGGCAGGGATTTCGGGCGACGAAATCACGCAATACGAATACTCACGCCTCACGGCCAATTACTATCAGGATTTGATTGGAATGGACATCGAACCGGTCGATTCCGTCGCGCTTAAAGGCCAGAAAATGAAGACCCTGGCGTCGAAAGCCGATGAAGAACCGGCCGCACTTGCCACCATCGAAGATCCTGAAAAGCTGATGCACCTCTACGGTTCCAGCTTTGATACCTTCAGTACGCTCATCATCCGCCTGCTCGGAACCGACGATATCTACGAAACCCGCCACATGCTGAACAGCCTCTTTGGCTGGATTTGCATGTTCTTCGCCGCCCTGATTGTGCGCCGCCTCAGTGGTTCATGGGTTTACGCATTCCTCGCTTTGCTGCTCCTGTTCTTCACACCGCGCCTGCTGGGTGAATCATTCAACAACCCGAAAGATGTTCCGTTTGCCGCAGGATACACCATGGCGCTGTATTACATGCTGCGCGCCTTTCCGGTGAAAGGTCCGCGGCGCATCAGCCATGCCATCGGCCTCATGTTTGGCATCGCATTGGCGATCAGCATCCGCGTCGGCGGTATCATCCTGCTGCCCATGGTGGTGATGTACGCGGGTTTGCAATTCATCGCCGCCATCGGCTGGAAGTCGTTCATCGGCTTTAAATGGACCGGATTCACCCCGCTGCTCCGGAATGTTGCGCTGATTGCCCTGGGCGGTTACCTGCTCGGCGTCATCGCCTGGCCTTACGGTTTGCAGAGCCCGCTCGAGAATCCGCTCGCTGCCCTGAGCGCCTTCAGCAACTACTCCGGCAGCCTGCGCCAGCTGTTCGAAGGGAAAATGTACGACAGCGATCTGCTTCCTTCGCATTACCTGAGCAAGTATATTATGATCACGACGCCCATCGTGACCCTGATCGGCGCCCTGATTTTCATTGCCATGTTGGCCCTGAAGCCTAAGCAACTGAACAATGGACTCTTCCTGCTCTTCTTCGCAGCCGTTTTCCCTGTCCTCTACATCTATATCCAAAAATCGAATGTGTATGGCGGTTTGCGCCACGTGCTATTTGTTATCCCCGCCCTTACCGTTGTGGGTGTTTTGGGTTGGAAGATGCTGGAAGAACGATTGGCTCCCAAAGGTAAACTCGCATTGGCAGCTCCTTTGGCCATGGGCGGTCTCACTTTCCTTCCGGCGCTGTTCACCCTCCAGAACCATCCTTTGCAATACGTCTATTTCAACGAGCTGACCGGCGGCGTGAAAGGGGCCTATGGCAAATATGAAATGGATTACTACCTCGCTTCCCTCAAACAGTCGAGCGAATGGCTGCTGGAAAATGAAATCCGCAAGAACCCGACCAGGCGCTATACCATTCTCACCTACGGCATGGATCAGGTGCGCTATTATTTCCGGAACGATACCAATGTGCATGTCGGATATACGCGCTACGACGACCGCAGCCGTGCGCGCTGGGATTATGCGATCTTCTTCAACGCCTACATGGATCAGGAACGCCTGCTGAACGGATACTATCCGCCGGCCGGAACGGTGTTTAGTCCGATGGTGGCCGGCAAGCCAATGGGTATCGTTATTAAACGCCCATCGACAGAAGATTACGAAGGTTCACAGGCTTTGAAAGCCGCGCAGAATATGCAGAAACAGCTGCAGAGTCTCGCAGATACCGGCGATTTGCAAGCCAAAATCCAGTCGCTGCCGGTGAATTACCGCAACGCCATAGGTCATTTCAACAATTACCTGAAAGTGGATAGCGGAAGTTGTGAGGTGTACCAGATGCTGAGCGAAGCGTATGAAGGCGCCGGCAATGCAGATTCATCGCTTTGGGCTGCGCGCAAGTCGGCCGCGATTACACCCGATTACACGCCGGCCTTGAGCAGGGCAGGGGTTTTGTTGATGAACAAGGGCAAGCTGGATGAAGCGTATGCGCTCTTCAACAAAGTGAACACCATCCGCCCGAAAGACGGTGCTTCCTATTTCTACCTGGCCCAGGTGCTGGCGCAACAGAATCAACTCGATGCCGCCTTGCAGAAAATCAACCAGGGCATCACGATGAATCAGACTTCCCCCGAGTTCTATAACCTCGGCGCCATGATTTACCAGGCCCTCGGCAACAAGGAAATGACCCAATTATATCAGCAGGCCGTGCGCGACGACAATGCCAAGGGACAAATTCTCGGCATGTTGGGTGTAACGAACGAAGAATAGGAGGGATCAGCCTTTCAGTTCCACCCAGACAGGGCAATGATCTGAATGGCGCGCATCGGGGTCGATACCGGCGTTGTGCAACTGCTGCTTTAACCTGTCGCAGGCGGCGATATAGTCGATGCGCCAGCCTTTGTTGTTGTTGCGGGCATTGGCACGGAAACTCCACCAGCTGTAACGGTGTGCTTCTTCCGGATAAAAATGGCGGAAAGTATCGATGAAGCCAGCCTGGAAGAAGTTTTCCATCCATTCCCGTTCTTCGGGCAGGAACCCGCTGCTGTCTTTATTCCCTTTGGGGTCGTGGATATCGATCGCGCGGTGGCAGATATTGTAGTCGCCGCACACGAGCAGGCCGGGCAGGTCTTTGCGGAGATTTTCGGCATATCCGGAAAAGAAATCCAGGAACCGGTACTTGGCTTCCTGCCGGTGTTCGCCGCTGGAACCGGAGGGGAAATATGCGCTTATCACACTCAGTTTCCCGAAATCGGCGCGGATAACACGGCCTTCATGGTCCCATTCCGGTTCGCCGCAACCGAATTCCACATGTGTGGGTTCCGCTTTAGACAGGATTGCCACCCCGCTGTAACCTTTTTTACCTGCGCTGTACCACCAGGCTTTGTAGCCCAGCGCTGCGAACACCGAATCGTCGATTTGTGAAGCCTCTGCCTTGATTTCCTGCAGGCAGACCACATCGGCGTTGGCGGCTGCCAGGTATTCGGCCAGACCTTTGGTGAGGGCCGAACGCACACCATTGACATTGTAGCTCAGGATTTTCATGCGGCGAAATTATCCGCAGGAAAGCGTTTAGCAATCCTGAAAAAACACTGCGGTAGCTTTTGAATTGCTAACTTTGCCATCCTTTTAAAAACCACTGTTACCCTTTCATCGCATGGAAGAACCCATCAGCCAGGAAACCGTAAAGGCCAACCTGATTCCCACGGAGCCAGAGGCTCAGCACCACGAGGCACAGCTTTCAGATGAAGCTGTAGCAGAAGACAACACCGATTATTCGGAGTTCAGCAAAGACGATCTGATTGCCCGCGCAGGCGAGACGGTACACCATCCGGACACGCGTCTGGCCACTGAAATGTTCCGGAGTATGCGCGCCGCGTTCGATCTGCTCCAACAGAACGAACGGCAACAACTGATTGCTGAATGGTCGGCTGCCGGTAACGATCCGCGTGAGTTCAAAGCACCTTCAGATCCCTTGCGCGCCCGCTTCAACGCCATCGAGCAGCAGTTCCGCGAGCGCAAAGCCGACGAAAAACGACGTGCCGAAGAAGAAAAACTCGCCAACTACAAGCGCAAAAAGGAAATCCTCGACCGCATCAGCGTACTCGTGGAAGCCGAAGAAACGCAGGAAAGCCTGAAACAGCTCAAAGACCTGCAAAACGAATGGAAGAAAATCCGCTCCATTCCCAACGAATTCAAAGACGAACTTTTTGAGCGTTACAAGTTCTACCTCGATAAGTTCTACGATAACCTCAGCAAATTCAATGAACTGAAGCAGCTCGACCGCGAGAAGAACCTCTCGGCAAAAATCGAGCTCTGCCTTCAGGCCGATAAGTTGCTGCAGGAAGACAATATCCGCCACGGCTTCAACCAGCTTGCCATCGTTCAGGAAGAATGGCGCAACGTTGGTCCGGTTCCCCGCGAGGCATCAGACGAACTCTGGAAGCGCTTCAAGGAAACCTGCGACAAGGTGGTAGCCCGCTACCGCGAGAAAATGGCCGACCAACAGTCGCTCCGGGAAGAGAACCTGAAACAGAAGGTGCTGCTCTGCGAAAAGCTCGAAGAACTCAACGCCCTGTGGCCTTCCACTCCGAAAGATTGGAAAAAACGCACCGAAGAGGTAGAGGCGCTGATGGAAGACTGGAAGAAAATCGGGCAGGTGCCGAAGGAAGACAACGACAGCACCTGGGAACGGTTCAAAAATGGCCGCAAGGATTTCTTCCAGGCCAAGAAGAACTATTTCGGCAAGCTCGATTCAGACCGCGATACCAACCTCAAAGCCAAGCAGGACCTCTGCGTTGCTGCCGAAAAACTCATCGAGCGCAACGATTGGGGCAAGACCACAGAAGAATTGCTCTTGTTGCAGGAACAGTGGAAGAAGATCGGTCCGGTTCCTGAAAAGGAAAGCGAAGCCGTTTGGAAGCGCTTCCGCGAAGCCTTTGACCGTTTCTTCGAACGGAAGAATGCGGCATTGAAAGTGCGCAAGCAGGAAGAAAAGGAAAACCTCCGCATCAAGCAGGAAATCGTGGCCCAGATGGAAGCGTTAGACGCCCAGGGCGATGGAGAAGACGTGTACAAGCAACTCCGTGAATTGCAGACCCGTTGGATGCAAACCGGTTATGTACCGGCCTCAGCAAAGGAAACCCTGCAGAAACGCTATCAGGAAGTGGCCGACAAGCTCTTCGGACGTTTCCGTCAGAACCGCGAACAGATGAAGGAAAGCATGCTGCGCGAGCACCTGGAAACAATGATGAGCGGCCCGGATGCGTCCAATCGCCTCCGCAGCGAGGAACGCCGCCTGCGCGACCGCATCAACGGCCTGCGCAACGACGCTTCCACCATCGAAAACAACATGGCATTCTTTGCCAACTCGAAAGGTGCCAATGCCGATCAAATCCGCAAGCAGTTTGAAGAGAAGCGCACAGCCCTCGAACAGCAGATTCAGCGCCTCGAAAAGGAACTGAAAATGCTGCGCAGCATGAAGCCGGGGAATGCATGAGCTGTACCGCCTCACCGATTACCTGAACTATCTGCTTACTTCCGGAGGGCGGCACAGTATCCATTCGCCTTTCGTCTATCGCCTCTACAACGAGGTGATTCACGGGCGTGCTTCGCATCCTGCCTTGCACCATATCGAAATGTTGCGCGGCCAGATGCTGGCCAGCAAAGCCGTTATTCAGCGCACTGACCACGGCGCAGGCAAGCAGCCTTCGTTGGTGAAGCTATCCGATTTCACACGGCGCAGCGCCAAACCGGCCAAGTATGCAAAGCTGCTTTACCGGCTCATCGCCGACTTGCAGCCTGCATTCGCCGTGGAGTTGGGAACCGGCACCGGCATCAGCACGCTCTATCAGGCTGCTGCCATGTCGCTCAATCCGCTGATCAGCCTGGAAGGCGACCCCGTGCTGGCCGATATCGCCCGTCATAATGCAGCCGAAAGCGGGTTGGCAGAGCGCGTGCATATCGTAAACGGGAGATTTGAAGATACACTGCCGCAACTCCTGCCGCAGTTACCGCAGCTCGATTATGTGTTCTTCGACGGCAACCACCGCCTCGACCCGACACTCGATTACTTCGAGCAATGCCTTCCGCTGGCCGGGGAAGGAAGCATCTTTGTGTTCGACGATATCCATTGGAGCGAGGAAATGCAGCGCGCCTGGAATATCATTTGCCGCGACCCGAGGGTGCAGGTAAGCATTGATTTATTCGCCATCGGTTTGGTGTATTTCCGTCCCGGACAGGAGAAAGAACACTTTAAATTGCGCTTCTAAGCGAAGCTATGACGTTGGACTATGTACACAAGGTGCGGGTGAGGTATGGTGAAACTGACCAGATGGGAATGGTGTATCACGGCAACTACGCCCTGTATTTTGAAGAAGCGCGCACCGAGATGCTGCGGCGTTGTGGTATTACCTACCGCGAAGTGGAAGACGCCGGCATCCTGATGCCTGTCCGTGAAATGAGTATCCGTTTCATGAAAGGGGCCATGTACGACGACCTGCTCAGCATACGCGTGCAACTGTTGGAGAAACCCCTCACGCGTATGAGCTTCAATTACCGCACCTTCAATGAGCGGGGTATTTTGCTCAATACCGCAACCATCGAACTGATGTTTGTGAAGTCAGATAGTTTTCGTCCGGTCAAATGCCCTGAATTCCTCTTAGAACGCCTGCCTGCATGGTCTTAAAACCCGTTACCCGCAAGCTGCGCCGCGAAAACCGGCCCATCCGGCGCCAGGCCTGGTGGGAGGGGCTTGCCATGGTGCGGGTGATGAAAGAACGCACTTTGCCCGGCTTTCATGGCCACAGCGTGTATGAAGTGGGCCGGCATTTTCTCCGTTCCCTTTTCCGCGAAGACTTCACCCTCCGCGCAAGTTCGCTGGCATTCAACTTCTTCCTCGCGCTGTTCCCGGCCTTGCTCTTTCTCTTCACCCTCATCGCCTATATCCCGATCAAAGGATTGAAGAACCGCCTGATCCGCGAACTCGACTTCTTTCTGCCCGATGCGGCTTTCGAAGCCATCAGCGGCGCCATACGCGATATGCTGGCCATCCAGAACGGTAGCTTATTGTCGTTCGGTTTCCTGTTGGCCATCTGGTTTACCAGCAACGGATTCCATACCCTGATCAATACATTTAACCGGAGGCTGCCACGGCGGCGCAAACGCAATTGGTTCCGCAACCGCAGCGTTGCCATTCAGCTCACCATCGTGATCTCGCTGATGTTGATCGCTGCCGTGCTGATCATCTTGTATGCAGGTTACCTGCAACAGTGGATTTACAAGCAGCGCCTGGTGAACCGAAAAACACTGAAGATGCTCATTACAGGTACGGAATTCATCGTACTGTCCGGACTCGTTTTTCTGGTCATTTCAACCATTTACCGCTTCGGTCCGGCCACCGTAAAACGTTGGCGTTTTATCACCGCCGGGGGATTGTTTGCGTCGGTTTTGTGCATACTCTCTACCGGCCTCTTTTCAGTGTATGTCAACAATTTTGATTCGTACAACAAAATTTACGGTTCCATTGGTGCCATCATAGCATTGATGATTTTGATATACATCAATACGCTCAGCGTTATTGCCGGTTTTGAACTCAACTCGAGCATAGAACGCGCCGCACTCGACCAATCTGAAGAATCCCCATGACCCAAGAAATTGAACCCGTTTTCGGCGAAATAAAAACCCAGGGCCGCCCAGTGTTTGCCCTGGCAGAACTGGCGCGCACGGCCGCTACCGAAACCAACTGGCATCTGGTGGCAGTAGTGGAGCCCGATCAGTTGCTGTTTGGCGAGGAAAACGACGATTCGTATGCTTTACACGTGTTTCTCGATACGCCGGATGTGGTGGAATTGCTCATTTCGCACGAGGAAATGACGCCAGAGCGCCGCGAAACTGCGGTAGAGAAGCTGACGCACTACGAAACCCATTTGAGAGGTTGCATACATGCGCTCAACGACGATGAAGCTTTGACAACGTCCTGGGAACAGAAACTGGAAAAACACAATTACCGCAATAAAAACGGCAAATGGGAAAAGCATAAGCCCGGTTTTAAGGAACAATGGCGCAGCATGATCCAAGGTGAAGAAGGCACCGGGATTACGTTTTTACTGATTGCGCTGAATATCATCGTATTCTTTGTCATGGTGTTGGCCGGCGGCGGCTGGGGCAGTACGGAATGGGATGTCTTGTACCAGTTTGGCGGCAACTACACCGCGGCCATCCAACAAGGCGAATACTGGCGTTTTCTGAGTTCGGTCTTCCTGCACAACGGCATCTTCCATCTCTTCATGAACATGATTGGTTTGTTTTACGGAGGGATGCTGGCTGAGCGCATCCTGGGAGGGAAACGCTTCCTGCTGATGTACCTGGTTGCAGGAATAGCCGGTTCGGTTTGCAGTTATTACTTTCACGATGAAATGCTCTCGGTCGGCTCGTCGGGAGCGGTATTCGGTATTTTTGGTTTCCTGCTCGGGCATTATTTCCTGCCCGGTGCAGACAAAGAGCTGCGCAAGGCAGTGCTGGTGCAATTGGTGATTTATGTGGGCCTCAACCTTTTGCACGGCATGAAAGACGGGATCGACAACTGGGCGCATGCAGGAGGATTGGTGGCGGGCTTCTTCATCGGCCTGGCATGGACCTTCGGCAATACACCGAAAGAAGATGGTATGCAAGAAGCCTGGAGTTTCCGTTCAGGCATCAGCGGAACGCGTTTGTTCCTTATGCCGTTGCTGCTGTTGGCAGGCTGTGCATTTGTTGTCCAGGCTAGGCCGCGCACCTTGTCTGCTTACATGGAACTCATTAACCAGGCCGATCGCTATTACGGTCAGGCCATGCGTGCATATCCCAATTCGGAGGATTCCGCGGCTTTGAAGAAGTTGCAGGATTCAGGTATTGCCGGTTGGAGCAAGGTGATTTCCATCCTCGATTCGGCGGCAGCCATACCCGGACTCGACAGCGGCCGCCTGGCTTTGTGCCATCGCTTCCGTCAGGCAGCCACACAACGACAAATAGCCTTCCGCTATGTCTACCGCGCCATCAGCGAACAATCACCCCGCTATTACGACAGTGTAGGTGCAGCCGTCCGCCTGGCCGATTCGCTCGAAATGCGGAATTGAGGGAAGTTTGGCAGCAGCCGCGATAGCTGACCTTTTTGCCAGCCATCCAAGAAACCGCCGGTTCATACGCCATTATGGCTATTCCCTCAACCGTCGCTATGGTTTCAGGCTTGTTATGGATCCCGGTGTTTAGGATCAGCGCCCGGCTCGGCCGGTAATTTCACGACCAGACCGTCAGCTTCCGCAGACTGTCCTCGCTTACCTGTTCCAGTACATGTGGTTCTTCTTGCACGATGACAAAATCTGCACACTGGATGCAGGCTGCGGCTCTGCGGCCCGGTCATTGGGTACCAGCGAGGCTCCGCTCGCGGTCGTAGAGCCGTAACGCAGTGAAGGCCCCGACTGTAGCGAAGCAATGGGGAAATGCACCGGGAATGTGCTTTGAAAGGCAGACTAGGCTCAACCACCGTGAGAGTGGAGTTATGAAAGAACAGGTTTCGACTGCGCTTCGCTTCGCTCAACCACCGCGAGGCCCGGTCATTGAGCGGTCGCAGCGCAGCGAAAACCAGTCGCCGTGCCCCGACTGTAGCGCCGTGCCCCTATCGCAGGTAGGGGAAGCGTTGGGGAAATGTACCGGGAGTGTGCAATGAAAGAACAGGTTTCCCCGACGAAAACTGTCGGGGCAGGCGGCTCAACCACCGGCTCTGCGGCCCGGTCATTGAGTAGCCGTAACGCAGTGAAGGCGTATCGAAATGCACCGGGAGTGTGCAATAGAAGATCGGGTTTTCCCGACTGAAAAAGTCGGGACTACGCTTCGCTCAACCACCGTCTCCGAGGGCATCAGCCGATCACTCATCCAGCTTCAGCACCGCCATAAAGGCGCTCTGTGGAATTTCCACATTGCCGACCTGGCGCATGCGTTTTTTACCGGCTTTCTGTTTTTCGAGCAGCTTGCGCTTGCGGCTGATATCACCACCATAACATTTGGCCGTTACGTCTTTACGCAGGGCGGATATGGTTTCGCGGGCAATTACCTTGGCGCCCAGGGCTGCCTGAATCGCGATTTCAAACTGCTGCTTGGGAATCAATTCGCGCAGCTTCTTGCAGATCTTCTTGCCAAGGTCGAACGCACTGTCGCGGTGGATAATCGCGCTCAATGCGTCGACCGGCTTGGCATTCAGCAGGATATCCATTTTTACCAGCTTGCTCTCGCGGTAGCCGATGGGGAAATAGTCAAACGAGGCATAGCCGCGCGAAATGCTCTTGAGTTTATCGTAAAAATCAAATACAATCTCTGCCAGCGGCATTTCGAAGGTTAGTTCCACACGGTCTGACGTGAGGTACACCTGGTTTTTCAGGATACCGCGCTTTTCCATGCAGAGCGACATGATGCTGCCCACATATTCGCCTTTGGTGATTACCGAGGCCTGTATGAAGGGCTCCTCTACATAATCGGTATGTTCCACCGGTGGCAAATCGCTCGGATTATTCACTTGCACCACATCGCCTTTTACGGTATAGGCGATATAGCTTACGTTCGGAACGGTTGTAATCACCGTCATGCCGAATTCGCGCTCCAGGCGTTCCTGGATGATTTCCATGTGCAACATGCCAAGGAAACCGCAGCGGAAACCGAAACCGAGCGCTGCAGAGCTTTCCGGTTCGAATACCAGGCTCGCGTCGTTCAGTTGCAGTTTGGACATGGCTTCGCGGAGTTCTTCGAAATCTTCGGTATCCACCGGATAAATGCCCGCAAATACCATCGGCTTCACGTGCTCAAATCCCTTGATCGCTTCGGCCGTTGGGTGCTCGTGGTCGGTAATGGTATCGCCCACTTCCACTTCCTTGGCCTCCTTAATTCCCGAAATGATATAGCCCACATCGCCGGCCTTCACCTCGCTGCGCGGAGTCATTTCCAGCTTCAGGATACCCACTTCGTCGGCGTAATAATCGCGGTTGGTATTCATGAAACGCACGTGCTGCCCCTTGCGGATGCTGCCGTCGATCACGCGGTAATAGGCAATGATGCCCCGGAAGGAATTGAATACGCTGTCGAAGATGAGCGCTTTGGCAGGGGCGTCCGGATTGCCCACCGGAGCCGGAACGCGCTCTACGATGGCGCGGAGGATTTCGTGCACACCCAGGCCGGTTTTGCCGCTGGCGGTCATGATTTCCTCGCGTTTGCAGCCCAGCAGTTCGACGATCTGATCGCTCACTTCCTCGGGCATGGCGCTCGGAAGGTCGATTTTGTTGAGTACCGGAATGATCGTCAGACCGTGTTCGATGGCCATGAACAGGTTGCTGATGGTTTGGGCTTCGATGCCCTGGCTGGCGTCTACCACAAGCAAGGCACCTTCGCAGGCTGCAATGCTACGGCTCACTTCGTAGCTGAAGTCCACGTGGCCGGGCGTGTCGATAAGGTTCAGGATATAATCCTTCCCCTCCAGCTCGTAATTCATTTGGATGGCGTGGCTCTTGATGGTGATGCCGCGCTCGCGTTCCAGGTCCATATCGTCAAGCACTTGTGCCTGAAGCTGTCGTTTGTCGACGGTACCGGTGTATTCGAGAAGACGATCGGCCAGGGTGCTTTTACCGTGGTCAATATGGGCAATGATACAGAAGTTGCGGATTTGCTGCATGAAACGAGCTGCAAATATACCGGTGCGGGAGCGAAGTAGGAATGGGCAATGAACGAAACCGCTGACCCCTTGGGGCAGTAATTTTATGCTGGCAGGAAGGTCACTGAGCGCCTTGAAGCGTTGCTCAAAGTCGCAGACGCAGAGCATCGCTGAGAGCAGTCGAAGTGATCATCGCAGTGTCTGTTTTTTGGGTTCAATGACCGAGTAGGCTCCACTTCGATGCGCCTACTCCGTGACCAGGACGATATAGAAATCGTAACCCGTCATTTCGACTGCGCTCCGTTGCACTCCGCGCGCTCAATGACCGAGCCGGCTCCACTTCGTTACGCCTACTTAGTGACCACCGCCTTATCCACCGGAAAACTCATCATCTCCGGCGTCAGCGATTCCAGGGGCTGCCAGAAACCTTGCAGATGGTAAGGCTTGCCCCACTTGCTGACAATGCGAGCGGACAGATCGGGCGTATCTGAACTGGTGACCTTATAATAGATGGAAATAAGCTGGTCGGCCGGATTGAAGGCGCTGCGCACGAAGTCTTCGTTGAGGTGAAACAATTCGAGTGCATCCAATTCGATGCCCAGCTCTTCCCTGAACTCACGGCGCAGGCAATCGGCTGTGCCCTCGCCGGGTTTGAGTCCGCCGCCGGGGAACTTCGTAAAACGCAATTCGTCCGGCCCTTCCCGCATCAGCAATACCGCTCCATCGCGTTGCCAGATGCCGTAGACGCGCACTATAATCCGTTCAATAACCGTTTCCCTTTCCGACATGGTGCGAATCTACAGCCTGCATGGTGGCAGCAATAGTTTGACGGATTTCAGCCGTAATTTGTCACCATGAATACACGCCTGATACGCAACGCGCTCCTCATCAACGAAGGCCGGGAGTTTACCGCCGATGTGCTCATCGAAAATGGCCGCATCTCCCGCATCGAAAAGGATGGCATACACAACTGGAACGGTGCGGCGATCGATGCAACGGGCTTGTGGCTCATCCCCGGTGCGATCGACGATCAGGTGCATTTCCGCGAGCCGGGCCTCACGCACAAAGCCGATATCGCCAGCGAGAGCCGCGCCGCCGCTGCCGGAGGCGTCACTTCTTTCATGGAGATGCCCAATGTGAAACCGCCC
>Ga0209985_10001272_pt1 | contig 25167 bp, 22 predicted proteins | sample NOAtaG_FD_187305 | JGI IMG/M metagenome (GOLD analysis project Ga0209985, IMG submission 187305) | Freshwater lake microbial communities from Lake Erie, under a cyanobacterial bloom - NOAA_Erie_Diel6S_1000h metaG (SPAdes) (version 2) | ecosystem: Environmental > Aquatic > Freshwater > Lake ...
GTGCTATCTCGAAAAGACGAAGCAGAGCCTGGGTTGTCGCATGCTGACCAGAGCCAAATACTGTCCCACTCCGGAGGCGGATCACTTGCTTCGCACTTGCAGGAGCTTCCGCGTCTTCACCTACGATGATGAACCGATTGGTTTCTAATTGATCGAACTCTTGCTGCCAAGCCTCCTGCCACAGTTCGTCGCGTATCTCCCGAACCCGAATCCGAAGCTGATCCTGAAAGTGCTGATGCAGCGCGGTGGTCAATGCCTCAATCCATGGTGCGTGGTAACTGTAGATGAGAAGGGGAAGCTCCAAAGCGCCTTGTTCGTAGGCCGCAAGATGGCTTGCAGCCTCCTCGGCTACGGTGTCAAGGAAATCGCAGCTAGCTTCTACGAAATCATGGACACCCCGGTGATGCAGCCATTCCAGGAGCTCAGCTCGGACTCCGTTCGGCTCGATGCTGAGCTCGATCACACCGGAGCTTCGTCTTTGTGACATGCTTTTTCTCCTCGAGCGGTCAGAGCTCACAGCAAACCCCAGACAGTCGGACCAGGGTAAACCAAGCCACATAATCACTATGACCTACCACAGATCGAGCGACGTTAAAATTGCAAGGCCTCATGCAAGCCGCAGAAAAATCAAGCGCGAGGAGGACTCGAGGCCGATGTTTATACCATACTGTCGCGGAAACGCCTCGCTCGATGCTGACTCGAGCAAGCGTATCCATCACGGAAACTTCGCGTCGCATCTTTGTCCCCGGTCTGAGATAATCTTGCTTTCATCAGTCATGACTGATAGATATCCATTATCGTCAAACTCAGCAAGATCCACACGAAGCTTGCTCCTTGAGACGTGCGAAGTATAGGTTTATCGCGAAAAGGTGGCTAGATAAAATTTTGATCCGAGATCGATGAGAGATGTGTTCCGTCTAGCAACAGGTTCGAGAGAGACGAGGTCCAGGCAACTTTCTTTTTTTCGGTAGGAGTAGATTTATGAGTTCCGGCTTACTTGTTTCTGTCCTCATAGGAGGGCTTGGTATCGGCGGCGCTGTGGGCTACATGGCGGGCGCAGCAACCAAGACTCCTGCATCGACGGCTTCCACAGCGTCCACGTCGGGCTCGGCCGAGCAAGGTCCCTGGTTCTCATATGAAGGCCAGAATTACGACGTCAATTCCTTGCCTTCATCCGTTCAAACCAGCTTTTACCAAGCTGACCTTGAGGCTTTCAATCAGAAGCAGGCCTTGGTCCGAGAATTTGTTGTTCGCCTGGCGCTCGCGAAAGAGCAAAAGAAATTCACAGCAGTCGATAAGTTGCCACCACTGGAAGAGCTGCTTCCAGCTCCGGCTGTGACCGACGATGAAGCTAAGAAATTTTTCGAGCAGAATAAAGATCGCGTTCCTCCCGGGACAACCTACGACCAACTCGCAGGACGGATCAAAGAATTCGTAGCCAACGAAAAACGAGCTACAAGTTTTAATTCGACACTGCAACGACTCGAAACCGAAGGCAAACTGAAGATGCTTGCCAAGGAACCAGGTTCACCCTCTGTGACAATACCCGTCGATCAGTATCCATCGAAAGGTGCTGCGTCAGCGCCCAATGTCCTGGTCGAAGTCTCCGACTATCTCTGTCCACACTGCCAGGAAGTTCACCCTGAAGTTAAAAAATTGCTCGATAAAATGGGCGACAAGCTCAAAGTCGTGCAGATCAACTTCGCGCTACGCCCTACTCAGTTGAGTGGAGCGATCATCGAAGGCGCCTTCTGCGCGCAGAAGCAAAGCCCCGATGCTTTCTGGAAGTACCATGATGCCGCTTTCAGCAAATCTTGGGGTACCTTTGCTGATGCCTATGACGTTGCCAAAGCCAAGCCCATCGCAGAACAGGCCGGTCTCAACGTCAAAGACTGGGAGACCTGTATGGCAAGCAAGGAACCCAAAGATTGGATTCAGAAGACTCGTGATGTCGTATCCGGTCTTGGCGTCACAGGGACGCCAGCATTCTTCCTTAACAACCGCCGCCTGAACCTCCGTTCACACACAGACCTCGCCAGGGCGGTCGAAAGTCAGCTCGCAGGCTCTTGATTCTGCCAGCCGAATGTCCAGCTCGTTGGGTTGTTACCCGACGAGCTCTCATCCTCCCGGGTCACGAGGCATAACGCTCGATACAGCAATCAACTTGAGTTACAAAAATGCCCCGACTCGCAAGAGAGGGGGCATAGAACTCTCTTCCGGGCTCGTGTGGACCCGGAAAGTTAAATGGCTATGAAGCCTTAGGGTATAACAGGATTCGTGAAGATCAAAAGGTTTGGAGAACCACTACCGGGACTCTTTACCTTGCTTGGAGTCGAATCTGAGGTCATCAGACCCACGATATCACTTGGCTGGGCAGCTGGATTTTGCTCGAGATACAGAGCTGCTACACCCGCAACATGTGGCGAAGCCATTGACGTCCCACTGATCGTACTCGTCGAACGATCATTAGAGTTCCAAGCACTGGTAATATTGGAGCCAGGAGCAAAGACGTCTACACAGCGACCGTAGTTTGAGAACGACGAGCGAGCATCGGATCGCGTGGTAGAACCGACGGTTACTGCGTCGGGGGCGGCCGCAGGTGAATAATCACAAGCATCGTCGTTATCATTACCGGCTGCAACGACGAACACAACACCGGATTGAATCGCATTCTGGACCGCACGGTCAAGTGCCGCCGAAGCTGACCCGCCCAGACTCATATTCGCCACAGCAGGCTTGATGGCATTCTTCGCGACCCAATCGATCCCAGCGATGACTCCTGAGTCGCTGCCACTGCCTGAACAGGAAAGCACGCGCACAGGATGAATGATAACGTCCTTTGCTACTCCATAGGTGGTACCACCAACCGTTCCTGCTACATGGGTCCCATGCCCGTTGCAATCATTCGTACCGCGATTATCGCCCACAGATGAGAAACCTTCACCAATGCGTCCGACAAATTCAGTATGTGACGTCCGGACTCCTGTATCGATGATGTACGCATGGACCCCTTTACCCGTTGCCGAGTAGTTATAGCTCCCGTCGAGGCCAGAGCGGGAGTCGATACGATCGAGCCCCCAAGTCGCCTGAGTCTGCGACGCATGGATCGAAACAAATTTGTCTGCCTCGATGCTGGCGATGGATGGATCCTGGGCTAATGCTGCGAGTTGGTCATCTTTGGCTTTTACAGCCATACCTGAAAGTACTGTCGAAAACTGCTGCAAGACAGAGACGCCGTACTGCTGAGCCAGGCGCCCAGATTCTTGCAGAACGTAAGATTCGTTTTGAAGAGCCGAACGGTCTCCCACCTCTTTCAGTGTGATGATGTACTGGTCGGGAATCCGCTCTGGATGCTCAAGATCCAGGAGCTCAGCTGCAGAGGCCAGCATAGGAAGTGTGAGGAGCGGCAGACAGACAAGATTCAGTCTCATCTTCATGGGATTCTCCCTTGATTCGTTTAAGCAAGTTCATCTTCTCATAATCTCTAGATCATACCCTAAGCTACCCTGTGCAAGTCAAGCCGCTGAAGTTCATGAATTTTTAAGGAATATACTGTGAAAGCGCCAAGCGCTGATTGCAGGGGATTCACACTGTGAAGGTGCAAGCTGGGCCCAACTCCGCCCGTGATCGTCTGTTATGATCATAATGTAAGAAAAAAAATGCTTTTGCAGCCCCAATCAACAGCTAAATTCCTGTCGCCCAAACAGCCAGAATGGTTAAGGAACTTCGATTTTTTACATGACTGGACATCGAGCTGACGAAGGTACTTGAGTCTGAGGTCCAATGACCGAAGATATCCAGCGACACTGACTGCATGTAAGAAGATAAGAAAGAGAGAGGATGCGCAGTGAGACGGTTCTTATTCACATTCGTAGGCTTGCTGACCGCAATGAGTTCAACGGCCCACGCACTGACGGCTCTGCCTAACGTACACAGAATGGATCTTCCATCGAGACCTCTGCAGGCGACGAGTGGCACGGCCTTTCTCAGAAAGATCGAATCCCTATCTCCTGCCCAGCGTGAGGCTGCCTTCGTCCGAGAGATCCTCCGAGGCAATGTACCTGATTTTTTACGTCAGATGACCCCGGTAGAGGTTGTGCTGAGGGAGGGACCGTACAAAGGGCAGCTACTGCGTTTCTGGACACTACCTGATTACTTAGCGGTCGGATCCGATCGCGACTTCGTGCGTGTTCCACTCAACCTGCACAGCATAGAGAAAGTTGCAGAGAAGTTAGACCTTAGTCTACCAACGTCGAGGATGGTCGACGACATCTACCGGAACGCAGATGTGAAGCTTACGCCGGCTCCTCTCCCTTATTCGCCGCGGGTCGCATCGACCGGAAACATTCTGAGACACAACAAAATCGTCCAGAGTCAGCTCGATCCAGTCTGCATCCGTCCCGGAATTCTGCTCGCAGGCCACAAGAAGGATGTCGTTCAAAGTCGTCGGCTGGTGAAGAAGCCGGACGCGATTGCCATTTATGGCTGGCACAGGCCAGGTGCTGAACCGATTCAGCCCCTATCCACGGTGCACAGCGCCGAGTATGCCGATTATAGTCACGGAGTTAGACTGGTTTCGAATACGATCAGGATCGGCTCGCGTACCTTCGACCTCCGCGAAGTCTTGAATCACCGGTGGATGGCAAAGACCCTCAGTGCAGAGGGCGTGATTCCCCAAAAAGGAATCCGTCCCAAGACGGTTTTTCCAGTTGCAGACAACCATTGACAGGAGGGGTCTGAGAGTGAAAAAGAGAGTCAGGTAGGGCTTGAAGTTCCGCCAGAAATACCAAAGGCAGGTGAGTGTACCTTCACCTGCCTTTATATGTTCCGAGTCATGGAGTTTCACCATCCCTCAGTGATTGTGACCGCCAAGACCGTGCACGTGCCCGTGGCTCAACTCGTCGTTGGTAGCTGCACGGACTTCGACAACTTTGACATCAAAGTTCAGGCTTTTTCCTGCCAGTGGATGATTGGCGTCGACCGTTACTTCTTTCTCTGTGATGCGCACGACAGTCACGACCATCATGTCATCGTCCGTCTGCGCTTGCAGCTGCATCCCGACGCGTAGGTCTTTAATGCCGGCAAATTGGCCCCGAGGGACGATTTCGACGAGACTCTCGTCCCGCTCACCATAGCCTTCCTCAGGCTTAACACGAACGATAAATGCATCGCCTTTTTTCTTACCGACAAAGGCGCGTTCGAGACCAGGGATGATGTTTCCCATACCAAGAATAAATGCCAGGGGCTCCTGTCCAGATGAGGTATCGATCAGGTTGCCCTCGTCGTCTTTTACCGTGTAATCCATCAAAACTACTGAGTTTTGTCCTGCGATCATAAAAAGTCCTCGATACGATAAGAGTACAAGATCCTAAGCTAACACACGTGGTCAAAAGGTGAAAGCAATAAACTGGAATGCCCGGGCAGAGAGCCAAAGAACACCTGTCAGAAACGCGATCACATAACTGGTCTTATCCCTCAGCGCGAAGACAAGTGGATCCGTTGGCATCGCGCCTCGATAAGCTTTTAGCCACATGCGACTGATCCAATAAAGCAGCATGGGACATAGAATCCAAAGTGCCTGCGGATAACGCATGTGGGATGCGACTTTCGGATCGTTGATATACAGTGCGAGCACAAGAACGGAAAGATAGCCATTCGCCACACCAACACTGACAAGCAGCGGCAAATCAGCGACGAGGTAGCCTCGCCTCACATTTTTCTTTTGATTGTTCTGTTCCATTAAAATCAATTCAGAACAGCGCTTGAGCAATGCGAGCGAAAGAAAAAAGAACAATGCAAAAGTCAAAAACCACTCGCTGATCACGATCGATGTAGCGACTCCACCTGCCAAGACTCGCCATGTATACAAAATAGACAACACGATAATGTCAGCCATCACTACCTGCTTGAGTCGTAACGAATAAAGACAGGTCATTACAAAGTAACCCGTCACAACCCAAAAATAGACTGCTGACAACCATGCGCCGATACTAAGTCCACTCGCCAGCAACAATGGGGCTAGCAACACACCTTTACCAATCGACATCGTCCCAGCTGCAAAAGGACGTTTGCGATTGTCAGGGTGACGTCTATCGGCCTCGATATCCAACAGATCGTTGAGAATATAGACCGACGATGCAATGAAGGAGTAGGAAAAGAAAGCCAACACGCAGTGCATCCACTGCCAGAGATTAAGGTAATGCCCTGAAAGCAGCATAGGAAGAAAGATGAGAAAGTTCTTGGACCATTGATGCACTCTGAGAGCTTTGACGAGTACTTTAAGTCGAAGACCAGGCTTTTCAAAGCGCTTTTCTAGAGGAATCACCCGCTCTGCGGCATGCAGGAGTGAGTGATCGCTCGACACGATCCAAGCAGTATGAGCATGCTTCCACACAGCGAGGTCTACCCGGCTGTCTCCTACATAATCGAAGCCTTTGTCCCCAAAACGTTCGACAAGACGCCGAGCCTTTGCGGCTCCAACGAGATTCGTGTCTTTATCAGACCCATACACTTCGCTAAAGATCCCTAACTGGTCCGCGACCCGCCGGGCGAAACTTTGCTCGGCCCCTGTTGCAAGCACTAGCTTCCGTCCTCGCTTCTGTTCGATGCGAAGACTTTCGAGGAGATCCAGGCGAAAGGGTAAGCGAGAAACGTCAATATCGACACGATCATAGACGCGCGCTTTGAAGTAAGTCTTACCACGACTCAACCAAAAGGGTAGGCGCAGTATATCGAAAAAGTTACGTCGAAGAATGGCACAAATGGCTTCCATCAAGGAGTCTGAGCACAAAAGCGTACCATCCATGTCCACACAGAGGGGACGCAGCTTCGGTTCATTCTGTGCAGCGACGTGAGGCACCTGAATCTTTTCCACGGCCGAACCATCCTTAAAGGGCAACCTGAGCCCGTTCCCATCCTCAGTCTGATGTTCTTCTCTTCTTCACGGATTCGGCCGTTTTTCGATGAAGTAGAAGAAATCACGATTATCTGGGTAGCCTATGTAACGAGGAACGTTCCCCTTGAAACGTTCATCCAAGACTTTCATACCTTTGATCAAATGCTGTGGAGTATCATCGACTCTCTTGTCTTTCGCGTAGAGAGTCATGTAGGTATGCTCCAAGGCATTCATATCGAGATGCATCGCGTAGTCACAACCATAGGCTTGAAACACTCGCGCCATCGCTGAGGGGGTCATACTAGAGAAGTAACCGTAGATCAGAAATCGTCGCCCCTTGTAGGTTTGTTGACACACGCCTGCTCGAAGTGTCCTGAATTTTTTATCTTGTGATCCCGACCAGTTTCCAAGCGTCCAATTACTCACATTCCGTCCTGGTACCCCTAGCTTGTTCTCCGCATCCCACTCGATGATAGGGACTCCGTTTTGCCGAACGAAGCGCATATCCTTGAGACGGATGAGGTCCGCGTCCGTCCAGGTCTTCATCTCAATCGTGTTGTCGCGATAGATGATCAGCGAGGCGAGATCGGGCTGCAGAGTGCTCAATACAACGCCTTCCTCCATGAATCCATAGTGAGATCCGTAGTTCTTGCGAGCCAGATCCCCCCAACGAAAGGCTCCGTGATCGCGCTTGAATCCCCCTGTGAAGATACCGACCAGTCGGTCGCTCAGATGGGGAGGGATGATACCCGTTGGGGTCAAAGGCTCGACGGTATTGAATCCGTCTGGACCTTTCAGCGCATTGTTGCGCACGTCGGGGAGGACACGCTCAGACCATCCCACAGCTGGATGATCGGTACCCATGGAAAACTTGGTCTCAAAGCGTGACGTATCGAATGCCACAAGATAGGACACGGCGTCTATCTCAATCGCATCGAGGTCTTTCACGTAATTGCGGTAACTTTTGAGTATGCTGTCATCAATCGCTCGAGGTTCGATGACACTCACAAACACACCCTCTTGCCGCTCTGTCCGGTACCAGCGGCCCATCTCCATTGTCTCGTCCTTGACGCCTTGCAACGAAAGGCCCATCTCTTTGGAAGGAAGCGTTGTTCCTGAATATTTTTCGCTAAGCTTGGATGACCGCGGCGCGTTCTCCAATTCGGTCGGGTTGTCGATTTTGAAAGCGGCCTGCGGATCTGATTTGATAAGAAAGTTGTCTTTGAATACCGTTTCTTTCACGATGTTCGTGATCGTTTCACCACCCCAAACTTTGGCCCTTAGGAACTCGACAACCCACTCTTTTGTCGTACGATAGCCATCGATTCGATTGCGGAGGTAAAGCTTGTTTTGACAGAGAGGAACAAAGGGCGCGTTGGTCTGCCGGGCCGCGCGTAGGGGATAATCTTTGGCTTTGTTCCAGAGTTCACATTCTTCAGTCGTATCTTCACCCAGCTTTCGCAGCTTAAGACCTGTCGTAAAAGAGGGCTGGAGCTCGATTTGCACTTGATGAGGGTTCAAATTCTCTAGGTGATACCACTCGATCCGCTGGGCACTCCAGACGACTCTCAGAAGGAACCATACGTTCACATTAGAGTTGAGGTTCAGGAGTGATACCTCTTCGGGCAAGCCACCGCCTCCCACTTTGATCTTACTCTCGACCCGATCCCGCTGTAGCTCGATGACAGTCCGGTCCAATAACGGCTCTCTAGGGGCAGGCTTAGCGGAAAGGGTCGCTTTCTGGTCGACACTATTTGAGAATTCTTCCAAGAGGCAGATCATGTCACCGATATCCCGACAGAGCATCTCCTCAGTCTCAACGTCCTGAGCAAGCAAGGGAGGCATCGTCAAAACGATGCCCAGAGAGAGACGCAGGAAGCCTCGCTGGAGAGCGTAGACATAAAGCCAAACACGCCGCATGCTGATCGCCGTCGTTGAGTTGTTCGAGACCCTTGATGATCCGTTCAGGGTATCGCCTGGAGAGGCGCTTTTCTTGAGAAAAAATAGACAAATCTTATTGCCTTAGATGTAATCCCATCAGTTGACTGAGGATTTTTCTGAGCACCTTGCTTAGAATACTATAAGTGAATCTCGCTTGTGTCTGTTCTGTAATGCTTATGGAATCGTTCGGAAGCGGTCATGAGGCTGGGCCCGTCAGGCTCTGGCGTCTTGGGTGGGTGTACGGCCCACGAAGAGCTCAGGGTGCCCGAAGAACAATGCCTACAAGCCATTTCTGAGCACGCACTCGCGAGGTGACCGTGGGAGGTGGTGCGCGTGATAGTTCAGGTCTACAAAGGTCTTATCAGTCTCATGCTTGTGGCTCTCACACTGTGTAGCTGCGTCACCTGGGACGGGCCTCCCCATGCAGGCTCAATTCCCTCAAGACCACCCAACGCACCCGGGGCCAAAGCCTTGTTCAATGAACTAAATCAGGCGGATGAATCCGAACGTGAAGCTGTGATCTTACGCGAGCTCCAAAGGGGCAATCTTCCCGACTGTTTACGGCAGCAGGAACGGGTCCGCTTCCTATCCCGCACCCGCTCGGGACGACTGTTGGAGGTCACTCTGTGGGTACTTCCCGATTATCTAGCGATCGGCAGTGATCAGGATTTCGTTCGGATCCCGATGAGCCCCATCACAGCCCAGCGAATCGCCAACAGTTATGGCTTTGTTTTGCCCACTGCTAAAATTGTCGATGCCATCTATCAAATGGCCGACCTCAGGGTCGCTCCGCGCCCTTTTCCACCCAGTCGCGCGATGGTGAGCATGGGGGAATACTATCGCCACCATGAAGTGATACAGACCCAGGTCGGCCGAGCTTGTTCCGGACGGCTGCTAGCTGGTCATAAGAAGGATGTCGTCATCACCAATCAACTGCTGAGTCGACCCAAGAAGGTTGCTATCTATGGCTGGCATCAGGTCAACGGACAGCCGATTCAACCCCTTAGTTTGGTCCACGGCAACTATTATGCGGACTATAGTCACGGAATTCGCTTGATCAATGTCCAGATGCTGGTGGAAGATAAGGTCCGAGCGGTTGCCGAGGTGCTCCAGGATCCTGAATTGGCTCCGCTCCTCAGCTACGAGGGGGCGCTGCGAATGATACGCTATGGTACAGCAATCGGTGATCTCAATCGACATTGGTGGCCGCAATCCCGGAGTCTCCCGCGCGTGGGTCCCTCGAAGCTCGGTCTCCAGCGAGCCGCTAGCGTGACCTGCTGCATCGCTCTGAATCCCATGCCTTTCAAGCCGCTAGCGCAGCCGGCAATGGAGTGAATCAAACGATTATGGAACCTGTAAAAGTGCAACTCACCTGCAAGGGGCATACAGAAACTTTTGAACTGCGCAAAGGGCTCGGACTCCAAGTTTTGGAAAAGCAGACCGATGGCATCGAATATGATTGTCGCGAGGCTGACTGCGGGATCTGCATCATTCGCGTTCATCAGGGAGCCGACCACATCTCACCTCCGACCCCAGCCGAAGCTGACTTTTTGAAAGCGATGCGAGCCGAGGACAATGAGCGTCTTGCCTGTCAATGCCGGGTGTTCGGCAACATCTCGATTGAGGTCGAGGACTGGGATGTACTTTGAGCGAGACGCTCACTCGGGGAGACGCTCACTCGGGTGCGTCCAGAAATAACCCGTGGCCGTCGTTGCTTAAAGACCCTCAGCACCTCAGAAACCTCATGCCCACTCCGAGTTCGGACCTTTTGATACGACTCGTCCCTGGACCATCTCTGAACGCTGAAACGGGCATTTCAATATAGGCACTCACTCACAGGAGCCAGTCGACGATAAAATCCTCGAGATCCATGCCCTCGCGTTCCGCAATGACCTTACCGCGGACGGACACTCCAGCCTTATGCACTGAGTCAGGATCATCCGAAATCAGAGGATGCCAGCGAGGTAAGTCACGCCCCTCAGCCAGCAACCGATAGGCGCAGGTACGAGGCAACCATACGAGAGTTCGGACTAAGGCAGGAGTCAAACGTCGGCAGTCGGGAACAAATTGCTGCCTTCGTGCATAATCGCTGCATCGACAGGACTTAAGATCCAACAATTGACAGGCGACACGCGTGGCGAAAATCTCTCCCGTATCGGCGTCCTCGATCTTATTCATACAACACTTGGCGCAACCATCACAAAGAGACTCCCACTCCGCCTGGGTCATCTCTTCGAGAGTTTTGTGTTTCCAAAAAGCTAGGCCTTTCGTTTCGCTCATTCTTTTCCTCTCATTGTCGCCAAGTCCGGGACATGGCATACCATTTGCTCCAGGAAAGCGCAAAGTTTCTCTGGCACCTCGAAGGGAGGGATCCATGCTCGTCGTCAATGCCAAGATACAGATTCCATGGACAGAGTTCGGAATCAGCTACGCCAGAAGCTCAGGGCCCGGGGGACAGAATGTCAATAAAGTAAACAGCAAAGCCGTACTGGATTGGAATGTGACAGAAAGCCCCTCCCTGCCGGACGACGTTCGTCAGAGGTTTCTGTCCCGATTTCGATCCAAAATCAGCACCGATGGCCGGATTGTGATCGCCAGTGATGAAAGCCGCCAGCAGGAGGCCAATCTTCGCGCCTGCTATAGCAAGCTGCGTGAGATGCTGCTGGCCGTGGCCGAACCTCCTAAGATCAGGCGCGCCACCAAACCGACGCGCGCCTCACAAGAACGTCGACTGAATGAGAAAAAGTCACGAGCTCAGGTCAAGCGTGGTCGCCAAAGTTTTGACTTCGATTGAGGCACCCATCTGCCCTGTCTACTAGGCGATTTGTAACCTATTCAAGACACAACTGCCTCAATTCGACTGAATGAGAAAAAGTCACGAGCTCAGGTCAAGCGTGGTCGTCAAAGTTTTGACTTCGATTGAGGCACCCATCTGCCCTGTCTACTAGGCGATTCGCGACCTATTCAAGACACAACTGCCTCCATTAAACTAAGAGAGCACGGAAAACCTGCTCTCCACTCGCGTTGAAGACGCCATGGTCGTTCAACGGCAGCCCGGTCGCCAGCTTCTCCCTGCACAAAACCCCTGGTTCTTTCATTAGAAGGAGTGTGTGCATGCGTAACCTACTTACGCCGTGGCGGAGCTTTGCCTGCATAAGCCTCGCTCTGTTTTCCAACCTCAACGCGAGAGCCGAACAATGGCAACCCAAGGATCAGCGTCATCTAGATTCGACTGCGCGCATCAAACACATGTGGTTCCCGGACCAGGATCGATCAGCTGAGGATGCTCGACCGGAAACTTTAGCCCGTGCTTTTCTCGCTTCAAGAGCTAGCGAATTCGGATTGCCTTCCGACCTAACAAATTTGGTTTTGATCGAAGAGCGATCAAGCCTCCTCGGTCAGCATCTGCGCTTTCAACAGCAGATGGCCGGCCTACCTGTCGATCGCAGTCAGATCATCGTCTCTTTGCTCAAAAATGGCAGTATCTATCAGGTCTATAACACGACAACCTCTGAACCTATAGCTTTTCTCCATGAGACGCCTCGCCTCACCCTCGATCAGGCCTACGATCTTGCCTGGACTCACTTGGGAGTGCGTGGTCGTCTATTCGAAAAGCCTCAGGCTCGATTGGTCTATCGAGTCAACGATAGGCAGTGGCAGACTGCGTGGCGACTCGAGCTCAGCACCAGCGAACCCTACGGAGCCTGGGTGGTCTACGTCGATGCAAAGAGTGGAGCTATTCTGTCTCTCGAAGATCAGAGAGTGTCCCACCGTCCTCTCCATAAAAACATCAACATGAAGGTTGCCGATTCACAGCCTCTTGCCGACCGGAAAGCAACATTTGCAGCCTACGAGACTCACGAGCGTTTGACCCAAAGAACGGCTCTGCTGCAACAGGCCAATGGACTGGGTCGCGTCTTTGACCCCGATCCTCGAACCACCCTCGGTAGCCGCGATCTTGAAGATGAATCTCCGGACTCGATGTTCTCCGATGCTTACTTCGAGCGCGAGCTCAAGGACATCAGTTTTGATGGCAGTCTCTATACTCTCAGCGGTCCTTGGGTCAAAATCATCGACTTCGACCCTCCGACAGCCGCTCCGACGACAAGCAGCAACGGTCGCTGGATGTTTACTCGGGGTCAGAATGGCTTTAATGATGCCATGACCTATTTTCATCTTGATCAAAGCCAAAGGTATATGCAATCGCTGGGCTTCAAGGATAGCTCAGGGATCCAATTCGGACCGATCGAGGTCGATACCAACGGTGTGAATGGTGATGACAATTCCTACTATCAGCCAGGTAGCAATCGCATGTCTTTCGGGCACGGTTGTGTGGATGATAATGAAGATGCTGACGTTATCCTGCACGAATACGGTCATGCCATCAACAGTTCCATCAATCCTGACTGGTTTGGCGGCGACACTGGCGCCATGGGTGAGGGCTTTGGTGACTACTGGGCAGCTTCCTACAGTCTCAGCACGCCGGGGGGAGAAACCTACTTTCCGGAAGAGGTCTATAGCTGGGATGGACATGGCACTAACAACAGCTGCTGGGCGGGTCGTGTGCTCAATGCCCTGGGAGCTCGCTATGATGCCAGTCGCAATTATCCCGCACACGTATCGATACCAGGCGGCTATCAATCCGATGAGCTTTGGTCAACCCCGCTCTTTCAGTCACTCCTGCAACTCAAAGCTTTGGGGGTGAGACGCGAGGAGGTTGATACGATCCTTCTTCAAGCTCAGTTCGGGCTGGGCAGTGGCCTAACGATGCGTGACATGGCTCAAGCGATTGTCGTCACGGCTCAGTTGCTCTATCCGGGTCCGCACGCCGAGGTGTTCCGACAGAATTTCGTTCGTCATGGCATCCTGATTGAGCCGGCTGCCGATCTCAGCCTTGGACTCACAAATCTTGAAGATCAGGGGCAAGACGGAGCCATCGACCCGGGAGAGACAGTCGTACTTCAGCTGAAGCTCGCCAATCAGGGCACCTTGAAAGCGCAAGACCTTAAGCTCGAGCTCTCGAGTCAGGATCCTGTGGTTGAGATACTCGCGCCCCCGACCGCCTTGGGCTCACTGGCACCTGGGCAAAACCAAACCATTACCGTCAAAATACGCTTAGCAGAGAGCGCTGCATGTGGTTCGGTTATCCGCCTTAGCACGCAAGTAAACTACGATCGAACGCGAGAGAAGTCTTTTCCCGTCGAGTTGCGAATTGGTCGCGGTGTGGGATTTCGTCTGAGTACAAACCCTCGCCTGAGCATCCCCGATGCCAATGATCGGGGCATTCTCTCCCCGATGAGGGTCGAGGCCAATGGCACTGTATCCAAGCAACTCAAAGTCGGTGTGGACATTCAGCATTCGTATCGTGGTGACCTCCAGGTGGCTCTGATAGCCCCTGACGGAGCTGAGGTCCTTCTGCATGATCGTGGTGGTTTCAGTGACGATCATATTGTCGGAACTTACCCTACGAACTTGCAACCCGTCGAGTCGCTTAACACGTTAGTGGGCAAGCCACAAAATGGTATTTGGCAACTGAAGGTGAAGGATCTAGCTCCGGCCGATGAAGGCAGTCTCGTGTCTTGGAGCCTAGAAGACATTAGTTCTTATACCTGCCGCTCCCTGTCCACCGACCTCGACTGACTTCAATCTCGACGCTCGCTCTCGAGGGAGCGAGCGGTCGGGGGCATACCTGTGACTTTTCTGGAACAGATGGGGGGCGTCGCTTCACGAAGACAGATGCGACCCGGAGGCTGTTTGCTGACAATTCTTTCGATGGCATACAGCTTGCTCCCACAGAGGCAGGCTCACGAAAACGCTATTTCATCGATTCCAGGAAAGGAAGAAGATATGCAAAATCGGTTTGTCCTCACACTCGCTTGCCTCCTCGTGACCTCCTCGCTCCAGGCTCATACCTCTCAGACTATCGGATACAAGGCTGGCAAAGAGATGGCGGAACGTCTTTGGAATGGAAAATATGGTGCAGACTGCTTTCGTTCCGATCACTATCTCGCCGACCTGCAGGATACCAGTCAGCGCTTGACTCAATCCTCTTATCACCAAGGTTACCGCAAGGGCCTCGACCAGGCCTCAGATCGGATCGCACAGAAGTGTCATGGCACCGCTCCTGCTGGACAGACTGAGGCTTCGGGAGAATGCTTCGAAACAGGAACGCAGCATGGTCAGAATCTAGGCCAGCAGGTCTGTGAGCAACTTATTCCGGGCTTCCGTATCGCCAACACCTGCAGCCGAGAGGCGCTTGCTTCCTGTTATGACGGCCTGCGACGCTATGTGACACGCCATTGCTCCTTTCGGCTGAGTCAACCCACATTCAGAAGAGCTCAACTCGAATGTGAGTCAGCGTTTGCGCGGGGATAACTCACAGCAGCTTGGTTTAACACTTGTATAAAGACTGGAATTCAGACATTTTAAAAGACTGTGTGTATGATTGAGATGCAAAGACATTCACTCATACCAGCTTCCTGAAAGAGACTTGGGCCTTTGGAATGATCGATCCACTCATCACAGTTCTAACCCAGGTCTTTGGCTTCGGATCGCCGTTCTGCCCTCTTTATCTCTTGGGAGCCTTCGTGCTCGCCTGCGTATGGGTCAGACACAAGCAGGGCCTCTCGTGGCAAGAAGCCTGTCGCCTACTCGTGCGAAGTCTTGGTGTCAATCCGCGACAACTGAGAACCGATTTCTTATGTGCGATCTTCCAGCTCTTAGTGCTCAAGTTTCCCATCGGCGCCTTACATCTGTGGCTTTTTCACCAATGTTATCGAGTGATTGCTCCCATACGCCTTGATCATGGTTGGACTCTACAGTGGCCAGAGGCTATCGAAATATTATGGGTGAGCGCCATCACCATGCTTGCCATCGATTTTGGTGCCTATCTTATGCATCGATGGATGCACGAAAAACCCTGGATCTGGTGGATTCACGCCTTTCACCATAGTGCTGAGACTCTGACACCCCTCACCACCTTCCGACAGCATCCCCTCGAACCTCTCCTGATGCATGGATCTCGAGGAGTCGCTGCGGGTCTGACACTCGGAATCCTCCACGCGATATGGGATCAGCACACTCCGGTCTTGACCATCTATGGGATGGGACTCGGGTTCTTTATTTACATGTTTACGGTGAATCTCCACCACGCACCGCTTCCGATTCGGTACCCTCGTTGGCTGGCAGCTTGGTTGATCAGTCCTCATATCCATCATATTCATCACAGCCAGGCCCGTGAGCACATCAATGTCAACTACGGGGTCGTGTTCAGTCTATGGGATCGATTGTTTGGTACCTATCGGGATGCTGAGGTGGGTATAGGTGAGTTAAGATTTGGTCTAGCCCCTAACACGGACGATGATGACTCATGGCATCGCCGTGTCAAGGACCAAACCGAGGAGCTACTGAGTCGGTAGAATTACCAGGAGCCGCCGCTACCCGAACTCTGCTCTTCAGAACCTTCGGCGTGCTCGTGCCCGTGGTCATCTTTCTTCGCAGCTTTTTCCCAGGTCCCGCCTTGCTCTTCGCACTGCTTTTGCTTGTCGGCAGCTTTTTTGCCTTTAACCTTTACTTCCTTACCTTCTTTTTGGCAAGACCACTTCTCACCGGCGACGGCGGTATGCTCGAGAGCAGGAACTGCACCCATCATCACAAGCGCCAACACCAATCCTTGAAATCGCATAAACATCCTTGAGAAAAAAAGAGTTAAAAAATGTCTATGCTACCACGCTAGCAAAGTCAGCATCATTGCACAAGTATCCGCTGATTATTCAGTCGAATCTGTTTACCGTGGTGATCAAGACGGACCTGAGGAAGACTGTCTATCTCACACTCAAGGTCGGAGATCGATGGCTGCAAGTCGCCAAGGAGCCCTCGATTTAGCTCCTCGCAGCCGCAGATGCGCGAGGTAAGGATGTCCATCAAACGCATAATCGTGGAGGAAGCGGGGTTGCAGCACCTCAGCCCCTAAGACTTCACAGCGGCGACGCTGACAAAGTATAAAGTTGCTAGATGGATCGGCTTGTGCGGGGGCAAGAGCGGCATGAGGATCGAGCCAGTCATCACCGAATACTTTTTCATGCTGGCGCTTATACCAGCTACCTAGAACAACGAGAGGTTCCTTACCTTTTCGAAGGACAAGGGTCTCTTCAAGAAAAGCCTCTCCAAGCTTTGCCGTTGGCAACTCAAGGGAAGTTCCATGCCAAGCGATTTCCAGTACTATGAATGTCTTGCGACTGCTGCGTTCGATGAGTCGCCAAGCATCGAAGGCTGGGCTTTTTGGTAGATCATGGTTGTGAGCTACATCCTTCTCGAAGCGATCGTGCCGATAGAGTAGCATCCGAGGTAACATACGAAAGTCCCGCTCCTCTTGAATGACAAAACTGTATGCTGGCAGATAGGCTCGCAAAGTCTTGTGCTCCGCAGGGTCGAGACCTTGGACCGAGACGATGTCAGCAGGTGCTTCCTGGAGGATACGAGCGAGCTGATCCAAGGCTGGCCCCATGGGAGCTGTGAGAATCTGTTGATTCCTTCGCACATCGAAGCTCATCACTTGAAGCTCCAGTGTGGTCTCTATTCCGTGCAGCAGACTGGGCAGTAACGCACCTTCATCGCCAGTCATCGCCCGACAGGAGATCAGCCAAGGGAGCCCGCACCCGATGAGAAAAGTCGCGAGTGACCGTCGCACCTGACACCCTCCTTCTTCCTTGCCAACACCCTCCGAAAGAACGAGGGACAAGCCCCAGTCGCTCGGTAGGATCCGACCTTCATTATTCAGGAGGCAGAGCCCCTTGTCCATCGGCAAGGAGGGCGTCCGGTCTCGTCAGGTCAGGTCAGATCGGGCTCGATCAGTATGAGAGGGGAAGGAAGGGGCGAGGACTTCAAGGAAAGCTTATCCAAGACTTGCAAAGCCGGACGCATCAGCTCTTGCATGTCACAAAATGAGCGTTGGCGCATCCAAAGCTCTGCAGCAAACGCTTGCCAGGCGCTACGACTTCGGGTTTCCACCATGTCCACCAGCCGGTCGCGCAAGTCGTCCATCGTGAACACCAGGACGTCATCATGGGCTTGCAGACGGGTGCCTCGGAGACCAAAGGGACTCGATAGGATAGGGAGATGAGCGGCGAGATACTCGAAGACTTTGACGTTGCTGCCGGACCCCCTTGTCACGGGGTTAATGGCTGCATCTGCCGCAGCAAAGTAAGGCGCCACTTCAGATACGGGCCCTGTGGCCAGTAAAGCACCTTGCCGATAGGCAGAGGCTTCCATAGATCCCAGAATCAGAAAGTGAATGCGTCGTTGGGCAAGAAAATGAGCTTCTCGCTTGCAAAATGTCTTCAATTGCTCGAGGGCTTCCAGATTCGGTTGGTAGCGACTGCCACTGAAAACGATCAACCAATCCTCGTCTGTCAGACTGAGTTGCTGGCGAATGGGACTCCGATGCAGAGCCGCTCGTTGATACACGAGGGGATCGACGCCATTGGCTACCGTAAGGACCTGGGCCCCACCGGCACTCGCGGCACTTGAAAAATAAGCTCGGTCTTCCTCAGCACAGGAAATAATGACTTTATACCTCTGCGGAGCTCGGCTTTCGACCCGCTCCATCCACTTGGCAAATGCCCGTTCGCGCCGCGATCCCTGTTCGAGCAAGCGATGTTCGAGATTGTGACTCAAGAGAATCCATGGTTTTTTCTCGAATCCCTTTATGGGCGGACAATAGGGTAGATCGCTTATGATCAGGTCGGATTCTTCAAGTTCGTTGCGTAGCGAAGCTGGTATCAATCCCTTGGCGAGCAGAAAATACTGCCACAGGCGCGGCAGTCCGAGTCGACGGTTCATGGTCTGGAGTAATCCTATGGCTAGTCCGCAATGGACCAGTTCTATCAGACCCGGCTCGATGTCCTGGCGGAGCAGGCGCACTTTTTTCCCATAATCTTCATGTCGAGCCGCCAGACTATAGACCGTCACATCGTGACCCGAGCGGGATAAGGCCTTGGCAACGCCGCCACTGCGAATGTGCCCGCCTGATTGGGTCGGAAAAATTCTGAGTCCACTCAATATTACGATCCGCAACTTCCGCATCAGCTACTCCGCACGCACCTCCGTCTCCTCCAGCAGCAAGAGCCGACCTCGAGACGGTGAGGTCTGTCTGTGCCCAAGCAAGTGCTTAGCCACTGGAGAAAGTATACTTTTCTCTTTACATATTGGATAGTTAAGATATCCTTTTCAAGATCGAGCAATACGGCTCTGTCAACATTCATGACACCCGCCTACACCTTTCACCATTTGGCTTTGTGGGTTCCTTCACGCTGGAAGGCAAGAGCTATCCTACATCGGAGACTGGGAAATTCTCACTCGAAGTCTGCAAATATCCTATGTTAGCTTGAGGTCTGACTCCGGCCTCCCAGGTGAACATCCGGACCAGATTCCCAGACCCCTCAAGACGCTGTCGGGTTCTGGTGATACTGGCAAGTGGCCGGGAACACTCTTTTGCTAGATGGTGGAAGGTATGCGAACGAAAGTATTGATCACGGGCGCGCTGCATCCGATCGCGCTCGAAGGCTTTGGCCAGATTCAGGATCTCGAAGTGGTCTACAAACCCGACGTCACCTTTGCAGATATTAAGTCGGATCTGCTCGATACGCATATTCTGGTCTCACGTAGCGAAACGGATGTCGATCGTCGGCTGATAGACGCCGCGCCCCAGTTGAAAATTATCGCTCGCGCTGCCGTGGGGGTTGGCAATATCGATCTGGATTATGCTACTGAAAAGGGCATACTCGTCGTCAACACGCCTGGTAAGAACACCAATTCTGCTGCCGAACTTACGCTCGGGCTAGTACTTGCCATGCTGCGCAAGATCCCCGAAGCGCAGGCTACGGTCAAAGCGGGTGGCTGGGATCGCCACCGCTTTACTGGCTTCGAATTGCGAGGTCGCAAGGTTGGCATCGTTGGCTTGGGCAATGTCGGGCATCGTGTCGCACGCTTCTGTCAAGGTTTCGATTGTGAGGTTTATGCTTACGATCCTTATGTTTCACCCAACGTTTTCAGTAAGAACAAGGCTATTCCCGTCAGCAGCCTGCTCGAGTTAGCTGAAAAAGTGAATATTTTAACTCTCCATGTCCCAAAAAATAAAGAAACCACCCGCATGATCACACGTGAGGTCCTCCAAGCTCTGGGATCGAAGGGCTACTTGGTGAACGCCGCTCGTGGTGGAGTCGTCGATGAAAAGGATCTGCTATGGGCTCTCAATGAGGGCGTGATCGCGGGAGCAGCCATCGACACATTTGAGCAGGAACCGAAGCCCTTTCCTGAGCTTGTGAAACATCCCAATGTGTACTGCACGCCGCATATTGGAGCCTCGACTGAAGAAGCGCAAATCGCCATCGGTCAGACCATAGTGGATCAGGTTCGCAAAGCACTTGAGGGTGGGGTTGTCGATTATCATGTGAACCTACCTCAGGTCGGTGTCATCGACAAACCGATACTGAAAGCCTACTCCTCGTTGGCTGAGAAACTGGGAGCCATCGTTGGCCAGATGCTTGACTTTAATCCTAAGTCCGTTCAATTCCAGTACAGGGGAGATATCGCCGAGCTGGACAACTCGATCATCCGCTTGAGTTGGCTGAAGGGCTTCGCGACTCAGGTCGTCGATGAGTACGTTTCGTTTGTGAACGTAACCAAACACATCGAGCGACTTGGGATCGAAATCAGCGAAAGCACCGACCCCAGCTTCTCAAGCTACAATTCGGCTCTCAAAATCTTTGTTCGTGGTGCCCAAGGTCAGCAGATGACCGTCGGTGGTGTCGTGTTCGAGGAGCGGCACGTGCGTCTCACCCTCCTAAATGATTTTCATTTTGAAGTTGAACCTTCGGGCTACATGCTCTTCATCGAGAATCTTGACGTCCCTGGGGTCATCGGTGATGTCGGACAGTATTTGGCGCGACACAATATCAACATCAGTTCCTTCAACCTTAGCCGGAACAAAAAGGGAGGTCACGCTATGGCTGTCGTGAGCGTCGACACTCAGCCGACTGTCCAGCATCTCAAAGAATTGAAGGAGCTATCGAACGTCGAAACGGTCAAGGCTCTATTCATATGAAGCCAGGTCAAGATCTCAAGAATCCCCTCACTCGTGAGGGGTTCAATCGTATCGCTGAGGAACATCGTCAGTTGCTGGAAGTCGAACGACCCCGCATTGTCGAGAACATGGCAACCGCTGCAGCCGAAGGCGATCGGTCTGAGAATGCCGAGTATATCTATAGCAGAAAGCGGATGCGAGAAATTGACAAACGCCTGCGCTACCTCACAGGTCTATTGAAAGATGCGCAAATCATTGACCCACGAAACATTCGAAGTGAACGGATAGGCTTTGGCGCGACCTTCACCATCCAGGACGAAGAGGGCCAGGAAAAGTCCTGGACCATCGTGGGTATGGGTGAAGCTGATGCGGATCAAGGAACCATTTCTTGGAAGTCCCCCCTGGCACGTGCTGTGTGGAATCGTCGTATTGGCGACCTTGTGACAGTCCACCGACCTGCTGGTCCTTTGGACTACGAAATCATCGATCTTCATTACGCCGGCCGTCGCATCCCAACTTAAACTCTCTTCAGAGGACCCTCATGCTTACTGAACTCAGTCGAGTGCTCTGTCCCAATCCCCTCCCCTCCCTGAGTGGGAACGTCTACTGTGTGGGCCGAAATTATGTCGAGCACGCCAAGGAATTACAGAACGAGATCCCGAGCGAACCTGTGATTTTCCTCAAAGCGCCCTCAGCCCTGCGAGCCTTTGAAGGAACGTCTGTGGCTTTTCCTGACGAAACCTTCCACCATGAACTTGAGCTCGTTCTGCTCGTAGGCCAACATCTTTCCTTGGGCGCTCGGGCGTCGCTTCGTGACATCGCAGGTGTCACACTCGGACTGGATTTGACCCGACGTGGGGTGCAGGATCAACTCAAAAAGAAGGGCCTTCCATGGACGATCGCCAAGAGTTTTGCGGGCTCAGGCCTTCTGCATATGTTTCAAGCGGCGGGACTCTTGACTGATATTGACTTTGAATTGGAAGTCGGCGGGGAAAGACGCCAGATCGGACACTCAAGTCAAATGATCTTCAACTTTGAGGCTATACTCAACTACTTGCTACGATTGCAGGCTCTTTATCCTGGAGATATCATCTATACGGGGACACCGGCTGGTGTAGGTCCCCTGCGTGCTGGTGATCAATTCCGTGCCATAAGTCGTGCGCTGAATATCGATGCTTCTGGTCACCTTTGAAGACCAGCCCGAACGCAATCTGACGGGAATGCAAGATTGAGTCAGTTCCAGCACTCATCTCATCCGCCCCTAAAACCAGAAGACTTCAGCCAAAATCAAAGAGTTTGCGCAAGGCCTTGGCCACAGGACCTTGCGGTAATTCCTACACCCACCTCCCGCGAAAACCTCGCAAGAGCGCCGAGACAAGCCCTTCCAACTTTGGCACATGAGTTGCTGCTCCCGACTGAGTCGTACACTCGAACAAGAGGAGGCGGTTTTATGTCATCCTGGTTGACGAATCTAAGACGCAATTCTGACTTACCACCCGTCCAGAAGCTCTTTCAGCAGATGATGGATGATTTTTGGGATACCCGGCCCATGCCGGGCCTCACGCAAATGGACAAGCCATTAGCTGGGTTTCAGCCGAGGGTCAATATCAAAGAGTCTGAGAATCAAGTGACGGTGACAGCGGAACTTCCTGGCATGGACGAAAAGGATTTCGAGGTTTCGATCGATCGGTCGAGTCTGGTTTTGAAGGGCGAGAAGAAGTATGAAGAGGAGAAAACTCAGAAAGGTGTTACCTATTTCGAATCGACCTACGGATCTTTCATGCGTCGGATTCCATTACCCTTCGAGGTCAACCTCGAGAAGGTGGAGGCGGGGTTCAAGAAAGGGATCCTAACAGTCAACATGGAGAAGGCCGATATCGCCAAGGCTCAATCACGCAGGATTAACGTTCAAACCCATGCCTAACGGCAATCGAGTCTAAGCCACAGAGAGTGCAGAAGCGAGAGGGAGGAAAGCCGGTGAGTGCTGAACGGAAAGGTCTTCTTTCGAAGTGGTATGCCAAACTACGAAGTCTAACTTCGACGGAGCCCCTGTCGCTCGAAGCTCATCCCCTGCTCCTCCGCGATTGGATCTGTACTTTGCTGCGCTGAGTTCCTACCGAGAAACAGCCACTCGCAAGATGTCTGTTGCGAGGGGCTTTTCTCGAGGATCGAGTCAGCCTCTGAGGAGCTGAGTGTCTTTATGCATCGAAGACTATGGGCCCTTTGTGGGCGCTTCCGGGCTAGCGGCGGGCATGGCGCGCTTCCCTATTTGCCCCAATCCGAAGCACGGTCTGCACCTGAGGCTGATCCACGAAGACTTCACTATGAATAATCTTACCTTGGGCCATCACCAGTGCCTTGTGTTTGCTTCCCGGGTGCCCCCAGTACTCCCATCGCCCTTCGCCCACGGGTAAAGCTTGGAATCCAGCGACGAAGACTTCTACCTGTTTCGGTAGCTGGCCGTGGAGAGTAACTCGTCGCCGTTGCCAGCCAAGCAGGGGTGGCGCTTCTTTCAGGCTTTGAGTGCTCACGAGACATCGAAGACGTTGACGAACGGTATGACAAGGTTGGAGGCTCCCGAGTTGCAGCTGCCAGCGCTTGTAGCTGTCTTTCTCTGCCACCAGCTGGATCGGGAACTTTTGACCGTTGGTATCCAACAGCAAAGTTCCTGGGCGCAAACGCCAGAATGCTCGGGTCTCGGCAGGCTCGTCGATGAACCATTTGCCATTTTCCTTGAAGGCCCAAAAGGACTTTTTCATGTGCAAGCGAAGCAATGAGGATAACGCTCGCACTGTTTCCTCGAAAGTTTTAGCAAAACCGGCAATAAATGCTGTTTTTTCTGCCTGTCCGAAGGGATTCTGCCAACTGATTTGTGCTCGTATGTAACCGACCTGATCCTCCTTCGGCACATAGCTGAGCTGCAACTTCCAAGGTGCCTGTCGATCGACCTTGAGGCCTAGGCCTTGAAGATCGTTCAAGAGGAGGGGTAAGATCTTCTCCTGGAGGACTTCTGCTTGGTGTTTTTCCAACAGGTTCGTCGGCGCCCCCCTGAGTCCCGCTGCTTGTACGGAAATCGCGGATAGACCGTCGTCGAAGAATAGCCCCATAGATGCGTCATTGGTATCGGACGAGAGGGTGGGATCGCTGTCTCCCTCCTGAACCTGAGGTGGGACCTCCACACTAGACATAGTTTGCCGGGCTAGACTTTCGGTTTGCACCGGAGGTCCCGTGCGCTTCTTCTCAGCTAGCCGACGAGGCTGTGGCAAATCTGTTTTCAGTTCGATGGTTGAGCGCACCACGGGATTCGGTTCGTCACTTCGCAGACGTGGGACTCGCAGTACTTTGCTACCGCGATATCCTGGTTCGCCTGATTTCATAAGATCGATGGATAGTTGCTGGCCCGGTTGCAGGCGCAAATAGCGGCGCCACTCCCCGAAGCTGTCCGTAATCCCCATCGGCTTCTCGTTGATCGACAGGCGAGCCGCAGCTACGGGATGACCTTTCTCTTCGATCGCGCGGACTTCGACCAGGACGTAGGGAGCCTGGATCTGCGGTTTACGCATCCAGGCCAGAAGACCGATGATAAGTATGAAAAGACCGAGAAACAGTCCGCCCCAGAGTAGATTCGTCTGCCTTCGCACGCGTGGACGTGGTGGCAAGGAATGGGGGCGATAGACACCAGGCTGAGGGAAAAGTTCATGCGCGGGTATACGCCGCGGCTGCGACTTCGATGTAGACCTGGATTTCACACACATGCTCCCACAGGGCCTTCGTCTGGAACAGACCCCGTTCTACCCATAAAGGCAACACAATGTCCTAATATGAGTCTAATGAGAGCTAGGCTGGAAAAAAATGGGCAGGAAATTCCCGGCATCGCTCTGCTCAAGCCTTTGGAGCAAGTGTACGAGCCAAGGTCCGAAGTCTCTAATAAGTTTATAGTCCAAGCGAATCTTTGGTGGCGGGGGACCATCAAGGTTCAAAGCCTCGAGACGCGTATTCGCCTCGAAAAACTTAAGCTATCCGGCGCTACGGTAACCCAACATCCCGTTATCACTCTCCGAGGTCTGGGCTGGTTGGGAGGAGATATCGATGGCGAAGTGAAAGTACAGACGGTCTCCATCCCGTCTCTCTGGAACGATTTCGATGGAAAGATCCACCTCTGCTAGCCTATCCCGTACCGCATCCATACCGACACCACGGCCTGAGACATCGTCCGTAACCTCCTTCGTGGAGAGGCCGCCGACAAAGA
>Ga0209985_10001275_pt1 | contig 25127 bp, 15 predicted proteins | sample NOAtaG_FD_187305 | JGI IMG/M metagenome (GOLD analysis project Ga0209985, IMG submission 187305) | Freshwater lake microbial communities from Lake Erie, under a cyanobacterial bloom - NOAA_Erie_Diel6S_1000h metaG (SPAdes) (version 2) | ecosystem: Environmental > Aquatic > Freshwater > Lake ...
AGGGCAAAGGCAACGCGAAAGCCAAGGACATCGGCAGGCAACGGCGAAAGATTCTGCTAGTCTCTGGTACTAAAGGATCGGCCTGGATGACGTTGGCGAAGCCAAACGTCAACAGGCCCTAGTCATCGCTAAACTACATATCGTCTCATGGAAGAAATTTCTCGCGTTGTGCGACCTCTCTGCTGGACACGGGTCACTTACGGCGTGCATGACATCCGCAAGATTATCTGGATCCAAGCGACCTAAGCAGTCACTCGCTGGGTGCTCCCTTAGCTTTGAGCTGAGCGAGTCAAGTCGATTCTGAAGGTTCCAAGGGACCACCCTACGCCACCCCTTGTTGCTCAGCTTGCGGACACAGCCATCAGTCTCAGCAGCAAGCTACGACTCCATCGAGACGATCGGCAGGCAGAGCCACCGCCGGCTGCCTCGCACTTGGCAACGAGCGAAGACGGGAAAGGGCCAAAAGCCTCGTCACCTTCGACACAGTAGCTGCTAGCAACATCGTAAACAGCGCCGTTGGGGCAAATGCCCGTGCCTCGGGCTCTGAGCGTCAGCTCTTCGCTCCAGCGATCCGATCGACAAGCTTGCTCGCCCCCACCCCATGCAAGACACTGCTGGACCATCGCCTGAGTGAAGGGCCCCCAGGCATTGACTCCGTCACTGCAGATCTGCCCTCCACGCGTGCCCACGGATTGTAATACATATCCGGTCGGACACTCCATTTTTCCAAGCGGCCGACCGCCGGTTATGATATCAATCTGGTTCGCAGGACGATAGGCGCAATGCTCGGAACCGAGCTCACGCGATGCTCTGTATTGGCAAACAGAACGTGGCAACTCACGCGCGTCCCAGGTCGGAAACAGTCTGACATTCTCTCTCGGACGACTGACACCCGCTTGAACTGGGTAATCGACGTCAACAGACTGACCGTTCCATCGATCGTAGCCGTCCGCCATGTCCATCACGCGGGTGGGAACAGTCAATGCTTCAGAAGCACCTGCTGGATACACCTCGTCCTTCATGTCGACACCCAGGAGGAAGGCCATCTCGACAAGATGCTCGCCTTGCATCCGATTGCAACCGTGCGACACCGGACCACGCTTGAGCTTCCACTCCGCTTCGTTATGGGTGATGGGTCCGTGGAAACCGATCTCACGGCCCGTGTTGTACACGAGGAAGGGAAACCCACCCCACTCCGCAATCGAGTTGCGCACTTTTCTAGGATAGGCAATCATCGAGCTGTAACGCCCTGGCGCGTTGCGGACAGCGCTTCCATTGGCATTGAAGGCTGAGAGATCACCCGTCGCGATTGGATAGACCACGGTCAGTCGAGTTCGCTCCCCCACGACATCCGTGACCGCGTAGTAAGGCAGAGGCTCCGAGAAGCCGGCTGGAAGAAAGCCTGTGACCCGCACCGTGTGGCCTTTTAGCGATACCACGACGGATGGATCTTCCAACGCTGGAAGAGGACCATTGTAGACCCACTGAGGCCCTGCACCACCAGGGTAAGGCAGATCGCTCGTCTTGTGACCCGGCTCTGGAGTGGGCCCACAGCCACTCAACAGAAGCCAAGTCGCGACGAGCAGGGTCCCAAACTTCGACTTCGCCTGAAAAATCTGCATGCTGTCTCCTCCAAAACTTAAATGATGAAACGAGCAAGTTCGAAAGCTTGCCACACTCATATTCCTTGTCTCAAACCCGCTGTTCAAACCAGCTTCATGCCGTCCGCCCGTATGCGGACTCCGTTCCGACGAAGAGATCTCATACCGATACCCATATGTCAAAGGAGGACTTACAAAGTGAAGAGTCTAAAACGCCATAATGTTATGCGACTTTGAGTTCATGTATTCAAGACCCTACTCGGCAAAACTCTTCTACGACCTGCCACGCGACTTCTCCACCAGCCTAAAACGCCGCAGACCTCGAGCTAACGTTCGAGATGAGGCGAAGCGAGCTAAGCTCCAGGCATCGATCTTCGAGTTGACAATACATTGCTCACTGCTGCAGGGTGAGGGCAGCATGACGAAGCGAGTCTAGATGGAAGCAATCTCTCTCCCGTGTCATGTTCACAACAACGTAGGAGTTACTCAGATGCAGAAGAGGTCTTCGAAGTTATCATGCCTGGGTTTGTTCGGAGCGATCGCTGCGAACGCATGCCTCGTATCGAGCGCACCGGCTCTAGCTGCTCCGGAGCTTAGCCCGAGTCTATCCTGCAGGTCTGAAGGTTTGGATCGCTTGGGCAATAAGCTTGAATTCGTTCTTAAAGCTCCTCTTAACCCCAATGGCAGCGTCGATGTGCGAAAACCCGTCCTCGATCTCCGTGTGACAAAGGTGGGAGACACCAGTCCTCAGCTGGTTCTGAATAATTTCCCACTGACATTTCGCGCTGGCTTTAACCAGTTTTTCTACGTCGGTGAATTCTTTGAAGGTCTAGAGGTGATCTTCGATCTCGATTTCAATGCCTCGTTCCGTTACCGATACACGGTCGTGTCGAACGATCCTAATGTTGAAAATCGACTCATTGTGAGCAAAGAAGATTACTCGAGCGGAGCCGTCGCCTGCACTCGTAATTAAACGTTCGGTGCTCCCGGTTTCTGTCGGTTTTTCATGCCTGCCAGTCCCCGATACTGACTGGCATGGATACCATGAGAGTCATCGATCGTACAGCCTCAGAACCCAGCGCCCTCAACACACGTGCCGCTCGTCTAGAGACCGGTCGGTGATCACAATCGACCAGGGGCTCAGGATGGTGGACAGCTAAGTCCCCTGCCCACCATGCCAGGTCTTAACTGCTTGCGGAAAGGGTGGCTAGCACCTCCCGTTCTCATCCGGCGTAATACTCTTTGGCAGGGATCACAGAGCGCCAAGTTCGTCCTCCATTCTCAGTCAGAGGGACAAGCAAGGGGAACCCTTGCTGACTCCGAAACACAAGTGTGAGATGCTACGAATCAGTCTTTGACAGACTCACGACGGGTCGTGGTCGACTTGTGAATGTGACGAGGATGTAACTCGCTATGCACCCCAGTACAGGCAGCTTTCACCCCGTGCTCCAGGATTGGTTTCTCAGGCGTTTTCGGCAACCGACCCCTGCTCAAGAACAGGGTTGGCCACTGCTACAACGTGGGGTCCACACTCTTATTGCTGCGCCTACCGGAGGTGGTAAGACGCTAGCCGCATTTTTTGTTGCCATCGATCGATTGGTTCGAGATTCGCTAGCAGCGACCATGAGACCTGGCATCCAGGTTCTTTACATCTCGCCTTTACGGGCACTGAGCAACGATATCAAAAAAAATCTCGAAGAGCCGCTCGCTGAGATCACCGCCGAACTTCAAGCAGCAGGTCTTCGACCCGAACCTTTGACGATCGGTCTCCGGACTGGCGATAGCACGCGGAGCGAACGTGCCCGACTGCTCAAGCATCCGCCGCATATCCTCGTCACGACCCCAGAATCGCTGTTTCTTCTCCTTAGCTCTGGGGTGGCACGACGTCACTTGAGCAGCATTCACACTGTCATCGTCGACGAGATCCACGCACTTGCCCGCGACAAACGTGGTTCCCATCTCAGTCTGAGTCTGGCGCAGCTGGACCAGCTCTGTGCGGCAGAGCCTGTGCGGATCGGTCTCTCAGCAACCCAAAAACCCCTGGAGGCAATTGCTGGGTTCCTGGTTGGCAGTCAACGCGACTGCAAGATTGTCGACGTCTCCCAGCAACGGGATGCTGACCTCGATCTGATTGCACCTATGAGTCCTCTGGGAGCTCTTTGCAGCCAAGAGATGTGGGCCGAAGTCTACGAACAGCTGGCCGCTGAAATTCGTGCGCATCGCAGCACGCTGATTTTCGTCAACACGCGTCGAATGGCTGAGCGCATCACTTTTCAACTCAGTGAGATGCTTGGTTCGGATGCTGTCGCAGCCCACCATGGCAGCTTATCGAAAGATAAGCGCCTGCAGGCCGAAGACCGCCTCAAACGCGGTGATATCAAGGCGATTATTGCTACGTCTTCGCTCGAGCTAGGTATCGATATCGGTACCATCGATTTGGTTTGTCAGGTTGGTTCGCCACAGTCGATCGCAGCCTTTGTCCAGCGCGTCGGGCGTTCTGGTCATGCCTTAGGTCTTAAGCCCAAGGCCCGTCTGGTCGCTCTCACACGTGACGAGTTGATCGAGTGCCTTGCACTGATCCGGACCTATCGACAAGGCTCGATGGATAGCATCACGATTCCCGAGCAACCATGTGACATTCTCGCTCAGCATATTGTGAGCCTCGTCGCCATCCAGGAGCAATCGCCCACTCAAATCTTTGAGCTAGTCCGACGAGCCTATCCTTACCGAGCGCTCGAATTCAGGACCTTCGAACAGATTCTCGACTTCTTAAGTGAAGGCTTAAGCGCAAGCACCCGCCGAGGTGCGTACCTGCATTGGGACAAGCAGCAGGATCGCCTGCGTCCGCGCCGATCGGCACGCCTCGCCGTTCTCACCTCCGGCGGTGCGATCCCAGAGCAGAATCTTTACCGAGTGATTCATGACAAAGACCAGAGTTTCGTCGGGACTGTCGATGAAGAGTTTGCCATCGAGAGTGCGCGAGGGGATATCTTTTTGCTTGGTAATCACTCCTGGCAAATTCAGGGGCTCAAGGGCGATGTCCTGTTGGTCCAGGATCGAGAGGGAGCACCACCGACCATTCCTTTTTGGAAGGGAGAGGCGGGAGGTCGAACCTTCGAGCTATCGGCTGAGGTGGCCAGAATTCGCGAAGAAATCGATACCGTCGTAGCGGACGGCAGCGATCCAGAAGCTGCCATCCCCGGCTTAGCGGCCGTCCTTCGTCACGAGTTTTCCTGCCGAACCGATCTGATCGAGCAGGCTGCAGCTTATCTGGTCCTACAGAAACTCGCTCTTGGTCTCTTACCTACCCAGCGCCGCATTGTCTACGAACGCTTCTTCGACGAGACCGGTGGGATGCAGCTGGTGGTGCATGCTCCCTTCGGCAGCCGAATCAACCGTGCTTGGGGCCTGGCCTTTCGCAAGCGGTTTTGCCGCGGCTTTGACTTCGAGCTGCAGGCTGCGGCGAGCAACAACGGTCTTCTGCTGTCAGTGGGACCGAACCAAAGTTTTCCACTCGAAACACTGTTTAAGATGCTAAACCCCCAAAACTGTCGGTCCATCCTCGTGCAGGCTCTTCTTGATGTGCCCATGTTCGAAATTCGTTGGCGCTGGAATGTCACCCGAGCCCTCGCAGTGCTGCGCAGCCAAGCAGGCCGTCGGGTGCCGCCTCATCTGCAGCGCTATCAAGCCAACGATCTCCTGACAGCTGTATTTCCGGCACAGACACAATGCTTTGAACACCGGACAGGCGATCTTGAGGTTCCCGATCATCCCTTGGTACAGCAGACCGTCAAGGATTGTCTCGAAGAAGCTATGGATGTCCAGCGCTTCGAAGCGATCATGCAGCAGATCGAGCGAGGTGAGATCGAGTTGATCGCTCGTGACACCCGCGAGCCATCCCCATTCTGCTACGAATTGATTCATGCTCAGCCCTATTCATTCCTCGATGATGCTCCACTCGAGGAACGGCGCGTCAGGGCCCTTAGCACACGACGGACCCTGACGCCGGAAGCCTTTCGGGATCTGAGTGCTCTCGACCCTCGCGTCGTCGCTTCGGTTAGCCGTGAAGCCTGGCCCTGGCTGCGTGATCAGGATGAATTGTATGACGCTCTTAAACAGCTTATTCTGACGGATGAACACAGTCTCACTGAGCATAACGGTTGGCTTGCTGATCTTGGTCGAGTGGGTCGAGTCGCCGCCCTTACAATCGGTACGCGACGTTTTTACTATGCCCACGAGCGACTTTCGATGGTCCAAAGCCTTTGCCCCCAGTCTTTTGCAGATCAAGTCCTCCCTCAGCACGAGCCTTGGTTTTGGGATCTTCAGCTTAGCTCTTTGCGAGCCTTACTGCGCGGACATCTCGAGTGTCGGGGACCACTCAGCACGAGCTGGTTCAGCCGCATGTTTCTGTGGGAGCCAGAATGGATTGAGGCGGCTCTCGTGCAGTTGGAAAGCGAGGGTGTCGTTCTATCGGGCACTTTTCAAGCGCTCGAAGCGGACGACAGCAGTCGGCAGTGGTGCGAACGGCGTTTGCTGCAAAGGATGCACAGGCTGACGATTGAGGGTCTTCGCGAGCAGATCAAACCTGTATCCCTCGCTGTCTATACGAGATTTCTTCTGCGTCACCAGCATCTCGATCCGGACACTCGCTTACGCGGAAGGGAGGGATTACTTTCGCTCATTGAGCTCCTTCAAGGCTGGGAGGCGCCGGCAGCGGTTTGGGAGAACGAACTTTTGATCAGTCGGCTCCAGGATTTTTCACCTCAGGATCTCGATCAGCTCTGCCTGAGTGGGCAGGCCCTCTGGGGGCGCTTGTGGGTGCCTCCGCTCAAGGAGGAAGGCAAGCGGACTGGACAGAGGCTCTTCACCCGGCTAACCAAGATTGGCTTTACGCTGCGCCCCGGCCTCGCTTGGATCCTGCCCAGCGATCGCAAGGGTGCCACCGAGCAGCTTAGCGAGGTAGCACGGACGCTATGGCTAGCCATCGAAGCGCGAGGCGCACTGTTTTTCGATGAACTGATCAGCCTCTCTAAGCTCCTGCCCGCGCAGCTTGAAGATGCTCTCAGTGAACTGATGAGTTTCGGTCTGGTACATGCAGACAGTTTTGCCGCAATTCGCCCGCTTGTGAATCCAGATCGGCTGGTTCGCTCGCCTCCAAGCACTAAGCCTCGGCAGATTCGCTATGCGAGTGATTTTCGGACTGGAGGACGTTTCGCGGCCTTCGCTCGCCATTTGGACGGAGCCCCTCAGGAGGAACGATTGGAGGCATGGGCCTGGCAGCTTTTGAAACGATATGGGGTGATCTTTCGAGACCTTGTGGCACGCGAGCGGCTCGCACCGAGTTGGAGTGAGCTAGCACCGATCTACCGCACCCTGGAGGCTCGAGGTCGGCTGCGAGGCGGACGTTTCATCGAGGGGGTCGGAGGTGAACAGTTTGCGCTCCAAGAGGCTGTTACAGAACTCCGGAGGATTCGTGAGAGCCCTCCTCAGGATGATCTGATCGTGCTAGCAGCGAGTGATCCGGCCAACTTGTTGTTTCTCGAAACGAACTCTTTCAAGCTCGCGCAGTTGAGTAGCAATCGCGTTGCTGTGTGGCGCGGGACTGTCGTTGCATGGAAGGATCGTGCGACCATTCAGGCGAGGGAGCAAAACCTGCCAGAACCCGTCAGGATCGTTGTGGAGCGCGCTCTGCGACTCAGTGGAAAGTTTCGGCGACAGGACCCCTTCAGTCAGCCCGATTTGCCGCTGCGTGAGACGAAAAGTGAAACACCTGCACCCAGTAAACTCCTGAAGAACTGGCGATCCTACCTCGATGCCTCGCCGACGACCGGATCGCTCCGCTGAAGGGACTTGCTTGGCGCTTGAACACAGAGAACAAACGACTCAAAAGGAGTGAGAAAGGTAGGATAGCTCGGACGGCCGCAGGGGCTCCGCACTGCGCACCATGGCGACCGTAGGAAGAAACTTCTGTAGGTCCTCGGGGAGTCGTCGAAAACCCAATCGCCTGTACATCTCCTCACCGACCTCTGAAAACAAGAGCCATTTCATACCAGGAAGTCGCCACTCCTCTAAGGTCATCACAGCTGTGAGGAGCAGACTCGCTAGGCCGCGACCTCGCTGCTGAGGACGAGTGGCTACGGAGGCTATACCTGAAAGATGGGGCGTGAAGGGAATCAGATTCATCTTGCTGAGAGCGTTCCCATTGAGGTCACTGAGGAGAAATCGACGACTTTGTTGGTAGAAGCGAGATTGCTCGTAGGACTGGAGAAAATCGGTAAGGCTTCGCCCCTCCCCCCAAGCATCATGGCCGAATCCCAAGACTTCTGCTTCTTCATCAATACTAGAGGGACGCACCTGGTACTTGGGTGAAAAGCGCCGAGTCACGTCATCTTCCAGCAGACCATGAAACATCGTCGCTGGGCGTATCCAGAGTTGATTCTTCTGTCCGGGATAAAGACTGAAATAAGCCTCATATCTCGATTCGTCTTCACTGTGCTGAGCCTCGCCGAGACCGAGATAGTAAGCACCTTTGTAGTGCTGATACACGACACCCATCATGATACCACCTCTCGATAGGAATGAAGTCCGAGTTTTACCAGCAGGAGCTTCACTCGTCCAGATCGAATCGAAGGCCCTGTTGACATCGAAGCCAACACTAAGGGAAGTGAAGCCTACGTTGCACGTGCCACCGTCAGCACAAACGATTGACCAGATCTTCCCAATGAGACGGCATCACCGGGCGCCGATACCAGCACAATGCAAAGACCAGAGCTGACGCTTCACCTTTGCTGGCAATTAGCTTCTCTTCTAGCAGCGATCGAGCCATGTCCCTCGCGAGCAAAGAATATCCGAGGCCGCCGACCACCATAGCAGCCAAGGCATCGGTGTTGTTTGCAAAGTGCCGTTCCAGACGGGCAAGATGGAAGAGCCCCAGGCCTTGGAGGTACTGCTGGGTGATGACGTCCTGTTCGTCGAAGTCGATCATTGTTTCACTCTTGACGATCTCCGCAAGCCCTCTTTTCCTCCAACTCCAGGGGACGGCAAGGATATAGGCTTCTGGTGAGAGCGATTTGTGCTCGAGCTCAGCAGGTATAGCTCCCTGTGGCAAAATTCCAAAATGAACGGCACCACGTCTCAATTTTTCCTTAACCGCTTCCACACTGTCATCGATTTGAAAGCTGAAGCGAAGCTGAGTCTGCTGCTGCCCCAGCAGCACACAGGCCGGGATGATGCGGCCCCGCATCATGCTCGAGGGTCCAGCCAATGTGATGCGCTGCACACGCTTGCCAGATGCACGAGCGTGACCTTCAATCATAGGTAAAGTCGCACCTTCCAGCTCCAACACCCTCTGGCAATAGAGCAGCAAGGCTTTCCCTTCTTCGGTTAGGCGCATACCACGACGAGACCGTTCGAACACAGAGACCTGAAGGTGATGCTCGAGGGCTTTAAGTCGCTGAGTCACTCCGGTTTGAGTGAGATGCAAATCGTGAGCGGCCTGCTGCACCGTTCCGCGCCGTGCAACGGCCAAAAAAGCCTGCAGCTGGGGGCTGAGTAAACTCATAAAAAATCATGACCTCATGAATATTATGAATTTACATCATATAAATTTTTTAGGCATATTTCCATAGGTCCGCTGATGATCGTGCACAGCCCGGATCCCTAACCCGATTGCGATCGTTCCCTAAGCTTGCAGCAACCGCAATACTTGCTTGCAGCCAGACATCAACCAAAAGGAGATCACTTATGCCACGTTTCCGCTTCATCCTGGCCCTCAGTCCTTTAATCGTCGCAGCCACGGCAGCCTCAGCAGCCGAGACGAAGCAGTACAAGTTTTACCTCGAGCAGAAAAGTGCCCGTTATCACTGCCTAACAGAGGCCACCCTTACTCATGATGTCAGTCAGAAGACCATCACCCTCAGCAGCGTTGGGATCGATTTAGATCCAGACTTGACAGGTCAGTCGGGCTACGGCTGCTCCTGGATCGATTACACACAAAGTTTTATCGTGAGTTCAACTGTCCAGCATAAAGCCTATTGTGTCGATTATGTCGATCTAACGGCAATCAGCGAGCTGTACAGCGACCCACGCAACACATACACACCAACTCTTCTCAATTTGAAGACCACGCAGGCGCTGCCAGCTCCCTACTGTCGCGGCCTCTCCGGGGCTAATCTTGTTGTGTTTGGCTCGCTGGGCGCACCGGTGGTCTATGCATCGAGCCGCCCCGGGACACTCTAACAGGAGAAACCTCTGAGGCTTCGGACTGGGTGCCTCCCCCTCCCCTCGGGGGCTGACAATAGCAGTGTCATCACGAATTGATTCGGACGGACTTAAGCTTAGACTAGACGCAACCGATATAGTAAGTATACTTACTAATCGGGAGGTGATAGATATGCTCCACGAAAATTATAGCATTACAATTAGTGACTTAGGCAAGAGTCAGATCTGGAAAGTCTGGACCGAAGTAAACAGCTGGGCCATCTGGGATCAAGAGCTGGAAGCGACCCACTTGGATCAACCCTTCGCAAGCGGGGCTCATTTCAAGCTAAAACCGAAAGGCGGACCATGGATCCGCGCCGAACTTTGTGATGTGACGCCAGGACGCTGCTTTGGTGTTTTGGTACGCTTCCCTGGTGCTCGCATGCGGATGGATCACAACTTGGAAGCTTCCCCTAAGGGAGTGACAGTGACCCAAGGCTTGAGCTTGGAAGGTCCCTTGGCATTTATCTGGCGCCGACTTGTGTTTGCCAAGCTTGCAGCCGGTCTTGCTCAGCAGACCGAGCAGCTTCTTCATCGCTCCCGTCAACTTCAAAGCGGTGTCCTATGAGTGCGTTTGACAGGGAAAGTCCTTCGGGTCTGCGTGGCTCGCGCCACTTGCATGCTGAAGGCAGTCCGGGCTTTTTGTTTTGGAAAGTCTTCAACCATTGGAACCGCCAGCTTCGTACGACACTCGAGCTCCATCAATTGACCCAGGTGCAGTATTCCATCCTTGCTGCGCTGGTCTACCTGAGCGAAACGGAAGCTCATGTGATGCAGCAGGATATCGCTCGACTCCTCTCGATGGACAAGATGATGGTATCCGATGTTAGCAAAACGCTGGTGGGTCGAAAGCTGCTGAAGCGTGAGCCACACCCCACGGATAAACGTGCTTTTTCGTTGCGAGCGACGCCAAAGGCTCGTGAGCTTCTCGAGCTTGCTACCCCCCTGATCGAAGCATGTGATGACGCTTTTTTTGGTCGTCTACCGGAGTCTGAGCTTGCTGCCTTCAAGCAAGCCCTTCTGCAGCTAGCAGACTCATGTTAGCTACATCTTCTCCCGATGCGAGACGCAAAGTGTGTACCTAGGGCACAGCTTTTTTCTGTTTGTCATGCCAGTCAGTCCCGTGATATCTTTTGCTGAAACAAAAAGCATGTATAGACTGGACATGCCACAGGAACCGGAGATCTTACCCTGTCAGTGAATAGCCGAATCGTTACCGCTGCTGCAGAACACAAGAAAGCTCCGGTTGCACCTCCTAAAGGAGCCACTGGCTGCCTGGGTATTCTCCTTAGCCTTTTGCTGTTTTTTGGCCTCTTTTTTGGTGGAGCCCTTCTTTTCATCAATCGCTCAGCAGAACAATTCTTGGATCAAGCGCTGAAGACCGACGCCATCGTCTCAAGAACAGCCAGCCATAAAAGTTGTGACACAACAACCTCATCTTCGAATCGATCCGGTCGCGGGCAGACGACCTGTCGAGATCGCTATTTTGTCTCGTATCGATTTACCGACCATCGAGGCCTCAATCAAGAGGGAAAGAGCTTTCTTTCAGAAGAAGATTTTGCTCTCGTAAAGCCAGGCGATTCGATTCCGATATGGTATCGACCCGACCAACCTCATGATAGCCGGACGCTCTATGCAATCACAATTAAGTCTGTTCCCTTTGGTGATACCCTTGCGAACATCCTATTAGGCCTAGCAGCCTGTTCGCTAGCAGGCCTTCTATGGCTCCGGAGGGCCAGCCGCTAAGCAGTGGTCTGTACTGAAACACTCGTTTATGCGTTCTGAAATGCTCCTGAGGCTAGGCGCTAAGATTCCTAATCCCCGAATAGACACCCAACTCTTGAAGACTACCCTCCCTATTCACCCGCTAACGCAGACTTCTGAGGGAGGAGATTCCTGGGCTGACGCCCATAAGGACGAAATATCGAAAGCCATTGCTGACTTTCCTTCACAGGCTAACACGGCACTCCCTGGGGCTATAAAGATCTGAGAGCTTAGAGACAAACGCGCCCTAGGGCCTCTATCTGGACGCGCACGCCGCCAGGCGACTTTTCTTTTGCTAGCTTGGGACTAGAGAGACAGGGCGGCCAGCGGCTGTCCTATCTTCGACGCTCCTCGCAGAGCGAAGTCTCCATCATAGAAGACCTTTATGACAACTCGTGAGATGGGTCCCAGCCTGTCCGTAAATTCTCGTTCAGCCGCGAGAGTATCTGGGTGTCTTCAGGCGTGAACTGAAAGCTAAAAAGATCGAGATTTTCCATCAACCTTTGTGGGTTGTTTGATTTCGGCAAGACCACGACCTCACGATCAAGGCTCCAGCGCAGGAGAATTTGAGCCGAGCTTTTCTTATACTTTTGCGCCAGCTGCAGAATCGTCGGATGCTGCAAGCGCTGCCCCTTTGTCAGGGGGCTATAGGCCTGGACTTGAATATGCCGATCCCGACAGTATTCCAGTAGTTCCTTTTGATAAAGAAAGGGCGAAAACTCGATCTGATTCACCAGTGGTTGGACAGGAAAATCCTGTAAGTCCTCCAGGTGATGCTGCATGAAGTTGCTGACGCCAATCGCTTTTGCTCGACCCGATTGATAGATTTCGATCAGCGTTTGCCACGACTCACGCCGGAGTCTGGGTACCGGCCAGTGCAGGAGATAGAGATCCACATAGTCGAGACCAAGCCGTTCCAGAGAATGTTCGAACCCACGACGGGCACTGGAAGCGCCCTGCTCACTATTCCACAGCTTGCTCGTTAGAAAAATCTCATGACGTGGTAGACCACAGTCGCGGATAGCCCGTCCGACATCGCTTTCGTTTTGATAAATAGATGCCGTATCGATATGCCTGTAGCCGATCTCAATGGCCTTGCGCACTGTATCATAAGTTGTTTGACCCGGCGGTGAGCGGAATACACCGAGACCAATCCAAGGCATCGTCTGCCCATTTGCGAGGCTTACACGTCGATGACCTGGGGCCAGGGTCGATGCTGAATTAGCTTGGTTCATCGTGAAATCTCCTCTTTCATGTTTGGCACCGCTCCTGCCTCGCACCGAGACCAGAGGCTGAGGATGGAGCCTGTCCGAGATAGTCAGTTCTTAAACATTTGCTTGCTTGTCTGGAGCCTGCCTTTCGCTGCATCTCGGGTGCTCTTTTCTTCTTCTACAGAAACAGCTATGGGCCAGAATCCGTTGATCATCTGATGAAGCAGCGACCAAACAAGTCTGGTGCTACGCTTTATCCCCTAGAGCAGGATCGCGCAGAAGATGTCTTCGAGTGTGACAAGTCAACTCAGATATGACAACTCTTTTTTGGTCCTTAAGCTGGACTTTTAAGCAGAGACGATCCAGAGGATGCGCGGATTGCCTCCATCGTTTTGCACCCAAGACAATCCCGGGTGAGGCGGATTTGGAACTTAGAAAGCGCCCGGTTGTTGCCGACACATTTCCTCATGATGTCCCACAGACATGACCCGACAGAACATTCTTTTGAAGGGAAAGATGAGGAAATTATGCTTGATTTCACAATTCTTTCCTTATTATCATTCACAATACTTTCGAAAGGGATATCGAGCCACCTCAAGAATCAAGATAGAGACTCGGTTATTTGGGATCCGTAAGCTAGAGGATACTTATGATCTGTGAAGATAGTTTTGCACCATGATTTTTCTATCTTGTCATCTCACACACCTAGCAAAGTAGGATGTTCATGAGAAATTTTTTCCATTCCGTCGTGATCTCGATCTATGTAGCAGTGCTTCTAGCTACTTCCAACCTCGCCCTGGGAAAAGAGTCCTTGATTCGGATATCGGTCCATAATCCGACTAAGAACGAGCTTCAATGGCTAGCAAAGAGAGTAGAAATTGTCGATCGCCGCGGGGCAACCTATGAATTCATCGTGTCTGCAGATCGCTGGGAGGCTATTCAGCGGGTCTTTCCCCATGCAAAAATAGAAAAGAGTGAAGACCTAAGCGAAGCAAACTATGAGCTATCAGCTTATCATACCCTCGATTCAGTTCGCCAAGAAATGCGCGCTATGGTTGAAGAATATCCTGACCTTGCCAGAATCGAAGTCTACGGTCAGACAGCGATCAGTCCTCTAGAAGCCCTTATTGTGAGCTCAAAGAACTCCGACGAAGGCACAAAAAAAAGAGTTTTGATTACGGCGGCCACCCATGGTGATGAACTCATTACAGTCGAAGTCATTCTCGAATATATGAGAACTTATCTTAGAGCTATCAGTCAAAGCACTTCGGACTCCAACATCGAAGTGGTATTCGTACCAGTCGTCAGTCCTGAAGGTTATGCAGCCCGTCAGCGCTATGTCCGCGGAATCGACCCAAACCGAAACTTCCCCTTGCCCCAATCACTCTACCACGGGTCGGATGCAGCAATATTCGATCGTATAAGCGATCAGTTCACCCCTGTTCTAGATGACGACGACGCCCTGCTTATCGATGACGCTGCTGATCGATTGGATATCATCGAGTCCCTCATGCTGCTAGCCCAAAAATACTCCATAGTTGGCTCTCTCGATCTTCATGCGTCAGGAGGCATGGTGATGTATCCATGGGCTTATACCGAGCGTCCACTCCAGGATACAAAGAAACGTGAGCATTTTGACCAGTTAGTCCGGGATATGGCAGGCAACAGCACCTACCGGTATGGACAGATTTCACGCGTGATCTACGTCGCTGTCGGCTCGAGTGCTGACTATTTTTATGATTACTTAGGTGCGAAGTCGATAGCCATGGAAATTGGCAGAAGTAAAGCACCTCCTCTCCGTGAGATTCCACAAGTCATCCGTGAAGTCATTCCGATGATCGACACCTTCCTGGCGAGCTTCTCTGTCGATACAAGCAGTTCGAGACCTTCCCAACGACCTGCTCCAAGCGACGAACTTTCTTGCCCCTATCCCTATCAACTTGACGTCGTGAAGAATCTTTGTGTGGCAGGATCTCAGACACTTAGACCGCTACCCCAAAGGCACTAGAGGAGACCCTGGAGCTAAAAAACCTCTGTTCGAGATCCCCAAAGGTCCGCTCTTGAATCTGACCTACCGTTTACTAGGATCTTGCAACGAAGTGAGAAGGGCGTCGACATAAGGACAAAGTTCGGGATGTCCACACTCTTTTTGAAAGCGCAGCAGTGTATCTCGGGCGCTTGCTGATGGTTGCCAGTAAAGACTCAGTAAGGATGCCGTCTGCTTCAAAACAGGTATCGAGGACTCCTTGTAGAGTCGCTGCGCAAGAAGGGAGACAATCGATTCATCAAGCTGCCCATACCTGAGACTCTCTGTTGCCATCAACCGTGAAGCTTCATCGGGATTATTCTCTATAATCCCCAGTAGCAATTGGTAACTCTCCGGGTGATCGACATGTCGCAAGGCGTTGATAGCCAAGCGTTGGACCTCAGGGTTTGGAGCACTCAGATAGGGTTTCACAATCTCCAATTGTTCAGGCAAACCAATATTGCCAATCGCTCGGAGTGCATTCAATTGTTCACGCTCTTCCCCCGACTCCAACCTTTGACTCTGCTTTTTGAGAATATCCCGGCTACGCTGAGGAGCGAGTGAACGTAACTGATGGGCTACCGTCCCCAATCCGAGATTGGCTGTGGTCCGGATGTCAGAGTCTGTATCTTCCGCAGCTTGCTGCAGTAAAGACTCCGTCTGCACATCAGGCTCTGCCACGTGACTTAAATGAGGGATGAGCTGCTTGCGTTTCGCTGGGTCATCTCCGAGCTCCTGATAGAGTTCCCTCAAGAAGGCTTGGGCCTCTTTCGAGCCCACTGTTGTCAAAGCCGTAAGGACGTGAGCACAGCGAACGTCAGAATAGGGGAAATCAAGGACAAAACGCCGAAAGTCCTGCATTCGTTCCGGATAGAGAAGGAAAAGTGCCTTGAGCTTTTGATAAGTCGGCATACTACTCTGCAATCGTTCCTGATCGGCTGCCTCCAGCGCCTCCTGCAGCTCCGCAACTGAACTCGTGCCGAGGATACCCCGAGCTGTAGCAAGATTCTGCCGAGCAGCATAGGCGGTTCCTCTCAGGTTTTCCGAAAGCAGTTCAGAGATCGGCTTAGGTGCGAAGGCTTCAGCTGGTCCCAGCAACTTCAAGTCCAGACGTGTTCGATCCTGAGAGCTTTGACCAAAGCTTCGAGAACGGGTGATGGCGATGGATTGGATATACTCCGACAAACTAACAAACACCTTACCTTGACCATCAACCTGGAGTGTGCCTTTTGGGCTCCTAGCGTAGTTCCTCTCGAGTCCAATACGAGATCCTTCGACCTCCCCGAGACTCCAGATGACCGAAGCCATCGATTGAAAGGACTGTTCGTCTGTACTCCAGGACTCTGCTTCTCCGTTAGGCAACTGAAAGGATATAAGGCTGAGGAGATCAGCTACCCAAGGGCTTAACTCATCTTCACGGCCAGTCTCCAACCAAAACTCAAGGACCTCCCCCCGAGAACTAAGGAGGTACCGCCCCTGAAAGGCTTCCGTCTTAGCACCACTCGGCGCGAGTCCGGGGATAGCAAAGATCCAAGCACTCGGTTCGAAGTGAAATGCGATCGAAAAAGATCCGTCTGCTTCTCTACCCTCAACTTGAAGATGCAGCTGTCCTGACACTTTGATCTGACTGGATTGAGGCTGCGCCAGAGCCTGGGCCGAGCGTGCGTCCATCCAGGTTTGCCCCTGCACTTCGTAGTTCAGTTCGTAACGATTGGAAAGGTTTGGTGAGAGATCAAGAACGAGACCTTGGGGTGTATGTGCTCTCTGCCATCGGATTCCTAAGACAAGCAGGAGAAGCAGGAGAGAAGCCGCAAGAGCAATCTTTACGCGAGCGTTCATGTGGCGTTCTCTCTTGTAGGCAACTTAGATTTTTGCCGAGGCTACGAGATCCAGAAGATTCGAGACGTTGACCTGAAATTGGTCCTCGAAAGCGGCAACCTCATCAGACTGCACCGTTGCCCGAATGTTAGCCTCAGAATTAAGATCGGTCGCTATACCCGTGAAGATATCACGACCCTTACTATTCACAGCCGCTTCGAGCTCTGCCACGGCTTGCCTCCTCTGTTCGAGAAGGATGGCTTGATTGATCTGCTCCGATTGGGACTTGTCATCCTGGTCGAGAAGATCCCCCCCCAAACGGCTACCCAGCCGCCCAATATCCAATGTCCAGCTCAGTATTTTATGTCTGACCCTACCGCCTTTGAAAGCGAAAATATCAAGGTTATCCTTCTTGATCTTCCAAGGGGGAACACCCAAACGGGGAACAGGGTATTCAGCATAGGCATAGATGCGTCCGTTCAGATACTCGTAGATAGCTTCGGCGTTGATTCTCAGACTTTGGTAGGGATAGCCGACCTCGTCGAATCGATAGCCCGCCTCGCCTGTCAGGGGAACTGTCAAATCGAGAATCGTCAATTCTGCCCCAGCACCAGCCGACAGCACGTCGGCAACTCCAACGGTACCCTCGGCATACCCCGCAGCCGAGGCTGTAGGCAGGACAGCTGCAATCAACCGAGTCACATCGAGTCCTGCGCGATAGCCGAGACTCACTTTAGCCCGAGCCCCTGCTTTGACATTAACCGGGACGGGACCTATTGCGAACTGTTGAGAGTAGGCCTTGTCAAAGTTAAACACAAAGAGCTCGGGTTTTTCCTTAGCAGGACCGGGAAGGGATTCCTCGACCAAGGGTTCGAACACGTCCTGTCCGAGGGCTTGCAAACGGATCTCGGTGCGTGCTTTCTGAGGCGTCACCTGAAGGAAACCATAGCCCCCTAGGGCGTTGATCGGTCGGGCGAAGATATACAGCGTCGCGTCCGCCGAAGCTGTCATGGACTGCTCGGTTTCGTTGCCGGCAATCTCCATACTAGCCCAGGATTCCACAGAGACCCTGTCCCTCTGCCCAAACACGAACCCCGGCCAAGCCTTCTTCTTTTTAATATTAAGATTCTCAGGTTTTGCCGGTACAGGAACGGGTATGCTCGGAACATCTGGAATCTTGAGATTAGGAGGCAATTCAGCGTTGATCTTCTTCCTTAGATCGAAGATCTGTTCCGGCCCAGGGAACTTCCTAGCCCGAACTAGCGCGTCTATCTCCTGGGAAATTGCTACAAATGATTTAATTTTTTTGATATTCTCAGAATTTAGGAGGTCGAGATAAGGAGACAGCCCCAGAGATTCAATCAGTTTCTCTTTGTAGTCGATCACCTTTGTGACAAACTCAGATGGCTCCTCGCCCGGGTCCTGACCCAGCGTATCGAACAAGCTGTAACCGATCGCACAAAGGCCATCTTGGATCCCATTAAGCCCCTCTAGTGCTTCCTTTACCTTCTGCACTTGATCTTTGTATTTAGCAGCGAAAGTCTCCGGGACCTTATCGATATACTCGACCGGTATTTTAGTACACTCATCTCCTAACTTTGGTTCTCGCACGATATCGACTAACTGCGGCGCGAAGGTATTCAGAGCCTTGAGCAATGAGGCACGCAGCTCTCGAACATCCACAGGAATTTTCCTGAAATTGAGCTCATCAGCGCTGTCTCTTAGGCTATAGCCCAAACGCGAAAGAGTCTCTTCCTTACTATTCAGATAATTCAGGTAATCGGCCGCCGTCCCTGCGAAATATACGCTCTCTCGAACCACACCGTCCACCGTCTTCTTCTCGGCAAAGCGCACCTGGTCGCTCAATCGATACTTCTCGATACAAACCGAGCCGCTCGCTGTCTTACAAAGATCATCGAGGGTGAAGGGAATAAAGGGCCTAGGCGCACGTTCCTCGACGATGATATCTAGATTCGCTGGCGTGATCACCAGACCCGTGTCGGCGCTCGCTTGACTCCCACAGACGAGAAGCACCAGCGAGAATACATGTTTCAAACTTTTCATCGTCCTTCCCCCTGAATTCTGTCGATGCTCGAGATAGGACCTTCCTTGACCCGATCCAGGGTCGCTTCGATGTATGCTTGCTGATCTTCCGTCATGGCCGCAATCTGTGGCTCTGGGAAGACGATGGAACGCAGCAAGGCACAGTCGATGTTTTTAGGAATCACGGGAGCTCGGCAGCGTCGCACCATGCCGGTTACGGGACTAATCACTTCGCTTCGGTAGTAGCTGGTGAACCTTTGCTTCCGGGTCAGAAGTGCTAGTCCGCTTTCCAGCTCGGCCTTTCGCTTGCTCACGATGCTTTGAATGCGGGTGACCCCATTTTGCTTCGCGCCAGCTGCCAGCAAAGACTCAGCTGCGAGTTTGGACTCAAGTTGCTTGGCGCTACCCTCGAGCTGCACGAACAGCGATTGAGCTGCATAGACGCGGCCCTTGTTGAAGGCTTCCAAGACTTTGAGGTCTAGCGCTACCAGTCTGGAGACTTCCGCGTCCACCAATCTAATGCTGAGAAGAGTGCTTTCGACTTCTTTGAGAGAAGTTACGAGCTGGGGGAAATCCAGGGCGAGCTTTTGCAACTTGAGGACAAGCAGTCGGTCCAGACGAGTGGCGATGTCTTGGAGAGAACCGCCGAGTTGAGTCGAAAAAAGGATGACAGACTTCGTGAGCTCACCCTGCACCTGATTGACCTGAGCGTTGAAATTCTCACCCGACGCAGCGAAGGCTCCTAACTTTTGAGTATCAGCACGCTGGAGACTCTGGAACTGCCGGATGGTCGTCTGTGCCCGTCCAATGATCTGTTCTTGGCGGCTCAGCAGATCTTTCAGAGCCGAAAGTTGCTTATTCAGGCTTGCCGTAACACGTGCAGCGTCGTCACCGTTTGCCAGCGTTTGTCCTTCGAGAGCGCTCACGAGAGGAGTCCACTCAGAGAGCCACTGGGCACTGTCCGTAAACCACTGCCGTGACTGGACGTAGAACCCATCGGTCCCATTGAGGACCTGGTCACGGAGGATGACATATTGGCCGAAGGTCTTCGAGACCTCGTCTAAAGCCCTCGACTGCTCGTTGAGTTGAGCTTGCTTTTGGTCGAGCTGATAACGAGTTTGTCCCAGAGCAGGAACGCTAGCAGCTAACACCAAACCCAACACAAATCGGATTGCTCGCATCCTTGACTCCCTCATAAGCATTGGGCTGTTGTTGCCCCGGCAGGACTGCGCTGACACACATCGCTACCCTTCACTGCGGATTGCTGTAGGATCAGTATTTCACCTGCGATCGTTTCCCGCACCTCGTTGGTGTTGACGAGAAAGCTGCGTGCCTGACGGACGGACTCTTTCAGTGTTTCTTCCAGAATAGCCAACGAAGCGTTAGGAGCTACTTCACCTTTAAGGTTTTCAAGTAACGACTGGTAGTCGAGGAGAGATTCAGCCACCAGTTCTCCCCCGCTTCGTCCTAAATCGTCGAGGAATACATTAAAGAGATCCGAGGCCCATGCTGGCCACTGAGCCTGAGGCTTGGCCATTCGAACGTTTTCCCAATCCTTACGCCCGGTCTCGTCTTGAAGCAGGAAGGCTTCCGATAAATCCGAAAACAGACCATTCTCGATGTCTGCTGGTGTCCAGTCGAGCTGGTTTAATCCGTACTTAGCTGGGGTGATTTGCCGGACGAAGAGTATATTGAGAACAGTTTCAACGAGCTTCGCGCGTTTGGCTTCCAAATTAGCCTTACTAGCCCTCACACCGTCTCGCCTAACATCATCCAATGTCCGGATTCTCAGCCAGTTCGATAGATTCCTATCGATCGTGCTGGCCAGAGTCGTAGCCTGCGTGCTCAGGACTGCGGTGATATTCGCAGCTGGTTGAATCGTGATTCTCTGGACTGTCAAACTACAAGCCGTGCCTGCAGCGACCTGAACGAAGCTGAAGCTACTATTGACAGGAGTGGGCGAGAAAATGACCCCAGGTTGAATTCGAGCCGCCCCCGAAAGGTTGCGGAAAGAGAGCGTTCGGCTATCCCGGCGAATCGGAAGAATCGTCGATGCCGTTGGAAGATTGGTCCCGACAAGACTGAAAACGAGGTCGCTACCCCCGATCGGCTCGCAGGAACGCTGGTAACTAAGCGTGATATCGTAGGCCAGATCCTTGCCATCCGTACCTTTCAGACCTTGGTAAGCGACCACATCCTGATAGACAGGCCTATACGAACCACTCGCTGAGTCGCCTAGCATGACTTCCCCGTCATAGAGAAAGACCCGATCTCCAAGCTTGTTCGATCTTGTCGCGAACGTCGCATTGTTTCGGTTTGGCACCTCGAGCTGCCCGAATGTATTGTCCCCCCAACATTCGACGGTTGAGCCTACGCTTTTGACCGCACAGGTGAATGCTTCGCCTGCTGCGACCGTTGAGACAGGTCCGAGACCTTTTGGAACCAGGGTTTCCCCCTTTCGGTTGGAGCCCCAGCAGCGGAGACTATTATCCTGAAGAATGGCGCAGGTGTGTTGCGATCCCGCAGTCACAGCTTTCGCAAGCTGAGTCAAGGCCGGTGGCGTCGCCTGCTTTTGGCTGTCATCACCCCAGCATGAAACGGCTCCTGCTGCTGTTAGCGCGCAGCTATGGTTGTCACCTAGCGCTAAAGCTTGAACTCGCGGAAGGGTTGCCGGTACTGTCGATTGTCCGAACTGGTTAGCACCCCAGCAGCGAACGGTCCCAGCACTCGTAAGAGCGCAAGTATGGTCGCCCCCCGCTACCGCGGTCTGCACGTTGAGCAGATCCCTTGGAACATTGAGCTGACCCAGATTGTTTTCACCCCAGCACTTGACCGTTTTATCCGCCCGAATCGAACAATTGTGATTGCTACCGGCGATGAGTCCTAGGTTGTCACCGTCGTCTACGGGTTGGAAGCGAGTGCCTTGACCAGCCGAATTGTTGCCGGAACACTGAAGGAATCCCTGCTGAAGGAAGCAAGAGTGAGCGCCTCCAAGAGCGATGGCCTGACCGTTGATAGACTCTTCAGACGCTGAAACAAAAGTGTCTATGTTGAAGACTGCATTCGAGCTGTTATCAGCCCGCGGCAAGAAGAGATTGCGTCCCCAGCAAGCTGAGGCCCCGCTGCCGTCGATGCTACAAACTGAATTCTTCTTTGCGACCAGGAACTGCGCGGTGTGGGTCTCACTGGTCGGAATCTTGATGCCACCGTTTTTCCAACACACAAGCTCACCGTCGTTTTGTATCGCACAGGCTGTGTCAAAACCCAGGGCGATTTTGCGCGACGGTTTGAGGTCGGGAGGCAAAGTCAACTGGTTGCGAGAGTTGTCCCCCCAGCATACGGGTGCGCTGTTAGACCGAGTTGCACAGGCCACTTCACTGTAAAGCGATACCGAGGTGACGTCTTGAAGACTAGTGGGCGCCTGGGCTGTGACGGCACTTTGATAACCGCTCACGTTGTTCCAGCAGCGTAGGCTGCCAGAACCGACGATCGCGCACGAAGACCCAAAGCCCTCACTCAGAGTTTTAACTCCCTGCAGATCGTTGGGCACGAAACTGACCGACGTATCCGTTCCCCAGCATCGGACCGTACCATTCCTGCGAATCGCGCAGTAGGAGTTATTCGCGTCCACAATTCCGGCAACTGGGCCGAGGTCTGCAGGAGCTGGCACCAAGGGAAAATCCGGAGAGCGATTCCAACACTGCACCGTATCATCCGTCCTTACTGCACAGGCGGATGAGAAGCCGACCGCTACTTGCTTGACCGAGTTGGGACGAGTCAAGGCCTGGGGCACGTCCAGGACACCCGCAAAGTTGTTTCCCCAGCAGGTCACAGCTCCCTCGTCCGTCACAGCACATGCGTGGCCGGCGTTTAGATCGATCCCTTTGGCTTTGTTTCCGAAGAAAGGTGGACGCTCGTAAACGGGAGATTCCCGACGATCCAGCGTTGACCAACATTTAACGGAGTTATCCGCATAGCGAGCACAGAAATCGCTCCCGTTCGAAGCGAGATCCACCGGAGGATTGCTGATCTTCGGTTCACAGGCCAGGCTGAGCGCTGCTGCAGCGACGACTTCCGTGCTACCGTCTGTACAGGTTACGTTGAAATTTCCATCGGGACCGAGATTCGCTGAAGCAATCTCGGCGAAGCCGGCCACGGTCGAATGGTCCTCTTTCGGAGAACAGGCGAATCCCATGAGAATCAAAATCGTGATCGTCAGCCTAGGCTTGAAGGCACTGAACATGATGGACCTTTCCTCGTTGCGACTTCGCTCGTTTACCGTGGATCGGGAGACTCCAGTGGCGGCGTGTTTCCCCGCGGGGACACCCACGATCGAGCAGACATATGCGGCTAGCGCCACTTTATTACAACCCAGACAGATGGTATGCAATCGAATTCCTCCACGGGCTCATGAAGTCGTCGTGAACTTTGTTCACGATGAATGGGCCGAAAGGTCAGCTTGTTATTGCGCTCCATCATCGCGTCGAGGGAAGACAAAGAAGAAATCAAACAAGGGGGTTACGGACCTCCCTCAGCGCTAGGTCGGAGCTAGACCTTGAGGGGGTTGGACCTGACAAAAATTCACTGCTCACACGCCATCCCAGTCAACATAACTGTACTTAGCTCGTTTAAGCTGGTTCAGAACGGAGGCCCAGCGAAGCTATTGCGGCCCTCAATCGCTCCGGCCAACCCTCCACCACCTAGTCGCTATCAGCCTATATCTCTGGAGTTTGATTTGTGCTCTTGCCAAAAAGAAAACGAATAAACATGGCAGTCTTGAGTCTCGTCCTTGGCAGCAATCTGAGTGCCTGCAGGCCGATACCGGAACAAACGAGTGGCTTGCAAAGTACAGACGGAATCTTCAGCAAAGACGATGCTTCGGGACTTTACTTCGTAGGACCGCGCGATGCGTTTGCCAAGGCCATTCCGGGTCAGGTGAATCCTTATTTCGACCCCCAGAAACCAACTTTTATTCACATCCACGGTTGGTATCGGGATGGAGCAAGAAACAACGCTTTCACCTCGTTTTCTGGAAAGTCATTTCACATCTCGGTCGAAAATCTTGCTGATATCTGGCGTAACAAGGGTTGGAACTTCGGGGTCTTGGATTGGACGCAGTACTCCGATACGGTCAAAGATCGCAGTCGGAGGATAGGTCTGATCCCGGGCGATCTTACCTATGACACGGCTGAAAGAGCCATATGGGGCCGCAATGAAGATCATCAGCTGACCTATATCCTCGCTGATGGACAGATCAAAGAGTCCAACGCCAGTTCTGTGACAGAAAAACTGACCAAAGATTACCTGCTCTTCATGCGTTCAGCCTATCCAAAGGCTCGTATTCGGTTTCACGGTCACAGCATAGGTGCGCAACTTGCGATCACCATGACCCAAGCTATCGCAGAGGAGGTGCGCAGTCACAACCTACCGCCCTCGCTGATTCCAACCCGCGTTGCTCTCACGGATCCCATCGCAAGTAACTGCGCTAAGCCTTGGCTACCTCAAACTAAGGTTCGAAAACGTCAGTTCGGACAGGACTGCGCTGGCCTTCAACAGGGCGATTGGGTAGGCGAACGCCTGCTCGATTCGGTTACATGGCTCAAGGCAAACCATCATGTGGTGTTCGAAGCCTATCGTTGCTGGCCTGTTACGTCTTCGGGACTTGCTGGTGATGCGTTGACCCCTTTGTTCCAAGAAATGGCTTTTGTGGAGAAGAAACCTTGGTTCGCATCAGCCGTCGATTTGAATACGAAGCATTCTGCCTGCAATTGGGGTTATCTTTGGTCTATAGCTTCCGCGCCCCCAACCGCTCTAGGCTCAGCAGGCGGAGCTCTGTCTGCCAGCCAAGAAGATGAACGGGTACGCGCCGCCATGCAAGCATCTCAACGCTTTGTGCAGTTTGCTGAACCAGCAGGGACTCGTGAAAGCCAGTTTACACCCGATCCAAGTGATGACGTTTATGCTCTCGAACCCTGGTGATCTCAGGCGCGTGTGTTCCTCGATCGAGCACACTGCTTATCCGACGACGATTCCACACTCAAAAACACTAGGGCCTGTTGACGTTTGGCTTCGCCAACGTCATCCAGGCCGATCCTTTAGTACCAGAGACTAGCAGAATCTTTCGCCGTTGCCTGCCGATGTCCTTGGCTTTCGCGTTGCCTTTGCCCTAGCCTTTGGCCTGATCATGATCGTCGCCTTGGAGGCTTTGCCTTTGGACCACCTACCTCAACTTAGTCATGAAAAATTAGAGGTCTATCAGAAGTCGATAGCACTTCTTGCCCTTTCTACGCAGGTGCTGTCAACTGTGCCGCGAGGTCACGCGGAACTCTGTGACCAGCTTAAGCGAGCGGCTCTATCGGTGCCTTTGAATATTGCGGAAGCCAGTGGTCGCACTGGATCGCTTGA